>Ga0247812_10000713_pt1 | contig 19470 bp, 19 predicted proteins | sample UWRJL149409B1_FD_178011 | JGI IMG/M metagenome (GOLD analysis project Ga0247812, IMG submission 178011) | Plant litter microbial communities from Arlington Agricultural Research Station in Wisconsin, United States - UWRJ-L149-409B-1 | ecosystem: Environmental > Terrestrial > Plant litter >...
TTTTTGTCGTTCTCCAAGCTCCTCAATCACGTCTAAGAATCAAATACCCCCTTGAGTTCAAGTCCATTCAGACCACAAAATACCAAAAGTTCCTTCCCTAGGTTAACACCAATCCGTCGACATATCTTACTCCAGCTGCTTCGATCAAATTATGATATAGAGTTGCGGAATTAAACTGAGTCATGCACCTATGACCTGTTACTGACGTCTTGAGCATTCTGGTTACCAAATTTATTTTCGGTTTGAGGGTGTACTAGTTAGCTTATGCAGCTTGAAGTCAAGTGATATCAAATTCTCCACAGAATAATTTCCTACGGGGGTAATTCCGGCGTGTAACAACACGACAAGGCTGAAGGCCACATTCATGCCCGGTATTCTCATCCCGTGCCAGTTACGAGTAATGGTTGTCTATGAGCATGTAGTGGTACTTCATGTGTTCGGGCAAGTCGGTTTCCTTTCAATGCCAGCATATCCTTGCGTAATAAAATTAGCTTAGTCATTGCAATCTTCAAAATAGCGAATTGATAAAATGCAAACTCAGACTAGCAAATTCCGTGTTAATGTATTTCATCAGCAAAGGGAAAGTATCCAAGTATGTCCCCATTCTTGCTTGAGTTAAACTGTGTGACAACTCTGGTGCACACTCACCTCTTGATAAATTGTTATTCGTTCTTCAGTATGCAGGTATTACTTTTCAATGCCAACCCAAAGACGTCTTCCCAAGTCCTAATTAATCTGCAGACTCTCTCATGATCAACACATCTTCAGCCCACTTTTAACGATAGTGGTATGGGGTGTACTTCAGTAGTGCGATTAGGTGAGTTACCCGTGGTTGCCACAGATTGCAAGAGCGTTACACATGTAGGTCTGCACTTGATGTAAATACTTGATTGGACTTATTATACTATTATCAGTGCAGTGCATCCACTTCAAATTTCCCTTCCGAGACGCATATCATGGACATTTTTGTGTCGTGTATTTGACCAATTAGCGTTATTGACAAGATCAGCAAAATTTAGACACAACAGACTTAGACTGAATTCTACAAGCTGACACGAACTAATAACTTCTAATCGAATAGACATCTACAGTTAGTTATATGAATCGTATTTGTGTGGAATTGGTACATTGAATGTTTCTTATTTTCTGTTATTTCCTCAAAAGATTGTATCTTGACGGGATTAGAAGTCTCCATGGTCTTTATCATTTACCATATACGGGTCATTACACAACCTTGCGCAATCTTTAATCAGAGAAGCCTCGAATACCTAAGTAGGGATATTCATAAACTAGGTCCACAAATTCTCACACTCGAAACTTTTTCCTTGTCGAGCACCACCGCAGTTCCAGCACCTCTGTTCTCCAACCAAGCAGCTTGTACAGTTGCGTATCAGTTATCAACCAAAAACTTTTACCTTTAAAAACTTATTCAAAGGCAATTTCCCACATTTTTTGGTATAGAATGAGAGGCCTGCATCTATGTATACATAGCCCGCTCCCCAATTTGGGGTGAAAATCTCAAGCTATTCTGTCTCTGAAGGCTTTAGTTATTAGTAAAAGCCGATTCAAAGCGCTCCTCGTGCTAAAGCATAGTTCCGGGATATAAGCTTTGCCTCTCTGAAATTCAGTTATTCCATGGTTAAGACTCCGAGTTTGACCTGCGACCACATCATCTAAAGCACATTTTTCTCAGCCGAGCCGGAAGAGCTTTATATAAACCATTGTTACTCAAAATGTGTTGATAGGGCTTATCTGTAAGACCTACCTGCATACATTGGATTATATCTAGAAATACCAGAAACAAAAAATAAATGAGAATGTCTCATGTCAAGTCAAAGGATCTTCCATTCGCACTTAAAATAGCTATAAACATTCAACAATTGTATTGAAATTCAGAAAGAATTACAAAACTTGAGATCGGTAGTGGGAGAAAACTCTTAGCCCCCACCATCCATTTCAAAAATGAAATTCAAAAAAAGAACATACAACAGTAGGGATTCGCTGGTGGTCACCCACCCAACTACTAGTCTACCGATCTGTGGCTTGTGTATGGCAGAGCGGACGGGATGCCCAATTCTCCACAGTCTATGGTCGTATGTGACTGATTTTGTAGCTATTGTGTATATATTGATGATGAACAGTGAAATGTACCATAACCACACAACCACAATACCTTGCAATTTGTAGATGAGCACTGTCCGATGATCAATACTCTACTCGCGATAACCAACCAATGAATCTTGGTAAAACATTTACGCTCTTATGCAATAGTTTTGATATGAATTTAAACCACCCTGATAATTTTACTAGGAGTGCTGGCTGTACTTACGACGTACTTCCGAATCGAGTGTCGTGGTCAACGTCTCAGCTACTAAGCGAGAGTGCTTAAGCGAGCCCCTATAAGGGGTGAAGGCTTGCTTGCCCGACGGCCAACCCAGGTTTAGGAACACGCTTCGTCCCGCAACCCATGCAGCCTAACAGCCAGCGAGTCAAATGTTCCAGATTGAGGACGCTGAGCTCGCCATTTCCCCTCCCACCCCCCCTAGTAATCGACCACTTTAGCAGCATACGGAATAGTGCAACGCGAGCCTGGTTCCCCACAATCACTGTGTGGATAACATGCAGCGGCCGTATTGATCCATACAGCTCAACCAACCAATATTGAAGTATTCGATGTCAATCTACCCTTGGGTTTGTCGAAAGTGGGAAATGGCATGCTACCTTATAAGAGGCGGCAATGGATATCGAAGTCGACCGACGAGGTGTGGTGACACAAACAGCTGTCCATGTCCATGTCCAGTTCATTTTCCAGTATCTCTAATCTGTGGTCTGCTTGATCCAATCCAATCCATTTCAATATAATTCAGTCAGTGGCGTACCGACATCCGCCGCACGATGGTGGCCTCACGAAAGCTCAAGGTCGCAGCTGCGCAGATGGGTCCAGTGCATTTGCATAGTAACAGGCAGGAAACGCTTGCGCGGATGATTGCACTCCTCCAATCTGCCTCGAGTCTTCATGCACAGCTTGTCTTATTCCCTGAAACTGCCTTTACCACGTTCTTTCCTCGACACCTGATTGAGTCTCAAGAAGAATTGGATGGTTACTTCGAACATGAGGATTCTTTGGCCACTGCAGCGGACACGCGTCCGCTATTTGATGAAGCAAAAAAGCTAGGCATTGATGTCTCTGTTGGATTTGCTGAGAGGACGACGGATGGCCAAGGGTATAACACAAGTGTCTATTACTCGGCTAAAACAGGGACTGTGATCTCTAAATACAGGAAAGTGCACTTACCTGGCACGGTTGAGCCTTTTGAGAATCCAGATGCTGTTAACCAGCTTGAGAAAAGATATTTTGCGCCGGGAAATCTCGGATTTAAGGCATTCAGAGCTCCTGATGTTCTTGAAGGTGCTGTGAAGAAGCCTGGGAACGAGGAGAGTACTGGCAACGGGGACCCAATTATGGGCATGATGATTTGCAATGATAGAAGATGGGCAGAGGCTTGGAGGTGTTATGGACTCCAAGGAGTTGAAGTCGTGCTTTGTGGATACAATACCGCAGGCTATGCTCCAGATTTATGGTAAGCAAGTTCCCATGGGTGATTGGGACAGGCACAACAACTTCTTGGATAGACTGCTAATATGGAGGCCTATGACAGGGGAAATAGGAAACCCATAACCCCTGAACAAGCAGAGAAAGTCGCCTTGTATCAACACCAGTTGGTTATGAAGAGTAATTCTTACATGAATAGTTGCTTTTCTATAAGCGCCGCAAAAGCTGGTTTAGAAGATGGAAAGTATGACTTGATTGGAGGAAGCTGCATTACTTCACCTGAAGGCTATGTTTTGGCTGAAGCAAAGGGTAAAGGGGACGAGATTGTGTTTGCAGAGATTGACTTGGAGGATTGCAGACAAGGAAAGGAAAAGGTGAAATATCCATTATTCTTAAAAGACGTACGCTAATCATGGAATAGACATTTGACTTTGCCAGGCATCGTAGAATCGAAGCTTATGGTCTCATAGCCTCCCAGACGGGTATGGTCGAGCCAGACCTTTTGTGATTATTTTGGATTTCATGGCTGTACTTCAATAATTAGTAGACTTCCCTCGATGTAGAATCTCATAGACCATAGAGTAAACGCGGCTCTCAATACTTCACTACTGCCACTCCCTTGTATTGCTCTGTTTTATCATCTAGAACTGTCGATATTCGATCTGAAAAACACATCACAACCTTTCAAAGTGCCGTTATCTATATTTCATATACTCTACGACATTTAAATTATCTAATGCTCTAAAATAGCCGCTTTCACGTGAACAAGAAAATGCAAAGTTCATTGTTCATGTATTAGTGAATGCCATCCAGCCTCTCTCTACCTTTATAATTTTTTGATCCGTTTGATGATTCAGCTGACGTTGCATATAGATTCTATTTTACAGCCACTCCTGACCTCTCGATTTCCTTCCAGCAGAAGAGCTACTGAAAATACCACCTTTTGCAGTTACATGACCCTCTCTCACCAACCCGATCAGAATCTGAACACCAACTCCGACACCATCAATCACCTGTGCTGTTGCATCCTTTGCACCGACCGCCTCTTCGCACTTAAGTTTCATCTCTGTCATGCCAGCACATCCCAATGCAATACAGTCGGCTCCTAGCTCTTGGACAAGCCGCCTAGCAGCTTCTCCAACCAAGCCTAAAACCTTGTCCTTGGGTGCTGTTTCTAGCTCCAGAACCGCCAAATTCGTGGTTTCACATCCCACTGAGAATCCTTCTAAACCATAGTACCGGATTGCATCTTCGTGCATAATTTTGCTCCTTCTACCAGTTGCAACAATACCAAGTCTACCACCAAGCATTCGAGCAGAGTAGAGCGCCGCTTCCATGATACCAATCACTGGACCGTCCAGCTCTTCTCGAAGTGCGTTTATCAGGGGGTGGGCGCTGAAACAAGCGACCAAAAAAGCATCGTACTCAGAAGCAATTGGCACCACGGCTCGAATGGCGGCAGCGGCTGAGAGTACACCATCAAGATGACCTTCTATTGCTGAAGGGGTGGGATGCGGAGTTGTAAAGCCAGTGACTGTGCAATACGGTGGAAGGGTAGGCTCCAGTGAACGCAGGCATCCGTCCGTCATCAATGATGTCCCATTGGGGTTGATGAGCAGGATGTTGATAGTTCTCGTCGACGAACCCGTGACTTTCGGGAGCTGGTAAACTGACATATCGAAATGAGTGAAATGGGTGATCGATAATTGTGCAAATAGATGAGATTGCAGCAGCGATGGGTAGCTCAGGTCCAAAGCGAACGCACCTCCATCATCACATTCGTAAGAGAGCGATGCTTTTGGATGCAATCCAATCTGGACCAGACAGGCTCTCGAGTGGACTCGCCAGCTGCTGGCGGGAGAAAGAAAACATAGGCTGGCTCCATGTGGGTGAGGGTTTAAAATAATGCGTAGAAGATAAGTCGGGGTCGGGCAAGCCACTTGGCCGTGAATCCCCAAATGCAAAGGGGAATCAATCCCCCTCCAGAGCCATCACATCACGGTCTCCTCGGTGCAACATCTACTAGCCCAACCCAAGGCCCCGCTTCGGCCAGAACTATCCTCTTCGCAACGGCAGTGCGAGTTTGGAGATTACTCGATGATTTTGCAGTAGTAGAACAAACACGACAATTCGCACGCTCGCGAGTAAGAAAATATCCCCGAGAGGATTACGGCGCGGCCGCTGGGAAGAGTGGGAGGGCGATTGACCGACCTACACTCCGATCAACCACCTCACCACCACCACCACCACCTCCACCTCCTTAGGTCAGAATAGTGTAACCTTATCGATAACGCAAGTTGCTTCTATTCCTCACGCGCGACGCTCTGGACAACGAGCAGCAAGCAGCGAGCAAGGTGGGAGGAGAGGACACCGCTGGGTCTGAATAATAGTGGATAGCAGTCGGGGCAAGGCCCGTGGAGGCGCGTCGACCGCAGACACTCAGGGTCATGGTGTTCGGCGGAGCTCCAGTATCAGTGCAGCCTCAACTTCAGATGCTTCAGATGGACCACAACCACCAGCACAGCTTCCAGCAAATCCAACAACCCTCCCTGTCGCCCACTGATTTCTTCAATGGCCTTGATCTGACCCCGCCCGTCCAGCCTGGCCCCAGGAGTTACAAGTCGCGGAAATATCGACCATGCGATTTCTGTAGAGCTCGTCAGGTTGCCTGTAAGATTGATATCACACCTCCCTGTCAGCTTTGTGCCAGCCATGGAAGGCAATGTACATTTGTGGAACGCCCTAAAAAGAAGAGGAGGCCCAACGCTTCAATTGGGAACGGAGACAATAACTCAGGTATTTCACACATACTATATATGTTCTAGAGCGAGGGAGGGAGAGAGAGAAAGAGGCATAATGTGCTGACGCAACAGTAACCAGGCTCTCTTCAACAACAGTACGATGTCTCTGCTACCCAATTGAGCCCTGGTTTCATTACCCAGTTCAATCAAGACCAATCCTTTGATGGCCTGAATGGACACACAGGATTGGATGGGTCTCCGAACCAACTGCAACAACAGATGGTCTCTGGCGCCGACGGATCTCCAATATACCAGATGGACCCTTATTTACATATGATGCCATCGGGCGTACGTATTAGGCCACTAGATGCCCACTCAACCCGATGTGCAAGATTTATAGGGGAGACGGGAGAATCCAATCCGTACCTGCTGCGGCACTATCGCTACAACGAGAATGATGAGTGTACAATATCTAAGTTGACCTACCGCCGGATCAAAAGCACAGCGAACCAAAACGCCATGCCCGGCGAGAAGGGAGAGCCACCGGTAGTGTTTATGCTTGCGGACGACAGCTTGGCCCAGAAAGGAGAACCTAGGGTTGAGGACGATGTTCTGGCAAAGGCGCGTTCTGAATTAGCAGCCATGTTCACAGAGCAGGAAGCCCTGAAGCTGATAGCACTTTTCTTTCGATTCGTGTATCCATATTTTCCTATTTTGTCCAAAAGCGAGTTTTATTCAAATGGGGTTTTATCCCCATCTCTTCTTCATACTCTGCCGCTTTCCTTATTATCTGCCATGCATGCTACGGCATTGCCATTTATGCTTTATGACGATCTTCTTGCCACGACCATAGTTCATAGTCCACCTCCAGCGCACCAACTGTTCCGTATAGCATGGCTTGCAACTACGCAGGAACTCCATACTCCTCGCTTAGCAACTTTACAAGCATGTCTTCTCCTGCTCCAGAGAGCTCCTACAAATCGGTACACCACCGACACCCCTTGGAAAACCAGCCTTGTAGGTTGGACCGTGAGTCTTGCCCAAATTCTTGGCCTGCAACGTGAATGTTCAGATTGGTCAACCATACCAGTCTGGGAGATGTCCCTTCGAAAACGACTGTGGTACGGTGTAGTGATCATGGATAAGTGGGCTTCACTGGGTGCTGGAATGCCCAGTCATATTCGAAACGAAGATTGGGATGTTCTTCCTCTTACAGAAAGTGATCTTGAGCCTCCGACCATAGAAGAAACACCTAATCCCATATCTGGCTCAATAGAATCGGAATCAGAACTCCACCACTTCCGTCTACTTTCCGAGCTAACCATGATCTTGAATGATATCATGGACTCGTACTATTCCCTCCGAGCCATACGGAGAACATCCAAAGATTTCACTTATTCCCTAGACCTTGCACGCCCACTTCGCACACGATTGAAGACGTGGAATGACTCTCTTCCCCCCTCCATGGGCCTTCGACACCAAGACCGTATGGACGGACGTGGAATGGACCGTCTTAGCGGCAACCCGGCCCTCTCACTTGCCTACATAGTCGCCACGATGACTCTGTTCCGAGCACTCCTCCGGCCGCTCGAAAACTTGACCTCAGTTGAAGAAGAAGATCATGGGATCGTTGGCTCACGCCTAGCTGTACGAGCAGGCGCGAAGGAGTGCGCAAAGGAAGTTGTTGAATTCGTGGAGAATATGGGTCGGGGGGCCCTAGATGCATTTTGGCATTCTTGTACGTCCTCACACCCTCCCTCTCTATGTCCACATCCAAGATAATGCGAATTACCATAACTAACAGAAAACCAGGGTCCCGCGCAAACTTCGCAATTGCCTCCTCGTTCCTAATGCAGCTTCTCGTGACCTCCGAAAGCGAAAGCGAGCAAAACGAGATCAAGGATCTCGTTGGTCGCTGGCGCTGGGCCATGCGCGTCGGGAGTGGGAGCACCGGCAGCGGTCTCATGAGCCTTGGGCTCTTACGTCTCGATGGGTTGCTTCTGGAGAATGGGACCGTGCATCCAGCTACCTAAACCTGTGTGCGCATTCTCGATTGATCTATCTAGATCATTTTACGTTTTTCTTTTCCTTTTCCTTTTCCTTTTCCTTTTTTTATTCTTTTCAAATGAATCAGGAGCCTTATTTTTTTGCCTAAAAATGGGGGGGTTGGAGTTAGATGTAGCGGGTTTTTATGTTTTCACGGACATCGGGAATTTGGTGGTTTGGGCTGTAAGTAAGTATGTATGGGAGGATGGTTGGTATATTAGGGATTGGATGAAGAAAGTCATGAAATCATGAAGAAAAAAACATGCCGACACCCCACCCTAGAATCTTTTTTTTAAAAAAGAATTCTCAGTATGATGATATGAACCGCATTTGCTCTTCTAAATAGAGTATAACAGCACAATAATTTGCTTAAATGTTACTTTGAGCCTCCTATTTCTGCCGGAAGTGCTCCTCAAAACGATGTTGACCCACTTCCTCGCTTAAGCCCCCTAAATTTTGAGAGATAGGCGAACGGTCAAGGAAACACAGCTTCTGGAAGTATCAGGTGGTTTGACACGAATAGATATAACACTCACGACAAGACTCGTTGTGTAGCGCAAAGTGTATAATCGTCACAATCATTTTATTCTGCTTCCTAGGTTGATTTAAACAAACAACTCTACCTGTATTGGCTTCCTTCCAAAGATGGACCCCTTCTCCTCTCTCCCCGAGCCCCTTGTTTGCCGAAAACATTATACGAGAGGGATGTCCAAAGCCAAAAGCCTATGAAACTAATCATACTCGAGGGAGGTATAGTAATTGCAAATTAACTTTTTTTTCTTTTTTGCATTCCAAAGGAAGCTCAAGCAGCTGCTACTTTTGATGCCGCAGCAGCAAACGATTGCTCGAAATCTGCAATGATATCCTCGATGTTTTCAATTCCGACAGAAATACGGATTAGATCCTATTTGACGAAAAGTAAGTAAATTGAATACTGTCGAGTGGCCTTGTATTTAAAGAATATGGGAGGAATACGTACCTCAGTAACGCCAGACGATATTTTCTCTTCATCAGATAGTTGCTCATGAGTAGTGGACCATGGGTGGATAGCCAATGTCTTAGCATCGCCCACATTTGCCAGGTTAGAGATTAGCTGGAAACCGTCAACAACATGTGCACCCTCGCCTTTAGCACCGAATGACAGAACACCACCGAATCCACGCTTCAAATACTTTTTGGCCAGCTCGTGTGAGGCGTGGCTCTCCAGGCCGGGATAAGAGACCCAGCTAACATTTGGGTTCGTCTCGAGCCATTTAGCTAGCTTCAACGCATTGAAGGCGTGACGCTCGGCTCTCAAACTCAGGGTCTCAACACCTTGGATAAGTTGGAATGCTGCAAATGGACTTTTCACATTTTAGGTTAGCAAAATTCTATAAAACTGCACTAATGCATGCCCGTAGTTGCATGGAGTCATTGGCAAGGAGAGTCTTCCATTTAGGCTCCTTGGTACTGGGGAAATGGCAGTACTTACTTTAGCGTGCTTCCTAGATCGCGGAGAATATCGACTCGAACTCGGAGGGCGAAAGTTAGTGGGCCGAAGGTTTCCCAGAACTTGAGTCCATGGTAGCCAGGCGAAGGCTCTACCATCTCTGGGAATCGCTTGCCGTGTTTACCCCAATCGAACTTTCCAGAATCAACAACAATGCCTCCGATTGTAGTTCCGTGACCTCCAATCCATTTTGTTGCTGAGTGCACAACAATATCTGCTCCGTGCTCAATAGGACGAACAAAAAAGCCACCTGCACCAAAGGTGTTGTCTCTAATATGGGATTAGCTCGGCTGTTGGAACAGTATCATAATTGGGGGTTTGGAAGGTAGACCAAGCTATTTAGTCACACAAGGGCACGTAATCATGGTGATTTAAGGGCGCCTCGTGATCAAATAACCAGACTTCTTCGCCCAAAACCATACTCCAAGAAATCACTTACACCTGGACAAGTTAGTATTTTACCTATATTGAGCTATGGATCAGCACTTACAACTAAAGGTATACCGTGATCATGAGCAACCTTGGCAATAGCTTCAAAATCTGGGACGTTATATTTAGGGTTTCCGATGCTTTCGATAAAGATGGCTTTTGTGTTCTCATCGATCGCCGCAGCAAAGTTCTCTGGCTTGTCTCCATCGACGAACTTTGTATTTATGCCCAATCGTGGCAGGAATACCTTGAGTTGGTTGTATGTTCCTCCATATATGTTTGTAGTGGATATGATATTATCTCCGGCATGGCACAAAGCAGAAAATGCCATGAATTGAGCTGCTTGACCAGAGCTGGCAGCTACTGCGGCTATACCGCCTTCCAACGCTGCAATTCGTTTCTCGAATACATCGACCGTTGGCTATGAAGTATGAGAGTCAGCTACCAAGATATTTCCCAAGGCCACAGAGCATGTCTGAGTTATAGAGGTATAAAACGTACGTTCATGATACGACTATAGATGTTTCCAAACTCCTTGAGCCCAAACAGCCTGGCGCCATGTGCGGAGTCATTGAAGGTAAAGCTCTAGACGAGGTCAGCAGCTGCTATGGGCAGGAGGGTGATATTGAAGGACGGACGGTGGTGGCATAGATAGGAACCGCTCTAGCATTGGTGGCCGTGTCCGGGGTATGGCTATGGGATAAATCAGTCGCAGAACACATACAGTCCTAGTCAGCCGTGAGCGGCTTACCCAGCGTGGAGCTGAAGAGTTTCGAAGTTCTTCCATTGAGGTTGTTCCGCCATGGCGAAGTTTGATATGTGCTGAGTGAGGCTCGGTGGTTCAGAGGAAGAGGGAAAGTATTGAGACCCGAGGTCGCAGCTTGATATCTCGATTGCTTTGAAAGGGAAAAGCCCGAGGAAGCAGAAGAAAGAAGAAAGAGACAATGGATTTGGGAAGAGGGGATTCGGCACAAAAGAAAAGAGAGAAAAAGAGGAAAGGGAAGAGGAGGCAAGCCTTCGGGGGTCTTGTATTGTGAATTCGCACCACAAAATCCCGTACCATTGCACAGTGGGACGTGATGGGTGGAGGGGCAGAGGGGTTAAACTGACTTTGGGGATTGCGTGATCACAGCTTAACAGCCATGCGGTTGGTGGTGATCCAATCCGCGAGAGGTTGGCGATGCCACCAACACTGAACAATTGAACCCACGGGAGTCGAGAGAAAAAAAAGAAAAAAGAAAAACCCCCCACCGAGGAATAATGTTACCCCATCGATGTTGTAATTGTCAACTTCATACAACGTAGTAGAACTCGTCTGATGGTCTTGGAACGGGCTGAGCTGACGGGTACCACGTCGGATATGTAGCCTGAGGCTGACAGTCGGTTACTGTAAGGCCGTAGCCGAAGCCGTGGAAGAAGCCGCGGTTTGGGTATGTTTCCCAGCAGAAGTAAGTAAAGCAATTGTAATTTAAGAAGGCAAAAGGGAGTAATCAAGGGCAACTCTGTCATTCAATATCAATGAATTAACAAAGTAGCTACCTACCTACCTTTCACCTTGGTACAGCAACGTTGCAGAGGAGGAGGATGGATCTGCTGAACTGAAAACTGAAAACTGAAAACTGAAAGGATAGCTACCTAAGGGACCTAAGGTAGCTAATAAGCAAAAGCAAGCGCATAAATGAACAACAACACACTAAACCCAAAGACCCGAGAGCATGGCCAACTTTATATACCTTTCCACTTCTTTTTTTGGAGACTGGAAGGCATGCTCCGTACAATACAGTCAAGATATTAATTACCCTTCCTCCAACCAAGCCTTTCAAAAGCTTAATATAATCCAAATACAGCGAAAATGCGATGGATGTTCGTCTTGGAAAGAAAAAGGCGCGAATGAAGCCTTGATACACCCGCCGACACACGGAGCATCATCATCCTGCTCTGATCTCATTGCAGACGGAGCCCGGCTATTCTTCTCTTGTCGCCAAAAGATTGGTTTTCTCATCCTGGTCAGACAGCACTTTCGAAACCACCACCGGCCACTTTCGCTTATCAGCAGCAGCCCTTAGAGTCTTAGACGCACCATCGACCGTGGATTCTTGCAGTCGTTTACGAAAGTAAAACAATATCCCCCATGCCTGTTTAACGCTTTGGGAGGGCGATCATTATAAGAAAAAGCCAAGCGACGTTCAGCATATTCGACACTCAAGCGAGCGAGCCCCCTACTTACTACATACAGTACAGTATGTATCGCTTGGCGATCCTCACCTCATCTCTGCCATTCTTTTAAGAAACTGACTATATTATTTTATTATATTATACTTTCTGTTCCGTTCTTCACCATGATCATATTCTCATATATGTGTTACTTTTTGCTTCCCGCTTTATATCAAATGTCGGTTGATATTAATTTTGACGTTCTATTTTTATCGCCTCGCTCACTTACTTGGCCATGCATCGATTTCAAGTCTATTTCCATCAAGCGCCATGGCCACTCACTCACTCACTCTCCCCCCTCGCCCAGCATGCGCAATATATGGCATCCCATCTCCAAAATGTTGGAGAATTATGGATCTGACTGATCATCGCTAGGTTCTCGGGTGATTTTCCAACTGCCAGACCCCACATGATTGGCTGCCGTGCGTGCTTGATGCTTTTTGATACAGTTGGGCCCGCGGCCGTTTCAGACCTCATTCATGCACCAGCTTCCCGCCCTGGCTCTGTGTACTCCCCCAGAATCTCGCTGTCGCTGCTTCTTCAATAAAGCTTACTCTTCTCCCTCTTGAACAGGAACTCTTGCTTCTTGAAACCTTCCTATCATCACTTTATGTTTCTCTAACCCTATATCTCCCTTTCTATCCTTTCTATCCAGTCCTTACACGCGCGTACTAGTTACAGCTGCAATATTTACAACTTCACACTTTTTGGCAATTGTACTTGTCAAACCAGCAGCAACAAATTTCACCTAAATTCTTTTCGATCCCTTTTATTTTATTAAAAACTTTCAAAATGGGTGGATTACTAGCATCGGTCCGTGTTGTCCTACCATGGATTCATATTGCTCTCCGCATTATACAGACGGTATTTGCGTTGGTCGTACTGGGGCTTTCTGGATCTGGTATGTGTACCACGCACCGAAGTATTAAAAAAAATGTCAGCTAATAAAGACCAGTGGCACATTGGTACAATGCGGACACCTTAACCAGATCTCCACCTCAGATCAACTTTCTGCTTTTCGTCCCAATCTTCTCCATCCTCTCCATCGTCGGCCTCGAAGTCAGCAGGATGAAGAAAAGTATGTGATCCTTTCTTGAAGCTCACAGAACACCCACTAATTGATCTTTTAATAGTTTCTATCCCGATGGTCAACCTCGGTGTTGAGCTCCTCAACACGCTCTTCCACTTCGTTGGCTTTGTCTCGCTCAGCGCCTTCCTGAGCAAGCTCCTGTTTTGCCGTGGATCGGTTTGCATGTCCGCTCGTGCAGATGCTGCCATCGCAGGTTTGGCATGGGTGGCTTGGGCCGGTTCATGCGCCATTTCTTCCATAGCTGTTTTCCGCGGGAATCGTGCTTTAAGGCTCGACAACGAAGCCGCAATCGCCATGAAGACAGCTCCACCGGCCATCCCAGAGAAGAACTAGAGAGGAACAGAAGCGGGGAGAAGACTGCGGTGTTAGGAGGCCGGTCTTGATGGCTACCTCATATGGATAGGGGGTTTATGGTACAAAGGAGTAGCGGGTATATATGGATATGACTAGGCAACGTCCGGATAAGAACTGGGGATGAGAATAGGATTGAAAGCACAGCATGGACTGGCCTATATCCGGGCGAACATCATATATATTTTTTGCTGATACGTAATGATTTTAACGCGATAGGCAATATGTAATAGTACTGCCAACTCCCACGGTGCTCCACACATGATATCACCAGTATAACTAATGAGCTTCTTTGGTTGCTCTATGAAACATCTAAGGCGTGCTTTGCAACAAGATTGAAATTTTTGTGGCTTTGGACTCAGATGCAATTTGTAAATAAGTGAATATATCTTTGTCTAATTGAGATTCTTGGAACAGCTATAGGTGAGACTGTCTTTTAGCTGAAAGTATGCTCGTCCAGATTGTTGGATTAAAATGAACGTCGTTTTGTCTGTTGGTTCAGACACTGATGAGCACTTGTTCAGAATCGCTACGCCGTCTCAAGTCTCGACATGGAATTTAACAGAGAGTGTTTTGACTTTAATTGAATATGGATTATGGCGAACTAAGTTAACTAAAAACATCTATATTTGTTAATTCACAATTGGTGTTGAATGATCAAATATCTTCCAATTGAGGTACAGTACAGTTCCAGTTCTCTGGCTCGCCCTCGCTAAATGCTTCCAAGCCCCGGCCCAGTCCAGCCAGCACCACAAGTCTCCACTATTCTGACAACCTTACTCTGTACTGTAGTCTGAAGCTCTCCAAAGAACAAGAACTGTCCCGAATAACCACCACGACAACCCAACACAAACCGCAAAGATGCACATCCCATCGTTCCTCGCGCTCCCCTTCCTCCCCCTTGTCCTCTCTGCGCACCTGCGCTTCACCATACCAATCAGCGCAGCACTCACCTCCAGCAGTCTGCCACCATCAACCTCCGCAACACTCACAACCCTCAATACCCATTACACCGCACCCCTGCGCGCCGACAACACCTTCGACTTCCGCAACGTGAGCGCCGGGAGCTATCTGCTGGACGTGCATTGCCATTCGTGGGCGTTTGCACCGCTGCGCGTGGATGTCACGGATGGGAATGTAGCAGGCATTGCGGGACAGGGCGTGGAGGCTTGGGGAACGTTTAGAGGGAATGAGTGGGGAAATAAGGGGGAGGCGCTGGTGGTTGAGAGAGAGAAGGAGATTTGGGTCTTTCCGGTCAGGGCGATGGGAGCAAAGGAATACTTGGTCGAGAGGGTTGGCTGTAAGTGTTTCTCCGTTCCCTGGAAGTTATAGCGTTGTGGTTATGATTTGGGTAGGGAGATTAGATGGCTAACATTCAATAGTCTCGCCTTTGGGCATCTTGAAGAGCCCGATGATCCTCATCGCAATTGCCAGCATGGGTGTCGTCTTCGGAATGCCATATTTGATGGACAATAGTAAGTTCTCATTTGCGCTCTGCAGGTATAGAATTCGCAGCTAATGGTGAGCACAGTGGACCCAGAATTGAAGGCAGAATTTGAGGAAAGACAGAAGGGTGGTGGCGTGGGAGCTACAGCTGGAGTCAATTCTTTACAGAACTTTGATGCAGCAGCGTGGTTGGCTGGCACCGGTCCAAAGGAGGTAAAGAAGGCTGAACCGCAGGGCAAGCTCACTAGATGAAGACATCCTCGACAATAGGTGGATGCAATGCACAATATAGAACAGCAACTGTAAGAAGAACATATCCTTGTTTGTCTCGTCCGATAAATTAGGCGAAACATAGGAGCATATAATACGATGAGTACGCACCATAATGTGCTGCTTGTTCTGTAAAAAATAACGAAACACTTATCCCCAACTTCTCTCTTTCTTATCCATCAAGGGTGAAGCAGGTTCCGGTAGAAAGTTTACGATTTTGATGGCGCAGATACCATGTTGCTCTCAGGGTGGTGCATTTAGACTCCAGTGAAGGTAGTTAGCATTATTTCAGAAACTATCGGAAATTTGACAATTTTAGCTGAGTGTCCGATACATTCATGGCACAGTAACTCAATCTTAAGCTCCAACGGTGCTTCCCACATCAGACCATTCAAATTATCCTACCCAATCCAATGCAAAAGTCTTTTGCAACCTATCTTCTTCCATGAATTGCACACTAAGTCTTTAGCCCACCACTATTCCTTTCTCCTCCAATCAAACCACAATTTCTATCTGGCCCAGGCAGTTTCCCAACTCCATGCCACTACTCCTCTAGCACGACACTACCAAGAGGGCTGCAGTATATAATGAGCCTGTCCCCCAAGACTTTTCGTTCACTTCCAATCCATTTTCACCAAAAAGTCCTTTCGTCTGCGATCTGTTCCAGTAAGGTCAAGGTGCCTTGTCCGGAGCATATGGATGGTAGAGGATCTCTTTCGTCTCTATCTGTTATTGAGTTGTCTGTTTTTTATTCTTGATTTGTGGCCTTAGTAATCTTCTTCTAGTACAATGCTTTTTGATGCATCTCGTCGCTCTCAATGCTTTACTTCGTCATGCACTTCGCCAATCCGAACTTGATACCAACGGCATCGTTATACATGTTTGATAATTTACACCCACTCCCGCCGATTCTCTTTCTTGTTGCCTCACTCAAGTCATTCCGACACGCTGCCTTGGTCATTGCCTTCAAATTTCAACTTTCTTGCTCAAACTTGCGCACTTTCGCGTATTTCGTCAGATTTGTATACGAACTGGATTTCAGTTAAACAGAAAGCACAGCCAACTAAGCTGCTTAATAATCCAACACAATCAGCGTCACGACAAGTCTAATGAAACACCGGAGTTCAGACATAAACATATCAGGCCCTAAAACAAGAATTAAAAACTGGGTATCAAGAATTTACCACAACACCCAAGCACCACAATACGAACCATATATCCATGGTAAAAAAGAATCAACTATCATCAGAAAGCTTTCAGCTACTACACTGCGACAAAAAAGCATGATGCTCATCAGAAAAATACGCCAAAACACATATAAGAGTAAAGTTAAATACGGAATCACGAGAAAAAACGACAACCGTGATAAAAAAGCTCAGATCTAAAAATCAATTTGAAATAAAACGGCACCAACACAATTCTAAAGAAACAATACTCCAGGACAATTTTTTTTAAAAAAAAAAACACATCAGAGCAATTGCGGAACCGCAATATTCAAAAAGAAATTACACGATCCGGAATGAAAAAGTATAAATATTCTACACTACAGGAGAAAATTAAACACAATATAGAATGCTTAAAACAGCTATACTGAAATAATACACAACACTACAAGACAACTAAGAATTCACGACACTACAAGTAAAAGAGAAACAAAAACACTAGGGAATACCCAAAGTATAGAGAGCAAAAAAATGTCGATACTATTGAAAATAAAAAAAGGACAACACAAACTCGATAAAACCTGCTCGGTCAGAGCAGATCCAGGAGCAAACAAGCTTTGGCTTGCTTCTGAGCTTGGGAGAAGACCACCTACTTGTCATCAGGTTAGCTAAAGCCCAAGCCAAACAGAAAGCTCTGTATGTATAAAGCAAAATATCAATCGTCGGTTTACACTTCATAAGGAAAAATCGAATACAAAATCAAAATTAAAATTAAAATAAATTCACTCACGAGAGGAGTTTACCAACACCACAGACAATATACTACCACCAAACTAGAGTAAAGGTCACATTGATCGCAGTTATTCAAATTTAATTACCTACGACAAATGGCTCGAAATCGTTGAAATACAATCGAATATCAAATCATTATACATTCCAGGAAATCGCAACCTGTGCCGGCTTACCAGCCCTCCCATTGTATCGACCTGTACAGTTCATTCAAGGGGAATACCAAATATACACAACTTCAAGACTTTGTCTTAATTTTCTTTTTTTAAAAAAAACCCCCGGAGGTGTTTCCCTTCAATGGCGTCAATATATGGCATTTATTCAACTTAAAATCGAAATCAGCATGTGTGGTGCAGTTTAAGATGTTGAGTAGGCTTGTTATATGGAGTTTATGATACTAATTTTATGTGGGAAGTCCAGTCCAGTACCGTTTTATTAACCGAGCAGCCCCTTTATTTTCCCGGTCCCCTATCGACGCATGAGAAACCGCCACCTCCTCACTTAGATGGAAATATACCCTCTGGTTTGCTCTTGCGAAAAATCATTAATAGTCGTCACTCTGAATTTAAAACGTCAGAAATCTCGTTTTGGTTCGCTGGTCTTCCTTCCAATCCAAGCTTGGCGCAGCCGTGGCTTGCGCTCCTCCCAGAATCCCAGATCGACGTCTCGCCATGCAAAATACCGCGTCCCACCACAACGAGAACAGTACTTCGCCCACATACATAAATGCCTCACCTCATCCTAATCAGCAATTTGCTACCACTTTTTACTTTAAATCAATCAAACCTCCAACTATGATTATACCCGTTCCTATCGATTTTGATAACTCCATCTAGGTTTAAAGAGTTATTCGTGATGCCTTCCAGGCATGATATCTCATACACGAACGAATATTATCAACCCTCAAGCAAATCCAACCATAAAAAACCGCGTCGTCCGAATAGAAGATTTTTGACTACACTCCATGTCTTTATCGCCCTCGTCCTTCTCGATTGTATTGCCGAGCAACAAAAGAAGAGGAGCCAGCGACTTGACGAAGCATCTTCTAAATCCAGAGAGCATCGCACCAGCAATCCTAAAATTGGAGTATGTATGAACCAGCCTACATTTCAAAGCTGGAAAAGAGACACTCGGAAAACTAACTTTGTATGCCATAGAATCGACCAGCGGCTTCTCCATCTCTACCAGAACTACCACTCTCACAATTCCAAGACTCCAAAGAGCTCAGTACAGCAGAACACAAACTACTTAAACGGAATCTAGCTGCAGTAGCCAAAGCGTCGGACCCTCCTCCCAAGGGTAAGTCCTGGACCGCAGGGGTAGTGCCAGATACCTGGAAGCTGGAACTTACACGCCTGTTTGCTTGGATGCCTCTGGATACCATGGAGGAGCTTCTCGAGGTTGTTATGGAAGTGATTTCCGAGGCATCGGATGTTATTTGAGCAGCCTCTTCGCCTGAGGGCGCAAGAGGCGTGCTGGGAAATGATAGCTAATAGGTGTCTAAAAGGTATAGCTTAGGTGGTGGAAGAGACAGAGGTATATTGATCTAGCCATCAAAGGCGATCAAAGGAACATATCAAGATCGCTTTTATCTGAAAGAAGATTTGCGGCAGAAACCGCAGGAGGTGATCGAGAATGTTCATTGGAGCCATTGAGCATATTCTCGCTTCTCGTGCCAAGCGTCGCTTCCCCTATTTCTTACATGACAATGAAGGGGGCTCGGTTTTCCGGTGGAGTGGTTAGAGAATTAAATATGGAAAAGAACCGAGCCAGGACAACCGTCAAATTGGATGGTGGTCGCCTTCAAGACAAACCTTGTTGACTATAAACAAGAAAACTGGATTGGAGCTTTCGGTTTGAGGCTTGCATCAAAGTGAGTTTGATCAACG
>Ga0247812_10000714_pt1 | contig 19469 bp, 18 predicted proteins | sample UWRJL149409B1_FD_178011 | JGI IMG/M metagenome (GOLD analysis project Ga0247812, IMG submission 178011) | Plant litter microbial communities from Arlington Agricultural Research Station in Wisconsin, United States - UWRJ-L149-409B-1 | ecosystem: Environmental > Terrestrial > Plant litter >...
TCGCATCCCTCGTCGAACGGCTTATTGCCGACCGTGAGCACGCACGGGAGACCCGCGATTTCAGCGCAGCTGACCGCATTCGTGATGAACTAGTGGCCGCGGGCATCTCTATTGAGGACACCCCGTCAGGCCCCCATTGGAGTATTGAGTCGTGAAGAACCCAGGTAACAAGTCGCGCGCAGGCGCCGTACGCAAGACCAGCACGGGCAAGCAGGTCGGCTCGGGCGGCCAGGGCCGCCAGGCCCTCGAGGGCAAGAAGCCGACCCCCAAGGCCGAAGACCGCCCGTACCACCCCGCCGGCAAGCGCAAGGCGGCCAACGAGCGCTTCGAGGCCTCGGGCGGACGACGTCCGGCCCGCGGCAAGGAGGCTCCCGGAGCCGAGCAGCGCCCGCAGCAGCAGCGCCGCGCGAAGTCGAGCGATGAAATCGAGGTCGTCACCGGCCGCAACTCCGTCCTCGAAGCACTGCGCGCCAACATCCCGGCACAGACCCTCTACATGGCCACGCGTATCGAATACGACGACCGTGTGAAGGAGGTCGTCAAGATCGCGACGACCCGTGGCATCCCGATCCTCGAGGTCATGCGTCCCGAACTCGACCGCCTCGCCGGCTTCGACTCCGTGCACCAGGGCCTCGCGCTCAAGGTACCGCCGTACGAGTACGCGCACCCGATGGAGTTGCTCGAGAAGATCAGCAAGTCGGGCCGCGTTCCGCTGCTCGTCGCGCTCGACGGCATCACCGACCCGCGCAACCTCGGCGCCATCATCCGCTCGGTCGCCGCGTTCGGCGGACACGGCGTGATCGTGCCGCAGCGTCGCTCGGTCGGCCTCACCGCCTCGGCGTGGAAAACCTCGGCCGGCGCCGCGGCCCGCACGCCCGTCGCGATGGCGACCAACCTGACCGCGACCATCAAGGCCTACAAAGAGGCGGGCGTGTTCGTGCTCGGCCTCGCCGGCGACGGCGACGTGTCGCTGCCCGACCTGCAGTTGGCGAAAGAGCCCGTGCTGCTCGTCATCGGCAGCGAGGGCAAGGGGCTGTCACGCCTCGTCACCGACAACTGCGACGCCATCGTGTCGATCCCGATCAACGCCTCCACCGAGTCGCTCAACGCCGGCATCGCCGCGTCGGTGGCGCTCTACGAGGTCAGCCGCCTGCGCGCGGCCGCGAAGAAGAAGTAGCAAGACCTGGCGCGGCGGTCGCATAACTCAGGCAGGACGTGGGTGGGCAGCCGGGCGGCCCCGCCGTCGTGCGGCGGGCGCCGCGGCATCCGCGATTCTGCCTGAGTTGTGAAAGCCCGACCTGCTCGAGCGGCACGCCGCGTCAGACCGTCGAGCGCCAGTCGTCGGCGACCACGTCGACCGGCAGCGTGATGGCGCCGGTGGGCGGGTCGATGACCGTCGCCTCGTCGCGGCGGTGGCGCAGCACGTCTTCGACGTAGCTCGACACGGCCTCGGCCAAGGGGATGTCGCGGCCCTCGTTCTGCGACATGTACCAGCGGTGGTCGAGCAGCTGGTGGAAGATCTCGGCCGGCTCGAGGCGCCCCTTGAGTTCCTTCGGGATCGCCCGGATCACCGGCTCGAACACACGCTGCGCCCACTCGTGCGCCACGACCTCCTCGTCGAGGTTCTGCTTGCCGAAGCTCGCGGTGTACGAGTCGAGGTCGTTGAGCAGGCGACGCGCCTGGTTTTCCTGGGCGTCGAGCCCGGTGAGCCGCAGCAGGCGGCGCGAGTGGTGGCCGGCGTCGACCACCTTCGGCTGGATGCGCACCTTCGTGCCGGTCTCGTCGGTCTTGATCGCGAGCTCCTCGATGTCGAACCCGAGGTCGTTGAGGCGCTGCACGCGGTCGTTGATGCGCCAGCGCTCGGAGGAGTCGAACTGTTCCGAACCGGTGAGCTCTTTCCAGAGCGTGCGGTATTGGGCGACGATGCCGTCGCTGATCGCGATCGGGTCGACCTCTTCGGCCATCTTGCCGCCGGCCTGCAGGTCGAACAGCTCGCCGGCGATGTTGACGCGGGCGATCTCGAGGTCGTTCTCGCGCTGGCCGTTCGAGAGTCCGTCGTAGAGCTGGCCGGTCTCGGCGTCGACGAGGTACGCCGCGAACGCGCCGGCGTCGCGACGGAAGAGGGTGTTCGACAGCGACACGTCGCCCCAGAAGAAGCCGACGACGTGCAGGCGCACGAGCAGCACGGCGAGGGCGTCGACGAGGCGCGTCGCGGTGTCGGGGCGCAGGGTCTGCGAGAACAGGGCGCGGTAGGGGAGGGAGAACTTGAGGTGCCGGGTGACGAGGGATGACTCGAGGGCCTCGCCCTTGGGCGTGGTGCGGTTGGTGATCACGGCGATCGGGTCGACGCACGGGATGTCGAGGCGCTGCAGCGTGCGCAGCATGTCGTACTCCTTGCGCGCGAGCTCTGCCGAGGTCTCCTTGATGGCGACGACGTACCCGCTCAGGTGCACGAACCGCACCAGGTGCCGGGAGATCCCCTTCGGGAGCGCTGCGATCGTGTCATCCGGCCACACCTCGAGGGGGAGGCTCCAGGGGAGGTCGAGCAATGCGGGATCGACGGTCGCCGCGGTGATGTTCAGTGAGCCAGCCATGCTGCCATTCTCCTTAAATGCTGATCGAGTAGCGCGAAGCGCGTATCGAGATCCCGAGCGGGGTCTCGATACGCGGCTTCGCCGCTACTCGACCGGCAGAACACGACTAGCTTGCGACAACGGCCTTCTTGCTGAGGCGCAGTCCGGACTCGGTGTTGAACACGTGCACGTGGTTCGGCTCGGGGAGCACGAAGACCTTCTCGCCGGCGTTCGGGTGCGAACGGCCGTCGACGCGGGCCACGATGTCGACGCGGTTGCCGTCGATCTCGGTGTGTCCGTAGAGGTAGCCGTCGGCACCGAGCTCTTCGACGAGGTCGACGTCGACCGGGAGGCCTTCGCCGGTCGAGGAGACGCGGATGTCTTCGGGGCGGATTCCGATGGTGACCTTCTTGGCGGTCGCTTCACCCAGGGTGTCGCGGTCGACAGCGGCGATCGCCGTTCCGAACTTGAGGCCGCCGTCGACGACGTCGGCGTCGAACAGGTTCATGGCGGGGGAGCCGATGAAGCCGGCGACGAACACGTTCTGCGGCTGCTCGTACAGGTCGCGGGGCGTTCCGACCTGCTGGAGAACGCCGTCCTTGAGAACCGCGATGCGGTCACCCATGGTGAGGGCCTCGGTCTGGTCGTGGGTCACGTAGACGGTGGTGACGCCGAGACGGCGCTGCAGCGACGCGATCTGCGTGCGGGTCTGAACGCGCAGCTTGGCGTCGAGGTTCGACAGCGGCTCGTCCATGAGGAACACCTGCGGCTGGCGCACGATCGCGCGGCCCATGGCGACGCGCTGGCGCTGGCCACCGGAGAGCGCCTTCGGCTTGCGGCCGAGGTAGGGCTCGAGGTCGAGCAGCTTGGCGGCTTCGAGAACGCGGGTGGCGCGCTCGTCCTTGCCGATGCCGGCGATCTTGAGCGCGAAGCCCATGTTCTCGGCGACGGTCATGTGGGGGTACAGCGCGTAGTTCTGGAAGACCATCGCGATGTCGCGGTCCTTCGGCGGAACGTCGGTGACGTTGCGGTCGCCGATGAGGATGTTGCCGTCGTTGACCTCTTCGAGGCCGGCGAGCATGCGCAGCGAGGTGGACTTTCCGCAACCGGAGGGGCCGACGAGGACGAGGAATTCGCCGTCTGCGACCGAGAGGTCGAGCGCGTCGACTGCGGGGCGGGTGGAACCCGGGTAGAGGCGGGTTGCCTTGTCGAAAGTGACTGATGCCATGACTATTAATGCTCCTTCACCGGCAGGTACGTGCCGGACGATCCGAGTGAATGGACAGCGACTAGACGTCGCCAAGGTCATTATGGCACGGCATCGCGCACAGCGGTCGTTTGGGCGATTCCCAGAGTCCGCTCCTAAGATCGAACAGTCCGTGGCATTCTGCCCTCTGGACAATCGACTTTTTCTCCCTAACTTCTGGCTTCAGCGAGGTTCTCTTGACACACGGCATTTCTGGCAACAACCGCCAGAGCAAGAACGAGCGGCGCGAAGCCGCGCGCGAGAAAGCCAAGGAACTGCGCGAGAGCCAGCGCAAGAAGGACCGCCGCACCAAGGTCGTGCTGCAGGGCAGCGTCATCATCGCCCTCCTGGCCATCGTCGCCGTCGTCGCGTTCGTGATCGTGACGACCGTGCGCCCCGCCGGCCCCGGCCCGCGCAACATGCTCAGCGACGGCATCCTCATCGGCGAGGGACTCACCGCTACCCCGACCAAGGCGCTCCAGCCCGGTGCGGAGCCGGTTCCCAACCCGCGCAACGACGACGACGACGTCATCCGCATCCAGATGTACGTCGACTACTTCTGCCCGATCTGCGGCCAGTTCGAAGACGCCAACGGCGACCAGCTGACCACCTGGCTCGAGAGCGGCGCCGCGAACGTCGAGATCTTCCCGATGGCGATCCTCGACCGGGCCTCGCAGGGAACGAAGTACGCCACCCGGGCCGCGAACGCCGCGGCCTGCGTGGCCGACTCGTCGCCCGACCAGTACTACGACTTCCACAACATCCTGTTCGCGAACCAGCCGGAAGAGGGCACCGAGGGGCTCTCCGACGAGGAGCTCATCGCCTTCACCGAGGAGGCCGGCGTCTCCGACCCGGGCACCGTCGCCAAGTGCATCGACGACCAGAAGTTCAAGAGCTGGGTCGCCGACGCCCGCACCCGCGCGCAGAACGGCCCGATCTTCGACAGCAACGTCGCGAAGATCGCCGGCACCCCGACCGTGATCGTCAACGGCCTCAAGTACACCGGCGCGCTCGACGACCCGAAGGCCTTCTCCGCGTTCGTGCTGCAGGCCGAGAACACCAACTTCAACGAGAGCTCGACGGCGACGCCGGAGCCCACGGCCGAGCCCACCGCCGAACCCACGGAGACGCCCGCCCCGTAGCCCGCGTGCCGTAGCGTTAGGGCATGAGCGAAGAACAAGCCCGCATCATCCACGACCTCAACGTGCTGCCGCAGATCGATGCGCGCGACGAGATCGACCGCCGCGTCGGATTCCTCTGCGACTACCTGCGCACCACGGGCGCCCAGGGCCTCGTGCTCGGCATCAGCGGCGGGCAGGACTCGTCGCTCGCCGGCCGGCTCTGCCAGCTCGCCGTCGAGCGCCTCGCCGCCGACGGCATCGCGGCCGAGTTCGTCGCCGTGCGCCTGCCCTACGCGGTGCAGGCCGACGAAGACGACGCCCAGCTCGCCGTGGCGTTCATCCGCCCGACGCGCGTCGTGACCTTCGACATCAAGCGCGGGGTCGACGGCGTCGCGCACGAGTACGCCGACGCGGTGGGCGAGACGATCAGCGACTTCACCAAGGGCAACACCAAGGCGCGCCTGCGCATGGTGGCCCAGTACGCGATCGCCGGAGACAGCGGCCTGCTCGTGGTCGGCACCGACCACGCCGCAGAGGCGGTCACCGGATTCTTCACCAAGTTCGGCGACGGCGGCGCCGACGTGCTTCCGCTCTCGGGGCTCACCAAGCGCCAGGGCCGCGCGCTGCTCGAGGAGCTCGACGCCCCCGAGCGTCTCTACCTGAAGCACCCGACCGCCGACCTGCTCGACGACAACCCGGGCCAGACCGACGAGAACAACCTCGGTATGAAGTATTCGGAGATCGACGACTACCTCGAGGGCAAGGTGGTGGATGACGCGGTGGCAGCGGCCCTCGAGGCGCGGTACCGCGCGACCGAGCACAAGCGCCAGCTGCCGGTCACGCCCGCCGACTCGTGGTGGCGCGCATAACTAGTTGACATATCTCAACCAAGTCGTATAGTTGATTTAGATCAACTGATTATGGCCCTCATCGCTGAGCACTCGCTCGCGTGGGGGCCATCGTCGTGAATGGGGAAAGTCGTGTCACAAACAACCATGCCGCCGGCCATGACGCACCGCCAGGTGCTCGAGGCCCTCTCCGGCCTTCTCGCCGGGCTCTTCGTCGCGGTGCTCGCGTCGACCGTCGTGTCGACCTCGCTGCCGAAGATCATCTCCGACCTGCAGGGCGACCAGACCGCCTACACCTGGGTGGTCGTCTCCACCCTGCTCGCCACCACGGTGAGCACACCCATCTGGGGCAAGTTGGCCGACCTGTTCGACCGCAAGCTGCTCGTGCAGATCGCGATCGTCGTCTTCGTGCTCGGCTCGGCCCTCGCCGGTCTCTCGCAGGGCACCGACACCCTCATCGGGTTCCGCGTGCTGCAGGGCCTCGGTGCGGGCGGCGTCATCTCGCTCGTGCAGGTGCTCATCTCCGACATCGTCAGCCCGCGCGAGCGCGGCCGGTACGTCGGACTTCTCGGGGCCGTTCTCGCGGTCGGCACCGCGGGCGGGCCGCTGCTCGGCGGTGTGCTCACCGACACGATCGGCTGGCGCTGGAACTTCTACGTCGCCGTGCCGTTCGCCGTCGTCGCCCTGATCCTGATCCAGCGCACCCTGCACCTGCCCAAGCGCGCCAAGCGCAAGGTATCGATCGACTACCTCGGCGCCGTGCTCATCGCCGCGGGTGTATCGCTGCTCCTCATCTGGGTGTCGCTCGCCGGCAACCAATTCGAGTGGAACTCGGGCACCTCGTGGCTGATGGCGATCGGAGCGGGCGTACTGCTCGTCGCCGCCGTGATCACCGAGATCGTGGTGAAAGAGCCGATCCTGCCGATGAACCTGTTCACGAACCGCAGCTTCACGCTCGTGGTCGTCGCGAGCCTCACCGTGGGCGTCGCGCTCTTCGCCTCGTCGGTCTTCCTCAGCCAGTACTGGCAGCTGAGCCGCGGTGCCAATCCGACCCAGTCGGGGCTGCTCAGCCTCCCGCAGGTGATCGGTTCGCTCGTGGCATCCACCCTCATCGGCAGCCTCATCAGCCGCACCGGAAAATGGAAGCGCTGGATGGTGGTCGGCGCCTCGCTGCTCACCGTCGGACTCGGCCTGATGGCGACGATCCGCTACGACACCGACATCACCCTCGTGTCGATCTACCTCGCGCTGATGGGCCTCGGCCTCGGCATGGTCATGCAGAACCTCGTGCTCGTCGTGCAGAACTCGGTCGACGTGCGGCAGGTCGGCGCGGCCAGCTCGGCGGTCGCGTTCTTCCGCAGCCTCGGCGGCACGCTCGGCGTCTCGATCCTCGGCGCCGTGCTCGCCTCGCAGGTCTCCGGCCACATCGCGCGGGGTATCGGCTCGATCAGCGCCCCGGCGAGCGAGCTCAAGGCGCTCGCCTCCGGTACGATTCCCGACGTGAACTCTCTGTCTGACCCGGTGCGTGTGCTCGTCGAGAGCGCCTACGGGCAGGCGATCGGCGAGATCTTCCTCATCGCCGCGCCGCTCGCGTTCATCACGCTGCTCTGCATCGTGTTCCTGCCGAACGCCGAACTGGGCACCAAGACCGGCGTGCAGCAGCTCGCCGAGACCGAGGCCGAGATGCTGCTCGACGTCGCCGGCGGCGAGTCGGTCATCCCGACCACGCTCACCCGCCCTACAGCCGTGATCAAGCCGGGCACGATCGCCGACGACCGTGCCTGACTCCCGCGAATCGGATGCGGCCCGCGACGCCTACGCGCTCGAGATCGAGCAGGGCGTCGCGGTGTTGTACCGCGCGAGCAAGGCGCGCGTGAAGCGCCTGGTCGAACACCTCGACCCCGAGATGCAGACCGCCGGCTACCTGGTGCTGCGCTATGTCATGGCGCACGAGCCGATCCGCGCGGGCGACGTGGCCGCCGGGCTCTCGATGGACAAGAGCGCCGTCAGCCGCCAGCTCACCGCACTGCGTGACAGCGGCCTGATCGAGGCGCAGCCCGACCCCGAAGACGGGCGCGCGAGCCTCGTCGTCGGCAGTGCGAAGGCCAACGAACGGCTCGACGAGTTCCGGGTCGAGCTGAAGGCCGACTACCAGCGCATCCTCGCCAGCTGGGACGCCGCCGACATCGAGGCCTTCGCCCGGCTGCTGAACAAGTTCAACGAGTCGCGCTAGGCGCCGAGGGCCGTCGCCACGCGGTTCCACCAGTCGGTCGAGGCCGCACGGTTGGTCTCGGCGATCGCGAGGCCGCGCTCGCGGATCGCATCACGGTCGTTCCAGACCTCGGATGCCACGGCCGGCGCGTCACCCGAGACCAACCGTGCAGCGCTCACCAGTGCACTCTGGCCGAAGTTGCCGAGGGCCCCGGTGAGCTTCGTGGTCGTGTAGTCGTCGACGGGAATGCCGATGGTGGGCACGCCGCCCGACACCGCGAACACGGCGGGGTGGTAGCGGCTGCTCACGACGAGCGCGGCCCCGCGGGCGAGCCGCGCGGCCGCCACGGAGTCGCCCTCGTCGAGAGTGGCGACGCGGGTCGACGTCATCTTCGCGATGACGGCGTCGTGCATGACCGTGTCGCCGCGCGACTCCGACTCGTCGAGCGAGGCGAAGTGGGCGTAGAAGCGGATGTCGAGGCCGGTGGTCTCGACCACGTGGTCGAGCAGGTCGGCGACCGCCTGCTGGAACTCGTCGCGGTTCTCGGCGCCGACGTGGGTGGAGAGCGAGACGAGGCAGTACGGGGTGGCGGTGTCGTCCGCGACATCCGTCTGCTTGCGCTGTTCGCTCAGGAAGCTGGCGTCGTCGACGGTCTGGTTCAGCAGGGCCTCGGGCACCCCGAGCGCGATCGAGAACGCGTGCGACGGCTTCTCGCGCAGTCCGACGAGGGCGGCGGTCGAGAGCAGGGTGGCGACGAGCTCGCGGTCGGCGTCGTCGAGGTGCGGCCCGATGGTCTGGCCGGAGACGACGAGCGGCTTGCCGGCGAGGCGGGCGATCTCGCCGATCGTGCCGCGCTCGAAGATGTGCGACGGCCAGGTGCTGGCCATGTTGCCGCCGCCCGAGACGGCGACCCCGTCGCTCGAGCGGATCGCGTCGATGACCGCGTGCGCGCTGTCGTCGGCGTCGAGCAGTCCGGTCTCGCCGGCGGCCGTGCGCACGACGCGCCGCATGCGGTCTTCCTGCTCGGCGCGGGTCTTCTGGGTGCGGAAACCGATGCCGGCGACCGCCTCGATGCCGTAGCGCTCGCGGGTCTCTGCGGGGTTCGACGAGATGCCGGTGATGGTGTCGACCCCGCGCTCGCGCAGCTGGTAGACCATCTCGTCGAACATGGCCTCGTCGCCGACGTGCACCATGCCGTCGATCACGCCGACATCACCGATTACTACTATTCGCAACTCTTCACTCCGGGCGTTCTGGGCGCCCGCGCGCCGCGGGCCGTGTTCACGTTAGTCGATGACGGGTGCCCTACGACGCGCGGGTCGCCCGTGCGACGCGGTGCCGCGCCGCGAGCCGCGACACGAGCACGGCCGACACCACGATCGCGATGCTCGAGCCGAGCAGCACGGCGAGGGTTCCCTCGTCGGCGACCTCGGGGGAGCCCTCGAACGCCAGCTCGTTCATCAGCAGCGAGACGGTGAAGCCGATGCCGCCGAGCGCGCCAGCCGTGACGAGCGACCGCCCGTCGAGCCGTCCGCCCTCGCCGGGAACGAAGCCCGCCAGCCAGCCGCCGAGCGCGATGCCGACGATCTTGCCCACGGGCAGCGCGACGACGATGCCCCAGAACGGCGCGGCGAGTTCGCCCGGCGCCACCTGCGGGATCGCCACGAGCGCCGCGAAGAACGCGAAGACCGGCAGGACCACACCGTTCGAGTACGGCTCGATGGTGTGACGTGCGCGCATCGCCGGGCCGAGCGCCATCACGAGGCCGAGGGCGACGCCGGCGATCGTGGCGTGCACGCCCGAGAGGTAGACGAGCGCCCAGGTGACCAGGCCGACCGCGACCATCGCCGCGATCACGAGCGGACGCGCGCGCGACCCGAGCACCCGACTCAGCACACCGAAGGCCGCGACTCCGACGGCGGCGAGAACGAGCAGGCCGAGGTCGGGGTCGGCGGTGAAGAACACGGCGATGATGAGGATCGCGATGATGTCGTCGAGGATCGCGAGCGCGAGGATGAAGACCCGCAGCTTCGTCGGCAGGCCCTTGCCGAACACCGCGAGCACGCCGAGGGCGAAGGCGATGTCGGTCGCGGTCGGGATCGGCCAGCCGCCCTCGTAGCCGGAACCGGCCGTGAAGGCGAGATAGACGAGCGCGGGCACGACGACTCCGCCCGCGGCGGCGATGGCGGGCCGCACGGCCTTGCTCACGCTGTTCAGCTGGCCCGAGACCAGCTCGTGCTTGAGCTCGATCGCGACCATAAAGAAGAAGACCGCGAGCAGTCCGTCGCTCACCCAGTGGCCGACCGTGAGGTCGAGCGGGGTGCCGGGCACGGCGAGGTGCAGCGACCGGAAGTCCATGACGGCGGGGCCGAACGGCGAGTTGGCGACGAGCAGGCCGAGGCCGGCCGCGACCAGGAGGAGAACGGCGGCGGCGCGTTCGGAGCGGATCAGCGACATGGTGCTCGCAACTGTACGGGAGCGCGTTCGTGACGTTGTGAGTCGTCGCCCGACATAGGCCGCAATCGAACTAACTACTGTCGTTTTATGACCAACAGCCGCTTCGACGAGATCACCCGTGATCAGTTGAGCCGACCCGACAGCCGCAAATGGAGCCTGCACCCCGGCACGATCGGCGCGTGGGTCGCCGAGATGGATTTCGGCACGGCTCCCGAGGTGACCGCCGCCCTGCACAAGGCCGTCGACGACGGCGACCTCGGCTACCTCGCCCCCGCGACCACGCGGCGTATGGCCGAGTCGACGTCGGCGTGGCTCAAGGCCGACTGTGATTGGGACATCGCGCCCGAGAACATCCACCCCGTCTCCGACGTGATGTCCGCCCTCGAAGTGGCGATCACCAAGTTCTCCCCCGACGGCACCGGCGTCATCATCCCGACTCCGGCCTACATGCCGTTCCTCAGCTTCGTGCCCACTCTCGGCCGCGAGGTGTTCCAGGTTCCCGGCGTCGTCGTCGAGGGGCGTTGGCACCACGACCTCGACGCGATCGACCGGGCGTTCCACGCCGGGGCCCGCACCCTCATCCTGTGCAACCCGCAGAACCCCACCGGCACCGCGATCGGCCGCGACGAGCTCGAGGCCATCGCCGAGATCGTCGCCCGCCACAACGGTCGTGTGTTCGCCGACGAGATCCACTCGCCGCTGCGGTACGGGGACGTCAAGCACGTGCCGTACGCGTCGGTCTCGCCCGCCGCGGCGAAACACACGATCACCGCCACCTCCGCCTCGAAGGCGTGGAACCTCCCCGGTCTCAAAGCCGCGCAGCTCATCACCTCCAACGCGGCCGACGAGGAGCTGTACCAGATCTTCGGATTCGCGGTCTTGCACGGTGCATCCACCCCCGGCGTCATCGCGAACACCGCCGCCTATGCGCACGGCCGCGAGTGGCTCACCGAGGTCACCGACTACCTCGACGGCAGCCGCCACCTGCTGCGCGAACTGCTGGCCGAGCACCTGCCGGAGGTGGAATACACGGTTCCGGATGCCACGTACATCGCCTGGCTCGACTGTTCCGCCCTCGGCATCCCCGGGCCGCTCGGAGACTTCTTCCGCGAGGAGGCGGGAGTCGCGCTCATCGACGGCCGGTTGTGCGGCACCGGTTACGAGAACCACGTGCGCATCATCTTCGCCATGCCGAGACCGATTCTCGAAGAAGCAGTGATCAACATGGCAGACGCGGTGCGCCGACTGAGGGAGAGCAAGTGACCGACTTCGACGCAGACCACGAGGTCTTCGACCCCGAGTACGACTGGTCGGGCTACGCCTTCGACACCCGTCAGGTGCACGCAGGCGAGTACGCCGACCGCAACAGCGGCGCACGCGTCTCGCCGATCGCGATGACCGCCGGCTACACCTTCGGCTCGTTCGACGACGCGCGCGGACGCTTCGCCGGCGAGAACGACGGCCTCATCTACTCGCGGCAGCGCAACCCCTCGGGCAACGTGGCCGAGAAGCGCATCGCATCGCTCGAGGGCGGCACCGAGGCGATCGTCGTCGCGTCGGGCCAGGCCGCCATCACCTCGGCCCTGCTCGCGCTCGCCGGGAACGGCGACCACATCGTGTCGACCGCGAGCATCTACAGCGGCACCCGCATCCTGTTCGGGCGCAGCTTCGCCCGCTTCGGCGTGACCGTCGACTACGTCTGGGACGAATTCGACGACGACGAGTGGGACCGCCTGATCACGCCGAAGACCAAGGCGATCTTCAGCGAGACCATCCCCAACCCGAAGAACGACATCGTCGACATCGCGCGGGTGGCCGCCGTCGCCAAACGCCACGGCATCCCCTTCGTCGTCGACAACACGATCGCGACACCGTTCCTCATCCGGCCGTTCGAGCACGGCGCCGACATCGTCGTGCACTCGTCGACCAAGTTCTTCTCCGGCCACGGCGCCGCCATCTCGGGCACCATCGTCGACGGCGGCACCTTCGACTGGGTGGGCGCCAACCGCCCGTTCCCGCTCATCACCCAGCCCGCCGCGCCCGGCCTGCCGTCGATCGCCGAGCGCTACGGCGACGTGGCCTATGCGAAGGCCACCCGCGAGGCAGTCGTCAACGACATCGGCCCCGCGCTCTCGCCGTTCAACTCGTTCCTGCTGCACCAGGGCATCGAGACCCTGTCGCTGCGTATGGAGCGCCATCTCTCGAACTCGGTCGCGATCGCCGAGTGGCTCACCACCCACCCGAACGTCGAGCGCGTCGACTACGCCGGGCTGCCGGGCAACTCGCGCACCGAACTCGCCCAGCGTCTCTACGGCGGCCGCAGCGGCTCGGTCTTCTCGGTCACCGTGCGCGGGGGAGAGCCGGGCGCCCGCCGGTTCCTCGACCGGTTGCGGGTCGTGAGCCGCATGACCAACATCGGCGACACCCGCTCCATGGCGCTTCATCCGGCCACCACGACGCATATCTCGTTCACCCAGGAACTGCGCGACCGACTCGGAATCGCGCCCGGCCTCATCCGTCTCTCGATCGGAATCGAAGACGTGAACGACCTGATCGCCGACCTCGACCGCGCCCTCACCCTCTAGCGGCCCGTGAAGACGAGCACCCGGGGCTGAGCGCACCCCGGCGCCCCGCGGGGGTCGCGCGTAGACTCTATGGGTGACCGACACCGCAGCGACGACCCAGGCGAACGCGTTCAGCGACGCCGAACTGGCGGCCATCCGCGCCGATTTCCCCATCCTGTCGACGGTCGTGAACGACTCGCCCCTGATCTACCTCGACTCGGGTGCGACGAGCCAGAAACCCGTGCAGGTGCTCGACGCCGAACGCTCGTTCTACGAGCACGACAACGCCGCCGTGCACCGCGGCGCGCACATGCTCGCCGCCCTCGCCACCGAGACCTTCGAAGACGCCCGCGCGACCGTCGCCCGTTTCGTGGGTGCCCACGACGACGAGATCGTCTGGACGTCGAACGCGACCGAGGGCATCAACCTCGTCGCGTACGCGATCTCGAACGCCAGCCTCGGCCGCGGGGGAGACGCCGCCCGCGCGCTGGCCATCGGCCCCGGCGACGAGATCGTCGTCACCGAGATGGAACACCACGCCAACCTGCTGCCGTGGCAAGAACTCGCCGCCCGCACCGGGGCGACGCTGCGCTTCATCCCGATCCTCGACGACGGCTCGCTCGACCCGCAGAGCATCGACGCGGTCATCGGCGAACGCACGCGAGTTCTCGCCTTCACCCACGTCTCGAACGTGCTCGGCATCGTGAACCCCGTCGCCGACCTCGTCGCCCGCGCGAAAGCCGTCGGCGCGCTCACGGTGCTCGACGCGTGCCAGTCGGCGCCGCACCTCGCGCTCGATCTCGCCGCCCTCGACGTCGACTTCGCCGTGTTCTCCGGCCACAAGATGCTCGGCCCGACCGGAATCGGCGTGCTCTACGGCCGCAGCCGGCTGCTGAACGCGCTCCCCCCGTTCCTCACCGGCGGCTCGATGATCACGACCGTCACGATGCAGTCGGCCGAGTACCTGCCGGCGCCGCAGCGGTTCGAGGCCGGAACCCAGCGCATCTCCCAGGCCGTCGGCCTCGCCGCGGCGATCCGCTACCTCGAGGGCGTGGGCCTGCAGCGCATCGCCGACCACGAGTCGAAGCTCGGCGAGAAGCTCGTCGCCGGCCTGTCGTCGATCGCCGGTGTGCGGGTACTCGGCCAGCAGGCCGGGGCGCACCGCGTCGGCCTCGCCAGCTTCGACGTCGCCGGCGTGCACTCGCACGACGTCGGCCAGTTTCTCGACGACCGCGGCATCGCCGTGCGGGTCGGCCACCACTGCGCGCAGCCGCTGCACCGCCGCCTCGGCGTGACCTCGTCGACGAGGGCCAGCGCCTACCTGTATTCGACCGAGGCAGAGATCGACCTCCTGCTCGCCGGCGTCGCCGACGCCACCACCTTCTTTGGAGTCCGCTCGTGAGTTCCGAACTGCAGGCGCTCTACCAAGAGCTGATCCTCGACCACTCCCGCCATCCGCAGGGTTTCGGCCTCGCCCCCGACGCCACCGCGTCGTCGCACCAGGTCAACCCGACCTGCGGCGACGAGGTGACGCTGCAGCTGCACGTCGAACCCGGCAGCGACATCGTCACGCGGGTGACCTGGGAGGGCCACGGCTGCGCCATCTCGCAGGCCTCGGCGTCGCTGTTCACCGAGATGGCCGGGTCGCTCACCCTCGACGACCTCTCGAGCCGCATCGAACTGTTCCGCACCGCCATGCGCTCCCGCGGCGCGATAGAACCCGACGAGGAGATTCTCGGCGACGCCGCGGCACTCGGCGGCGTATCGAAGTACATCGCCCGGGTGAAGTGCGCGATGCTCGCCTGGGTGGCGGCCGAGCACGCCATCGCGCAGGTGCGCGTCGACGCCCGTTAGACCCGGCTCTAGCACGATTGCCGCTGTCGCGTACGGCGGATATTAAGCGTCACGTCGGCTATTACTCTTCTCTGTATGAAGAGCATCAGGTTTGCGAGTGGCGCGCTGATCACCAGTACCGCCGTGGTGGAAGCACTGATCGACTACGTGTCGCGTATGTCGACGACCGACAACAGCGTGCCGGTCGAGATCCCGGTTCTCGAGCCGAACGGCACGATCGTCGTGCACACCGTGCTGGTGAGCTCGACGATGCATTTCGACGTCGTCGATGTCGACGGCGACTCGGGGTCCGCCGACGAAGCCGACTTCCCCGAGCCGAAGATGCCGCCGCTCGCCGCGATGGTGGCCGTCACGCCGCCCGCGACGGCCGACGACGACGCCAGGAACTTCGACAAGGCGGTTGCCGATATCGACCATCTGCTCGACCAGATCTGACACTCTCGTCTTCACCGTTCAACCGTTAGGGACCCCGTGGGTAAATTCATCTATGGAACGCCATCCATCAGCGTCGAGTTCGACGACCGCATCCTCGCCCACCTCAAAGTGGTGATCCTCGCCAAGCTGCGCCGCAACGAGAGCTTCTCCTTCTCGTGGGAGTACACGTCTGCCCAGGGCAGCGGGCACAGCTCGATCTGGCTGCACCCGGCGATCCCGCTGCAGTTCGATTTCTACGGTAAAAAAGACCCGTCGTTGAACCGCATCTGGCTCGAGGAGATGGTGCAGCTCGCCAACACCCCGAACGGCCTGCGCATCATTCCCGAGCCGTCGGGCAACGCCGCCTAGCCCGGCCCGACCGACCACCCCCGAGCAGGCGACACTCGCTCTGGGGGACGCGCGCACGGGCGCGTTCATCTACCGTTTGACCAGACGACGACTGTCTGAACCTGCCTTACCGGATTGCGAGAAAACTCACCGTGGAGATCACGCATATCAATTCCGAGATCATCAGGTTTCGCGAAGCCGGGCCCGACTTCCGCTGGATCGACGTCAAGTTCTTCGCCTACTCGGGCTCGGGAACCGCGAAAGACGCGCTCGCCGCCGTCATAGCCAACCCCTGGTACGACGACGACTATGCGAGCCCGTCGGGTGCCCTCCCCGAGCCGTCGCGCGGCCTCCACGGCCCCTATTCGCTCGACAGCATCGACATCGCGTCGTTCGAGAAGATATCGCCGCGCAAGTGCCGCGACGCCGTGCGCGAGTGGGCCACCCAGCTCGGCCCGCTGCCGGCCGGCTTCGCCGACAAGTACGAACGGTTCGTCGGCGACGTTCTCGACGGGGCCTCGGCGGTTTTCGCGCTGGTGAATCTGGATGACGCGGCGAGGCACCAGTGGGACGCGCACCTCGGCCTGCTCGGGTTCCACGAGTTCGTCGTCGTGTCGCCCAAGTCGCGCACGATCGCGTTGATGGTGGCGAGCGACGACTGACGCCGTGCCGTCCTAGGCGCGGTCGCGCCCGGTGGAGTCGAGAACCATCGGCAGTTTGCCGCCGAACGCGGTCGCGAGCAGCTCTGTCGCGGCCGGGTCGTCGCCGTACGAGGTCTGCAGCTGCATGCCGAGGAGCGTGTTCATCAGCATGCCCTGAGCGAGAAACAGGTTGGCGTCTTCCGGGCTGAGCCCCGCCTCGTCGCGCAGCAGCCGGTAGATGTCGAGGAAGCCGCAGCGTGCCGCCTCGCCGATGACGCGGTCGTGCCCCTGCGCGAACGACTGCATGAGCGACAGCAGGATGCCCCGGTCGGCGATCATGTCGATGTACGAGACGCCGAGCTTCATGGGCAGCTCGGTGTCGTCGTCGCCGCTCGCGCGGTGCGCGGCGATGACGGCGCGGAATTCGGCGACGAGCCGCATGAGCGAGCGGTTGAGCACCTCGATGAACAGCGTCTCTTTGCTGCCGAACATACGCACGACGTAGGCCTGGCTGATGCCCGCGGCCCGCGCGATACCGTCGGTCGTCGCGCCGGCGTAGCCGCGCTCGCCGAACACCTCGGTCGCGCTGGCCAGGATGAGCTCGCGACGTTCGCCTGACGGCATTCTCTCGGTCGGTGTCGCTTTCATGTTGACAGGTTATCAGTCGATGACTTAGCGTATGTAATCATTCAATTACAAACAATGTCGACGAAGGGTTCCCTCCCATGAGCAATCGCAGAATCCCGGTCTGGCTGGCGGTCGTCGCCGCGTCCATCCCGGTCTTTATGGCCAGCCTCGACAACCTCGTCGTCACCAGTGCGCTGCCGGTGATCCACGAGCGGCTCGGCGCGAGCGTCGAAGACCTGCAGTGGATCACCAACGCCTACACGCTGAGCTTCGCCGCGCTGATGCTGCTCGCCGTCACCCTCGGCGACCGCTTCGGCCGCCGCCACCTGTTCGTCGCAGGCATCGCGGTCTTCACCGTCGCCTCCGCACTCGCGGCCGTCAGTTCGGAGCCGTGGCAGCTCATCGCCGCGCGGGCGCTGCAGGGGGTGGGCGGCGCCGCCGTCATGCCGCTCTCGCTCACCCTCCTCGCCGGCGCGGTGTCGCAGCGGCTGCGCCCGCTCGCCATCGGCATCTGGGGCGGGATCGCCGGTCTCGGTGTCGCCCTCGGCCCGCTCGTCGGCGGCGCCGTCGTCGAGGGCTGGAGCTGGGAGGCGATCTTCTGGATCAACGTGCCGATCGGTGTGGTCGCCGGAGTGCTCGCGCTCGTCGCCCTGCCGAACGGCTACGGGGCACGCGTGCGCGCCGACCTCGTCGGAGTCGCCCTGGCCGGTGTCGGAATCCTCGCGGTCGTCTTCGCCATCGTGCGCGGCAACGACGCGGGCTGGAGCAGCGTCGAGGTCGCCGGCTCGCTCGTGTCAGGCGCCGTCCTCATCGCCGCCTTCGTCTGGTGGGAGTCGCGGTTCGAGGCGCCCCTTCTGCCGCTGCGCCTCTTCCGTGACCGCAGCTTCACGATCGCCAACGTCGTCGGACTCACCTTCAGCTTCGGCGCCTTCGGTTCGGTGTTCATTCTCATCCAGTTCCTCCAGGTGGTGCAGGGCCACAGCCCGCTCACCGCCGGACTGATGACCATGCCCTGGACCCTCGCCCCGATGGTCGTCGCACCGCTCGCCGGAGCGTTCTCCGGCCGCATCGGCACCCGCACGCTCACCGTCGCCGGCCTCACCTCGCTGGCCGCGGGCATCTTCTGGATCGGGTCCACGATGAGCGCGGATGTCGCGTACCTCACGCTCCTCCCCGGATTCGTGCTCGCCGGCATCGGCATGGGCCTCGTCTTCGCGCCCATCTCGACGGCCGTGCTCGCCAACATGGTGCCCGACGACCACGCGAAGGCCTCGGGGGCCAACTCCACCCTGCGCGAGATCGGCGTCGCCCTCGGCATCGCCGTGCTCACCGCGGTCTTCACCGGGGCGGGCGGCACCCTGAGCCCGACCGGCTACGTCGACGCCGCGGTCCCCGCGATCATGGTCGGCGCGGGTGTGCTCGTGCTCGCCGCGCTGCTCGCGCTGCTGATGCCGGCGGGCAAGCGGGCGCCCGCCGCCGACATTATGTCCGATGAATCGCTGCTCGTCTCTGCCCAATAGTGTGAAGCGGGCTCGCCTAGGGTTGGACGCATGTCTGACACGAATCGAGCCCGCCCCGCCCTTCGAGACCTGATGACCGACCGGCTCGGCGTGCTCAGCCTGCGCAGCGTGCAGATCATCGTCGTGATCGTGCTCGCCGCGGTCGCCGTGTTCGCGCTCGTGCAGCTCAAGCTCGTGGTGATCCCGCTGCTCATCGCCCTCATCCTCGCGGCGGCTCTCAGCCCCGTCATCACCTTCCTGCGTCGGCGCGGCCTCTCGGCGATCCTCGCGACCTGGGTCACCCTCATCGCCGGCCTCGTGGTCTTCGGCGGACTCGTCACGCTGATCGTGTTCGCCGTGCGCGACCAATGGGGCGAGCTCGTGTCATCCGCCTCCGAGGGAATCGACCAACTGCACGAATTCGTCGAGAACGGTCCGATCCCCGTCGACCAGGCCCAGCTCGACTCCTTCCGCGACACCGTCGTCGACTTCCTCACCAGCAGCCAGTTCGGCTCCGGCGCCCTCGCCGGCGTCTCGGTGGCGGGCGAGCTCATCACCGGCATCGTGCTCGCCGTCGTCATCCTGTTCTTCTTCCTCAAAGACGGCGACCGCATCTGGGCCTTCTTCCTGCGCCCGTTCCGCGGCCACGTTCTCGCCCGCGGCCAGCGCATCGGCCAGACCGCGGTGAAGACCCTCGGCGGCTACGTGCGCGGAACCGCGACGGTCGCCGCCGTCGACGCCGTCGCGATCGGCGTCGGAGTCGCGATCATCGGCGTGCCGCTCGCGCTGCCGCTCGCCGTGATCGTCTTCCTCTCGGCGTTCATCCCGCTGATCGGTGCGACCGTCGCCGGAATCCTCGCGGCGCTCGTGGCCCTCGTCGCCAACGGACCGATCGCCGCCCTCATCGTCGTGATCATCGTGATCGGCGTGAACCAGCTCGAAGGCAACTTCCTGCAGCCGGTCGTGATGGCCCAGTCGCTCAAGCTGCACCCGCTCGTGATCCTGCTCGCCCTCACCGCCGGCACCATCCTCGGCGGAATCATCGGTGCGGTGCTCTCGGTGCCG
>Ga0247812_10000716_pt1 | contig 19447 bp, 23 predicted proteins | sample UWRJL149409B1_FD_178011 | JGI IMG/M metagenome (GOLD analysis project Ga0247812, IMG submission 178011) | Plant litter microbial communities from Arlington Agricultural Research Station in Wisconsin, United States - UWRJ-L149-409B-1 | ecosystem: Environmental > Terrestrial > Plant litter >...
TTTGTTTATGTTGACAAATGCACGACACACTGAGTAGATCCACCGACATGGCACAATAATAATGCACTTACTTGTACAGCACAACGTAAGATGATCAAACTCCTGGCCGCAAACGAAGCTAGCTTGGTCTCAGTAATGTAAGCAGTGCAGTTTTACATGCTGTTGAGTGAGTGGCTTGTATTCCAGTCTTACACCCCCGTTACACCACTACCTGCATGGTCAGATGTGATCGATCTTCCATCAAAACGCAGAGGAGGCCTCAATATTCTTCAGTGCTCTTCAGTGTTCTTCATCCCACCAAAGCTCACATTGAAGCTCAAAATCAACATTTATGTGTATATATATATATATACACATACTTTTACCGTCTCTCCAACTACACCGCCTCCCCGAAGGATGTCGTGCCCTGGACCTCCGATCATATCTTGGGTACGACGTACGCCAGACCTACCTAATTCCCCGTTAGGGGGGGGAGGGGGCCTTATCCCCGAGTTATCCCTTACTTAACCTTTATGAACCTTATCGTGCCCATTTCCGACGACGGTGAAGCTCAACCTCACGACCTTCCCAGCACCGACTCTCAAGTTCCAGAGCTTTTCAATCCTCACGTTCTCTAAAATCCCATCTTCTCTCTCTCTCTCTCTCTCTCTCTCTCTCCTATACAATCCCACATCTTCGCTTCATCTCTGCTCTGCTCTGCTCTGCTACAAGTGGTGTTACAAGCATTCCTCGAGCATGTCGTTCCAATAGGCCAACGATGTTCGATTGATAACACGTCAAACTGAGCATCCAACTAACAAACCAGCCAAGCCACCCCAGCATTGACATGACTGCCCAAAATCACCTCACATCGCCTCTCTACACGTAAAGATCTGTCTGATGGCACAGGTAGGAGGAGGAAGAGGCGTCGCCAGGAGGGGACGACTCCTCGCAACCTCTCCACGCCATGTCATATCTTCTCCTCCCACCTACTCGGCCAGCCCATATTGCTTTTCCAGGTCGATAACATATAGAGCATCGATATCGATATCAGGTACGTGGGATATTTTTTTCTCTCGCAGCCCGACGGTGGATTCCAGCTGGCAATAGGTGGTGGACCAGAGGATTGCCTAGCCCCAGAGCGCCCTAGGGTATATGCGGTATCGGGACGGGCGCTTCAAGAGGGGTCGCAATGGATGGGATGGATGGGATGGATGGGATGGATGGTGGGGTCATGGATCTCACCGATGGGCGCTTTTTCTTCAGTCACCAGTACAGTTCGATTTCACTTTGCGTGGGAGCTTTTTATTTTATTTTTCATTTTCATGCCACATTTGTTCTTTGTGTGACGCTACCTATCTATCTAACAGGCTCTGTCTCCAGATAAATTAAGACCCTCCACCACAATACTATCTTTCCAGTTGCTCAGGCCTACATCCCGCAACATGACGACTTCAACCCCTCTTCGCAGTCTAAACATCAACAATATAAACCCGCACATCAAGCAGGCAAAATATGCTGTGCGAGGAGAACTAGCTGTCCGCTCAGAAGAATACAGGGCTAGGCTTGCCAAAGGAGATACAACTCTGCCTTTCGACAAAGTTATCTCTGCCAACATTGGGAACCCCCAACAATTAGACCAGAAGCCAATTACCTTTTTTAGACAAGTATTGAGCTTGGTTGAATACCCGCCACTACTAGAAAAAGAAGATGTACTGTTAAACCAGCTGGGATACAAGAAGGATGTTATCGAGAGAGCGCAATGGTTGCTGAAGCAGGTGGGATCCGTAGGTGCATACAGCGCTAGCGCTGGAGCAGTGGGAATCAAAGACAGCATTGCAAAGTTTCTTGAGAGTCCGTACCTTATACACGTTCCCCGATCCAAATTGCTAACAGTTACCAGGACGAGATGGCTTCCCAGCTGACCCAAAAGACATCTACCTCTCGGCAGGTGCTTCTTCAGGAGTTAATACCCTCCTCCACATTATCTGTGCTGGACCTAATACTGGAGTTCTCGTGCCAATCCCTCAGTATCCCCTCTATACCGCTTCTCTATCCGTACTGAACGCCAAATGTGTTCCATACTACCTCGACGAATCGAAGAACTGGGGAACCGATCTAGAAGCTATAAAAGAGGCACACAGCAAGGCAACAGGAGAAGGTATTGATGTGCGAGCTATCGCCATCATCAACCCAGGAAATCCTACCGGCGCCAGTCTATCCGAAGAAGATGTCAAAGCTGTAATTGAATTTGCTGCTCAAGAAAAGCTCGTTATTTTGGCAGATGAAGTTTACCAAACCAACGTTTTCATGGGGAAGTTTCACAGTTTTAAGGCTGGGTTACGCACTTTGCAAAAAGAAGATCCCGAGAAGTACAAGAATGTCGAGCTGGCTTCACTACACAGTATTTCAAAGGGAATGGTTGGTGAGTGCGGACATCGTGGAGGATATTTCGAGCTATGTGGTTTTGATCCTGAGGTAGTGGAACAAATCTACAAGTTTGTTTCTATTAGCTTGTGTGCACCAGTTGTAGGACAATGCTTGGTTGAGCTCATGGTCAACCCCCCCAAGGAGGGCGAGCCAAGTTATGAGCTTTACAAACAGGAGTGGGATGGGATTTTTGCGGGTCTCAAGAAGCGCGCGACGGCACTGAATGATGCTTTCAAACAAATGGAGGGGGTTGAATGTGGAGAACCACAGGTAACGCATTTGCTACTTCTTCACTCAAACTGAAACTAACATTCTCAGGGCTCTATGTACCTCTTCCCAACCATCACCCTCCCACCCAAGGCCGTCGAAGCCGCCAAGAAGGAAGGTAGAGCTGCAGATGAATTCTACAGTTTCCGTCTCCTAGATGCCACTGGAGTATGCGTTGTCGCGGGTTCCGGATTTGGTCAAAAGGAGAACACGCTACACTTCAGAACCACCTTCCTGGCTCCGGGTACGGAGTGGGTTGGACGAATTACGAAATTTCACCAGGAGTTTATGGATGAATTTAGATGAGCAACGAATATGTCTGGACTGGCACATAACTTCGGGCTAAGTCGGGGACAGAGTGGAAGTTTGAGTTAGTTGTAGATGAACGATGCTGGTACTTATCTAGAGGCTTTTGCAAGGTCTATTTGTGTAGATTGCTCCACCGCTGAATTCCAATAAAATAAAAAAGAGGCATCACAATTTACTCTAATACTTGTGAACCAATTAGCAACTTTTACTTGGTGATTCTCGAAAGTATCACACAGATTGCCATAGTAAATCTTTCTTGTTGAAAAAAGGGGTATTGTGCATTGCCTCTAGGAGATTATAAAACATAATGTAGCATTGGGCTTGTAATTGTCGTAGAATTCTATCCAGTCTTCAGGTTTCATATCCTACAGTTGCGCAGTTATCTCCCCCAACTTCTTTGTACAAAACGCACCGAAATAGTGGTTCAAAGCATCGACTGTCTCGGGTCCCTCGACTAATCCAACAACAAGACCTACATATCCATCTGGTCTAACTACAATAACGCCACCCTTCTCCTGGTCAAGTCCCATCTTTGCGTGTGCCGCAGCTTTGGCGTCAGGAACTCTCGGGTCCCAAATATCATCCGCATACACATTATCCCTGTACCTAGCTAGCACATCTGGAACATCTCTCGAAATCTCCACGTCGCTTCGCTTGCTTGCGAAGATGGTGCAGAAGGTATAGAAATAACTATGAGGGTTGTGTCTTTCGTGGTGGGAGACGGAATCGATGTCAGAGCGGAGGTAAGCAGTGAAGAAGGAGGACTTCTTGACTAGATTTCGTCCGAAGTCTTGAATGGCTTGTTTGGTTGAAGATTGTTTACCGGCGAATACGTAGATTCGGAAAGAACCGTTGACGGGGATTTCTTGCTCCAGATGGACCACGTTGGCATCTACAACTCGGGTGACGTTGGAGTTTATGAGAATTCGTCCGGTGCGGTTCTTGTTGCCTTTGGGGTTGATAATTGCAGATTGAGCGGGGTGTGATGGGGACCAGTTGAGTGCATTGGAATCGTATGCTACACCATAACCACTAGTGAACTCACATGATTCCTTGAAGGTTTTGATGAATTGATTCTCCTCGGCACCGGGTGGAGTATGCGCAGCACCTCGCTCGGTGGCTGCTGCGACATCTTTAGTAGCTGGTGCCTTCTGGGAGAAGAGTGCAGCGTATTTTGCATCGAAGTTGAGGAGATTCTCGGCGACGAGCTTCCTCTCGGACTCGTAGGAGTGGAGAAGGGACCTATCAGCGAATCCGGCTTCCACGTGATGAATCTTCCAAGCCAGGTTGAGTGCATCGAGAAACGCTGTGTTCATGCCTTGCCCAGCTTTTGGCTATAGACTGTTAGCATTTCCCCAATATATTATCTTCTGTTACTCACACTATGTGTATGGCAGGCATCTCCTCCCAGAAAAACTCTATGATCGAGAGTGTACTTGTCAGCGATTCCCTGGCCAATTGGGTACACTGAAAACCATTCAACTCGCTCCCACTCAATTTCATATGGCTGGAGAATTTTCCTGGCAGATTTCTGTACTTCTTCCTCTGTAGCCGTTCTCCTAGGATTCCAATCCGGATCGGTTGAAGAGGCAATCTGAATATACAAGCGAACGAGGTTATTCTCGCGAGGAATGACCATTATAGAACCATGCTCCGAGTGAATTGTGCATTTCATCTATGAGAATTTGTCAGAACAAAGCTGGTGGAACCCCTGAAATGAAACATACCTTGATATCAGGGAAATTAGTCTTTACCACCCCATCCATAACACCCCAAACGTGAGCGATTGGATCTTTGTGCGTTATTCCAATCTTCAGTTGGTCTCGTACAGAAGAGCGTGCTCCTTCGCCGCTGAAGAGGTACTTCGACTTTATTGTTTCTTTCAACTTACCATCAATGTGTTCTATTTCTACTTTGACTGGATATTCTGGATCATCTTTCTCATCGGTCTCGAACCCTTTGATGGTCCATGGCCGCTGGATGCTTACACCATTCTTTTCAAGGTCTGTAATGAAAACTTCTTCAATGAACCCCTGATGCAATAATGTTGTAAAAGGGTATCTCGCATCGATGAAGCTTGGACAACTTGCCCAAGTACCTGTCCGATGTATGCCTTTACTGGTTGAGATAGGGTCCCAAAACGCGACTTCATAGACTTTTGCAGGATCGTGAGCCATAATGGCAGGTTTCAAACCCATATTTCTCAATAAGTCTAGAGATCGAGGCTGAATGCCATCTGCTCTTCCAGTCTTAGTTGGTTCAGGACGATTATCGATATGCTTAATCTTGTATCCCCACCGGGCTAGACAAGTTGAGAGCAGAAGCCCTACAGGCCCTGCGCCAATAATAACAATGTCATATTTATTTGACATCTGGCTTCCGTTCGCCTTGCCGGTTCCATTTTTGTTATCCATGATAGTGGTAATGGACCCGGTTTGCTAGAAATATGTAGCGAACGTTGTTCGATGTGATATTTGAAGCGAGATTCTACGGGGAGTAAGCAGCCTGTATAGATGGTGTTGAGAAGCCTTCTCAACTCACAATGTTTTCAGGTCATGGAGGGAGCTCAGGATGTTCGGGTTCTTGATAAAGACGGAATTGGGGCATATTTAGATCGGATGACAGCTCCCTTATACTCTGTGGAAGGATGGTGGACCGTGTAGGGACTAGCAACCGGAGTCTGTCCACGGCAATACAACCGGAGTTTGTTTACGGCAAAGCCAAATTATAAAGGTTTGGTAGAACTCGTCTCTCTTCTTCCCCGCCCCGCTTAGCCGGCTGGGTTTCGCGGCATGTCACTCTCGCCAAGACATCCGCATGAGGGAACATTGACGACATCTCATCTCACAAGAGGTGATATATGAGATATGGTAAGTAAGTATACATATAATAACGGCTTTGAAGCGATAAACAACTGTCCCAGCGATCTATACATTAGACTGTCAACAAGAGTGCTTTATAGCCGCGCCACCTAATGCTAATGTTACGCTAAAGCTGAGGCACCATCCCATAATAACAACCTGCCTGTAAGCCACTCATTTTGTCAAACTGCACAAAACAAACTAATTACATGTGGAAACCTCACGAGCGGAACAATCATCAGATCGAGGAAACTAGTATGTTTCGTTTAAATATAACAAAACAAAATCCGCTTCCCGCCCCCGACAGCCTAACCCATAGAGTAGTGGTCTTGCAAAGAGGTATTATACGGCAAATCTAACTTAATTTGGCAAGCCTTATGATGAGGATGATGCGAGTAATTGTAATCATATGGAGATTGTCTGTGCCATTATTTGAGACTTCTATGCTGTATTGCTCTGGACGTTGGCAAAATAGTTGATCTAAGTATAGCAATATGGCATTTGGAATGTCGGAAGAAGTTGTACGAGAAATCAAGAGAGAAGTTTTATTCAATACGTATGAAAAAGGCCACAGGATTCATTTGCTCCCCTTCACGACTGTAGGTTCTTACAAAATAAGTGCCAGGTCCAAAAGTTTTAGTATTGCAGATATCGTCGGTAACGCTCCCCCAAATTTCTATAGATTCGTTCCAATAGAGCGTAATATTTCAGTTAATAACAATTTTTTACTTTCTCTGGGACCTAGAAAATTGGCGCTCTGAGTATGAAGCTTCGTTATAATGATGGAATGTATGAGATTTCATCGCCGTCAAAACTTATTTCTTTAACAGCGTCTAGGCATCAATTACAAAATTAACTTCCTTATATCATAGTCTAAGATCCCTTGAAAAGTGGGAAATTGCTGAATTCTCTTTCAATTCAGAATATACCCACCGAGGTGAACATTGCAATCTGCATTTGTCATAATACCAGTACATATAACCAAAATTGTACCGTCTCTGGCCAGGAAGTTCTTGAATTTCAGCCGACTGGTTACAAAATGATTCCTAAGGCTCCTTTATTGATAACTGAAGTCCTTGAACCCATTCTTATTGGAATTATTTGCTAGTCTCAGCGCCACTACCATTCCTTTATACACTACAAAGTTTACTTCAAAGTTTACTTCAAAGAAGCTGGACTTATTCTTCAGAACTCCGTCATGACTACTTAAATCAATGCCATAGAAGGCGGGCCAATAGGAACGCTATTTTTCGCTATTTTCCTTGGCACTTTAGCCATAGTCAACAACAATTACAACTTGATTTATATCAAATTCTCCACAATATCAAGCGTAAAGTTCAACCACAACAGTATCTTTGCCTCAGTACTGCCAGAGCTTAGCACTCCGGTGTTGCCCAGATGAGCTCAAACCAGGGGTCCGCGTTTTCCCCTCCAACTCCCACTGAGCCGCTGCGTCTTTATAAAAAGTTTCACAAGGTCAGCGTCCACGAAGGTTCACTTCGCGAAAGTCACACCGCGTGCATTCAAGACGTCCCAAACCTGAGCTCAAACACACATCCTCCTCGCATTTCATCTTTTCGCAACCGCTACATGGAAGGGCCACAGAGTAATCTCGAGTCGGATGCAAATGCCTCGTCAACAGAAAGCTTGATATCGTCAATATCTTCTGGCTGGCGAAGTTCATACAATACCGAAGGAAAAGGCTCCTCTCACTTTCATTCCATAACAGCCGCAACTACTTCATCTAGTTACAAAGCGCAGTATCTTCCGGATTCTCCCGAAGGAGTTATGGGTAACTTTATTCCAATAGACTCTACAAATATGGCACGTCCGCAGGCAAATTCTCGCGACGGTAGAAGTCATGACGCGTAAGTCTTCAATATCTAAATTGTCATCTAACTCGAGTAATTAACATAGACGACAGTTCTTTAAAGCTCAACATGTCGCAAGTACCGCATATCTATGAGTTCGAGCCAGGTTCTCCATATATTCCACAATCTCGTCAGCCAACCTTCAATGATTTCTACCGACAAACTGATCGCCCTACCCCAAGTCCGCGCATAACAGTCTCGCATACAAAAAACTCTCGATCAGTGGATAACACAAAACACACGGATCGGAAGCCCATTCCCATTGCTGTGGTACCTTCTCCAAGTAACCGTATCCAAAGAAGCGAGTCTTCTCCAAGTTTAACTCCTGGCCAATTTCATCCAAGTCAAGATCGAACAAATGACTTGTATACACCATCCGAGGATTTTTCTATTCCTGATTATTACTACCGTGAAGGGTTTGATGCCGCCGTTGCTAAGAGCAACCCGGCTCAGGGAAATAACTCAGTACAGTCCACCCCCCGTCGACCTCAAGCCGAGCTTCTTCGAAGCACACGCTCTCGATCTCCTTCCCGCCACAACGATCATGAACATGAGAAGTTCAGGCAGCCTCGGTCTCGCACTCGTTCAAATCTCCAAGATTCGCCACACATTCGTACTTCTCCAGTTCGAACTCGATCACCCGCGAAAGGGCTTGGTGATGTTTCTGAAGAGATTGAATACGATACTACTGGTCAACTTCCTGGCCATTACTCACCCTATATTGATAGTCCTCTCATCGACAGCCCGGTATTTCCAGCAAAGAGATCACGCTCGCCAATGAAGAAGATGTTCGGAGAGAACGGCTGGCTTGGATTTTCACAAGATGAAGGAATTGGACACAACCTGAAACACAAGAAGTCTTCTCTTTCTCACAAGGATGAACCGGTTAGCGGGCCAAAAAAGTCTAGCATGATGAGCAAGATAAAGAACAAGCTTGAAGAGATTGTAGGTGTCATGCTTTACCAATGTGAACTTCTGTCATATGCTAATCTTGACAGGCTGAGAAGGCAGATCTAACAACATCACCCAAGAGAGGATCTCGTGAAAAGCATGCAAAATTGTCTCTTCTATCAGTTTCCATTGGACCACCAGAGCAAGCTAAAATATATATGGAAGCTGAACTCATGCTAGTTCATACTGGCAATTCCTTTCTCATGACTCAATTTAGCCATGGCCGAATCGCAGTTGATTCCATTAAGAAAACCGTTGATACTTGGAAAGGTAAAGGCCGACCTTTGGTTATCGAGTTCATGTACGATCAAGCAACCCAACAAAGCTTAGTTGCCTCCAATCAACACAACTTTCGATTCCATGGTCCAAGAGCTGGGGACGAGATTCGGATCAGTTCTATGCTTTACAACTGGAGACAAGTTGCAAGCCTGATGGCAGTCCGTACTTTTTGCAATGCTGATACAATTGTATTGAAGCTGCTGTTCGATATCGAGCAGATCCTTGAGCTTTTGGGTGCTGGAGACCCCATGTTATATCGTCTTCAACAGCTCCGTCTCTCCGCCAACGAGATGATTCGCGTCGTTCGACAAAAGAAGGAGTCAACAGCAGCATCTAGGGGCTGTGACAGAGATTTCGGCGCCTCCACAGCAAGCTATCACTCTGAATACCATGGTGCATCGTTTGCTGGCCTAAGATCTGATGCGAACAATCGTCTGGATTGAGTGCGCAAGGCAGCATTGCCACACCCTTTCAACAGCTTTCTGTCTTTGGATGTCTTGTTTAATTTGAAGCAAAAAATGTCTAATCGCTCAGCTCTCACACTAGGGGAGTCTCGAACTGGAATGGATGACTTCTTTAAGCCACCTGGAATAGACGGGAAGGTAGTAGCAAATTCACCTCCTCGGCTCCTTAATAATGGCACGGAAGTGGAGCCGCTTGTTCCACTTTTTCTATCATCCTAAAAGGGACTTTTGAGTAAGCAAATACTATATTCAGAGTCAGCAAAGCTGTGCAAATGCAATCTTTTTAGCGGTTTGCATGCTACTAGCTGTTCCTTGTACGTGCGTATTTTCAAATTGACATGATAATTCCATGGTGTGTGACATGTTACTACCATCAACTATTGTTTGTGTAATGTCCAATTCTTCAAAACTATATAAACTTAGTTGTGATTATGTAGCCCATATAATCTACCCCGACCATCTCTTACTAGAGACTGGCATAGAATCTCCGTTATTTTAAACTAGTGGACTAATGATATTGTATCCTTAAATATAAGGCATTCAGTGACGTATTGTAACCTTACAACACACCAAAAACCACGTAATTCTCTACAGCGTGCGACTTGACCAGTGCGGCGTCGCACCTGCGAGGCAGCAGACATTCCTGTCGATAAGTGAATGTTATTGCTATCTAATTTTAATTACTAGAGAAAAAAGGGCCGCTAGGAAGTGCTTGTTGGGAGCTAGTCGTTGTTGTCATCTGTGAGCATCTTTCAATTGTCCTGTGCTATTGGTATAGCGCAGACACGAGACAAGCCTTATGAGACAATAAGAACTATTGATCTCCATTCACAGCGACTCTACCAATTTTCTCTGTGCTCCCTTGTAGGTTTGATACTAGTTTCGTGCGTCTAAACTGCTGCTTTATTTATCTTGTGAGGAATCTAACTCTCTGCAGTTCTTCTAAATAATAGGCTTCTATCTGGTATAACAAACAATGTCGAGAATACACACATATGGGCCAAGCTGCCGCCTCGGTCAAATTTCTACCACGAGCGAAGATGGTATACCTAGTTTGCGAGCTGGTTGGTTTTATACGAGTCCTTTACCTATCGATGATCCCCTCTCAGCGATTCCCCCTCCATCTGGATCAGAATCTGTCAAACACCCTCCGCATCCCTTTTCATTATATGATGGCAGCGCTCTCGAAGAAGCTTGGTTGGGATGCAAAGAACAAGAAGGCACTGCAGAAATTCCCGTGGGGATATCTAGATTACATGTTGTCCAAGTACCCAAGCTACTTATGTCGCCAATATACTGGAGTCCAGTTCATGATATCGCGGCTGTCACCAGAGGCACTTGGTTTTACAAGGATACAATGCTTCCAGTTGAACCTCCAGTAGCTAATCAACTTGAGACGGGATATAGAGAGCTGCGCCCTTGGTCTCAAACATGGTACGGTTATCTCTCATAGTTGCTATTCCGCTACCTAGAACCAATTCCCTTTGAATATACGCTACAGTCATCTTGGAGGGAAAGTCACTAAACCTACGAGCAGGAGCGATGAATTGAATAGCGCAATAGAAGTTGGTGCTGCAGGAGAAGAAAAGATCACGCACCGTCTCTGGCTACAAGATGACAAGCAACCGATTGATCCCAAACATGCAGAATATCATTTCTACGAGGAGTGTGCGGTTGAAGGCAGCCTAATTCCACATACTGATAGTGCGAATTTGTCAAGCGTAAAACCACTTACCAAAAGATATCCCAATTCCCAAGTCAGTAAGTAACTCCGAAGTCAAAAGTATTTATCTGGACACATTTCGAGCTTCCACATTTTTTGCGCTGCATTACTAGCTCTGTGAATGCAGTGACAGACTTTCCAATTGCCAGAATTTTAGCCGATGCTGACAAACGGTTATAACTAGTTTATATCGATTCTCGAGCAGCTTTTATTCTGAAGCCAGCACTGCAGCCATCTGAGTACTTCGGACGAAAACCTGTTCAGAAAATAAAGAAGGGCATAACGGTAGGGATACCTGTTGTGCGGGGATTTGACTGGAGAGCTTGGGAGAAACTCCACCCTTCGAAACAATCAAAGGCCGCTACCAAAGCAGAAGACGTAGCTCCCCGTGCAGGTGTTGCAGAGGCTTCAAAATCTGATGCCTGCAAAGCATGTAGATTTCAGGAAGAGCGTCCGGAAGTGAAGGATCTAGTCCTTGTCATCCACGGAATTGGGCAAAAGCTTAGCGAGCGAGTTGAGAGCTTCCATTTTACACATGCCATCAATTCATTTCGCCGCTCTGTAAATATTGAACTCAACAAACAAGTCATAAAAAATGTCCTTCAAGATGAACTTAGTGGTATTAGTAAGTTACTATCCCCATGAAGCGGTCACCTTGAGCACAAATCATAATTATATGTAAAGAAATCATACACTGACTTGTGAATAATTCAGTGGTACTTCCCGTGAATTGGCGTTCAAATCTTAGTTTTGAGGATGGAGGTCCCATGAAAGAGGGTGATGAGGACCATGGCGACTTTTCCTTGCGAGATATAACACCAGCAAGCATTCCAGCAGTTAGATCTCTTATCAGTGATGTCATGTTAGACATTCCATTTTACAGTAAGTGGTTTCGATATTTAAAAATTATACTGGGTGAGGACATTCTGGGGTATTTCTTCGGAGAGGCTACCTACTCATCTCCCCTGTTACGGGGTGTTGCCCCGGTTTGATTCTTTAGATCTACGGCATTAGCTGACTTGTGGCCCTATAGTGAGCCATCACAAACCGAAGATGATAGAAGCGGTTATCACTGAAGCCAATAGAGTTTATCGACTATGGGTACGAAACAATCCGGATTTTCATGAAGGCGGTGGCAGGGTCCATCTGATCGCCCATTCTTTGGGAAGTGCTATGGCGATGGAGGTACTTAGTAAACAGCCCACTGGTATTCCAAAGGTGGATCCTTCAGGGGAGATCAACCGCGACCATTTCGACTTTAAAACTACCAATCTCTTCTTTGCGGGTAGTCCTGCTGGATTTTTCTTACTCCTGGATAAGGTAAGCGAAGTAGTCTCTAAATCGGTATTTTCCCACCCACTGTACAGTATACTGACATTGGCTTGTAGGCAAACCTCATTCCACGCAGAGGCCTGAACAAGACTGGTGCCGATGATGACTATGATGACCCGAGAGTTACCCAAGAATCTGGGACAATTGGATGCTTAGCAGTCGATAATATTTTCAACATTATCGCAGCTAATGATCCCATCGCATACCGTCTCAATGCCACAGTCGACCCCAAATATTCACTGAGCTTGAAAGATGCTCGTGTACCAAGTAGTACAGTTGGTTTGCTTGAAAGCTTTGGCAACGTTATGAGATCTGTAACCCCTGGTGTGTCAGTACCAGCTCAACTTCCAATCGGTCAAATTGCCAAACCGACAATAGGTGGGCGACTTCCTTCTCAAGTTGAAATGGCTGTACACGACTTCACTCGCGAAGAGCTGGCAGAAAAGAAGTTCGCTCTTTTAAATGACAATGGCCAGATTGACTGGTTCCTAAGTTCCGGTGGAGGACCTCTAGAGATCCAATACATTAATATGTTATCAGCACACAGCAGTTACTGGACCAATCCCGATTTCCTAAGAATGATAGTCATCGAAATCGGTCGCAAACCAGGCAAACAACATGCACTCCCGAACATGAAAGCTGTAAAGAAACCCGGCTATAAGTGAAGGGGGAAGTTAGTGCATACTATGCGGTAGAATAAGGCAGTAAATTCGCTACCGGGACGTTTTTGACAACCATTAATGAATGGTACGTGTCCTTTTGAAATAAATTGAAGCGTACAAAGAATCTGGTCACACTTATAGATGGTTCAAAGTCTAGAGCTTAACATGCGCACCAACCATGTAGACTGTTTTCATTTCTCGGGCGTATGGTTTAGATAGCATACATGGATATGATACCCTTCAGTTTAGAATGCGATTTTAGACGCGAATCAGAATTTCTTCATTTTCGAATTCTTCATATGATTAAATTGTTTTTCTGTCACCTACTATGCATAGAGATTATATCTCGGTTTAATGGATTGCAAGACATGAAATATAATAGCATGGAATCCCGCAGATGTAGCTTGCTATTATTGTTCTAGCATCGCTCGTTCCCGAGTTCGTGACTCTAGGCTGCTAGTTGCTAGCTTCGTTACTAGTGAATATTCTGAAATGATCTGCGAAATTCAGCGTGGTTTATTGTTAAGTAGGATCTAGTTTAAACTTGCCCAAATATCAGGCGTGAGAATGGGCAATATCTTCACTTAGATGTGGCGCTAGAATGGGTGGTTCGACGCCATTATGGAGCGGACATCCATTCATTCACTTTTAAGAAAGACTTTCACCGCGACTTAGTGAAACTAAAGAGAAAATTAAAGCACTCTAAAATTTTGCCCACGGCCATCATATAAAGTCCTATGTCCAGCGCCATCGTTTTCAAACATACATTTCCGTCTCACCTATCTTAGCAAAGTTGCAGACTTTCACACCACGTACTCAAACCAGACAAACTCGAAAGCAGTTTGAGCAATGGCTATAAACACAGTTCTTCGCCGCAGCTGCGCTTTGGCTTTCCTTTCCTTCGTTCTTACCCCAAATGTTGCTGGTAGCATAGTTGCGAGCAGCAATGTAGCAATTCTAGACGATTTCAAAGTCCTAGCTACAGAACACCAGTCTGTAACTGACACTCTTCTGTACCGTCGGAAAGATACTCCTCCGTTCCAAAACAACACTCTACTGTTCCCTGGGAATGACACAGGCACTGGTGGTGATTTTCACCGTTATCATGAGTCTGGACATGGTTTTACATCTAGACTAAACATAACCGACCCTTTTGATGCCTGGGAAAACCACCAGCTTGCCGAGCCATTTCCTTTCTGGACTAAGAACATGAGAAGCGTAATGGAATCGAACACATCAGAATGGTTCATGAAATTTCTTGACAACTATGCAAATGAGGATAGCTTTCATTGCAGACAAAGAGGCCTCTCGCAGTAAGTGTTCTTGGATGTATCTTAAGAACTAGTTATACTGATCTATTTCATTAGGGTTGGATGCTTTGCATACATATTTGCTGGGGTTCATAATTATGGCTGCCGGATTGATCAGTCATATAGATGCTATACACCCCAAGCCCAAGCTATTCTTGAACACATCAGCAAAGCTTTTCCGAGAGGGAATACGGAATTCAAAGTGACATTAGCCCGAAGGGTGTATTTCGTTTTCTTAAATCTTCAACAAGTCCAAGCAAATTTCGCGTCGACCAAGGTAGGTATTCAACGTCGTTTCAAGCTCTACCTATGGATTATTACTAACAGGATATAGGATTTCTTGGGGACTGTTTCGACTAAGCTTCCAGAAATCGTTCCAAGGCTTGTTGAAACATTCACGCCCCAAGTTGACAAGGTCGCCTTAGTAAGTAACCAACTCGTACTAAACTCCGTCTGGGATGGAGCTTTAAAGGAGAATTCGAAAAGCCGATTCCGGACCCATCGTCAATGTATAAAATCTGACTGTCTTTCCTCATAGCTTAAATGTGAAGTCACCAAGAAGGTGATCAAGATTGCGATTGAAGCTGCTTTGAAAGCAGCAACCATGGGGATGAACTTTTGGCAACCGAATATTCCAGATTTTGAAGAGCTCCACGATCCAGGTTTGAGGGATAGATTATTGGATAAATATCTGGGGGGTTGGAAAGCGGGGGACAAGCTAAGGCTTAGTGAAACTCAGATTTTTAGGAAAAAGTTGGTGAGTATATTTCTCCTCAATCACTCACATATCGAGCTCGAAGGCAAATAACTGATTTCAATGGCCAAATTTAGAGGGAAGCTAATGCCAGAATTGCTAACATCAATAAAAAAGCATATGAGAGCTATACAAAAGGTAAGTAACTGTAAAGCTGGCTCTGGCGATGTCGATAGAAGAAGCAATCTAATGATCCCACCCAGCCAAGGATGCAGTGACCACGAAGAAGTTGAGAATAGATAGAGCTGTTGAGGTGCTAGGCCACGTCCAAGGGAAGGCTTGGGATATCATTCCCCAGCTAGACAAGTACCCTTCTGGCTCTTCACAATCTAGCCGGCTGCGATCCGATCGATTAGGGATGAGCGCCAAAACCGCCACAGGGTTTTGTGGCAACCTTTTTGGAGTCACTGAAGAAGAGAACGCAGTAAGGGAGAGAGAACTGATGGCTTTTAGTAAGTAACCCTCCAAAAAATCTAGCTGTCTGCCTTTGCTACCTTCGGCTGCACCACAATATGTGAAATTACTTATTTGCTCTATGTAGCTCTTGGATATCTTGATGAAATACGCTACGGGTAAGCTCATACTGATTTTACAATACCCTATTGTGGATGCTGACCTCGTGTAGAATCAGCGAAACCTTCGAAAAGCTTATGGACTATAACCCGAAAGAGTCAGACAACCATGTGCTGAGATTATTTATGGGACTCGATCAGTGGAAATCAAGTATAGACATTACAAACAGCCAGTTCAAAGAACTTGAAAAGTAAGTGAATTTAAGAGCAGACCCATGTATAAAGCAAACATTGGACATTCCACATGTTGCAAACAACATACCTCGAGTCCCATTTTGATCCTGGTGATAATTTACTAATTAAACTCCAGGGAGCTTGAAACAAATCTTGAAGCCTATCTTATCAAGGAGCTGCTTTCTTCTAGTCGATGCTTCGTGGAATGCAATGAGGTTACCAATATAGAGCGATTTTGCCCCAAAAGTCTGTCGGCGAAGAAGGAGAGAAAGTTAGCTGAGGAACTTCAGCATAGATATTGTCCAGATGATAAGACTGTATGCAAAGCAGAGTGTATGTCGAAGCAGCAATACTGGAACAAAAAACTTCCTATCATTTCATACAAAAAGCTTGAAGCCTACGATACTTCCCTGTTGGACCTGATGGAAAAGTCGTGGGAGCATTATAACCTCCGTGGAAATGAATCATATGAGCCTCAACTTCTAGTTAAAGATGGGAACATTATTCCAGGTACCTATGGGTTTCCCGAGAGTTAACAACTTGCTGACAAAACTAGGTCAATCACTGCTACATCTTCCATTGGTGTGTTATGATTTTTTCTTGAACGACTTGCCGCTGAGAAGAAATATCAAGAAACGTTGGCTAATTTCCTGTATAGTGCTATAGCAAGTCAGATACCATCGGTAGTCTGAACCGAGTATATCGGTACAGAAAGAGGTTCCCTTTCTCGTGCGGCCGGTAAGCTTTGGAAGGGTCTTCCCCGTCTTATGCTCAGATCAAATATATTTACTAAATCAATCACTGATAGAACTTTCACCTCCGAAGATACGCCCGAGTTCTTCAAAGACATCAATGTACTTACAGGCGAGGAACGTAATATAAGAAGGCACAGAGTCGCTGAGGTATGATTAGACTGCTGCTTATCTATATCATGATAATAGCTAAGCTATATCTTAGGAGCTCATAAACATGGAACCTGCGCGGACCTATTTTCTAATGTGCCAATTGGGTATTCATTGGCCCAAGTCAAAGCCATGGGAGTACCAAAACCTTCTTGTGGAAGGGAAAGACTCCCACTGTGATCAACTATTCGCAGAGACTAAGCATAGTAAGTAGTACCAGAAATGCTAGGCAAGCACCTTTCAGCTAGCCAAGTTCTTCGAATTCTTACAGTACGCCCTGCTAATTTTGATTTCTATATAGTGGACGAGTTTGAGGCCAATACTCATTTTTGTAATGGATCGGCTGCTGCAAAAGACGTTATATCTAGGGAGCAATTTAGACTTTCAGCACCAGCGTAAGTTATCTGTCTGAATGATATTTACGTACCCTCCAATCTAGGAATAGTTTGCTAATATGTCAATTAGACCAGGACCAAAAAACCTCAGATCGAAGTGTAACATCTGGACAAAATCGAATAAAGCAGAGATGGAGAGCCGCTCCCTTCAAATCAAGGAGAAATATCAGCTCTACCTCAACGACCAAGCGCATGGTGACAAATTGGCTATAAATATCGATGAAATCGATACGGAAATGGCCACGCTTCGTGAAAGCCTCGCTGTGCTTCCTGAAACCAATCCTGACTGGGTAGAGATCTCCAGCCTTGCGGCAATGAAGCTTTCCTTCGTGAAGGACCTGAAAGATTTGGACGAGGGATTCGAGGCCGAAACTCCCGGACAAGTTCACCTACGCCAGGACTATGTGAACCGTATTACGGATGTTGATATTGCAGTGAAGGGGCTCATGCAGACTAGTCCGGATGCCATCTACATTGCGGAAACCGCACAGCGGCAGTTGGAGCTCGACGACGAGAAAAAGCTTCTTGTAGAGGAGCAGAAAGCTCTAGGGCTTGGGGATGCGAAGGCGCCAACTACTTCGTGAAAAATTTGCTACTATTGTTGTTTCAGGGTTTTGTACTGACGTCTTGCGTTGCAAGTATTGTGCAGGGTTCGTGTTACTCTCCCCTTTTTAAGCGAGTTTGTTAGGCGAGCGATCATTGGACGGGGAAAAGCGTCTTTTGTGTTTATATAGTAGGTTCGAAGCTTTTTGGGATTGGTTTGTTTGATTTAATTTAGGTAGATTTACATCTAATCATAATTCTTGTACATACTTCTCGATGAGCAATGTGAAAGCGATAATGGCTCAATATCCCACACCCACAAGCAGACGCAACCCCAATAAAAACGAGCGATAGTTCAACTAGTTTTGCTTTTGCGAGTGATTTGCACATCACTGTAATGGCTCACCCGCTCGCTCACTTAATACATGCGAGCAAGCTAAAGGGGTAATCAAGCATCCGAAAAGAAGGCTAGGTAAGCAGGAGTATTCGCATAGACATGGTAGGAAATGTCAATATTTGATTAAATGTTTACATTATGTCAAATATGTCACTAGGGTGTTTACTGTCCGTGGTTTTTATATCTGTAGCGCCTTTCAAGTACAGATTTCTACTTTTTGAAAATAAATATCTTGCAGATGTAAAATGTCTTTAATTTAGTCTTGGGACAACGATAATTGTGTATAACTAGTGATTTCGGGCATTAATATTCAGGGCATTAATATTCAAGGCCTTGGCAAGAGATTGGAAATGCAAGCCTTCGGTAGCTTTCAGAAACTCAAACGTGCATAAAATGATATGCCGATTGTTAGCTTCCTGCATTGACACACACCCGAAATTGGTTGCATATATTAAAGACATCTCCGTTTCTTATTTGATTCTGGCTTTACTTTTGGTATATTTCTGCTTGTAAGCCCATTCTGATAAATTCTTATAATCAATCAGCACCTTTAGAAAATAAGTTCTCGAGCTTTGCTGAAGCAGTAAAACAATTTCAAAGGTCTTACAAATAGCAGGGTTAGCAAGGTGACATGATAACAGTACAATTAGCCAGAATCACAACTATAAATAACCGGTAGCTCGGATAACTGACGTCCTCTAAAATAATCGATTCTACTCGTAATTATGATTTTAAAGGGATTTCTTCGTCAGTAATCAACCTCCTATTCTTCTGATCGTCATATCGGAACCCTTGGTCCGTCTCCAGCTCCCTCTGAAGACTGATCTCCTCAATAAACCACACACTGGTTAGAAGCGCCACGGCGGAAAGAACACACATAATAACCCATACCATTCTCAAACTTTCAACATAAACATTGACGAGGACTTGTTTGCGTAGGCCCTCTTCACCTTTGGTGCTCCAAACCTTGACAGTCTCCACTAGAGCTGCCGCGTCCTTAGACCAGTCATCTGCATGGAGCGCATATGCTGTCTTAAGCAACTTCTTTTTGAAGGTATTCTGAAAGATGACACCTGAAACAGCTACTCCAATAGTCTGTCCGAAGGCACGGAAAAAGCTGTACCTAGTGTAGGAGTTAATCTCTAGTTATCGTGACTTCCAAGAATCGAAAGTAGATCTTTTATGTTTTACTCTTAAACATATGCACAATCAAGGCTTATGCGTCCAGAGCAAGGAAAGACCTTCGAATTTGGAAACTGGGACAAAATGTTG
>Ga0247812_10000718_pt1 | contig 19438 bp, 31 predicted proteins | sample UWRJL149409B1_FD_178011 | JGI IMG/M metagenome (GOLD analysis project Ga0247812, IMG submission 178011) | Plant litter microbial communities from Arlington Agricultural Research Station in Wisconsin, United States - UWRJ-L149-409B-1 | ecosystem: Environmental > Terrestrial > Plant litter >...
CAAGGATTTCGTTGAGTCCTGCTGCAAGACGATCTTAGGCCGCCTTGGCGTCGAGGTCGGGAAATCCAGCGACATCAATGACCTGACCAAGCGAGTGGCGAAGGAACTTGAACTGGTCCCCGACGACGTGAGTGATCGCGCAAAAGGTGCCGACAACATCAGGCTTATCTTGAGGAACCTGACGGCAATGACCAATCACTTGGCCGAGTTGCGCGGCAGGTATGGCACGGGGCACGGCCCACGCGGCAATCATCGCGGTCTACAGCCTAGGCATGCCCGTTTAGCGGTCAATGCGGCGCTTGCCTACGTTTGGTTCGTTGTGGATACCTACCAAGCCAGATCTGCGCTTAAGAAGGGCGCCGGATCGAATCGCAATCAGACGGGGGATGAATGAACGGCATAGTGATTGCGGTCCTCCGATGCAGCCTGCTGATGGGATTTTTATGCGCCGCCATGCCTTTGATGGCCAAGCCCAAGTGCGAGGCCGACACTTTCACGGGCAAGAACGCTTGCGTTTACGGCACGGGGACGATTGGCCTGGCGGGCGTAGGGAACCAGATCATCACAGGCGACGGGCAAATGGGCTTGCAGCGAATGATGCAGGTGTTTGGCGACCCTATTGACGTCGACGCCGTGCTCTTCCGCCTCGATGACCGCCGCACCCTTCGTGTGCGCGCCGTCAACAACACTCGTCCGCAGGTCAACTGTTCCGGACGCCTTTGCACTTGGTCTTGGGCGATCTTGGTTCCACTGTCTGGTGACGTGCTGAAAGAGCTGGCCGGTGCCCAATCCCTCATCATGGCAGTGCAGGGCAAAGATGGCCGTCGTGGGGATGAGATGACCATGAAGAAGGGCGGCAAGATCTTCAGGGAGTTCCTCGAGGACATTCAGGCCAATGAGCCCGAAGTGATCGAGTCCTCGACGGCGGAGGCATTTGTCCTAGTCGGCACCGATTTCCAACCTTACACCTCACGTTCTACGCCCTAAGCCTTCAATGGAAAATGGAGCCCACAATGCAGGTCCTGGTCACGCGCAGGCGCAGTGGCGTCTTTTGTTTCATGGCAGAAGAGATCGCTTTGCGAGTCAAGGAGCAGCGCTTCTACCTTACTCAAGCGAAGGCTCGTCTCCTGACGCCGTTTGCTGCTATCGAAGCAGAGGCGGAAGCCATGGAGCAGGACTGCTTGGAGAACCCTCCGGAGTGCTTCGACCCCGAGCAATGGGACATGTCCATGGTTTACGAGGCGGCGTTTCATCAGAGCCTCGAACATTACGACCTGCTCCATGAGATGCGAGAGCGCACTCTCTTAGGCATCGCGGCCGGCATGTATCATCACTTTGAAAAGAGCTTCCGCGTCCGCGTTGCTCGCGAGCTGCGCCAAGCCGGGTGGATCATTGGAGAGAAGACTCGGGATCAGATTTGGCGGTGCGAATGGGGCCAGCTGGAGGCGCTGTTTGTCGCCTTCGGGTGGGATGTGCCGTCAGTGTCGCACTACCAAGACCTGGAGGCCTTGCGGCTGGTCGTCAACGTCTTCAAGCATGGCGAAGGCCCGGCCTTCGACGCCTTGAAGCAGCGTTTCCCTCGGTTTGTTCCCGAGCTGGAGTCAGGGGAGAACTCTTGGCGTTATGTGGACTACACGCACATGTGCGTCACCGAGGAGCATTTGGACGCGTTCTCCGAGGCCATCGTGAGCTTCTGGGAGGCCATCCCGCTTCACCTGGCGGTTGAAGAGGGCGTAGCCACTTTGGATATTCCCTCCTTCTATGCCAAGGCAATGCGGCAAGACGGCTGTCCAACCTTCGCTGCGCAGCCTCCCGCTCCCATCTCACCCTGACCAGCCGACTCTTTAACGGCATCGAACTGGCAGGGGATGGCATTTTAGTTTTGCGGGTTGTTGTTGAGCGATCCGTTCACCAGGGCGCGTTGAAGGGCGAGGGCAACCTGAGTCGCGGCACACACCCAGTCGTCGTCTTCCGCGTATGGATCCTCTTCCGAATCTTCCTTGCCGCCGTGGAAGAGGTTGTTGCGGACTTGTTGCATGGCCTGGACCAGCGCCACCGCATCTGAGTCTGCAGCCAACGGGCAAGGCCTGAAGCGGGCCACCAGACGCCCCTCTTCCTCCACGATCTTCTGCTTCATGGGGCGTTCGTCGCGCTGACCAAGAAGAGGCTTGCGCGCCCATTCGGGAACCTCTTCTAAAAAGGCCTCGCCCAAGGGGCGGACGCGTTCTTCGACCTTGCGCCAAGCCACATCGGGAATCGGATGGCCATGCCTATCGCTCCGGAAGAAGTCCCCATGCCGCCTCAGCTGGAACTCCAGCTTGCTGACAGACTTGAGGAGGTCGTAGGCGAGGTCTTGGCGGACGGGCATGCCTACATCGTATCCGACGCACCGGGGGGATCCACACCGCCACCGCGCGCTGCTAAGGTCCAATGGCCGCCAGGAAGGCGGCCTACAGGGGAACTACCCATGCGTTTGAAGAAGATTTGCCTGGCCACGGCACTGCTGGCCCTCTCCGCACCCGTCCTCGCCGAGCAAGGGGAGGTGTGTGCGTCCCCCGTCCAGGTCGGCACGATGAAGCCGCTGGACAACACGACTACCTTTCAATGCAAGGCCGGCAACCTCAATGTCGCCCAGCTCTACGAACGCGGCTGGAAGGTCGTTTCGGTTTTTAGCCAGGCTACTGTGGACCCGACAAAGCCCATGGCGGGCGGCTTTTTCTGGACGGTGCTGGTCGAGAAGGATTGAGTGGGGGGCGGCGCCGACCAGGGCTTAGGAGCTTTCCCCTAGGCAATGGCTTGAGGAGGGGCGGATTCCTCGATGAGAGGGTCATCCGGGACGAGTCCACGAGCGGGCTCCTCCCTCTTGATTCCATTACTAGGCGGTGATGAGGGGGACTTGGGCATGCGAGTCGGCGATCGTGAGATGACCGGGTTGGTGCTGGCCTTAGCGGTGGGCGGCCTGCTGTTTGCGTTCCTGGACGAGCCCAACCTGCCGTCCAGGTGTGCCGATGGCTGGCGTTCTCCATCGATCGGCGCAACGGGCGCTTGCGCCCACCACGCGGGCGTGGTGCCAGGTCGCGATCCCACGCCCTGGTGGAAACGGGCGCTGCCCGTGGGGGCAGGCCTGGTGATTTTCTTGGTGCCGGCTTGGCGGAACGGGGCCTTCCGTCGGCAGAAACACGATCCCACGGCGGAGTTCAAAGACCCGGTCTCCCTGGAAATACTCCAGGCAATGGAGGACGGCAGCGACCTGCGCTTTCTTTACACGAAGGAGCGTCAGGACCCGCAATGGCGCACCGTGTCTCCAATTGGAGCTGACCCACCTCTACGGCGGCAATCATCCCTCGCGGTGCGTGTTGACCTACTGCCACCTGCGGCAGGCCAAGCGCCACTTCGTCCTCTCCCGAATCGAGCAAATCACCCGCGTCGCCGCCCGGCGGCCGTGATCTGACGTCCGGCGTTGGTTTGGCTTCAACCCAGCCGATGGGCTATAACCGTTACTGACCATAAACGGAGCATTCCCCTTGGCCTTCACCACCCTCAAATCGCTCGATGCTGAGATCAAACAGCTGGAAGCCCAGAAAAAACTGGTCGAGAAACGCGACGGAGAGGTGCCCAAGGCGCTCGCAGTGCTTCAGAAGTATGCCAAGGTCCTCAGCCCCGCCCAGCGGCGGCAGGTCGCCAAACTCATCGGGGAATCAATCGACGCCCAGCCGGCGCGCGCGCTCAAGGCGACCACTGGGGCCTTGAAGGGGCGCAAGCTCGGCAAGGTGGCTCCGAAGTATCGCCTTCCCAGCGGTGAGACCTGGGCGGGCCGTGGCCTGACCCCCAAGGCCTTCGCCACGTGGGCCAAGTCCCCCGACGGCAAAGCGTGGGCCAAGGCCAACCCGGGTGCTAAGTTCCCGCCGGCCGATGGCGCGGTGAAGAAGGCGGCGACAAAGGCAGCCAAGAAGGTGAGGAAGGTCGTCAAGAAGTCGAGCAAGGCCAAGCCGATTCGGAAGCCCGCCAAGAAGGGCTCGGCGAACGCTGCTGGCTAACCCCGTGCCTAAAGGCCTGGCCAATGCCGGCGCCAAGGCGGTGGCTGCTGCGCACGCGTTGCTGGATATCGCCATTGGAACGCTCTTGCAAGAAGAGGCAGGAGCGCGCCTGCGCACCCAGCTGGGACTCCATTGGTCCGCCTTGACGTGCGTCCAATACCTGTCAGGGAAGGAGGCCGTCGGCGCATTGACGGCCCTACCGGACGATTGGAACGAGCAGGGGCGGACGAAGTCGGACCTCCTCCAAGCCGTGGTGATGGCCTTGGGCGTGGTCAACGAGGCACGCGGCAGCCGCGGAGGAAAGGTGTCTGGCAGCAAACTGGCCCTGCGGCTTCGGGAAGTGCGAGACGCGGCCGTGGGGGAGGGGGCGTGATACTGACCCTCGCTGCCCCAAGCTATGCCCTGCTGCAGGCCGACACCACGTGCTGGAAATGTGGCGAGAACAATCGGGTGACGACGATATGGGTGCCGTCATTTACTGATACGTCTGACGTCGAAGGCCCGGAGGACGAGCCGGAAATTGGAGGGGCGGCGACCTTGCGCCACATAGAGGATCTGGACGACGACGTTGCTGCACACGTCCGTGAAGTGGCGACTTGGCTTAAGCCCGGGCACTCTGAAACCGCAGAGACCACCTACTGGGCCACCCACTGCCCCCATTGCGATGCCCTTCAGGGGGATTACTTCGTGATGGGCGTCAACGGGCCGTTCTTCCTCCAGTTCCGCCCCGAAGCAGACGCCCTTACTCTTATCCCCGGACGTGGGCCATTGAGAGCCAACGCGTCGGCCGCTCAATCGGGTTGGATGGATTGGATCGCTGAACGTCTAGCTGTCTGACGGAAGTTCCTGGCACCGGAAACGTCATGAGCCGGGCATGAAACGGACGGGCCGAAGGAGAATGCTCCTCCCTCGTTCCCGGTGTTTCGCGCGGCTCATCTCTGGCCCAGTTGTGCCGCGTTAGTTGCGGTTGTAGCCGTTGCGCGACATCAGGATTCGCTTCCAATGGGACTCTCTCTTCTCTATCTGGATCTCTTGGGAGCGGCGGTCCATGACTTCGAGGATTGAGAAGCGAAGATCCCGCTGGCGATCCGTGGACTTGATTCCGAACTCTTGGACCAAGGCCTTGTTCCAGCCGTGTCCTGTGCTCGAATACTGACACCAGCGGCCCCAGATGCCGGCATCGCCATCCGCTTTCCCGACGTAGAGCAAGCCAGCCTTGCTGTCAGTTAGGAGATAGACTCCCTTGACGCTTGAGAGTGCGGCGCGCCAGGAGTTGTTCCCGCTGCCGACGATGCGATCGAGTGTGTCCTTGTCTATGTCCACTTGGCTAAACCCCGGGAACTCTCCATCCCCAAGCCTCTCAGCCAATAGTTCGTGCACCACCATGTCGTCAAAGAGGGTTTCGCCTTTTAAGTAGGACGTGCGGCTGACATATTTACCAGTGACGAACAAACGCCCCTCTAATGGCAGCGTGCTATCGATGCGCTCCAGGGCGTAGTCAACGTGGGGAGCCCCCTCGGCATCTACATCAGGCTTGCTGCCCAATGATCGGAAGAGGCCTGCAAACATCCAACGATAGGTATTGGGGATCTGGATGAGGGATAGAACGGTAGCCCGGTCAAAGTTCCGCTTCCGCTGCCAGCACTGCCATTCGTCAAACCTTCCGTCCAACCACACATCGATCGGATCTTCAATCTTATTGTTACGGGCCAAGTGAACCTTGGTGCATTTGGGATCGAAGGACGGCTCGTAAAGCTTGATGAGGTCATAAAGAAGCACGTGCAATCCTTGGCGGCAATGAGGACCACCATTTTCCACCGTTGACCCGACACTGCACCAGTGCTCGGAACACTTCTGGCGAGGGGGCAGGGCCAAGTCGCCGATGGCGGCGATGGTTACAGGAAGCATGGGCCGCTACGACGTTATCCGGGGTGTCGCGGCCGCCGTCCTGCTTGGGTTCCAGGTGCTCGGCCGTGCAACGGAACGGGCCACCAGAACGAGGGAGAAGACCCAACTCTTCTGGAGAGGACTGCCACATCGGAAGGCCGCAGTAGTAGCAGCGGCCGGACTGCGACTTAAAGGCATTGGCGCGAAGGGATTTGAGGCGTTTGTTGCTCATATAGGGCTCCGGAATCAAAAAAGATTCCCGTGCCTCCTATAGGAGAACCTCGGGCACCCGGAGCCTATTCGCTATGCGGGCACAACACCGACGCTTTTGCGACCGGCACCGGCTTTATAGCGTGGAGCGGGAATGCATGCAACCGGTGACCGTCAGGACGGTCACGAGGCGGCGGCGGGTAATGGTTTGCTGGTGACCCAGAGGCCGCCACCATTCCCATCTACAAGCGACTGGGTGGCTTGGGAGAGGTGCCGGCCGAGAATCAGTCGGGTGTCAGCACCGTTATAACTCGACCCCTTGCGCATTCCGATTTTTGAAGTAGACCTAAAGGGAAGGCTGCAACGGCCCTTTCGCTCTATCCACAAACCAACGGAGGTTTAATCAATGCGCAAGTCCCTACCCATTCTCACCCTCGCCCTGGCAGCCTCCTTGGCTTCTGGGTCCGTCGCCGCTGACGACCTCACCGAAGACCTCACGGTGTCAGCGACCTTCCGCAACGAGTGCTTCTTGCAGGTCAATGACATCGGTGGAGGCGAATACGGTGGCCTGAGCACTGGCACCCAAGGCTTCTCCAATGGTGCTCTACTCGTCCGCTGCAACGCCGGGACGGCTTACAGCATCGTGCCGGGAGATGGCACCAACTACGGCCAAGCCGTGGGCGAGCCCAACAAGCGTGCCGTCTCCGATGGTGCAGGCAACTTCGTTGCCTACGGGTTGTTCAAAGATCCAGGTGCAACTCAAACGTGGGGCGCGGGTGCGGATTTGATAGAAGGGGTGGGGACCGGTGAGAACCAGCGGCTCGGCGTGGGCTACGCGTTTTACAACATCAACAAGGTCCCCGGTGGCGACTACTCGGACACCGTGGCCGTCACCCTGACCTTCTGACTCGTATAGCGAGTTAGCAAGGTGCAACGAGGCCCCCGAGTAATTGGGGGCTTTCATTTATGGGTGGGTTGACAAACCCATATGTTTTGGTTGGATCAAAGGAGGTGTTTTGTCTGGGAGGACTTATGATTCGTTCGCTTCTGTTGTGTGCTGCTTTGCTCTCGTTGCCAAGTGCTGTTTTCGCGAGCAGCATTTCGTTGTCTCCGACGTCCATTGTTTCCAGTTCGCAAGAAAGGTCGGCTGCGTTGGTTTTGGAAAACAGAGGGGACAACGCCGAGCGTTACCAGGTTTCTGTTTACGCTTGGAGCCAAACCGCCGTTGGTCAAGACGTTGCGGTGCCGTCGCAAGATCTGATGGCGGCGCCTTCGGTTATCGAGATCCCGGCGAAGTCCAAACGTGCCGTCCGGGTGCTCCGCGTTCGAGAGCAGGGTTCCCCGGCGTATTACCGCTTGCTGCTGCGCCAGCTTCCATCTGCTCAACCAGCCGGCCGCATGAGACTGCTGGTCAACCAAGACCTGCCTGTCGCGTTTGAAGACCCCAAGGCCGGGGAGCCGGTGCTGAGTGCCCGCTTCACGACTCAAGGGGTTTTGCTGTCCAATGACGGGGCTAAAGCAGGGCGGCTGACCAGCATTGGCCCCGCTGGCCAGGCCCACTGGCGCGAGGGCGCGTTGGGTTGGGTGCTGCCCGGCCAGAGCAAGCTCATCCTGCTCCAGCCTGGCCTCCGCGCCCCGTCCCTGTCGATCACGGTCAACGGCAAGCCCCTCACCGTCGCAGCGAAGTAAGGGGCCCTCATGCGGAGCTGGGGCGCCTTGGCCATGGCCCTTGCCTTGGCTGGAACTGCACATGCACACATCCCTGAAGGGGTGGCACCGGTGCTTGCAGCGGCCCTGGTCAACGGCAAGCCCGAAAGGGACCCTGTGCTGCTCTGGCAGGACAACGGGGCATGGGTAGCGGAGGCAGCGACGTGGGCCCAATTGGGCGTCGTCCTCAAGCCCAACGAAACCGGCGACCTCACCGACACCCACCTGGGCGTCACGCTTCAATACAACGCAGAGAACGCCACGGTTGAACTGGTCATCCCCGCCGACCGCAAACCCGCTCAACAACTCACCACGCGAGGCAACGCGATGCCTGCGGTGGCTCCCGCCATCGGCGGACTGCTGGTGAACTACAACCTGGCCACCCAGTGGACCGACGGCAGACAAGCCACGTCTGCCGCGCTGGATCTGCGGACAGGCGGGGGGTGGGGCGTGGTCTCCAGCACCGGCCAGCTCAACCAATCGCCCAACGGGTTTGAGATGCGCCGGGGCATGACGACGTGGGGCAAAGACGACGTGGAACGCCAGATCAGCGCCCAAGCCGGCGATGTCTACGCCACCCCGCGCGGCGGGCCAGTGGCCTTGGGCGGGTTCCGCATCGCCAAAGACCTTGGAGCCCTGGATCCGCTCACCCCCACGTATCCGGTGCCGATACTCGGAGGCCTGGCGATGGACCCCGGGACGGTGCGGGTGCTGGCCAACCAAGCCGAGGTATCCCGGCAGGAAGTCAGAGCCGGACCGTTTACCCTGGACGGGCGTCACTTGGCCCAAGGCGCCAGCCAAACAGCGGTGGTGGTGCGCGATGCATACGGCCGCGAGACCGCGGTGAGCACACAACGGCTCTACGTGGCCCCCAGTTTGTTGCGGCCCGGTCTCTCCACGTGGCAGCTGGCCGCAGGCCGGGTGCGCGAGGATGAAAACCTGTATGGCACGGCGGGGGTGTCCGGAAACCTGGCGTGGGGCATCAACGACCGGTGGACCCTGAGGGCAGGCGGCCAGGCCGACGAGTTCGGCAATCGCCACGTCACCGTGGGCAGCACCCAAGCCTTGGGCACGTGGGGCGTGTTCGACGTGGAGGCGGGCACGTCCACGGGCGGGGGCACGCGCTGGGCAGCGGCGTATGACTACCGAGGCCCGGTGTGGGGGATTCGTCTTCAGCACGAGCGCAATCAGGACTTCTGGCGCCTTCAAAGCGAGCTCAGCACCCCGGTGGAACAGCGCACGCAAGCCAGCGTGTCTTTTCGTCCCAACCGGCGCTTATCCGTCCAAGGGACCTACAGTGCGATCGACACCGGTCGCTCCAACCTCGCCTTTGTTGCCGTTGGGGCGTCCCTCAACTTGGGTGCAGCCGGCCAAGTCTCAGCCAACGTCTTGCGAGACATTCAAGGCGGCGATCTGCAGGTGGCCGGGAGCTACACCTACCGCTTCAACGCCAAGGCATCAGTGGGCGTTCGCGCCCGCCAAGCGCCGGGCCAGAACAGCGTGGGCTTGCGGGGCAACTACCGCACTGAGAACGGCGTTCGCCTGGCGGCAGAACTTCAAGACGGCAATTGGGGCACCCAGGCCCGGGTAACCGCCGATGTGAGCACCCGCTGGGGCGACGCGCGTATGGAAACCAGCCAATACGACGGGAAAAGCAGTGTGTCGGGAAGCATCGCTGGTGCGGTTTTCATCGATCACAAGGGCATCGCTTTCGGCCGCCCGGCTTACAGCAGCTATGCGGTGGTGGACGTGCCGGGCCAAGGGGGCATTCCGGTGCGGGTGGGCGGCAGCCCTGCAGGCGTCACCAATGCCCAAGGCCGCGTGCTGGTGACCAACGTCTCCGGCTTGCTGCCAACTGAGGTGTCGCTCAAGGACAAGGAGCTTCCCATGGGCGTGGAGATTGGTGAGACCAAAAAAACGGTCACGGCACCTCGTCAAGGTGGGGTGCGCGTGACCTTCCCTGTGCTCACCCAGAACGCACGGGCCTTTACCCTGACCGGCAAGGCCATTCCCCCCGGCTCCATGGCAACCACCTCAACCGAGCAGGCGATGGTGGGCTATGAGGGGGCGCTTTACCTGGAGCACCCGGAAGCGGGGCAGGGGGTGGACGTGCCTGGCGTGTGCAAGGCGGTGTTGCCCTCGCCGCTGCCGGGCGTGGAAGAGGTAGGTAGCCTACCTTGTCTATGACGTGCTGGGTCTCAATCCGTGAGACGTGAATCGGACAACATCTGTGCCATCGGCAACGGCTAGTCGCAGGTTGCCAGCTTGGCTATAGGCTAAGATCATCGACGAAAGCCGAGGATGGCCCATCAACAGGGGATGACATGGGAAGTGTGACTGTTAGGACGAAAGAAGAGCTCAAGGCGGCCAAAGACGCCAAGGCGCAGAGGATACTGGTCGTTGGTAAGCTGGCCTCGGATTTCGGTAAAGCTAGAAAGATTACTGCACTCAGTGGTGTTGCACTCGCTGCTGTTGGCGCAGCGGTTGGCCTTGCTCCTGTGACGGGAGGTTTTAGCACGTTGGGGCTTGTTGCCTTGGCTGCGGGAACCGGCGTGGAGGTTGCTGTCATCATCGCCGCCGCAACCTTTGGGATCGCGCTGATACTGGCTATTCATAAGGGGTATAACGTGAAGCGCCAAGCGGATGGATCGTATGAGTTCACTGCGAAGCCTTCTGCATGAGATCCGGCTTGGTTCCTGGGCCGCCGTATTTCTTTGCCTGCAAAAAGTGCGCGCACGAATTTACTAGGCGCGTGAACGTCGGCCTGCTTTGCCCGAAGTGCTTTTCGCTTTCGGTGGTTCCCAGGCTTGTGTTGAAATAGCCACTTGGAGTCTCTCCAATGCTGACAATCTGCGGCTGGTATTTCCGGCAGTTTTCGATTTCGCCAACATCGCTCCTGCAGGCCTCGGGAGACACGTTCTCGTCTCCCGAGGTCCGGCAGGGAAGAGGGGCAGAGAGCGCGTAGCACCAAGCCCTGAAGCGATGGGTGCGGGAGCACGCTGAAGAGCTGGAAGACTTCGGAGAGTTTGAGCCCGGCAAGAACGAGGCGGTGCTGAGCAGTGGGGACCGCTTGGACGTGCTCTTCGACAATGCCAGACAGCGCTTGGCCGTGGAAGTAAAGACCAGCAAATGCTCGGAGGACGAGCTCATGCGTGGGGTCTACCAGTGCGTGAAATGCCGAGCCGTCCTCCGGGCAGAACAGTTGGCGATGCGCCAAATGCCCAACGGCGAGGCCGTCCTGGTCTGTCCGCGTGCTCCCAGCAACACGACTAAAGCGCTCGTCAAGCGACTGAACGTGAACTTCCACCGGGTGCCCGTCGATGCAGAACGCTGAACAAGGGTGTGCGGGAGAGCGTGCGTGAGGGGCCTGGGCTGGGGGCCCATGGGGTTGCTTGTCGTAGCAGGCTGGATGCTCAACAAAATAGGTGAGGGGGCTTTCACGGTGCTCCTCTACTTGGTGATCGGGGTCGTCCTGCTGCGTGAAGTTATGGTTCTGATAGCGAGGTTCGGCTGGTTGAAGCCGCAGGGTTCGGCTACAGCGGATGATGCAACGGAAGCGAAGCGGAAGCGCTGCGAATCACGTAGAGGGGCGAGCGTTGCAGAGCTGATCAGGGCCGTCCGGGAGCGGAATGCGGATCGCATCGAGTTCCTGGTGCTGCAAAAGAACATCAGCCCGTATGAGTCAGGGCGTGTTCCAGGGCAGGCCGGTATCTCAAATGCCAGTCGAGAAGCCCAGGCGGTGGGGTATCGAGCTGCAACGGAGTTCTTCGAAGATTGGTCGAGAAACGGCGCCAAGGCGCGCTTCTCAAGGACATGAGGCCGGTGTCAGTGAGGAGTCAGCTAAACACCGTCCTCCGCAATGTTCTGCATTGCGTTGACTGCCTCAAAGGCGACCTCACTCCCACAGCCACCCGCCTTAAACTGGCCGAACTTAACTGGACGAGCTCACAACCGATGACGCGCTATCCCTGCCTCGTTTCGCTCGCTGCGACTGCAGCCATGATCGCCTTAGCTGGGTGCGCTTCAATTGATCGGCCAGTCTTGAGCCACTTCGAAATGACCGACAGCGGGTGGAACATGACAGCCAAGACCGCGGCAAACTATGCTCCGGACAGTGGTTCGGCGGAAAAGGCCCGTCTGGGGTGGATCAAGCAATACACCGAGGCCAACGGGTGCAAGGGGTTCGAGGTGGTCTCGCGTCGCTGGACAAAGGAGCCTACGGGTAACTTTGTTCAAACCGGCTTTTCCGAGTCTGTGGGGTCGCTCGCCTACACCGGGACCTGCCAGCGCTAGCAGGCGTTGCAGCCGTTGAGACGCGGCGAAGCCAAACCTTGTTGGCCTGATCTCAACGCACCTGTTCCATGCCCTCCGAACCTTCGCAACCCCTCCCTAACGACTGCGGCACCTTGTTGGTGCTGGCTTAGGAGAACGCATGAACGACGCATTGGAAGAGGTGGACACCCCCGAGAAGCATATCGAGCGGATCGATGGGTGGATCCGGGCGTTGACCAACGAAGCGCATTTCCAGGAAGAGCGGGTTCATCTGCTCAAGCCTTTGGTGTTGGACACAGAAGTTCAGATCGCCATGAAAGCCAAGCTGGACAAGACCCGGGGTGTGGCGCTGTGGAATCACTTGGCCCCATTGCTGGGGCAAGACTACATCCGAGACTTGGCTCGACTGTTCTTGGACAAAGGAGGGAAGACGGGCAGCTTGACCAACATCTGGAAGAAGCTTCAGGTGTCGGGAATGCGAGATCACTACCGCGAGAGTTACAGCCGTATGGATGATGATCTTCAGGCGGAGCCCCTTGAAGGCATCAGTGCTGCAACCGTTGAAGCTTGGCGCCAGCGGGATCGCGACGACAACGCTGCTCAGTTCGATGAGAAGTGGGCAGCGATTGCTCAGACCATGGCTGATTTGGACGCCGACCCGCTCGCGCTGAAAATCAAGACCTTTCGCGACAAGCACCACGCGCACATGGAAATGCAGCCCATGGGGCAGGAACCCAAGCCATTCGACATCGCTACGCTGGGGCTGACGTTCAATGAGGTTTTTAGCTTCGGTCGGCGATGCCAGCAACTGCTGGCAGACCTGGGCGTCTTGTTGACCCACACCCACTGGGAGCCGGATCAATTCTCTGGCATCAGCGCCGAGAGTGGCAAGGCGTTGTGGATGACGCTGGCGAAGTGAATCACCAGCGTCTCGGTCCTGCCCGTTAGTCGTCGCTCGGGAACTGGAAATCCATGTCCGCAGCGGACACCAGATCCTCGCCAGGCATTAGCTCCAGGTCTTGAGAGTCCAGCACATAGAGGGCGTGCGACGTGGTTCGGTATCGAAGCTCGACTCGGACCAAGCCCCCGTCCCCGCTCGGTGTGGTGTATTCGCCGGTCAGCTGCGCAATCAAGTGTTGCTGACCGACCAGTAGGTGTCCGGAGAAATCCGTCGAGCATTGGATCTGCGCGTTCTCACCAAGCATGCGGCGATTGGGCTCCGTCATGGCCATCAGTTGGCGCTGGGCGAAGCGCTGAAGGGACGGCAGGGGCAGGCCAGGGGATTGGTGAATCGCGACCGTTGCTGAAGCGGTAGTGTCTAAGAACCGGACCAGCTCATTGAGGATAGGCGCGGGGGCAAGGTCAGGCAGCAGGTGCTTGCACCTGGCGGAGGCCAACGCCCGATCTACGACCAAAAGCACGTTGCCGGGAGGCTCTCCGGCAGGAAGCAGTGGGCTGGCTTGGAGGGCAGCCAACGACTTGAAGCCGCAGAGGGCGGCAATCAGTTCTCGAATGTGGTTCTTGGTAACCACAATGCCAGCATCGGCAAGGGTCTTCTCCGCCAGGAAGGCGGGGCGGGAATAGATCGACATGGTCAGCTCTCTTTACGAAGCCGGGTGAGCGATTACGCCGTCTTCGTCGCCAAGCTGGCAGTCGAATCGGGTAGGGACGGGTCAAGCTTTCAAGCGAGGGTTCGAGCCACTCACAACTCAAGGTCTCCACCGTCCGTGGAGCATATCGGCATCTCTTGAGAGAGGCAACGGAAAATATGGGGTCGATAGAGCTGGGCCAAGACAGGAGTCTTGGTCCCAGCCGTTCGTATCTACCGAATTTCGTAGGTTCAGATCACCAGCGCTGGGTCAGTCGCTTTACCATCGGCAATGAAGAGATTGACTGCGGTGTTGCCAACAATGTTGGTCGCAGCGAGATCTACAGCTCCGCCGATGACGCCGCCCAAGACAGGAACCATCTTGCTGAGGTTGACTACTCCAGTTGTGCCGGCCTTGGTCAGCAGACGGAAACCGACTGCTTGGTTGATTTTTGTGAGCGTCGCGCCCGTGATCCGGTTGATGCTGGCCTGGGCCATCTTCTTGCCAACCTGAATGCCAACGTCTTTAAGCACTTCTTTGGCTGCGTTGCCGGTAAGGCACGCGTAAACCATTGTTTTGACCTTGTCGTCCCTGACGTTGTAGCCACCCATGTGGGCGATGGCTGCGATCATTCGGATCTGGATGAAATACACGCTGGCTAGGTTGGCTGGGATCGTCACGGGCATGACCAAGAGACCGCCCAGGCCAGTCACAAATCCAGATGTAGCGGCTTTCGTGTTCTGCCAGCGGACAAGGGAGTTGGCTTGTTCTAAGAGTGTTCCGGACTCCTTTTTGTAGCTCTCAGCCATCTCAATGGCGTTATCCACGCCAGGCAAGCCGTTCATAGCCTTGTCGTATGCATAGTCGAGTGCTTGCATGATCTTGCTTTCAGTCAGTTCACTTTTTGCCACGAGTCATTCCTTGTGTGACATGGATACAGCCGCCTTGCTTGTGCAACGCGGTGACGAAGAAATAGAGTGTTGATCAGAAGGAGGTACGTCAGCGCAAGAGGGGGCATGACTGGGCAACGTCTCCTCCTTGAGATCACGATTGTTTCGAGCATAAGCCGTTGGTATCGGCCGTTCACAAAAAAACTTTAGACTGCCAGCGCCCATCAAGCACGCAGCGCTTGAGATGTTTCATCGTCCTCCATGGACGCAGCAGTGGTATGGAGATTAGCCGAAGGGTGGCTGGATTAGGAGATCTAATGCTGCCACGCGATTACTCTTCAACGAACTTGCCCCAGTGGGCCTTCCCTCAAGTCTTCTACTCCTTCACTGCGTTGCGGCCCATCCCTGCGCTCGGCATGGCCGTGCTTGCTCTTGGGTGCGGGAAGGGCCGGATCCGGGGCCATCGGTTCGCGGGCAATCTGCTCTGCCAGCAGGCCAAGCCCGATGAACTACTACACCGAAGCCAACGCCGAGTTCCAACGCCTCTCCGCTGTCTCGCTCGAAGACGCCGGATACACCCCGGCCGAGTTCGCGCAACGCTACGGCGACCTCCCAGCCAAGCAAGCCGCCTTCGAAGTCGGCGCTGACTACGACCTGGATCGCGTGGACTTGGGGTGGCGATAGCCGCCCCACTCGGTGGCTGAGGACACGAGCAGCTCCTATAGCCGGTTCGTGCGCGCGTGGACGTGGTGCAGGCAATGCGGGCCTGGGCGAAGAAATAACGCGTCAAGGGCGCTGAGGTCTGGCTTTGCCACGCCGCTGCATCGGATGTGAGCCGTTTCACGGATTCTTCCGTTTTGGAGGCATCAAAGCAGATCTGAAAATTAGTCGTTTTCTTCGGCCGGTCAACCCTTGCCAAACCGCCGATCCGATCAAGGATGAATGAATAAACATTCATGGGAGGGCGAATCGATGGGTAGTTACACATTAAAACAAGGCGAGAAGGCCGAGGGAACGAGCAAGATCTTCTTCATTGGATCGGATGGTCAGCTGGTGGAGGGTGAGGTTCATGGTCTCCCGTCATTCGGAGCGTTGCTTCCGTCATTAGCTGAGAAGCCAACCAGGTTTATGAGCGCAGCGGTATCCGGGTCGGTGGCGGTGTCGCCTGCGGCGCAGGCATTTTTCCGGAAGATGGAAAAGGCATTCGCGGAGCGTGAGCGCGAGCGCCAACGCAGGAAAGCGGTGCGGCGGGCAGGAGCACTGGATAAGTGGCTGCCGAAGGCTGCGCCATCCAAGGCGCAGGCGCGCTTCTGATGGCACGCCTCTGCAAACCCCAACGCCTGCCCAAGGTCCTGGTTCCAACAGCCATCCATGAAGTGCTTCGCCGGCAATCCCAGGCTGCCGGCATCACCACGGCCGAAGCCGTCCGCCAGTTGTTGGCGCAGGCGCTCGCCTATCCCATGGGGTCCCCCGCAGGCGAGGAGGAAAGCCGGCGGGTCGCACTGGCCCCGGTCAATGCGCCTGCCGATCTAGTGCTCGCGATAAGGTCCAGGGCCGCCGAGGAGAAGGTCAGCGTCGCAGAAGCGGTGCGGCGAGGATTGAACGAAACACTCAACGAGGGGAGGGGGGCATGACCTGGTGGACGGGTAATGTGTCGATTGTGTTGCTGGCAGCCATCTCACTAGTCATCGTGGGCTACAGACTTTGGCGACAAAGAAAGCGACGTTTAGCTGCCAAAGCAAACGTGGACGACTACAAGAATGCGTGGGGACACTTCATGCAAGGAGGTCGATGGTTACACCAGAAGCATTGCATGACGCTGTTTGACGCTCGCATGCTTTTGTATCCGGTTCATCAGGGAAGCAGTGACAGCGCTTGGAATTGGGTTCGCGCGTGCCTGCCGGCAGAAGTTACGATCCCCATGAACGCCCCCACGCCCGCTGAGCTTGAGCGGGTGATACGGAGCGACGCGAGGGCGAGACGGGCACTCATCGCGCAACGCATGAACGACGAAGAGGGAAGGACGTTCTTTCCGTTCCAGATGCTGGCCTCTATGGCCATGACGTCCGCAGGGCTGGGCGCCCCTGACCGGTCTTGGTTACATGGCGCCGTTGGGCGGCCGTGGCTGGTTGAGGATGACAACGTAAGGACGAAGGACGTCATCCTCCAAGACATCGGTTTGCGATGCCACGCTCTCGAGCTGGCCTTGGCCGTGGAGGAAAACATGCACGGGGAGGCTGTGGATGGGGCTGAGGTTGTGGCCGATCCAGGGGCTGGAGCTCAAGCTGGAGCTGGGGCTGAGGCTGGGAAGGTGTCGGACCCCACAAGCAAAGCGATTTGGGTTGAGCACATCCACGGAAACTGCTGAGACGGCGCTGCCGGACGGCAGGCCACGCCTGAAGGGGTGCGACCATCAGGGCAACGAAAAGGGGCAGCTGCCCCTTTCGTCCTGACGGCCCGCGGCCCGCATCGTAGCCTTTCATCATTCCAATCGATGAGCGGCTACCCATGAAGCACGCAACCCCGCACTTCCCCCTGTCCAACCATCACCGCGACCTGGCCATCGTTGTCCTTGCACAAGCAGGTGGCACTGTTCGCGACATCGCCCATGGCGTTGAAGCGTCCACGAGCACCGTCCGCCGCGTGCTGAAGGCCGCTGCCGTTGCACCCGGTTGGGGCTACGGCATGCGCAAGTTCCTCATCTCGGGTGTCGAGTGGGACACCGACGGGCGCGTGCTGAAGCGCTTGCCGAGCGAAGGGGAAGTTCTCCTTGGTGCTGAGCAGATTGACGATCGAGCCCCGGACGAGATCGCCGAACTGGTCTACAACACCTTCAGCGATCACCACGGTTACTGCATTTGCGCCTGCCAAGTGTCGGAGGTGATCAAGGATGCAGAGAGATGAGGGCCATCTCACAGTATTCGTGTTTCTTGCTTTCGATGCGGCAAATAGCGGGTTTAGTCAATAAATGATCGGCGGACGCCCTTGTCAACACATGGGGTTTTTATAGTGTTTGTTGAAGGGGAATGACATCTGAGAGAGCACGTGACTGATCGCCGCAAACGCTATTTCGCTTACGAGCGTCGCTCGGGGGGCACCTGCTATTTTGCCAAGGACATGCACGAGCACCTGCAGCGCTATCCGCACACCATCGGCCATTACCAGCTGGCCCGCTGTCTGGGCACGTCCGCGCTGCTGACAGCCTCTGAAGCGAACGATCACGCTTGGTTGCCCAAGCCCAAACCGAGCACTCCATGCCCTACACGTTGAGGCCCAAACCACCAAAGCCGGACCTTGAGGAGATCTATGCAGCGCGCATCGCTCCCGACGTGTTGGCTGCATTCTCCCGCTTGGCGGCAGGGCAGGGGCTTTCCGTTCAAGCCGCGTTGACTCAACTCATCCGGGAACATGCCCAGGTGCGGCAGCCGTTTGCCAAGCGCGTGCGTCTCCAGAAGGGGGGAGGCCAGCGTTACACGGCCATGCTGCCGGAGTGCTGGGTCGAACCACATGTGGCGATGGCGTTGCTGATTGATGAGAACAGGGCCGGGATCAAGCGAGGCGAAGCCGTGCGGCAGCTGGTGAGCCGGTGCCTGGCTGCCAGTTCGTGGCCAGATAGCGAGGGCTCGTGAGCCGCACGGCGGTTGCTGCCTTTTTCTTGTCTGCGCTTTAGAACGGCTGACTGGCTTCCGTGGAGGATGCAGTGCCATCAGGGGAAGCGAACGCCAAAAGCCAAAAGCCAAAAGCGGCTAGAGCAAAACCCTGCATGGGGAAAGATGCAAGGGCCTATGCGCCTCCCTGGGATCAATTTTGAACGGGGAAATGTGAGTTGGTGCAACTATTTCCAAGATCTGCTTTTGGATATCCAGTTTTTAGATTTAGTCAAAAAATGATCGGTAAATGGCATTGTCAAAAATGGGTTTTCTCATAACCTGGAATCAGAGGAAGGCAGCCCGCTGACCACGACTTCAAGAAAGAGACAAGCCCATGATCATCGTCCTTGCCGTTTACGCATCCAGCCTGTTGCTCGGCATTTTCATCGCCCAGGTCATCGCTGACCGGATCGAATCCAATCCACATTTCGTTTAAGGAGTTTCTATGTTCTTTTATCCATTCAATGAGCAAGGGTATGTTTGCGTGGACCAGTTGGACGCCGAGCGAGACAACGAAACGAACCGCCTTATGTATGAGGTGCAATCGCTCGCTCGGGAACGAGGACCGAAGGCTTGGGCACTGTTCCTGGAAATGCAAGGCGCCGGAAATGATCAGTGGGAGGCGTTGACGGCCAAGGTCGACGAGGCGTCGAACGTTTCCTCCGAGGAGGGCTTTCGGGCCTATCAGGCTCATTCCTACGCCCGTTACGTGCTCACCGTCGCTCAATGCGAGCAACAGCTCGCCGCGTTGAGCGCTCTTCGTTGGGACGAACCATGAGCGCTCAACCCGATCGGCTGCCCATGATCCCCGAGCTCAAGCCGCTGGCCGCTCACGACTACGTGGCACTGCTGCACTTGCTTTGGCTGGGCGTTTCAGGCCTTGGCGTTGCCCGGTGTGGCTGGGAGATGGTCACCGGCAAGCAAGCAGCGCTGTCCGACGTGGCCCTGGGAGTCCTGTTGCTCTGCGCTCCATTGGTCGTGGCCTGCATCTGGGGCGGCTGTTTGGTGGGCGTTGCCCAGCATTACCGTCTCATCTGAAACCCGATTACCTGACATAGCGGAGGACACCGTCCCATGCGCAAGATCTTCAACAAGCTGCTCAACATCGCCCTCTTCGGAATGGTCCTCTTCGCCCTGGACAAGGTTCCGGAGCGCCTTGATCGCATGGCGCATACCGCCCAAAACTTGGCTCAGAA
>Ga0247812_10000721_pt1 | contig 19401 bp, 20 predicted proteins | sample UWRJL149409B1_FD_178011 | JGI IMG/M metagenome (GOLD analysis project Ga0247812, IMG submission 178011) | Plant litter microbial communities from Arlington Agricultural Research Station in Wisconsin, United States - UWRJ-L149-409B-1 | ecosystem: Environmental > Terrestrial > Plant litter >...
TTTTTTGATCAAAAAAATGAACAATGTTCAATTTAAAAACAATGTACAATAAAATGAAAAAAGCAATTACATTTACCATTCTTTGTTTTGGATGTATAGGATATTCCCAAAGCAAACTCGATACTTACATCCAGACTGGATTAAAAAGCAACGAGGTTATCAAACAGCATAACTTCGACATCAATAAAAGTCTGTACGCGCTGCAGGAAGCCCGTTCCCTGTTCTACCCTACTGTTTCATTAAATGCTAATTATACCAAAGCCGATGGCGGAAGAACAATTGATATCCCGATTGGAGATATGCTCAATCCGGTGTACAGTACACTCAACCAAATAACCAATTCGAATGCTTTTCCTGCGCTGCAAAACCAGTCGGTTTTAATTAATCCGGATAATTTCTATGATGCTAAAATTCACACCACAATGCCACTGCTGAACTATGAAATTATTTATAACAAAAGAATCAAAAGCCAGCAGACTTCTTTACAGAAAATAGAGCTTGAAATCTACCAAAGGGAGCTGGTTAAAGAAATAAAAACGGCATACTACAAATACCTGCAGTCAATTGAAGGAATTAATATTTATCAGGATGCTTTGGCATTGGTAAAAGAAAATCAAAGGGTGAACCAGTCCTTATTTAAAAATGACAAGATAAACCGTACGGCAGTTCTTAGAAGTGATAATGAAGTGATCCGTATTGAAGCAAATCTGGAAACAGCTAAACAAGTCAGTAATAACGCGAAAACATATTTTAATTTTTTAATTAATCAAAAGCTTGACAGCGAAATTGAGATTGATTCGGATAAAGAAAGCCTGCCGAATGTATTGGTTGCCGAAAACACTTCAAACCGGGAGGAACTTTCAAAACTTACCATGGCAAAAGATATAAATGAAAATGTAAGTAAGCTTACCCAATCGTATTGGTACCCAAAATTGAGCGGTTTTGCCGATTTCGGATTTCAGGACTTTGACTTCGAAGTGAATAAACAATCAAGATACTATTTTGCCGGTGCTGCTTTAGAATGGACTATTTTCTCAGGCAACAAAAACAAATACAGGCTCAAACAGGTTCAGGAAGACAGTAAAAAAATAAGTTCGCAGACTGATAATGTAAAACAGCAGCTGCTGCTCCAGTTTCAGGTTACCCGAAATAATTTAATCTCCGCTTTGGAACAATTTAATGCCGATAAAAATCAAAAAGCAGCAGCCAAAAAATACAATGAGGACATAACCAAATTATACAAAGAAGGACAAGCCATCTACATTGAACTTCTGGATGCGCAGAATCAATGGGTAAATGCACAGCTTAACACTAATATATCTCTTTATAATTCCTGGATTGCCTATGCAGAATTAGAAAGGGCCAACGCCACTTTTACTTTAAAATAATCCAAAAACAACACTTATGAAATCAAAGATTAATTCATCCGTTCGCCTTTCAGACGCGGGGCACGAACACAAAAAAAAATATTTTACGCTTGTGAGTAAAAAATCAATAGTAATATGTCTTTTTGCTTTTCCTGTTTTTTATGCCTGTAAAGAAGAGAAAAAAGAGCATAACCAATTTGAAACTGCGGATATTGTATCCATTAAAACAGCACCGGCCGGATCCTTAGCTGTTACGAGTAATATAAGCGCTTCTGGTTTGGTCACAACAGAAAACACTGCCAATTACAGCTTTAAAATTGGCGGTTTAGTAAAACATATTTATGTCGAGGAAGGGCATTTTTTTAAGAAAGGACAGCTTTTAGCCGCATTAGATGAAACCGAAATCAGTGCGGGTTTAAACCAGACCGATTTAAACGTAAAAAAATACGAGAGGGATTATACGCGCGCCAATAATCTCTATAAAGACAGTGTATATACTTTAGAGCAGCTTCAAAATACAAAAACAGGTCTTGACATTGCCCGAAAACAAAAAGATGCCGTTGCTTTTAATGCCCGTTATGCCAAAATATATGCGGCGGCAGATGGCTTCGTATCTCAAAAAATAGCGAATGAAGGTGAAGTTGTTGAGCCAGGTTCTCCCATCTTAGCTATAAATGAAACATCCCACAACAATAATTACCTGTTAAAAATTGGATTGACAGATAAAGAATGGGCATCGGTTAAAATTGGCCAGAAAGCATCCGTTACCCTGGATGGTTATCCTGATAAAAACTTTGATGCCGTGGTTTTTAGAAAATCGCAGTCTGCTGATGCCGCTTTGGGATCTTTTCAGGTAGAATTAAAATTAGATATGAAAAACAGTAAACCTGCAGTGGGTATGTTTGGCAAAGCCGAAATACATGCTAATACTGCCCAGGATTTGATCACGATTCCTTATGATGCGCTTATCGAGGCAGACGGTAATAAGGCTTTTGTTTTTTTAGTAGAAAATAACAAAGTGAGAAGACAGCCCGTGACCATTTACAAATTTGAAAACAAAATCGTGTACATCAAAGACGGCCTTGAAAAAACAGATCAGATAGTGATCTCGAACAGCGCCTATTTGAACGAAGAATCAAAGATTAAGATCATTAAATAATAAGCACCATGAAGATTACAAACTTTGCCGTTAAAAACTATCAGTTCACGCTGATCATATTTCTTCTCGTGTCTGTTGTAGGGTATCTGACCCTGTTTTCAATGCCGCGATCAGAAGATCCTTCTACTCACCCTCCCCAATATCTGATTACGGTTATTTATCCCGGAACCAGTCCAAAGGATATGGAAGAACAGGTAGTAAAACCTATTGAGAATAAAATTTACGGGCTGGAAAATATCGATAAGATACTTACTACTGTCGAAGATGGCGTAGCTGCCTTTCAGGTAAAATTTAAATATGGGGTTGATGTAGATAATAAGTACCAGGAAATTTCTACGGAAATGAATGCACTGCAAAACAGTGAACTTCCCAAAGATATTTATCTGATAAAAACCGAGAAAATTGCTTCATCAGATGTAAAAATTCTTCAGGTGGCTTTAATTTCAGAAAATGCATCAGATAAAAAACTGCGTGATGCAGCAGATGAATTGAAGACAAGACTGGAAAAAATTACCAATCTTAAAGACGTAAAATATGCAGGAATACCGGAACAGGAAATTAGAATTGACCTGCAGCTGGATAAACTTGCGCAGTTAAAGATTCCATTAAACCTGGTGATGGGAAGTCTTCAGAGTGAAGCTGCCGATATTCCAGGAGGAAGCATCAATCTTGACAGTAAGGTGTTTAATGTAAAGACAAGCGGTAAATTTAAAAATGCCGATGATGTTGCCAATACGGTTATCTACAATGCAAATGGTAAAATAATCTATATGAAGGATGTTGCTGAAGTCGGCTACAAATCTGAAACAGTAGATCATATTACCCGCATCAACGGACATCGCTGTGTTTTAGTTACTGTAGGTATGAAAGACAACGTCAATATAACCGATGTCCAAAAACAATTTTTACCAATCGTAGAGGAATTCTCTAAAGATCTGCCTCAAAACATAAAGCTGGTTAAAAACTTTGATCAGGCCAATATGGTATCGCAGCGTCTGGGGCATTTGGGGTTTGATTTCACTCTTGCGATTGTTTTGGTTATCATAACACTTTTACCATTAGGATCAAGAGCTTCCTTAATTGTAATGATATCCATCCCACTCTCATTGGCTTTAGGGCTTATTGTCATGAATGCATTCGGTTATTCCTTAAATCAATTAAGCATTGTAGGTTTGGTGGTGGCTTTAGGACTTTTGGTGGATGATAGTATTGTGGTCGTCGAAAACATCGAGCGCTGGCTTCGGGAAGGTCATTCTAAAATGGATGCTGTTTTAAAAGGCACCAAACAAATAGGCCTTGCTGTTGTAGGCTGTACAGCCACTCTTGTTATTGCTTTTTTACCGCTGGCCTTTCTTCCTGATGTATCAGGTGAATTTATAAGAAGCCTTCCTATGGCAATTATTACAAGTGTACTGGCGTCAATGATTGTAGCCATGACATTGGTTCCGTTTCTGGGAAGCCGATTTTTAAAAACGCACGAACATGGTGAAGGGAATGTTTTTCTTCAGTACCTGCAAAAATTCCTGACACGATCTTACAGTAGGATTATGCCTAAAGCATTGCAATTCCCAAAAACAACAATTGCTATATCCATAGCATTGAGCCTAACTGCCTTTGGACTTTTTAAGGCTACCGGATTCAAATTATTCCCAACTTCAGAGAAACCAATGTTTCTTATTAATATAAAAATGCCGCTTCAGGCCAACCTGACAGAAAGTGACAGGGTAACAAAACTAATCGAAGCTGAACTGAAAAACCATAAAGAAATTGTCTTTTATACGGCCAATGTCGGTAAGGGAAACCCGCAGATCTATTATAATGTACACCCGCAGGACAGGAAACCTGATTTCGCACAGATTTTTGTGCAGCTGGAAGATGAGGCAAAACCTACCGAAAAAACAGCTTTGATTGAAAGACTCCGTGAAAAATTCAAGACAATGCCTTATGCTAAAATCGAAGTTAAAGATTTTGAGCAAGGAACGCCTCTCGAGGCCAACATTGTAGTGAGGCTCTTTGGAGAAGATCCGGCCGTTCTGCGTAGGCTTTCGTCTCAAGTTGAAACGATATTACGCAATCAGAAAGGAACAGTTTATATCAACAATGAACTCAACACTTACAAAACAGATGTCAAAGTAAAAATTAATAAAGAAAAAGCAAGAACACTGGGTGTAATGACAAGCGAGGCAGATAAAGTAGTGCGTCTTGCTGTAGCCGGATTAACTGTTGGGGATTACATCGATGACAGAGGTGATGCCAGAAATGTTACACTCACACTACCCAGAGATAAATTTTCTAATCTGGATGCTTTAAAAAATTTGTATGTAAATAATATTCAGGGAACGCCTATTGCGCTGAATCAAATTGCAGACATCTCTTTTGAAACTTCGCCAACAACGATTAATCATTTCAATAAATCCCGTTTTGCTAAGGTTACAGCGTTATCAGACAAAGGTTATTATGCTAATGATTTATTAACGGAGATCATTCCTAAACTTGATAAACTTAAAATGCCAAAAGGCTATTATTATAAATTATCAGGCGAAAAAGAGTCCGAAGGAGATGCGCTTGGAGGGAATTTTCTGTCGGTAATTATTCTGAGCACCTTCCTTTTCATTGCTGTACTGCTATTGCAATTCAAAACATTCAAAGGAATCATCATTGTACTTTCCATTATTCCATTGGGAATTTTAGGAGGCGTTGTATTATTACTTATTAACGGAAGTCCGATGTCTCTGGTGGCTATTATTGGTTTTATTGGTCTATCAGGTATTCAGGTTAAAAATTCACTGCTGCTGGTCGATTTTACCAATCAGCTCAGACAGGAAGGACACTCTATTGATGAAGCAATTGCTATTGCCGGAGAAACACGCTTTCTACCCGTGGTACTGACTTCCGTAACGGCAATCTGCGGTCTTATTCCGCTTGCGCTGAATTCGAATCCTTTAATCGCACCGCTGGCTATTGTGCTTATCGGCGGACTGATAAGTTCGACCATTCTGTCCAGAATTGTAACTCCTGTAATGTACAAGCTAATGCCTCCAAGTATCGAAAAATAGTAAATACGTTTCATTTTATAAAATGAAACCAAACAGAGGTTAAAAAACTATTCTTTTACTTCTTGTGAATTCTTTTTGGGTACGGTAGTCGTGTCCGATTTAGTGACCGTGGAGTCAAGACTTTTTCCGTCACTGCCCACTCCCGCACTTAAATTACCTTTACATGAAAATAGTAATGGAGTAAACAACAGGAGTACTATAAATTTTGAATGTAAGTTCGTTTTCATACTTTAAATTATTTAGATAGTTTGAAAATAATCCGCTTAAATGATTAATTGATTTAAAGTTAGTGAAATAATTGGTTCTGGACAACGAATCCTGACTGGTTAACCGTAACATTTCAATAGAAGATCAGGAAATATAATGTTGCTCTAACCCTGCTCTCCGAAGTGTTCTTCTTTACGATGCGCAATACTGAAAGTCTTATGGACTAACTTTGCGCCATTTTAAAGAAATATAATTGAAAACAGAAACTTCATAAAGTCTCTGACTTTACAGCTAATTTTCTTAGATACTAATTTATAGTTATCCTTACACACAAATAATAAAAAAGCACTGAAAACCAATCATTTTCAGTGCTTTTTTCGATTATTTATAATTTACTTATGTTATTTCAATTGAGTAGTATCTACTCTTGTTGGCGTATCTTTTCCGCTAATAATCGAAGAAGAACTTAATGCAATTGCTTTTATTATTTGGGTCATGTTATCAATGTCCAACGTTTCAAATTCATCATCGGCGGTGTGATACGTTAGCTCATTATCCATTTTTGAAGTAGAAATAGTATGAGCAGGAACTCCAAGCCTGGCCAACGTAGCGTTGTCTGAACGGTAAAACAATTGTTGTTCCGGATAAGGATCTGCATAAAATTTAAAACTTGCTCCCGTTAAATTCGTTTGTAAAATGGGTCCCATATTCGACTTTTCGAAGCCTGTAATGTAAGCCGAGTTTTTACCCCATTTCGATTCTGTTCCTATCATTTCAATATTGAACATCGCAATCACTTTTTCCGGTGCAAGCTGTTTAGAAAAATATTTGGCTCCATAACCCCCTATTTCTTCCGCTACAAATGCGGTAAAAATAATAGTACGCTCGTTGTTATTTTGTTTTTTAAAATATTTCGCCAGCATAATTACTGCCGTTGTTCCGGCAGCATCATCATTAGCACCATTATAAATAGAATCTGTTGCAGGATGCGGAGCACCTTCTTCGGGAGAGCCTACTCCTAAATGATCATAATGCCCTGAAAAAATCACATACTCATTTGGTTTCGTTTTTCCGGGTAATACTCCAACAACATTATTCAATGTTTTTTTGGAGATTGTATTCGTTAATTCAACAGAAAAAGTAGTCGCTGCTGTGGTACCAAAAACAAACACAATCGTATTGTTTCCAGGAGTCGCATTTATTCGTTCAATATGTTGAATATTCGGTAAAACTTTATCAAATGAAGGGTCAACCAGTACCAAAAGATTTTTCGGACTTTTATAATATTCATTAAATTTCTCGCCAATGTTATCTCCTTTATTGATTTTTACAATAGCAATATCGCTTTTATCCGTTAAAGAAACCTGAGGAAGGTAGGAGAATGTTGCAACTTGATTGTTATTTATTTCTTTGCCATCAATAGTAATTTTTGAAGAAAGGGGTTTAGAGGCAGTCAAAGAAAATTCTTGTTTGTAATTGGTTGCAGAATTGAAAGTTTGCAAACCAATTGCTTTAAACTCCGATTCTATAAACGCAGATGCTTTGTCAATACCGGGAGTAAAAGTTCTCCTGCCCTGCATATCATCAGCCGAAAGTATTTTCTCTACACGAGTTACTTCCTTGTTCGTAATAATTTTATCAATCGATTGTCCCTGTACAGTATAACATTGACTTAGAACAAACATACTAACAATAATTTTTTTCATATTTTACTTTTATAAATGATATTTTGGTTAAACCAAAAATACGTTAATTATTTGCAAAAGTTAGTGCTTGTAAAAGTTTTTGATTGAAAGAACTGAGGTTCTGTTGCAGCTGTTATAACCCGATTTCGCGAATTTGTAATCCGTGCTCACAAAGTATATCCTTAACAGATTTTAAAAAAAGAAAATCCAGTTTTTATTAATATAGGAACGGGCACGGAAAGAATTGCCGCACTATCTTTGCGCATATCCGACCGATTGGGTTTTTACGAATTAATGACATTGTACCCGTCATTTTCGTAGAATGTTGCCATCATATGTTCAATAAATCTTCTTGTCAATTTATTTTTTAAAGAGTTTTCAGAAATTATATGCCCCCCAATTTCAAATGGTTTAAATCTCAATTGCTCGACTAATACAAAAAAACCTTTTTCGGTTAATTCGGTAAACAGTTCATTAAGTCGAATATTGGTTTGTTGATTACCACTAGGATTTACGTAGTGATAAATTCGACGTGCTAATTCAGAAGCTTCTCCAACATAAATGTTTTTAGTTTTTTTTCCATGTTGATTTCTTATTACCCAGCGATAAACAGCTGGAATGTGATACTTGCTTTTTTTTGAGCGATCAATTAATTGAGGAAAAGAGTACGCAATATTATCATTATTGTAAACAGAAATCCATTCAAACTTGAAATTAATTTTGAATTCTCCGAAATGAGATTCTTCCAATAATTCTGAAATTACTCCCTTATTTCCCATTGAAGATAAAAATTCAGTGCCATTTTCTGTTATAGTGCTTGATATCTTTATTCTATAACATTTAGCGCAGTTTCCCTTTTCTCTTTCTATCAGTAATTCTCGTTCTAACTCAGAGCAACGTTTATTAACTTGAAATCGAGTAAATTTCTGATTTAAAGAAATACAATCGTCACAAATTGGTAAGTTAAAAGCTCGAATGATTTTCAAAACGTCAATTTTTATCATGATTGGTTTTTAAGCTTGCAGTTAACGTTCTGGTAATACATGGGTTTGGGACTAAATTAAGTCCATTATTCGGATTTGCCAAATCATCCCAAATACAAAACCAACTTCCCATTAAGTCAATTCCCCAAAGCCGTTATAGTGGCTGTTAGGCACAGTTTTTATTTTCTATTAAAGGTAAATTTTATTTCAAAACTAAAAACTCGATTATAATGCATAATTTTCTTTGTTTCTTTTTCATTTTCTTTAAAAGCATTTACATTATATTTCGCTTTAAGTTCTTCTGGGAATTTATAATTTGATACGTCTTTCATTATTGAATATTTTTCAAGTCTTAACTTGAAGTTTTTGAAGTTATCACTTGCTATTGCATTATAAAAAATAAAAACTAATTCATCTGGATGTAATTGTGCTCTCAATAGTGATGAATATACTTCTTGTCTCTCTTTGATACAATGTGTATCAATCGCTTTTAGGCAATTGTGTAAAACTTTCATATAAGGTGAAGAACTTCCATTAATATCCTCATATACAGACCAAAATGAATCAACAAACAACTTTAATTTATCTTTATCAGGATTTTGTTTCTTATTATACTTATATACTGCTTCAATATCCCTGTTTATTCTTGAGAGGACATTTTTATCTGAAATATATGTTTTCCCTTTTCTTTCTATAATATCTTTTTTGTCTTTTATAGAATCAAACAAAATTTGAAAAATATTTTTAAATTCAGACTGTTTATTCTCTTCCGACTGATTGTTTATGATGTTATATGTTAATATTATTGATATTATGCCTATTAGAGGACTTAAAGTACCTCCAAAGAAATCTCCAAATGTTCCCCAATCTCCGTTGTTTTTGGAGTAAATTGAGCCAAAATGAGTAAAATATATAATCAATAAAATTATATAAACAATAATTATCAGTGTTAATGGCCAATATTTTTTAATCCAATTCATAGTCGTCATTATCAATTTCTAATGATGGGTTTTCTAAAATAGAGCATCCCTCTGAATTAAACTCCTCATAATTTAAGATTCCTGTTGGATATTCATATCCATCAATATATATATGTATATGATTATCACATTTTTCACAAGCAAACTCATACTCCCAAGAATATTGAATTTCATAACCCATATTCCTTTCGTCTGATGATGTATCAGGCTCTCCAAAATCCTCAGGATTAATGTCATAAAGTTTGTTGCATTTTTTACACTTTATCTTAACTCCGCTACTTATTATCATTATTTTTTCTTTTATTCTATTTTTGTGTTAAAATTGTGTCTAACGTTCTGGCGCTACAAGAGGTTTGGGATTAGATATGCGAGGTTTTTCCATTATGCACAAATTTTCCAAGTACAAAACTATTTTTAAATTCAGCCAAATATCCAAATCTCTTGTAACAACTGTTATAAGCCGTTTTTATTTTGTGGCATATTCATAAATTTCTTTGATAAGCCCTTCTTTAAAAAACTCATCTCTAACTTCTTTTTTATCAAGATAAATAATAAAATCTTTCCTTCTTTTTTTCGAAATCATTTCTAAAACATTTTTAGGAGATGTTTTGGCTATTTCAAGCAAATCTTTACTTATTCTCTTTTTTGCCATCAATTCTGTTAAAAATAATTTATTATTTAAAAAAATAATTTCAAATTCTGGAACTGCCCAAAATGTTTTAAAATTATCTTTATTAAGATTTATATTTATATATGAATTTACAAAGTCTTCTTTTTGTTTTATTTCATTAATTTCAATAGTATCAGTATCTAATAAGAGTAAAATATTTTCTTTTCTTAATGTTAGTAAGGATTTAACTTTAGACAAAGCAGAAGAATAACCGTAAGCAGGTAATATTTGTATATCTAAATTTGATTTTTTATCTGAAAATATTTTTTTTAAAATTTCGGCATCAAATTCACTCTCAGTTACAATTGTTATATTTTTTTTGATAATTCTTTTCATATTCATTTATTAAATAGTTACGTCAAAATTAGGGAATCCTTCTTCAATAGCGTGTCTATATTTTTTAATTAAACCAATTTTGAATTTTCCGTTTTTTAAACAATAATCAATATGATTTTTTTCCCAAAGAAGAATTGTTTGAGGTGCAGAAAACTGAGAAAGAATAAGAGCTGGCTCTGTAAATCCTTCGGTGCTAAATACCGACCCAATAGCATTTGATGGTCTTCTCAAGAGTTGATTTCTCAATTTAGCCATAGGTTCAATATTTAAATTTTTACTATAATCTTTAAATTCTGTCAGTACTGATATTCCAATATCATCAAAGTGAATTGCACCATCAATTTGTTCTACATTTTTTCCAAACATAGCAACAGAATATGGCCATCTAATTATTGCACCTTCAAGTTCAAAAGCCCTTAGAATTAAAAACTCAAAAGCTTTTCCACTTTCCCAACCTGGAGTGTTATCAATTAATATTTTATTCCAAAGTTTTAATAAACCATTTCGTTTATTCCTTTGAATCTTAATTTTATATTGTTCAGTTGTGGGCATTTAATTTATCGTATTTACGTTTTTTTTTTAAATGGCTTATAACGTTCTCGCGCTACAAGCAGTTTGGGATTAGATCAGCGTTAACTTTCGGATTTGCCAAATCTTTCAAATACAATCAATTTTTCCATTAAGCCAAATCCCCAAATTGCTTGTAACGTGTGTTAGTGGCAGTTTTCTATTCTTATGGTTGCTTTTTTTTCGGTCTTTCATAATTCCAAAAATCTTCCATCTTTAGTGCACCTAATAGAATTCCTATTTTTCCAATTATTATTTTTTCTTCTGGATAATTCATTTGATCTTCTTTTGAAAAATGTGACTCCGGCTTCGCAATTAAAATAAAACCACCATCATTTAATTCAGCTGGTCGTTTGTGATAATCTATATCACTATGATAATAAGCGTCACTTAAGTAGACAATAACAGGTGTCATACCTCGCTGACGATTAATTTGGAAAATATAACTATTGGAAGTTGAAATGTCTTCCATTGATTTCACGTTGTGGTGAGATCCAACAGTGTCATGAAAGAAGTCTAATATTGAACGGTGCAAATCTTTCCCCATTATATAATTTTTTTTGATTTATTGAGCGACATAAATTTAATGAAGTTTTTATTATCCTTTTCTAAAAAAGAGGTTATGTGAATTGGTAAATTAAATCTATATAAAAATTCTTGTTCTAATGAAATAAGTTTTTGAGCAAACTCTTGTATTTCTTTAGTAGAGTTAAGATTTACCTTTTGCACTATATCAATATCGTTAATTTCAGACTTTTCTAAACTCGAACCAATCAAATATAATTCTTCAACAAAAGGGTATAAACTAAATTTTTCTTCTAACCATTTTATTATTTCTCTGAAAACTTTCTCGTTAATTTGTTTCATACTCTTTTAAAATTTCTTTTGGAAATTGGTATTGCGAATAGTCAAATTCAGCGTCTTCACAATGTTTTTCAAACGCATAGATATGATTTAAAAGTTTTTCAAAAATATCCTTTTTCTGATCAGGAATTACTTTAAGGTTTGATTTAACCGTGTTCGCAATAATACTATTGTTTGGTAAAAGTTTTTCACGCCTTACTTTATACCAGAGTGTTAAATCCCAACGTATAGGCTCTTTAACATCTGCTCCAGAGTTTGGACCAAATTCTTTAAATATCTTTCCGTTTTCAATAAATATTGGTTCTAAGTATTGAAGAAGTTTCTCGAAATTTTTTATTTCTGGCGTGAAGTCGGTTTGATGTTTATCACTAAATTGTGATTCTAATAAAGTCTCAACTGCAATAATTTTTTCTAAACTAAGAGAATTAAGCAAGACATACAAAGTTGTTAAATCGATAATATCTTTTCCTTGCTTAAATTCTATTGTTTTTCCAGTTATTTTATCAATAGATTCTTGACTATATTTTTCTTGTCTTCCCGTTAGTATTAAAAAAACTAATCGTTTATAATTCTTATAGTGTCCATTATCAATATACTTCTTTAATGTATGCTTAACTTTTTCAATGTTCGAAGTTGCAGTTACCTGAACTGCCAAAGTTCCTTTTTGGTCTCTTAAATCGATACTGTCGTAATTTTTCCCTTCAACATAATTTACGTTTTCAAAATTGCAATTATAAATTATGTTTAGAATCTCAATCAATACATTTTCAGCATGCGCATTAATGCTAAACTCTCCGTTAGCATTCAGGATTTTCACTTGCTCACTAAAACGTGATAAGTATTTGCTTATTGATAAAAGAGATTGATGTTGTTTCATAGGTTCAAAATTACCACTAACTTTTATATATGCCTGACGATATCCGACTTATCTACTATAAATTGGGTCGATATGTCTGACAAATATCAGTATTTATTTACTTTCAAAAATAGGATTTTTATTTTCATAAATCATCAAACGGAATTTTTATTTATTGAATGCATTTCGTACTAACTTTGGTATAAATTTCGGTGGTCTTGTACATCTAAATAAATAGCCATCTTATTTTAACAACATCCTCTCAGTAATCATTTTATTCGAAGAAGCCTCAATACCAGTAATTTCAGCATACTTTACATTGGGTAACCAAAAAGAACCTCCTTCTATGCGTACAAATATTTTTTCTACTTGTATTTTTTTCTGATTTACATTTGCAAAAACATGGTATTTTTGATCTGAATCTATCTTTTTCAAGGTTAAGGGTAACTTTTTATAGGATACAAATTGAAGCTCGAACTCCTCATTATTTACCGTTTTAGTTTCTATTCCGTAGGCAAATTTGCGTTGTAAATAATTAAGATCTTTTTTTTCTCCTTTCTCAGCATATCGAATCCAATACGCTTTTATAGGATTGCTTTTGTCTATTTTTCCATTTTCCTGATAATTTATGGCATAAATAGCAGTGTTTATATTAGGGTCACGCTGAATGTAAAACAGCATATTATCTATATTTTTAGGTGTTGGAAAATGTAATGGTGATGGATTTTTGGATTGTGCCAATAGATTTCCGTAAATTATATTGATTAAGATCGTGATTACGATTAGTGATTTTGTAAAATATTGAAATGGTAATTTATTCATAGAGAAATTTTTATATAACATTGGGTGTAATTATTTAAACACACTTCGACTCCGCTCAGTGCAGACTGGAAACATAGCTTTAAGACATTTAAAAAGGCGTTTCACATGTTTTAATGAAGATTAACTCTTTCAGAATCCGCAATCTTGTCATCTCGACGAAGGAGAGATCACACAAGAAACTCGACAAAGATTGGCGAATATCTGACCGGAAATACTACTGTGATCTCTCCTTCGTCGAGATGACAAACTTTGTTTTACTTCTCTGTCTTTTTACTACTTCCTTAACTTAATGACTTTGAGCTTTGGTACTATGTGTTAGAACAGAAAAACCACAAAATTACACCCAACTGGTTATTGATATACTAATTTGATTCGACTACATTCTGTTTTTCGTTTGACCTAAAAACCCAATTTTTAATCAGCGGATAGTTAAATCCATAAGAAACAAAACTATCAACGATCAATCTTCCGATTCTGTAATCGATTTGAAATACTTTTTGCAACATAAGCGTGCCAAATGATTTTAGGGAAATGCTTCCCAAAACCACCAAAGCAAATTTAAAAAGCTGACTATTGATGGGACTGCTATAACCCGATTGGTTTTTAAATACCCAAAATCTATTGATACTAAAATTGATAACGGCACCAACTGTTCCGGAGATTAGAATAGAAAAAGTGAAATGCAGTTTGAATACTTCTGTTAATAAAATCATCAAGCCATAATCGGTAATGCCGCCTAAAAATGCCGCAACTTGTGCTTGTAGAAAAGTGATTATGGATTTTTTCCTGAACATTTCAGTATTGGTTTTTATCTTTTAAATCGCCTAGCTTTAAAAGTTTTACGCTGTCTATGATATTAATTATAAGCAATATAATAGTGATTAAGCCAGCCAAATAGGTAATGGATCCCGGAAATAAAACTTCTGCAATTAAAATGAAAGCAATAATAAACCGAAGTTCTGTTGGACCAACAGCGCCAGAATCTATACTGTATTCATTGGTTATTTTATAGCGCAACTGACTGATGATGATCGACCAGCCATACAAGGCGACAAAAGCAAAGGCTACTATTTGTGTGCCGTTTTCAGCATAAATGTAGTAGCCAAAGCCTATAAGTACAATACCAATCCAATCGGCAATAATATCGAGTGCAAAACCATACCAACGGCGTGGAATATTTCTATAATAAGCCAGTCTTCCATCTAAAGAATCGCCTAACCAATTTATAGCCAATCCGATAATACCTAAAAACAAATACCAATTGGCTAAATAAGTACCTAAAACAAAAGCCAAAAAAACGAGTCCCGAACCCAATGTACCTATTAAAGTGAGCACGTTGGGCGAAATGAATTTAGGCACCTTTGGAAGCAAAAATACAATCGTTGACTGTTCTGCTTTTTTTAAAATATTAGTTCGCTGACGGTCTGAAAATGTTCTTTGTGCAATTGCACTAAAATCTTCAACCTGTGTTTCTTTTCCCATTAATAAAACAATATTACTAAGCCTGAGAGTAAGCCCACTCTAGTTTTAAAATTTTCAATTTTATTTTTCTTTGCGTTTTTTTAAAGAAATCGCTGGTTCTTTTTAGCTTACCTGATCTAACCAGATAACTAAATGCGAGTGCAATCAGCATATTATTTAACAATACCTGCAAAACGTTGATAAAAAACTGTTGGGCTGTTCTCATCTTTAGGAGCATATTTTCCGGCTATAATGGGAACATAAATAACTCTTCTTCTGCTTTCTTCGCCACGGATAGTTGATTCTGCCACTCTGTGCCACAAACGGCCATCGTGAATGGTTAAATCTCCGGCTTCCGGAGTGATAGCAACTTCCTGTGGATCAGGTTTATTATCTAAAAAGTATTTTTTACGAAAAAGCATTTGATAAACACTTTGTTTGTGCGTACCCGGAATGATTTTAAGACCTCCGTTTTCGGGTTGTAAAGTGCTTAAGTGAATACCCACATTGAGCATTGGGTTTAATTTTCCACCATAAAAAATATCTCTTAAACCGTCTGTATGCCATCCCATTTTAGTAAACTTACTTTCTGGGCCATTGATATAGTGATTGAAAACCATTCCGTCCTTTTCTTCAGTACCCAATCTCGAGCCCTCGCCTGCCAACGGCAATAAACTATTAAATCTTGGATCCAGTAAAAGACCGCTTAAGGTTTGATGATGCTGATTGATAAAAGCAAAACGCTGTACAATAGGAGAGCCATCTAAATCTTTTCCGTATTTAATAGGAACACCATTTACTTTTTGAAGGTCGTTGTCTATCCATTTTTGCTCTACTTGTTTTGATGCATCAATGATCGATGAAACCGTTTCCGGATTTATAAATTTTTTGAAATGGATGAAGCCATGTTCGTTAAAAAAGTTTGTTTGCTCAGCAGTTAATTGCTCAGTAAGGGTAAATGTTTTATATGAAGATACCATGATAAATATATTTAATAAATGAAATAATAGTGTTTGAAATTTTATCTAAAGAATTAGCAACAGCAACAACAGCAACACATTCGCATAGTGTTGGCGTGCATTCGATCTTTAATAAAATTAAACTTATTTCCCATATTAGATATACTCTATAGAATTAGTAGACATTTATGCAAATGTAATATAATTTCTTATTTGCAAAGAATATTTTTTTATTTTTTTTTGAAAAAATTAAATTTTATAAATTCCGGCAGCGGTTTTTTCGATGAAAGCCTTTGGTAGTATGCGGTTGGCATAAACCGAAATGATATTGGTAAAACCCGGAATAACTTCTGATTTTTTGCTGAACATGGCTTTTATGGCCATTTTTGCCACTTCCTCAGGCTGCATATTAAACTTTTCGGCCATTTTGCTAAAAGCATCTAAACCCGCTCTTGAAGCAAAACCAGTAGCAACCGGACCCGGACTAAAACAGGTTACTGAAATGGAAGTTTGGGCAAGTTCGAAACGCAAAGCGCGCGTAAACGATAAAACAAAAGCCTTTGTAGCCGAATACACCGCCAGCGTCGGTACAGCCTGATAGGCAGCAGTACTTGATATATTTAAAATGTAGGCTTGTTTTTCTTTTGAAAGTATGGGAACTAATAAATGTGAAAGCTCTACTACGACATTCATATTAAGCTGCATCATGCCAAGCTGATCGGTTAAAGCAGACTGACTAAAATCGCCCCACACACCGTAACCTGCATTGTTCACTAAAAAGCCAACAGAAAAGTTATTGCTTTTTATCCAATCGGTTACTTTTTGCGATGCTCCATTTTCCGAAAGATCAATCGATATAAAAGCAGCATTGATGCCGTAGTTAATCTTCAGCTCATCAGATAGTGCTTTTAATTCGGCTTCACTTCTTGCAACAAGCAATAGCGGATAACCCTGTTTGGCCAATTCATAAGCAATAGCTTTTCCAATTCCTTTGCTGGCGCCCGTTATTAAGGCATACGGTTTCGTTTTTTCGCTCATTTTATTCATTTAATCATCAAATATAAAAATTAATTGTAAACTGTTGGGTGTGCAATTTGCATAATGGTACCCACGAATTAAGAAAAAAAACATTTTTTTTAGTCCAAATAATATGCTCTTTTAGTCCTGAAACAATTCATCACATTGATAAGTACAAAACAGCAGGCAAAACAGTCTTAACATCTAACTACACACTTAATGCATACTTTATTATATAATTAAATGTTATTTTGTGATATCTTTCTAAATAGTATTGAATAGCAACAATTCATTCTATAAATTTACAATCATATTCAATCCAAAGTCGACAATGAACAAAGTATTCTCAGAAAACAAAACCTTACTCTTAGGAATAGAAAAATCTGAAACTAATTTATTAGATACTCCTTTACAATTTAGCGAATATACTATCTTATTGGTAAGTAAAGGTGAAGGAATTTATCATGCTGATTTTGCCTCTTTTTCTTTTAGTGCTCCTGTGATACTATTTTCAACGCCGCAACAATCTATATCGATCACGGAAATTTCGCCATTAACCTACACCACATTACAATTTCATGGTGACTTTTACTGTATAGAATATCATAGAAAAGAGGTGGCCTGCAATGGATTATTATTTAACAATATTTACATTGAGCCTTCGATACAATTAACTACTCAACAGCATCAATTGTATTGCCAGTTAGTCGATCAGATTATTGACGAGATACAACAACAGAATCCGTCAGAAATTGTATTACGATCCTATCTTCAGCTGGTACTTGCCAAATCGAGCAGTCTGAAAATGACTACTGAAAAGCAAAATTTTCAAAAAGATGAAAAAATGGATCAGTTTAAAATATTGCTTGAAGAAAATTTCTTATCCCTGCATAAACCAAGTGAATACGCATCATTACTGTATATGACACCAAATAATTTCACTAAACAATGCAGCAAACGTTTCAATAAAACGCCTACGCAAATGATTCAGGAAAGATTAATTCTTGAGGCAAAGAAGCAACTTCATCTCACCCGATTGAGTATTAAGGAAATTGCTTATGCCCTAAAATTTCAGGATGAATATTATTTTAGCCGCGTGTTTAAAAAAATGACTAAAATCTCTCCTCAGACCTTCAGAAAAACAACCGGTATTTCTATTGTGGCAGATTTGTCTAGCTAATAGCGCTTTTTATCCATTCCCTATTGCTTATCGACGAGATAACTTTGCATTGTTAATGATGACAAAAACTTAAAAATCAAAACAATGAAAAATGCTCTTTTAAACACAATAGCAAATCTTGATAATCTTGGTAAAAATGCAGTACGCGCTGGTATTGTAATCGTTTTTTTATGGATTGGCGGACTTAAATTCTTTACTTATGAAGCTGATGGAATTGTACCTTTTGTGGCCAACAGTCCTTTTATGTCTTTTTTCTATGACAATCCATCTGAGTATAAACAATACAGCAATAAAGAAGGTGAATTAATTACCGAAAATTACCAATGGAACATTCAAAATAATACCTATGGTTTTGCGAATGGCTTGGGAACTTTATTAATTGGTATTGCTTTTTTAGTAGCCATTCATAACTGGGCTCCTCTTGCAAGTATGTTTGGAAGCATTTTAGTATTTATACTCACCATCGGTACACTTTCGTTTTTAGTAACAACTCCTGAAAGTTGGGTGCCACATTTGACAGATCATCAATACGGATTTCCTTATTTATCAGGGCGTGGGCGTTTGGTACTTAAAGATATAGTTATACTAGGAGCCTCATTAATTACCATGAGCCAATCGGCATCACTATATCTGAAAAGAAAAAACAGATAACGAAGTTCAAGTTCTAAATTAAAAAGCTATCAACCATAATTTATGATAAATCGCTTTTTATTATGGACTGATCAGAATTAAAATTTTCTTAAATTACTGCAACTACAAAGCTTATTTTTAGTAACTTAAGGTAATATAAAATATTATATTATGAAAGAAACTAAAAATTTAAGCAGCAGTCTTAAAGATAAAACTGTTGTTATAACTGGTGCCAGCAGCGGTGTTGGGCGTGCTGCGGCAGAAGCTTTTGCGCAGGAAGGATGCAATGTAGTCATAGTGGCCCGAGGTCAGGAAGGTATTAATCAGGTGGTAGAATATTGCCGGAATCTAAATGTTTTGGCTGTTGGCGTTAGTGCCGATATGTCTGTTGCAGAGGATGTTGATAAAGTTGTACAGCAAGCTTTGGTTCTTGACGGAAGAATTGACATATGGGTAAATAATGCCGGTGTAATGGCGAGTGGAAAATTTGAAGAAATTCCGTTAGAAGTTCACCAGCAGGTCATTAAAACCAATTTGTTTGGATACATGCACGGAGCTTATAATTCTATCAAAATTTTCAAACAACAAGATCAGGGCATTTT
>Ga0247812_10000722_pt1 | contig 19399 bp, 20 predicted proteins | sample UWRJL149409B1_FD_178011 | JGI IMG/M metagenome (GOLD analysis project Ga0247812, IMG submission 178011) | Plant litter microbial communities from Arlington Agricultural Research Station in Wisconsin, United States - UWRJ-L149-409B-1 | ecosystem: Environmental > Terrestrial > Plant litter >...
GACTTTTAATCCGAAGGTTGTGGGTTCGATTCCCACCGCACCCACCAGTAATGGGTCAATGACGTAATGGTAGCGTATCTGGCTTTTAACCAGACTGTTCGAGTTCGAGTCTCGGTTGACCCACCAGTTATAAGAAATGAGTGTGTAGCTCAATTGGCAGAGCAACGGACTTTTAATCCGAAGGTTGTGGGTTCGATTCCCACCACACTCACCAGCAATGGAATAATGACGTAATGGTAGCGTATCTGGCTCTTAACCAGACTGTTCGAGTTCGAATCTCGGTTGTTCCACCATTGTAATAGGATTGTAACTCAATTGGCAGAGTAGCGGACTCTTAATCCGAATGTTGTGGGTTCGACTCCCATCAATCCTACCAGTTTTATTGGAGCGTTGCCGAGTGGTTAAAGGCAATAGACTTTTAATCTATCAGGAGAAATCCTTTCGTGGGTTCGAATCCCACCGCTCCAACCAAGTAATATGGATTCATAGTGTTTAACGGTTAGCACAGCAGACTTTTAATCTGCACGGTCTTGGTTCGAATCCAAGTGGGTCCACCAGCTTTTAATATAAAGCAAATAAATAATAAATAACGGTGTAAAATGAACATTAAAGATATGGTTAAAGATGGCAAAAAAGTAGTTTTCAAAAGATATGTAAAAGATTCACTTATCTACTCAACAGAATGTGGATTTGAATTCTCTGTTCCTGTTGAAGATACAGGTGACGGAGCATTTCTTTCAGAAGACAAAGCCATGTTTTTAATGAGATACATTAGGAAAGAAATTGATCGTCTTAAAAATGGTGCTACTGAAATTGAATCCATTGATATAAATATAGACGTTCAAAAAGAAAATGTTAATTTTACAAGATTTAGGAAAAACGAATTTTTCTTTATCACAAACGATGGAATAGAATTTCCTGTTCCATTAACAGATGTTGGAAGAACAGCAATTGGCTCCATCATGAATCGTGATATGTTGCAAAAACATATTGACAACCACCTTGCAAGCATAGAGCAAGAAAGAAACAACCAAGCCTCTTAAGGGGCTTTTTGCTTACTATAATATTTTAATTAAACGTTCTTAAAATATATTAAGAACGCTTAATTTCTCCTTGACTTGCCATCAATAAAAGCTTATAATTCCTTTACTTAATTGATATAGGTTATCTAAAATCATGACGAAAAAATACAAAATGCTCATCAAAAATGATGCAGTTAATAACAATAACAAATTTTATGAAATTAAACTTGAAGATGATGACCAAGTAATTACACGCTATGGTCGTGTAGGTGCTACTGGAGTTACAGAATCTAAAGGCTACGGCGAAGCTGCATTTGATAAGGTTTTTCGTGAAAAAACTTCTAAGAAAAAAGGTTATACCGAAGTTGATATTGTAACAAGTGGAGAAGAAAGTAAGCAAACTGCAATTAAGGGTAATATTGCTGAAATTGCAAAACGAGATATTACTGCAAATAATCCAGAACTTGCAAAGCTTATTGACAGACTCGCACAAATTAACCGTCACCAATTGCTTGAGGCTTCTGGCGGTCAAATTGACATTGTTGATGGTCAAGTAAAAACCCCTCTTGGTCTTGTATCTTTAGATGCTATTGAAAAAGCGAAAGATTTACTTATTAAGCTTGAATCTCGTGTCGAAAAGAATAAACAAGATGATGAATTTATCGCATTGCTTCAAAACTATTTGCAATTAATTCCTCAAAAAGTTCCTGCTCGTCGTGGATGGCACGAAGGTTTTTTCCCTAAAATTTCAACATTTGCTAAGCAGAACGATTTGCTGGAGCAATTGGAAGCATCAGTAAAAGACAGCATTGAAAATAGAAAACTTGCAGAAGCATCAAAAGCAGAAGTAAAAGAAGTTGTTGAAGTGCAAAAGGTATTTGGTTATTCTCTTGAAATTCTTGATGATAAAGCAACTTTTGACAGAATTAATAAGTTTTTCTTGGAAACAGCGAAATCTATGCACGTTTCATCAAAACTAAAACTCAAAAGAGTATATGTACTAAAAAATGATTTGGCACAAGCTAAATTCCAGAAACATGTGGACAAAGTTGGTAACGTTATGGAATTGTGGCATGGAACAAGAGCTTATAACTTGCTTTCTATTTTGAAAACTGGATTAATCATTCCTAAATCAAATGGTAGCTATACTATTACAGGGCGTATGTTCGGTGATGGTCTTTATTTCAGCGATCAATCCACAAAGTCGTTGAATTACTCACAAGGTTATTGGTCTGGTGGTAAAGAGGATAACTGTTTTATGTTCCTTGCAGATGTTGCAATGGGTAAACATTATACTCCAAGTCGCCCAACACAAAATTTGCCAGCAGGATATGATTCTATGTTCGCAAAAGCAAATCAATCTGGTGTAATGAACAACGAAATGATTGTTTACAATATCGAAAAAGCTAATTTAAAGTTCCTATGTGAATTTGATAGTAAGTAAGGTAAACTAATTAAAATGCTATTGCCGAAAGCGATAGCATTTTTTTTAATTAGGATTAATTATGAAACCAAAAATCACATTTTTACATTTAAGCTTTAAAGAATTGGCAATGGGAAACCTAAAGGATTTAGCTATAGCGCTTGCGACCAACAGAAGAGATGTTAACGCATTATCAAGACGTAATTCAACAAGCCAAGAAGCAATAAAAAGACTTTTAGAATATTCTGACAATAAACTTTATTTATTATTAGACAATTATTATAAAAAAATCATACTAAAATCGGAAACTATCAGGTATATTTTAAAGGATGTAAAAACAGATATAGAAATATCGCCTAATGGATATATTTCCACAAATAATACAAACATTTGCAAAATAAACACTTGGAAATTGTTAAGAGATTTAGAAAGAGCGATAGAACAAATTGGTGATATAAATTATTTAGAATCAAAAAACATTTTAACAAACAAAGATATATATGAACCATTTATAATAGAACTGGAAAAAATAGCTATTGTTTTTGATGTTGATTTATTTTATAAAAATAAAAGTTTTTTAAATTGTAAAACAGAATATTATAATAAAATCATTTTGTTACAGGAGAAAATGAAAAACTTCTTTGTTGAATATGACTTTTTATTATTATATGGAATGAATTGGAGTTTTGGTGTCGAAAACAATTTATTAATAAAAGAGAATCAAAAATTTAGTATTGTTGATAATGAAGATTTAATCGTAAATGAATCTAACATTGATTTATTATTAAATACTCCACCAATCCAAATACTTCTTAATTTAAATAAATGTAAAAAAATAAATAGTTTTATAGTTTTTAAAGAATTGATTAAAAATATTTCATATATAAGAAATATGATAGAAGGAAAAGCAAAAGAACAAGGAATTGAAGAATTATCTTTAGATTTAAAAATTGGGCTTGATAGAGAAGAATCTATCAGTATTTCATTCGATTGTCTTTATAAAAAGGATTTGTACTTAGAATTTGAATGCAGTCCTGATGATTTAATAAATCTAGATTATGAAAAACTACTTTATAAATATTATCTATCAGATTCTGAATTAAATAAATTATATTCTTTTGAAGATTTTAATGAAGATCCAGTAGAAGCTTTTAAAAATATGACAATTATGAATTATTAAGGTAAATTTGATGACTCAATCATTAAGATCAAAAAAAAGAACAAGTAATATTAAAAATCATATATTGGGAAAGGAAAAAATAAATTCAGAAGATATTAAAATATCATTTACTTATGAGATTCTTACCAAAAATTCATCGACAATTGAAGAAGATTTTAATCGCTTAGCAAAAAATAGAATTATCGATTATTTAAAAGAATTAGGAAGCGTTTTCCTTATATTCGATTTTAAAGTTAAAATTTCAGTTATAGAAAACAGCATTTACGATAATGAAGTAGATAAAAAATATATTATCGATATTTCAGTTTTTTCAAATAAAGGGCGTCCAACTTATAAAAATAGTATGAGGTTGGGTTCTCTTTCATTTATGAATCAAAATAAAAGATTTTTAATTCAAGAAATAAATAATGTTGATGAACTTGATTTATCCTCAATAAAACTAATGTTTAATTTTTCTTATTATCATCCCGGTTCATATTTGCCTATGGGGAATGGCATAAGAAATACTATTGATGAAAATCTCTTTTTTCAAAATGCAAAATTTAAAATATTTGAAAATGTAAATAATATTGGAATATTACTAGAAGAAAATGAAATTGGTCTAAAAGAAGAAGATGATGCTTTAGAGTGGAATAGATACCATGAACTTCCTTACCTAAATATTGATTTTATTATGCTTTTAGACCAGAATGAAGTTCAAGTTGTATATGTAAATGATGATGACGATTACATATCAAAAGCCAGTATTAAAAACTGTCTAAAATTAAAACCTCATGAAAGCTTAGAAAGAGAATCTTTTCTATCATATTTATATGACAATAATTTTTTATCCATTCACAAAATATTTGATAAAGAAGATTTTGTTAAAAACTTTGAACTATCAATTGAAACATATAAAACAATCAAATATTGATAGTTGCTTGGTAAAATGTTTTAATAATAACTGTACACAAAACAAAAGGGCTTAAATTAATGTATATAAAAAAATCAATCTTATCATTTGCTTTAATTACTTCATTGTATGGAGTGGGTTATGCGAATGCAGAGACTAATGTTCAATCTGATCCAGTAGCACCGATCACTAATGTTGCTACAAATGTTAAAGTTTCAGGTTTAGACCATGTGGAACTAAGAAGTCAAATAAAAAAATATTTTAACAATAAAGACGTTATTTCTCATATCGCAGAAACTCCTATAAAAAATGCTTATTTAGTATCACTAGATGATGGTACTTCTTTTGTGTTCTTCAAAGATAGTAACTATGCAATATTGGGAGATATGTATGACTTGACAGACAAAAGTAATATTACACCAGAATTAAAAGCTGATTTTTATAAAAAGATATTAGATAAATATCCTGTTGCAAGTGGAATCCATTATGAACCAACTGTTGATAAAATTGGTACAGCATATGTATTTACTGATCCGACTTGTGGATATTGCCGTAAGCTTCACTTTGAAATGCAAACTTATTTAGATAAAGGAATTGAAGTTATTTATATTCCATATCCACGCTCAGGAATGGAAGGGCAAGGTCATGATGAATTAGTAGATGTTTTCAATTCTGGTGATGATGCTGGTAAAAAAGAAGCTATGAACCTTGCTAAACAAGATAAAGCACAAGACATAAAATCTTTACCTACTTACAAAGAATCACCAAAAGGTACTGAACTTGTTAATGAAGGTGTAGAAATAGGACGTGAATTGGGTATTAGAGGCACACCATCTATATATCTTGAAAATGGATACAATATTCCCGGATATACAGATGCAGAAAGCTTGGCTAAAACAATCTTAAAACAGAAAGAACTAGCATCTAATTCAGTAAAAAAAGCGCAGTAAGCGCTTTTTACTATAATATAGGAATTCAAAATGAAATCAAAGAAAAAGTATTCAATACTAATAGCAATCGTTATAGCTTTTGTATTATTTTATATAATATCGCCATATATTATAACGAATAGAATTCTGGAATCAATTGTTAAAAAAGATGTGTCAACTTTTTCATTTTTTATTGATGAAGTAAAATTAAAACAAAACACAAAAGAAGTGCTTTTAAGAGAGATTAAGGGGAAAGTTCCAGAATCTATCGCAGATAGCAAAGCTACTCAATATTTGGCGTCAAAAGCAATAGAAGCAAGCCTTGATAAAAGTTTAAAACCTTCATTTATAGTAAGTATGCTTTCTAATACAATGTTTGAAGCAAAAGGAATGAATGTTAAAGCATCGTATGAATATAATATATTTTCTCCAAATACATTTATTTGGAATATAAAATATGATGATTCTGCTAATGATTTTCAAGTCACACTAAAAAGACATAATTTATTTATGTGGAAAATAGAGAAAATAGATTTTAAAGTTTAGGTTTCTTTATTCTTGATTTTATGTCAATCACATTATTTAAAGGTTTCTGAGTTTCAAGCTCACAAGCCTTTTTTAACATGTTCTTAGACACTTCATCATACATTTGTAATTTCATTAATGAAAGTCTTCGTCTTTCGCTTTCATTGATTGAAATATTGAAATTTTCAGCAAACGTTTCAAATTTTTCTATAGCATAATCTCGATGGATTTTAGAATCAAAAGTTTTAAAAAAATTATCTTGAATTCTTAATATGATATTTTCAACGCTTTGCAAAACCAACTTATTTTTAACCTTATCTACGTCTTTGTCATCCATAGTATTTTAACAGGAATAAGCTGTTATCTATTATTGTTGTTTACATTATATCAGTTTTAATAAAATTGTAAATTACATCATTAAATATTCAAAAGTTATTGTTTTAAAGATAATATCTGTTTCTGACTTTAAATATTTAATCGTAATATCTCTTATTTTTGTAAAGTGCTCTTTAGGATTTTGAACTGTATTCAATATGTCGAAACTTTTGTGGATTTTTAGTTTTTCGCAAGTAACCAAAGCATTATCATCAACTAAAGAAAATTTCAATATGTTGAATTGATCAAGTTCTTTTATTTTTGACAAAAACTCAAAGTTATAGTTTTCTTTCCCTACGAATTCTTCTGCTATTTTAGGAATATGATGAAGCCAATAGTAATGATAATATAATTCTTCGTATTTTTGTATTGCTAAATTGCAAGCATCAATGATGTTTTCAAATTTTGGATAAACAGTAGTTTTCGCACAGACAAAACCTCTTAGTTCAATATTAGGATCATTTTTGTATTCTATCGTTGGAACTCTGTAAACATCATGCTTTAACGTTACTGCTCTTTTTTGTCCTTCATCTTTATGTTTGTATTTTTCTTCTACAATTAATATAGGTATTAACGTTTTTTCGTTTTCAACTTTTGTACTTCTTTGTATAGCTAAAACAGCACGTATAGATTCATCATCATTCAAATTCATTAATTCGATATAACTACTAAATCCAGTAACAGGATCTCTTGGAATAATAGAATAAGTAAAATGCAAACCAAAATCTTCTAGTTCGATAAAAGCCTGATTTAATGCTAAATGTTGATCATCTGAAAAATAATCAGATTTTTTAGGTGAAGTAACTATCTCTATATTCATATTTTTTTCTACTAAGGATATTTTGATTATAACAAACAATTTGCTATCTTTAAATAATCCACAATTTTGACTAAAAGTCAATAGTGATTTTAAAATGAATGTGATAAATCTTAATTTTAAAGGCTTTTTGAAAATAAAATTTGAACTTAAATATATCTAAATGTTATAATTTAAACCATAGATTAAAGAAAGAAAGAAAATAATATGGCATCTAAATTTGAACACATGGGTTATGTCGGAGTTGCAGTTATCAATGATAGCGAACGTGCAGACAGAACATTAATAAGAGTATTTACCTCTCCTAATCCACCAAAGGATTATTTAAAGCAAAGAAGACATTCTGGTTCAGAAGAGTGGACTTTGGTTTATGACGAATTAGTTCCAAATGTTGATGGCAAATTTGGAGTTTTAGAATTCATTAACACAAATACGACTCTTCAAAATCTTGCTCAAAAAGACCCTAATAGAAGGCTTTCAACAGATGCTTACTTTAAAGGTAGTTCAAAAGATATTATTTCTTTAATTAAAACATGTGTTAAGTCTTCCAGCGACGCATTATTAAGGACTGAAATAGTATTAGCTACTAATGAACAGCTTAAAAATGATAATGACTTTCAACAATTCACAAAGGAAAGAATTTCCAAATCAGAAAGTGGAAAAGAGTTGCTATTAGCTGGTGGTTCAATTAGAGATGTTAAAGTATTAGATGCAATGCGAGTATTGAAAGAAGCTCGTTATCCTTTAACTTTGGCTGCAATTACAAAAGCTATTCATGGTAAAGGAAAGAATGATGCAATAACACCAGATGAGAAGGAAAAAACCAAAGATGTTTTAAATATATTGGCAAGTTCTTCATTCTTAAATATTGTTAAAGATAAAGACAGTGATAATTCAAGATTTTCTGCATATCCAGCTTTTAAAATAGCACAACTTAAAATAATGAGTCAATTACTACCATCATTGAACGTTATGGGGCAATTAGGATATCTATTTGAGAAAACTTTAGAAAAGCCAACTGAAAAAACTCCATATTTAACAGATCCTGAATTAGAGAAAAAAGCAAGAATAGCTAGACTGGAAGAAAACATTAGAGACCAATTAAAGTTATATATTGATTCTCCTGCATTTAAAAGCGAAAAAGAAGATGAGTTTATAAAAGGAGTAAAGAACTTAATAACAGATTTTGAAGATCGTTTTGATGTAACAACATTAAAAGAAGCTAATGCATACTATGATTCAAAATTCACACCTGAGCAGAAAACATTACATGAAAGAAATTTCAATATAAATATTCGTGAAATAATACAAATTAGAAGACAAAAAATTAAAAAGTCTTTAACAGGTGAAATGGTTTTAAGAACATTTGACTCAAAAGATATTGAAACAGCTAAAAAAGAAGGTGAATTTAATCTACTGGAAGCTGATAAAGCTGGTTTTGTTTATATATTATATAATCGTGAAAATAGAATATTTAAAATAGGTGAAACTTCTAGAAATCCACAAGGAAGAGCCAATGAACTGTCGGCTGGTCAAGACATGCCCGGAATTTGGCAATTAGCAAGAAATCAAGCATTTGAAGGATATGTATTCTCAGAAGATAGACAATTATTAGAAGCTTTAATGCACTCTAGATTTGCAAGAGAAAGATTCAATAAGCAAAGAGAATTTTTCCGTTCTGATTCTCAAACAGATATGCAATTTTTTGATACTCTTTCTGCTGAAGTTAAAACAGCAGGAATGGCTGTTAGAGATTTTCACCATACTGGAAGAACAAGTTATCCATTCTTAGAAGTTGCCCAAAAAGAATTGGAATCGCAAAATCAACAAGAAAAATTTAAAGAATGGAAAGCGAATAAAGAGAAAGCAGAAGAAGCTCAATTTTACCAAGCAGTAGGGAATACTATAAATAATAGAAATATAGAACCTATTAAAAATGGTGCAGCAAACCCTGAATATGATAATCCTTTATTTGTTCCAATAGTACAGATAATGCACTATAACTTTTTCAGGAAGGATTTGAAAAATAATCTACGTGCTAATCCTAGAACTCAAAATGAAATAAGAGAGCAATTAACAATATTTTATCCTGAATTGTCAGATAAAATTAATAATGCTGATATCGAAAATGCTATCAATATAATGAAATTAATTGATCCGCCTATCATTAAAGAAACAATTAAACCTAATTCTAGCGAAACTATCATAAGATTCACTGATATTAATAAAAAATTAATTGATGATTGGAACACTCAACTACCAAAATTAAACATTGAAGAAAACTTAGGTTATATCAAAGGAAAAGATATTCCAGAAAATATAGATAAAAAATTCACAATAAGTTTTAAAACTGTTTCATTAATGGCTGCTTTGAAAGCAGACAAAAGAAATAAAAGTTTGAATGAGTTGACTAATGAAATGGGTCTTTCTGTTGAGACAGTATTGGATTTAATGAATGGTCTAAATAAAGAAACACAAGCTAATAATGTGTTAGGTCATTCAAGGGGAATATTTTCTATAAAACCAGATAAAAATGATCCTGATAGTGTAGAAATGTATGGTGGTAATATAAAATTCACAAAATCTCACATTAAAGAGTTAGCGAATCGTTATCCAGATGCAGGTTTTGAAACTATAGAAGTTCTTTTTAATGATGATAATCCAAAAGAAATTCATAAGATCAATTCCATAGCTCATACAGAAGTAAAAGTTCCAATGCCGATACATGAGCCAGCAGCTTATCCAGAAATAATTCCTGACATGGGCGATGTTCCTTTAATCGATTATGATCAAGTTGATAGCTCAAATATAGTGTTTGAAGATGATGCGCAAGAATGGCTATCTGATATTCCTGATTATCCAAATCCTATACAAGACGGCATAGATCATGAAAATTCAGTTGTTCATGTGCAAAATGTTCCAGAAGAAAAAGTTATCCAGATTTCAGAGAAAGATATTGCCATTGACATTATTAAATTATTAAAAATGAAAGGTAGTCCCGGAAGTTATAAAAATGAAGGTCAAGTTACTGCTAAAAAAACATTAACGCCAGATGAAATATCTTCTGAATTAAACATAAATGTAAACCTAGTTATACAAGCTTTAGATAATTTTGAAAAACAACAAGTTAATCCTTTATATGTAAGAGATTTTCAAGATAGAAAAGTTTATGGAATGGATTATAAAATAAAGCAAGAAGATTTAATGAATTTAAATATATTTGATGTTTCTAATATAGAACATAGAAAAGTTTTATCTTTATTCAACAAAGAAAATCCTAATAATTTTTATAAACATCAAGAAGCTTCTACATTGGCTCAATCAGCAGAAACTGCTAAAGCATCTGCTGAGAAAATAAATGTTGCAGAATCTTTATGTCCAAAAGCTTTAAGAGAAATAGAGAATTTAATGCCTGAGCAACTTTTTGAAGAATTGAGAAAATTAGCCTCTGATAATCCAGAAGAATTAATTAAATGGTTAAAAGAAGGTAAATCTAATAAAAGTACATTAAAAATGTAATTTTAGACTTGACGTATTAAATAATAAAAGAGATTATTAACAATAAACCTAAAAGAATTTCTAAAATGTCTTATATTGAAAATAATCTCAGAAATGAAGAAAATATTGAATTTACCACTCAAAATAGCAAAATAGCACATACGTATTATGTGCTATTATCTATTGTGTTGATTGCTATTTTTCCTTTAGGAATGCATTTTTGGCTTACAGATGCCGAAAAATCACTTTCATTGTATACTTCGAGAAGTTTACAAATATCTACTGCTGTATTGATTGTTCCTGCCATATTAGGTGTATGTATGTTAATAAGTCTATTTATAAGACTTAAAAATACAGAGGCAGCAATAACAAATAAGAAAACAATAATGAAAAAAGGTTTTTTCACAACAATAGTTGACGAAATACCACATTCAAAATTACAAGGGATATCGGTTAAACAAACTTTCTTTGGGCGAATATTCAACTATGGAAATGTATATTTAACAGGAAGTGGATTTTCAAAATGCGATATTTTGAATATCAAAAAACCACAAGATTTTAAAAACGAATTAAATAGAATATTTGAAGAAGAGGAAGAATCTTAACTGAATTCTATCTTTATACAAACTTAATATATCCAATTTTATGCAATGAATGAGAAATCAACTGGCGTAAGCTTAACAGGTAACAGTAGTGAAACATGCGCTTTATCTGCTTTCATGAAAGTCATTATTCACACATCACTACAATTTTCAATAATCTTTCCGAATAGAAAAACACACTTTAGCATTCTTATCAGAACTCTAAAACTACTTTAGCGTTCCCATGAAAATACTAAAGTGTTGTGTGGCAAAGCGTTTATGATTAATAAGGCTGTTTATTCATGAGCGATGTTCTACATCAAATAAAGTAACCAACATGTCCTTGATGTGATGTGATGTGATGTGATGTGATGTGATGTGATGTAATACTGAGTTCTGAAGGCGAACTTTCTAAATTGTAGACTTTATACAGCTTTTAACATTAATTATCAGCTTTGCATAATAAATATGATTTCTCTTTTAATTAGAGTTGAAATACATTGTTAAAATTTTATTTTGTAAATATTTAAGAAAATAAAAAACCCTCCGAAGAGGGTTTTATTATTTAACTTTATTAAGTATTAGCGTTAGCTCTTGTGAAAGTTAAAGTTTTAGCAGCACCACCGTTATCACCACATTCAGTAGCTACAGCGCTGATTGTGTAATCTTCGTTGTATTCAACACCGTTTGCAGTATCCCAACCTACAGCTTTTTGTGCTCTGATAATGTTGGAACATACTTCACCAGTAGGTACAGCAGTGTAAACAACTGTGAATCCAGAAGGAGTCTGACCAGTAAGAGTTATAGTACCACCAAATACGTTACTGATTGTGTTACCACTAACTTTTACGCTCTTAGGGAATACTCCAAGTTGAAGTCCAAGTGTATTTGTCAAATCTTTAGTATCTTCACTTGCGAACAATTGTTCAGTTTGGGAGAAAATTGTTGACAATTCTTTGTTTACAGTTGAAGCGTTGTTCGCGTTACGTGTGCTTGAATAAAGTGCAAATATACCAGCAACTACTGCAGCGAAAATTGCAAACCAGATCAAAGCTTCGATTAAAGTTAATCCTTGGTTTTTTGATTTATAATTTAATTTCATTATAGTGTTTTGTGTTGTTATGTAGTTTAATTTAGCATAAACAAAAGCACGAATATGAACTTAAAAGCATTTTTGTCAAACTTTTTTTCAAAAAAACATATTATATCATAAATTTATTATTTTTTAGTTGTTTTTTGACGCTTTTTGCAAAAGTAACTCTGAAAAAATCATTGCCATTTGAAATCATTCACAAAATTCAAAACATTATCTTCTTTTGTTTTTCTTTCTTTTTCACTTGAGAACAATTTGTGAGTATTAGACCAACTTAAATTAACATTTGTTTTCCAAGAACTATTGATTTTTTTTAGGTGTTCGTTTCCTTCTTTTGCATGAAATCTAAAAAATTTCTGAAATTGCTCTAAAACAAGACGTTCTTCATCATTGATTAAATCTCTACCTAAAAAGAAAGTGCTTTTACCTATTTTTCTATAGGAGTTGAATAAATAAATAACATTGTTATGTGGAATAGTCATTCCCCATGAAACAAAATCTTTAGCATTAGTCTTGCATTCGAATGCCATTCCTTTATTATTGAAAATTATAAGAATATCTGGATAACTATTCGCACCATTAGGCTTGTCAACAATAACGCGATCTAAATGTTCAGTAGCTGAAATATTTGAAAAATCATAGGGTTCTGAGTTATTGCAACATTCAAGAACTCTTTTTCTGTATTCCTTGTGATATTTCATCCACTCTTTATGCTCGATCAAATTAAATCCTGCGGACGCCAAATTGTCTAAAAATATATTTTGTGCATTTTTATCAAAATGATGACCACCAATGGAGCTTTTTGTTAGTTCTCTTATTTCTAATAATGATTTCGTAATTAAATAATTAACATCACTATCATTTGGTTCAAAAAGCTCATCTTCAAAATAAGATGATGATTGATTATGTAAAAACTTGTCTGACTTACTCATTTTTATCATTCACCAGTTTTTCTTTTAATAAGTCAATGTCACCTTTTAGGTTTATTGCTTTCTCTATTTTTTTGACTTCTTTTAAAATGTTTGATTTCCTGAAATCATCTTTATATTTTTCTGTATAACGATTTTCCTCATTATCTGATAATGCAAGTTTATCGATATAAGATTTTCGAATTTCTTTTCCACCTTGAAAATTTTCAAAAAAGTTTATTATTTCATGATTTTTAATAACTTTGTTTTCTGAATAGGGGAAATATTTAAAACGAATTACAGCATATATAATAGTAGTAACTATGTATCCAACAAAGAATAACAAATATGTATCATAAAAACTCTTTGTTGCCTCTGGTGTTATCAAAAGAGTCATTAGAAGCTGTGGCATAAATACTATAGATAATAAACCAATTGGGTATTCAATGGCAAACGGGACTTTTCTGATAGGATTTATCATTTTGTAAAAATCATTAATATCATAATGTCCTTTTAAAAGACTTTTAGTTTTGCGATAAGATGAAACACCATAAAAAATTATAATAGAATTAATTAATCCACATACAGGAATAAAAGTCCAAATAGCATTACTATTATATATTCCAATAATGTTATACGAAAAAACTAATATCATTAAAAATGAGAAAGCTAAAATAAAAAGAGAAATGTAATCATTTTCTTCTTTGTATCTTCTGAGTATAAAATCCATAACTACCTCTTAAAAAGTTTTTGGTAACAAACGAGCAATATTTTTAACATCATCAATCCCACGATGTGGGGTTCCTACAAATTTTAAGCCTTGTTGTGATAAAGCTTTACCTAAACCTGCTTTTCTTGTTAATTTATTTTTAATTCTATAAATATCGCTAATATTATAATGTTTGAGATTAAGAAGACTTAATTCAAAATTTTCAGTACGATTAAGATTTTTAACATCATAATCAAATTTACCTTTATCATAATATCCCCATGATCCCCACCCTAATAATTCAGGATGCATTTTTACAACTTTGCTACAGAAGTCATTGAAAATTATAAAAGCATCTTTCATTAAGAGAGCATCATCAACTTGTTCTTGAGTAATACTTGTAAGTTCAGTACAGAAATCCGAAAGAGTAGGAATTATGACTGGCTTAATAAAAATACTAAACTCATCATATGTTTTTCCTTCATAATCAGCGACTACTGCTCCAATTTCAATTATTTCTCGTTTTTCTTTTGGATAGTTTTTAATACCATCATCACATGTTGCTTCTAAATCAACAATTAATATCTTTTTCATTTGTGTTTTTTGCTCGTTAGTATTCATTTTGTGAGTATACTGCAATATCTAAAATATGTCAATTATATATTTAAGTAGAAGATTATGTAAAAAATTTGATGTAATATTTAAATATAGATTAGAAACTTTAAAATGATAAAAAATATATTAAAAATTTTAGGTGCCAGTACTTTGTTGCTTGTCGGAAATGCTTATGCTGTGGCTTTTGATACATCTAGTGATGTTATGACTCAAATGGTTAATGATGATAATAAAACATTAGTTGTTTTTGTTCAGAGATATACGAATGCATATAAAGAAAGACAATCTAATTTTATTAGAGCTTATGGTAAAGAAATTATAGATATTAATAAGAAATTAGTAAGTGTTCAAGATGAAATACTTAAAAAATATAATATTAAAGATGAAGATGGCGATGACAGCGGAGATAAAATAGTAGACAATAAAGATTTTAATAGCAGTCGTGAAGCTTATGACCTCAATAAAATAATAGCAGAAAAGAAAAAGACAAAAAATGATTTAATTATTCAGTATTTTAAGAAAGAAGTTGAAACTTATAAAGAATTTTTGACAAAAGTTGACGATTTGGATATTCCACCTAAAACAAAATTAATTTTTAAGGGTAATATTCAGCCTTTAACGAAGATATTTGTAAACGATATTCCACAAAATATAAGTATTTCAATCCGCAAAGAAGATGAAATGATGAAAGACCAAAACCCAATAGTCACATTAAGAATGCAAAAATTATTAGATATTTCTTATGTGTCAATGCTTGACAGAATGAATCAATCTCTTGATATGGCTATGACAAATGCATTATTGAAATCGCTTGTGGCGACTCCAAAGATACACAAAGATCCTATTAGATAAGACTAGCCGAAGCTAGCCTTTTATTCTTGATAGTTTATAGGCTGTTTGAAGTAATTTTGCATCAAAACCTGCTCGATGCAATTTATTAGTGATTATCTTGCCTTCTGCTTTTGCCCTATTTTCTGCAATAATAGCTCTTTTTCTAAGAATTAATTTTTCTTCTGTAAACTGAGCATGATCAAAATCGTCCAGTTCAAAAAGAGATTTAATATCAAAGCTTCTATATACATTTTTGTGAAATCCATATAGACGGTCAATCCAAGTCGCATCATAATCTACGCAATCAGAATATACAGTACAATCCATTAATTGGCTATTTAATAGTAATATCGCTTCATATGAGCTTTTACCATTAACTAATTCTTCTCTTTTAATGCCATGAACAGCTTCTGCTTTAATATCCCAATGAGTCCAGTCTGCTTCTGGTTTTAGTAAAAAAGATTCTTGTTCACCATTTTCATAAGCAATCCCAATTTCAATAGGATAGCTTCCTGCATCCAAACCTGATGCTTCGCAATCCAAAATAATTGGAAGACCATTCTTTTTCTTTTTTCTTGAAATCATTACTTTCTCCTTATGCGACAATAATATCAAAATTAACAGCAATAGTCAAGATGTTATAATTATAATATTCAAAAGGTATAAAATCATGGCAAAATCAACTTATTCTAAAAAACCACTTACAGGTGAACAGAAAGACGCAATTATTGAAAAAGGTAATGAAGACGTTGCTAAATTTTTGGAAGAAAGAGTTCAACAAATATTAAAAAGCGTAGAAGAATCAAAAGAAGAAACAGAATTAATATGGAATCTCCCTGTTTTTCAAGTTAGATATTGCAATCCTGCATCAGGTGTTTCTTACAATACAGAGAATTCATTAATTTTAAGTCTTCTCACAGATAATGAAAATTATGAAAATCCTTTCTTTTTAACAGCCAAACAAGGATATGATGCTGGATTATCAAATAAAGGCGAAAAATCTAATTATATTGTTCATAGATTTGGGATGAAATTTGGTTTACTTACTGAAAAAAATGAACTGACTGGTAAAATGGAACCTAAAAAAGATGAACATGGAAATGTTCAAGAGATTTTTAAACGAGCTTGTAAACTTACTCCTGTTTTTAATATCGACCAGTTCACAGGAGAAATACCAGAAAAATTTAAAAAATTAATGGCTTCTAATATTCCCAAAATACCTACACCCGAAGAAGTAGAAACTGTTTTCCAAGCTGTACTAGAAACTATGCCAGCAAAACTTAAAAGAAAAGTAGATCCAGAAGGACAACATAATTATTATGTTCCAGCAGTTGATACTATTACATTAGCACCTAGTTCTATGTTTAAAAGTAGATTGCATGAATTATCGACACTGTTACATGAAAACTCTCATTCTTATGGTCATAGCTCAAGAAAAAATAGAGAAAGTTTAGCAAAATATCACGACGATATTAAATACAGATCATATGAAGAACTTGTTGCTAATTTATCGGCACAGGCAATAATGAAGCATTTTAATTTTGCAATATCAGATGAATTTAAAGCAGAACTCGATAAATCTTTTTTTGATAATCATCAAAATTATGATGCAACTTGGGCAATTAGAGGATTCAAAAATGCACCAATGGATATTTTTAAGGCGTCATCTGATGCTGATAGGACAGCAAATGAAATCATATTCAAACTTGAAGAGAATTTGAAATTAAAATATCAAAATGATTCTAAACTGGAAATTTCTGATTTTATAAAAGAAAGATTAGTTGCTAAAGTTGACAATGATGAAGATAAGGCGCATAATAAGGAAAACAAAAGTAAGATAAAACCTAAAATATGAGGTAAAAAATGAAAGATTTTGAAATAATAAAAAATAATGAGCTTAACGAACTTCTTGATGACCCTGAATTAGAAGAACTATTTGAAAATGGAGACATTATAGAAGAATTTAAAGTAGAATCAGAATTGAAAGAAAAAACAGAATATGATCCTGCTCTGAAAATATATTAATATCTTATAGCTTCCAAGTATTCAAACCATCCATCTTTAAGTTGTGTGAACTTTTCTACCGAGAAAAGTTCTAACTCTTCCGCTTTTAAAAATACACTTTTAAAATCCTTTATACATTTTTCTCTTTGTGAATAATTATATTTTCTTTTGAGTATGATTTTATTGTTTTCTTTTTTTAACAGCAATGAAAAATTACGATTTGATTCACTGTAAGAGAAATGTAAAATACATTTACCAAAAGAAGGTATATCACTCAATGAAAATATTATAGTAAAGATTCTGCTTGACTTCAAAAAACTTCTTATATTGAATATGTATGGAGAGTATGCATAACTAATATTTTCTTGAAAATTTATTACTTCCGAATTGACAGGTAAATAAGAAAATGTTTTAGAAGAAAGTTTTATATTAAGCATTTTAGCTTCATTTTTATTTAACTCTCGTGTTTCATAAAAAAGTTCTAAATTCTTTATATTAGTAATATCTGCTTTTTCTATAATATAAATATTTTGAAATTCTTCCGCTATGTTATTTTTTAAATCCATTGGAAACAGTATTAGTAATAAATTAAAAATAACATTTCCAATCAGGAGTTTAGGATGTTAATAAAATGTTTTTAAATCATCCATATCTTTAAACATAGCCTTTCTTTGTTTTATATCATTATATACATCCATTATTTTTGCTGGTGGTATATCATTTAACAAAACAATGAATAATGCTGCAACGAAACTTTCTTCTTTGTGAGGATAATCTTCTAAATCATTAACATATGCACGAATAAACTGCTCACCAGTAACTTTATGAACAATAGCAGTGTTTATTCCCTTTTTAACTTCATCACCAGCTAATTCTGGTTTTATTTTTTGAGTGGATTCAATTTCGCCTTCATGAATATACCTAGATCTAAATTTTCTTTTCGGGTTATCAAGAAAAAACTTCTTATCATCGTCCTGCCATGTTGTACGGCTATCGGGAAGCACAGAGATCATTCTGTCATTGTCTTGCTCTGTAATGTCGTCTAAATGCTTTACAATGGCTATATAAAGACCAGCATTCTCCATAAGATTATATTCTACTGTTGATTTAATTCTTTTTAAATCTTTTTCTTTCCCTTTTTGAATTTTCCTAAAACATTTATCACATAAAGTATAATAGAAAACCATTTGTTCAATTTTAAATGTAGTTACACGTATTGTTCCATGAAATCGACTACCACACCCCGGACATAACCCCCCTTCGCTTTCTAAAGCATCAGCAATATCAACGGTATCGCCATTTGGAGTACCAAAAATATAAGAATCATTAGGATTATTTTCACTTTCTATTTGTGCATTTTCTATAGCACTTCTTGTTTTCCAAGCCATTTTTTCCTCTGAAAATACAAATGTTAATAACAGATTAACAAAAATTTCGAATATAACAAATAAAAAAAAATTGACTTTTTATATGTTTTCATGTATAATAACAAGATTAATTATAATGTATGGTAAAGAAATGGCTCAAATAGAAAAATATTCAGTCAATACAAAAGGGCGTGATTTTATAGTAGGCGATATTCATGGTATGTTTTCTTGGCTTATTGATTTATTGAAAAAAATAAACTTTGATGGTGAAAAAGATCGTTTATTTGCAGTTGGAGATTTAGTAGATAGAGGTCCAGAATCAAATAAATTTCAATCGTTTATGAAGAAGAAATGGTTTCATTCTGTACGTGGTAATCATGAAGATATGATTATTAATAGAGAATATGAATATGGAATGCATTGGTTGCAAGATCTTTCAGACAAAGAAGTCCACGAAGTAAGAAATGAATTTTCTAAACTTCCAATAATGATAGAAGTTGAAACGACATATGGAAAGATCGGTATTGTGCATGCAGAAGTTCCAGATTACATTGATGACTGGAACACATTTAAACTTGAACTTGCATATAATGGAGATGCAAAACACGAAGCGATGTGGGGAAGAACCCG
>Ga0247812_10000723_pt1 | contig 19395 bp, 25 predicted proteins | sample UWRJL149409B1_FD_178011 | JGI IMG/M metagenome (GOLD analysis project Ga0247812, IMG submission 178011) | Plant litter microbial communities from Arlington Agricultural Research Station in Wisconsin, United States - UWRJ-L149-409B-1 | ecosystem: Environmental > Terrestrial > Plant litter >...
GCGGCCAGCATCAAAAGCAAGGCAGTCATCTGTATCTCCGTGGCGTTGGTTACGCGGGACAATTGTTTGGCGATCACCAGCGAACGACCCTGCATACCGCCAAGGCTGGCGGTTGGAAGCCTACGGTTTTTCTGCGCCTGCGACCGGGGATTTAGCGAAATGTTCTGTCCGGCGCCGAGGACATTGACTCCGTCGACGAGGGGGCCGCGGTTTCCCCGGCTGCGGCGCGGCAGACAGCTCCAGAGCGTCGCCGAAGATACACCGCACAGCCAGCCAGCGCAGCCGCGCTTAGGACGGCTTGGGGGCTCCACTTTCTGCCGACGGATTCTTTACGGCATCTCGCCAGCGCGACCCGGACGAACGTAGAGCGCTGTCAGCGCCGGATGGTCACGCGCCATGACGGCGTCGGGATCGCCTCGCAGCGTCGCCACGCGGCCGCGAAGAAATCCCGGGCGGATCGCCACCACCGCATCCCCCGCCTCGATGGTCCAGCCCCACGCGTCGCTCGGCATCGGCAGGTAGCTCGATCCTGCGACCCTTGCGGCGACGTCGGCCAGCGTATCGGCGGCGGTCACCGCGAACGTCTCGTCGTGCGGCGCATAGACATCGTCGGCCATGCAGACGCTGTCCCGTGTCATCGCGATCGTAATCGTGATCGTCGACGGCTGCGCCGCGCCGCTGCCCGCCGACCTCCGGCGTCGCAGCGCAAGCCACGTCGTCGGGATGGTCGCCACTAGCATGATCTGCGAGATCAGGATCGTGCCGGCCAGTCCCATCGCGGGCCAGTCCGCCCCCGGGTGGGCAGCCGAGTCGATTCGGAACAGCACGATCCCGCAGGCAAGCGCGATCGCGGGCGCGGCGAGCGCCGCGACGAGGCGCGACAGCACCGGGTGTCGCGTCGCCATGCGCGGCCCGACGAGGCGCGCCGCGATCCACGTGACGAGCGCCGCGATGGCCAGCGAGCCGGCGACGATCACGAGCGCTTCGGGATCGCTGAACATCGTGTCGCTCCTTCAAACGGTCGCTCGATCCTGGCGGCAGGATCACGGTCGACGCAAGGGTCGTCGGAGCCAATCGACGCCTTCCCCATGCACAGGGTCGTGCGGTACGGTACGACGGAAAAGGGCGGCACGATGGACGGGACCGGCACGGGAAGCATCGCGATCGACGCACTGGTTCGGTTGAGCCTGGCGGAGGGGAACGGGTTCGATCCGTCGTCGGAGCGCGGATGCTGCGAGATGACGCTGCCGATGTCGGACACGGTGCGGCGTGCCGGCGCGGAGGATCCGACACTGAGCTACGCGCAGACGCTGGGCGAGCCGATCCCACGCGAGGGCTTCGTGGACGAGGCGGCGGACGTGCTCGTCACCTTCCCGTTCTCGCCCGACGCGATCGCCGCCGCGCAAGCCGAAGCGGCACGGGGCGGTAGCTGGCGGACCGGCTTCGCGGCGATCTTCGCCGCGATCGGTGTCGCAGCGGTCTTCAAGGAGGGGCTGCGTGACCCGCCGAACGGGATCGGGGTCGGCGTCGGCCTGCTGTTCCTGATAGTCGCCGTCCTGCTGTTCCGGCGCCGACCGCGAGCGGGCAAGGATGGGCACCCGGGTTGAGGATCGCCGAACCGCGACGATGGGGCTTGCCAGCCGCCCGGCCCCGCGGCACGCGCCGGGTGGGCGACACGGGAGACACGGGATGACGGTGTTCAGGCTCATGCTGACCGGTGCCCTCGCGCTGCTCGCCGGCTGCGGCGCGTCGTCGGAACCGCCGTCGGCAGCGTCAGCTCCTGCAATGCGCGCGTTCGCAGACGATGGCGCGCTGCGCCGCTTCCTCGCCGCGCGCGCCGACTGGCGGCGAAAGCATGCGCCCCCGCCGGTCGAATACGACACGGCGATGCCTGCACCTCCTCCAGCGGCCGCGCCTGCCGATCAGGCCGAGCGCGCGGCACCCGGCATCACCAACACGCAGGAAGCCGGGGTCGACGAGGGCGGGGTCGTCAAGGTGCACGGCCGCCACCTCGTGATCCTTCGCCGCGGGCGGCTGTTCACCGTCGAGGTCGGCGACGGCACGCTCCGCCCGGTCGACCGGATCGACGCGTTTCCGCCCGGTACCTCGGGTCGCGACGCGTGGTACGACGAATTGCTGGTCGCGGGCGACCGCGCAGTCGTCGTCGGGTTCAGCCAAGAGCGCGGCGGCACCGAGATCAACCGCTTCCGCATCGGCGCGGACGGCAGCCTGCGGTTCGAGGACAGCTACCATCTGCGTTCGAACGACTATTATTCGGCCAGCAACTACGCCTCCCGGCTGATCGGCGGCCGGCTGATCTTCTACACCCCGCTGGTGCTGGGGGACCCCCAAACGCAGGACGGGCTTCCCGCACTCAGCCGGTGGACCGGCAAGGGCATCGCGCCCTTCGAGCGGATCGCACCGGCGACGCGGATCTACGTTCCCGAACCCGTCCGGCGCGATCCGACCGCAGCGACCGACGTGCTTCATACCGTCACCACCTGCGATCTCGCCGCTGCGCGCATGGCCTGTCGGGCGACCGCGGTGCTGGGATCGTGGTCGCGGAATTTCTACGTCTCCGGCGGCGCGGTGTACGTATGGATCGACGGCGCGCTGGGCACCGACCGTCGGCAGCCGCGCGCATTGGTCTACCGCCTCCCGTTCGACGGCGGCACGCCGGGTGCGGTGGCGGCGGTCGGGGGGCCGGTGGACCAGTTCTCGTTCCGCGAGGATCCCGCGCGCGGGACGCTCGACGTGCTGGTCCGCGCCGGGTCGCAGGACGAACGTCAAGGCGAGGACCAGGGCGAGGCGATGTGGGGCTCGGAAGTGAGCGGGGGCGATGCCGCGCTGCTCCGCATGCCGCTGGCGCTGTTCGGCGACGGCCGTGCCGCGGCGCCGCGCGCCGCCTATCGCGCACTGCCGCTGCCCGACGGCGAGACGTGGTCGTTCCACAACCGCTTCATCGGCTCGACCCTGGTCTATGCTGCAGGGGCATTCGCGGGCGAGCGGCCGCGCCAGGCGGTCTTCGCAGCGCCCGTCGACGGCCCGGTGGTGCGCGTTCCGGTGCCGCACGGCGTCGACCGGATCGACGTGATTGGCAGCGATGCGGTGGTGGTCGGCAACGACGCGAGCGGACGGCTGGGCTTCACCGCAATTCGGCTCGGCGGCGGCGCGCGTGCGGAGGCGACGTCGTTCCTACCCGCCGCAAGCGAGGGCGAGCGCCGGAGCCAAGCGTTCTTCTACCGCCCCGATCCGGGCAGTCCCGACGGCGTATCGGGCACGCTCGGCCTGCCGGTAACGCGCACGCTGCGCGACAGTCGCCTCGCCCGCTTCCTCGGCTCGGGCTCGGCGATCGCGTTCCTCCGGCGCGAGGACCGGCAACTGGTGCCGGCGGGTGAGTTGGCGGCGCGACCGGGCGATGCGCGCGACGATGAATGTCAGGCGTCGTGCGTCGACTGGTACGGCAACGCCCGACCAATCTTCCTCGGGACGCGCATCCTCGCGCTGATGGGGTACGAACTGGTCGAAGGTCGGCTGGAACAGGGCCGCATCGTGGAGGTCGGCCGTACCGACTATTCGCGATCGGCGAAACGATGATCCGTCACGGCCGGGTGCCCCGCAACTCGCCCGCGACCGCCGTCAGCACGCCCGCGCGCCGCCACGGCCATGCGGCCAGGATGCGCCGGACCAGTGGCAGGTGCGCCTGGAACCCGTCGATACGATAGGTCGGCAGCCCCTGTGTCGAAAGCCATGCTGTCGCCAGTGGCAGCCCCGCCGGACCAAGCCGCCAACGCGCCAGTCGCCGCGCGATCGGCTCCGCCAGGGTCGGCGGCAGCGCGAGCCGCGCGAGCAGTTCCGCCGCCTGCCTCCGCGCGTACGCGTCGCGCCCGTCGAGCCAGGCGAGAACCGGCTCGAGTTCGTGCGGGTCGCAGGTGAGCGCGAACAGCGTCTCGCGCAGCACCAGATCGCGGTCCGGAGCGCGCAACACTCCGGTCCCCGCCGCCTTGCGCAGCGCCGCGATCGCCGCTGCGTTGCCGACAAGCGCCAGCCCAGCCAGATCGATCGTGTCGCCTTCGAGCGCGCGTCGCAGCATAGCGGAGCGCGCTTCGGACAGCTCGCCCGGATCCATGTCCGCAAACATCGACGAGTCGTAGCCGTCGCCCTTCTCGCGCCCGGTCGCGCGGTACTGGAGGAGGAAAGCGGCAGCGCTCACGCGCGTGCCATCGATGCCGTGGTCCGCGCAGGTTGCCGGATCATCGCAGATTGCCCCGGCAAGCGGCCGGTGGCGACCGAGGCGAACGCAGCCACCGGGAGCCGCCGAACGGTGCGGATGCGAGGCTCTTCCGACGAGGTCACGCGCGTTTAACGCAGAAGGCGCGCGCGGGTTCGCCGGCCCGGACTTGACGCGATCCTTCGAGGGGTGTGTCTGGCCGCCATGTTCGCCTGGTTCCGACGCAAGCCCGCCGACGCGCCGCAAGCGTTCCGTCATCTGCGACCTGGCACGCGCTACTTCGTCATGCGCCCGTTCGTCGATTACGATCAGATCGGCCACCCGATCGGCGAGCGCTGGACCTTCGTACGCCACGCGTTCCTTCCCTACGAGGACGGGTTGACGCTGATCCTGGCTGCGCCCGACGGACGCGAGGTGCCGGTCCGGCTCCAGTGGCGTGCGGACGCGCAGGGCCCGATCGTCGACGCGCTCGACCGCTATCTGTCGCCGGTCGCGCCCGCCCTGCCCACGCACCACATCGCGACGACGCGCGACAGCGTGTGCCCAGCCGACGCCATGGATGCCCCGCACGCGGGCGTCGTGACGGTGGACCGGACGGCCGACATGACCGCGCTCGCGCATACGCTGCTGGCGACGGGCGCACTGCCCCATGTCGGCGCGAACGCCGGCTGGTGGTTCGCGCCGCGCGACGCACGCGTGGCGCTGGGCTTTCGCGATGGGATGCCGTTCGTCCACATCGCGCGCGCGGACGCCGCTCTACGCGCAGGGGACCTCGGCCGCCTTCATCTCGGCTATGCCGCGCAGCTCGACCCAGATGCGCTGGTCGCGTTCATTGCGCAGCCCAAGTGATCGCACGCGTCCGCGCCAGGCTACGGCTTCCCGAGGGCCGGCCCGACGTCACGTCGGCGTGGGGGGTGGCGGAGCCACACGATGGTGCGGCCCTGCCGCCAGCAACGGCGCAGCAGCCGATCCACCTTGGGGCGGTCGACCAGACAGGTTCTGCCGCCGATGGCATCGGGGGTCGGTACGACGCCCGTGGTGAGATCGACGTGGAGCGCACCCAGCGTATCGAGGATGCCGACCGGCTCGCCCAGATACCCTAGGCCATAGCTTTGGATGTCGCCCGCCTTCTGCCAGAAGACGACTGCGCCCACCGACGGTCGCGCCTAGCCGCTCGAGCGGAGTTCCTGCGCCACCATGCAGAAATGGTTGACTCGCACGCGCCCGCGCTCGTCCACCCGCCGTTGCAATTCGTCGGTCAGGCGGAGGAAGCCGGGCACCCCGGTCAGCGGGAAATAGCGCCTGGTCGTCCACGGCTCCTGCGCTGCCGCCGTAACGGGCAGTAGCGTTAGCAGCAGCGGGCTGGCGAGATGCGGATCATCGCCGTACACGCTATCGTCGTCGGGCCCCGCAGCAAGCGCGGCGTGACCGTCGATGGTGGAGACGGACGTGGGCGCGCTTATCCTCCTCTACCCCCTTGTGATCGCCGGCCTTGCGGCGCTCGTGCCGCTGCTCCGGCCCAGCTGGTCGCCTTGGCGTGCGATCTGGAGGCTCACGCTGCCGGTGCCGCTCGTCGTGCTCGGCGTGGCGGCATGGGGCATCGCCGCGCTCGGTCCCGCGCAACCGGGTGAGATAGACGCGACCGGCATGGCGCTCGTCGTTTATGTGATCGGTGGCAGCCTGCTTGCCGGATCGCTGCTGGTCCTGGGCGTCCCGGCGGCATGGCTCGTGCTGCGCCGAAAGGGAACGTCCGTGCCGCCACGACTCATCGCATCGCCAGAGCCGGCCAAGCCGTCATCCGCCGGCCCGCCCGCGCCCGGCTTCGAGGCGCTGCTCGCCCCGCTGCCCGAGTTTGCGCAGACGGAGTTGCGTCGCCGAACGATCGTGTCGACGCCGCCCGGGACGGTGGCGGAGTTGTTCGATGAAATCCACGCCTGGCTGATCGGCGCGGGGATCGCGGAGGGGCGCGGCGGGTATCCCGGCGGGCGCGGCAAGTCCGGCTGGACCGATTATGTCGAGGAGCAGCGCCGCAGCGTCGCCGTGTTTCGCGCGGTGACGGACGCATGGGGCGAGCCCCCGCCGGGGCTTGCCGCATCGGTCGACGATTACGACCGCCGTTTCCCGCCGTCCCTGCGGCTTCAGGGCGACGGGTGGGCGCCGCGCGTGAACGAGGTGGCAGGGTGCCTGATCTACGACTTCCCAGTCGCGTCGGGTCACGCCACGGTCGCATTCGAATTCCCGATCGCGCGCCGCGACCTCGACGTGCTGCTGGCCGACCCGTATCGCCGTGCAGTGCTGGAGGTGGTGACGCACACCGTGTTCCAGCGCTCAATGATCCGCGGCAATCCCGAGGTGACCGAGATGGCGTTCCACACGATCGTCGATACGGTCGTCCACGCGCCCGCCGACGCGTTGGCGGCATACCTTGCCGCATTCGATCGCGAGTACAACATGGGTTCCGACAGCTACATCCTCCAGGCAATGGGCGCTCATGCCGCTGCTGCGAACGATCCCCCGGATGGCCTTCAGAGCTGAAATTGGTGTGGACGCCGGCATGGGCGGGCGCGGGCGAGGCATGCGCCGCCCTTTCCTTGCGATCGAATTAGATCGCGATTCCCTGTGGCAGAGCTTGCGCTAGCCGGAGCCGATCGTTCGACGATCCGCTAACGCACGGGCAACGCGATCCCCTGCGTCCGGTCCGCCGTTCGGCCGATGATGATCACCGTCCTTGCCTTCAATCTCGTCGCAGGTCGGCGGCTGTCAATCGTGAGGTCCGCACGGATCATGGTTCGCGGTTGGAGGACGGGGCCAATCAACCCGCCATGATCGGCACCACGACCGCGCCGGCGCCCCGCCCAACGTGACGATGACCAGCATGCGGGCCTGTGGTCAGGACCGTCCATCCCGGTAGAGCCTGCCCCGGTCAGCCCCTCATTTCACCTGTTCAAGCACCAGCCTGGCACCGTCATACCAGTCGAACTCCAGCCGGTCGCCCGCCCTTGCCAACCGCGTGTCGGGCGGGCCGAATGCGCCCTCCCCACACTGCACCCGACCGTCCGGGGTTAGCCGCGGCGTCGTGCAGACATCCTCGAACCCGCTAACCTCGCGTGGACGCCACGCCAGCCGATTGGGTGAGACGTCGAGCACCGCGCCCATGTCCGCGGGATCGTTCTCGCTTAGCGCTTGGACACCATCGGTGCCGACATGGACCGCGGTCACCCGTCACGCCCCCACGAGCGTATCCAGCGTGAGTGCGGTCGACGCCGGGACCGGCGGGGTGAGGCCTGGCGAGGAGACGACATGTGGCGCTTTGTCGATCGTCCGAGACGGTGCGGGCGGAGAGACCGTGCCCGACCTCGCGGGAGAACGATCGCACCCCGCCAGCAGCGTTGCGCTGGCGACGACCAACGCGAGCATCGTGCAGCGGGAGGTCTTGCAAGCGGCACGTCCGGTCATTCGCGGTGCCCCGTGAGTGCGCGTTCGAGTCGCAGCCACATCGCCGGCGGCACCTGCGGTCGCACGACCGCCTCGAATGCATCGGCCTCCCGCTCATAGCGGGCGATGTGGTCGCTGCCAGGCGCCGCGGCCTCGACATTGGCGATCCGGTCGGCCAGCTTCACCGCCGCTGCGTCCGGGCAGGCGCGCAAACCGGTATAGATGCGCGCGTTGCGCTGCTGCCGGGTCGGGCCCAGCCCAGTGACCGCATCGACCATTGCCGCCACCGTGTCGCCAAACCGTGCGCGGATCTCCGTCAACGGCACCGAGGTGTCCTCCACCACGTCATGCAGCCAGCCGGCCTGCCGATAGGGTTCGCCGTAGCCGAAATCGCACAGCACCTGCACGACCGCCGCCAGATGCGTCTCGTACGGCTGGCCGCCATAGCGTTGCTCCGCGTGAGTAGCGATGGCGAAGGAGCGCGCATCTTCCATCCGCCCCGTCGTAGCCGATCGCGCCGTCTCTGCAAGTCGGGTGGCAGGGACGCATTGGCATCGCAATCCGCTTGCGGCATGATATTTCGATGGCCACAGTACTCCGCTCGACCCCGCCGCGATGGCTGCTGCTCGGCTGCGGCGGGCAGAGCGGTCCGAGGACGCCGCCGTTTCGCAGGAGCGTTGCGCGCATCCGGTGGCGAACCTGATCGCGCGAGCGCTGGCCATCGCGCTGATCGCGCTCCCCGTGTCCGCCGCGCCGCGGACCGCTGCACCGGCGTTCCCGCTTCGCTGTTCGTTCGGCTCGAAGACGGCGGGCCTCGAGGTTGCGGACGCCTGCGCGGCCGAGACCGCGAACGGCCTGACCCTCGCGCCCGCCGTAATTGCCCGACTCGCCTTCGACCAGGGCCTCGCGAGCATCGCCGTCCATGGCGGCTGGTACTATCGCACGCGCGACGGACGGACGATGCGGATGATGACCTTCGAGATGGGCCCCGACTATTTCGCCGAGGGGCTGGCCCGCGCGATGATCGACGGGAAGCTCGCCTATGTCGACCGGCGGCTGCGCGTCCGCCTGCGCACGCGCTACGACTGGGGCGAGCCGTTCGCGGGCGGGCGCGCGGCCGTGTGCATTGGCTGCGTCGAGACCCGGATCGATGGCGGCGAGCACAGCGTGATGACCGGGGGTCGCTGGGGCACGATCGACCGACGCGGTCGCGAGATCGTGCTGGTGACGTCTCGTCAGCCGCAGCCTGGCCCCGCACCACGATGATCGCCGGGCGAGGGGCGCTGCGGCGCAGGCGATACCGGTGACGCTGGCTTCGCCGCGCGCCATGGGTCCTCGCGGCACCGGTCCTGCTGGTGGCGTTCGTCCTGTCGCTGCCGATCGCGCTGCCCTTCGTCGACCTGGCGCAGGCGCGGACCGAGCGACGCAAGCGCGCCGCGATCGAGCGACAGCGGTGCGACCGGTGCGAGGCGCCGCTCGGCCCGGAGGCGTTGGTGCGCGCGGACGCCTTGTTCGCGGCCTATGTCGCCAAGGTCGACGGGGGGACGACACGCTCTACCGCCGGCTGGTGCGCGATGTTCACGCCTGCTGCCCGCGCTGCGACGCCTGCTACGGCTATGACGAGGCCGCGGACCTGTTCTTGTCGCTGCCCGAGCGCACGGCGACCGCGATGTATGCGGGCCTGCTCGAACCCGCGACCGCCGCGATCGGATAGCGACGCCGCACCTCCGGGTTCGAAGTATAGCACGATATAGACGAGACCTGGCCCGCCACGCAGGTTTCAGGCGACCAGCCAAGTTCCGTCCGGCTCGCGGTGCATGACGGTCGGCCAGACATAGCTCTCGCCGCTGTCGGGCGCGATGAAGACGATGTCGAAGCCGAATTCGTTCGCCGCGATCCGGCGCCAGTTCTGAAGCCGCTCGACGTTCAGGCAGCCGACCATGTCGTGATGCGGCATCCGCTTGCCCGGCGCCATCATGCCCGACCAGCCGTTAAACATCGCGGTCCCGCGCGAACCGACATAGCGCTGGACCAGCCCGCGAGTCGCGCCGTCGTCCTGCACGCACATCAACGTGATGAGGAACGGGCGCAGCGTTGGGCCCGCCGCCGTCACGTCCCCCTTGAGCGCGACCGGCGCCGAGTTCAGCGCGACCGCGACCTGCTGGAGCTGCGCGGTCGTCGCGGGCGCCATCAGCGTCGCGGCATCCGCTGCCGCCAGGGCCAACGCCGTTCCGACTATCATCGCGATCATCATGCTCTCCCGGCCAACGTCACCATGTCGCACGACATACCCGTTGCCCGATGCTTCGTCACGATGCACGAGGACCCTGCGATCGCGCCCGCCCCCATCAAAACCAACCGCTATCCGTCTCGAAGCGCGCGGTTCCCGTCCCGCGCACCGTCGGCACGAAGACCGAGATCGCCTGATCGTCATCGAGCGGCGCGCTGCCGTCGGTCAGAAACGTGCTCACCTCGATCAGCCGACGTTCGCCGGGCGCGAGGCGGATCGTGCCGCGCCGGCGCTCCTCGTAAACGTTGATGATGTCGGTCGCTTGGTCATTGTCGTCGCGATCGTCCGCCGAATCCACGCCCGTCATGTCGACGACCTGCGCGACCCCGCCACGCTCGCGACCCCGTGCCCCCGCCCGTGCAATGCCGAAACCCGTCGCATCGAGCACCACCGGCCGGTCGCCCAGGTTGCGGTACGCCGTCTGCACGTCGAACGTGTTGCTCCCCATCGATGTCCGCCAATTGCCCGAAATCAGGATCTCGATGCCGTTGGACACGACGCTGACGCTGCGGCCTCCATAGGGGCCGTCCGGTCCCTGCGGTTGTCCGACCGCGGGCTCGAGCGTCCCGCCATGCCCGGGCTGGCACGCGGTCGCCCCGATCAGGATGCAGGCGATCGCAGCGATCAACGCACTGCGGCCCGATGCCATCGTCGCGGTCGCAAAGCCCCTCACCGTCCCGTCCCCTTCGATCGCAAAATCCACCCTGCGACGGGGATCGTGACCGCCAACATCAGCATCGCGATCATCACCGTGCCCGTCAGCGCCATCGGCGGCCCGTCGCTTTGCGGATAGCGCGCGGAGTCGATCCGGTACAGGATCACCCCGACGTCGGTCGTCAGGATCGGTGCGATTGACGCGCAGACGAGCACGGCGAGCTTGCGGCTGCGACGCGCCATTGGCCGGCCGATCGCCCAGGACGCGAGCGCTGTCACCAGCGCCGCGGCGACGCCCGCGCCGGCCAGGATCGCCAATGCTGTGCTATCCTCGACCATGATAGTATCTATTCAACCTGCGGATCGTACGCCGCAAGCGCTGTGCTCACCGCCGCGTCGGACTCATGCCGCGCCCGCAGCCGCGCCAGTTCCGCATCCGTCCCGCGGCACGCCCGCTCGAGCCGATCGACCGCCTCGGCGGTTTCGGTATTCTCGCCGCGCAGATGGTCGCATACGTCACGCCTTCGTGCGAAGGCCCGGATGTCGTCGGGAAGGACGGCGGAACCAGCGTTCCCGGCGGCCGTGGTGGTGGCGCGGCGAATCGCGTCAATGCTGGTTGCGCCGGCAAGCGAGGCGCGTTTCGAGAGCGCCTGATCGATGCTCAGCCCGCCCGTCGCGGGATCCCATTGCAGGACGACGGGCTCGACCGCCTCGGCATTGGGGGAGAAGGCTTGCGCCAGGACGCCGATGGCGACCGTTTCGCCGATGGAGAGGATGCCGACCGCGATCGTCCCGCCACAGGTCTCCGCCTCCCACTCGCCGCTGCCGATCGTGGAGACCATCGAAGCCCGCTTATTCTGGACGAGCGCGGTGAAGCACCCCAAATAGCTGGCGTCCCGGGCCAGGCCCTCGCCCGACACCAATGTCGCGACATGGCGTTCGCCGTCCATGATCCGGAACGACTGGGCGGGCGTGGCACTAACCTTCGACATGCCGTGCCTCGCCAGCTCGACCGCCGCGGCGAGCGCAGGCGCATCCGCACGACCGGCCAGCCGGAACCGTGAACCGCCCAGCGTCGCCACGGCGGGCGCGGCGGTTGCGGTCGAGGGCGACGGGGGCGGCATCGCGTCGTCCGATCGCGGCTGGCCGCATGCCGCGAGCATCAGCAGCGTTGCAAGGATGGCCGCCCTGTCCGGTATCGTCACGCCGTCCCCTCCCGTGGCAAGATGCGACCTCGGCCGGATACGCGAGAGCGCGGCTCCGTTCATCCGCAATCCCGCACGCCTTTTCAAGCGGGCAGGCCATCGCCTTTTCTCGACTGCACGCTTAGCATCGTCGGACGCCCGTTCCATTGCAGGAGGCCTCCCTTGACGGACACCGACCAGACGCCCGACGATCTGTCGCCGGGCTGGGACGTCATTACCCACGCGCTCGAGCGGCTCTACCCGGAGCAGGAGCCACGCCATTTCGGGACGCTGATCCGGTATCGCCTGGGCGGCCCGGATCCGCTGGACGGATTGAGCGCCTGGAAGCGGCTGGATCCGGTGCCGCACTGGCATATCGTCACCTACGGCCTCTCCGAGCTTTACGAAAAGGAGAATGACGACCCGGACATCAGCGGCTTCGGCTTCGAGCTGACGTTCCGTCCGACCTGCGACCCGGCCGAGGAGGAGCCCCCGATGTGGGCGCTGAACTTCCTCCAAAACCTAGCCCGCTACGTGTTCCAGACCGGCAACGTGTTTCGCGACGGGGACTGGATGCCGATCAACGGGCCGCTCTCGCACGACGTCGATACCGCGCTTCGTTCGATCGCGATCGCCGCCGATCCCGAACTCCCCGCGCTGCGCACGCCGTTCGGCGAGGTCGCCTTCCTGCAGGTGGTCGGTCTGACCGAGGACGAGGAGCGCGCGGCGAAGCGGTGGAAGACCGCACGGCTGCTCGACACGTTCCGGCCCGCACTGCCGCTGCTGGTGTCCGATCTGCGCCGCGAGTCGCTGCTGGCCGACCCGGAGATGCGGCGGCTGATCGACGAGGGGGCGGCGCGCGACGGCTCGTCCACCGGATACCTGTTCACCGACCTGCTGACCTGGACCCGGCGCAAGCGGCTTATGCGGGAGCCGACCTACGATGTCGTGATGGGGTCGCAACAGGTGGAAGAGTTCACCGCGCTGTTGCCGCTGCGCCTGCCGTTCGGCCGTCCGCTTCGCTTGGCGGGGGACGGCGGACCCGAACAGACGCGGATCCTGTTCGAACCGGGTGAACACGACGCGGTGGCCGAGACCGACGGCGAACTGGTCGTACGGCTGACGCCTGCGACCGTCCGGGCGCTTGCCGAAACGCTACGCCCGCGGGCAGGCCGCCATGTCGTCGCCGGCCTGCCAATCACCTGGGCCATCGAGCAGACGGTGATCGCGGGGTGAAGCGGCGCAGGTCGGCCGAACGGCGCGGCCTTCGAAGCAATGCCCGGCCGTCACCCCTGCCCCTGCCGGATCGCGAACACGACCAGCAGGACCATGACGAAGATCAGCGCCCCCGCCGCCCAGAGCAGGTAGAGAAGTGGTTTGGGCCGCACGCCGATCGTCGCTTGCTTCACCCCGATCGTCCCCGCGATGACGCCGAACACCATCACCGAGGCGAACAGGGCCAGCACCGGCCGCGCCGTGCCTTGCGTGGCGTTGAAACGGGAGCCATCGGCCAACGCCTCCGGCGCGGCGAGCAGGCTGGGCGCCATCCGCCACGTGACGATGCCCATCAGCAAGAGCAGCGCTACACCGAAGATGACCTGAAACACGCCCCCTGCCTTCAGCCTACGTCCGGCGGGATCGCTTCCCGCGGCGGGCGTGGACGAACCGGCATCGAGGCTTGGAGGGGGACGATCGGGTTCGGTCATGGCCGGCTCCTGGTTGGGTCGAGGTTCACGAGAACTGCCGGTCGCGAGATGCTCGTTCGGCGGCGGTTCGCTGACAAGAGAAAAGGCAGGCTTGTGGCGAGGCCATGACGGACTCAACCACATAATTGCCAGACCCAGTGCGGGTCGAGCCGGCGCTGTTCCAACTGGCATTCCGGCTCAGGCGAACGTCCGTCGGCACGATGAACGAACTCGGCGATCCACGGCGCCCGCCCCCCGACATGGCGAGTCAACCGGATCTCGCCGCCGGGGCCGCGATCAAAACCCGACAGGGACAGTCGTTCGAGCAGAGCGCGCAGCCGGTCATACTGGTCGCGAGTCACGTGCACGCCGTGCAGGACGTCGTCCGCGCACAGAATCGGCGGCCAGGCGGCCGGCGCAACCTGCCGCCGATACAGCGTCACCGCGGTGCCGTTGATTAAGCGATAGCTGTCGAACCGCGCGGGGCTCGCCGTGCCGGGATAAAGCTCATCCTCCTGGCCGATCTCGATCGATCGCAGCGTCGGCGGCAGCGCGGCGATCGCGACGACGACGGCATCCAGACGGTGGCGATTGAGCATGAAATAGCCCGTCACCGTCCCGTACGCACCCCAGATCATGAGCACGCCTGTAATGGTCGTGAGAAGCAGGACGAGCCATCTGCGCCGCGCCGCGAGCGACAGGAAGACCACCGACACTACTGCCCCGCCCGTCGCCACGGTCGGCGAATAGGCGATCAGACCCCAGACGACGACCGCGACACCCACCACCGCCGCGATAGCTGCCAGCCGCTTCAACCGGGTTTCATGCATCGTCTGTCCTGCCGATGGTGAAACGGGTGACGATCGACCGGCCTTCGGTACCAAGGGCCTTGCGTACGAACAAGGCACGTGGATAGTCGCAAGAGGGCGATCCCGGCATCGTTCGCGTCACCGCGGCGATGATGGCGGGTTTCGAGCGGATCGCGGGCGAGGAGAAGCATCCTGCACATGATCGATCTCCGATGCCGTTCGACACCCGTGCCGCCGATGCGGACACGCGAAGGCAGCCTAACCATTGCGCGGCCGCCCCGACATCACCCCCCGACACACGTCTGAGCATGGCCACGACGAAACGCCCGCGATCGAAACCGCGCCGCAGGACACCGGATACGCGCCTGCCCCCGACCCCGGCCTGGAAACGGTGGCTGACCGTGATCCTATTCCTGGCCGGGGGCGGTGGCTTCGGGGCCTGGGGGGTGCACGATCTCGTGATCTGGATCCGCGCGCTGCGCGCGGACGCAGCGACGATCGAGACCGCGAGCGCGTTGCTGGCCATCGTGCCGCTTGGCGCCGGGATCGCCGCGATCGGGCTTTTGGTGATGCTGCCGGCCCCTGTGCCCGGCTGGCACCAGAAGGCGGCGGAGGTGGCTGCGGTGACCATCCTGTGCGTGTCGCTCGTGGGTGTCCTGCTCGCCACGCTGGGCAGCCTGGGCGTGAGCGCGGTGATGCGGCATCACGGCTATCACGTGTGCGACGTGTGGCATGGGACGCGCATGTCGGTGACGACTTGGGCGGCGCACGGTCGACCCTGCCCGCCACCTGAAGCGTGAAGGACGAGCCGCCCGCCGGGGTCGCACGCCTGCTCAAGCGCCGTGCCCGCCGCGTCCCGGCCACCTGGGTCATGGGCCACGACGCATCCGTAGCGCTCGTCACCAGACTCGTCGCGCGGTTGATCTCCGCCTATGAGCGTGCACCCGCGCGTCATGTGCTCGATGTCCTCGACCTCGACATCTGGGCGATCGACGGCCCGGTGCTCTGGCTCGCGCGCCGCCTCACCTTCGCGATCGCGGGGCGACCGCGGGGCGACGACGATCCCATGCATGACATCTGCGTTCCCGGATCGGGATGGCGCGGCTCGCTGCTGGTGCTGGCGATCTGGGCCGCGATCATCGCCGGCGCGCTCTGGCTGTTGCAGCGCTGGCCGGACCAGCAATGAGGGGTACCCAGGTCAGCGGGTCGGCCGCATCGCACGAAGCGACCGCGTCCATATCCACGCCATCATCAGGCAGGAAAACACCAGCGTGCCGCCGAATATCAGCGACAGCGCCGGCCCGACCGGATCGGCCCCGGGCATCCGCCCATCGAGCCTCTCCCGCCGGAACAGCAGTGCATCGCGCGCCGGTTCGAAACCATGCTCGCGCATCCGCGCGCGCATCCAGGCCGGCTGGCGCTCGGCCGACAGCGCGCCGTCGAGCGGGGGCACCGGCGGATCGGCCTCGGGCCCCTCGCTGCTTGCGGAATAGCGCGCCAGCATGACCACCGCGACCGGATCGCCCGGCGGTTGCCCAGGGCTGCGCAGCGGCAGGTAATAATCCACGTATGCGCTGGTCCGCATTCGCCAGCTTCGCCGCCAGGCCTGATCGTAGTCGGGCACCGCATCCACCAGACGGACATAACGGGGCAGGTCTGCCCCGCGTGATCGCGCGACCGCGGCCAGCGTCACCCGGGGCAACGGCTGGCCCGCATCCGCGGGCGCCTGTCCGGTGAAGCAATAGCCGGCGATCGCGGCCAGTGCGATGCCGGCCGCGGCGACGAGCGCGATCCGCCGGCTGCGACGCAGCGTTCGCCTTCGCTCGTCCGTCGAGGGCAGCCTTGCCTGCCAGTTCGGATTGCGCTTGGGATCGATCGCATCCTGCATGCCGCACAGGAACGCGCGTTCGGGGCGCCTGGGGATACGTCGCAACACCGCGATCGGCAGCCACAGCGTCAGCGCGACCACCGGCAGCCCCGCAAGCACGATGCTGTCGCGCTTGAACAGGCGATCGACCAGTCCCTGGCTCCACGCGAACGGCCCTACCTCGAAGATCGCGCCCCCGATCAGCGTCGCCACGCTCACCGCGATGCCGAGATAGAGCGCCCAGGCGCCGAGCCGGGCGCGCGATGGATCGAGCGGGTCGCCGGGCATCGCGGCGCGCGAGGTCGCTGATCGCTTCCCGTCGATCACAGGCTTTGTGCCAGAACGCATGATCGTTGCGCCGAACGCACGGTCCTATCGCGGGATCGGTTCGCCGGCCTGGACCAGCAGGAAGATCGAGACGATCGATATCAGGATCAACAGCCCATAGATCACGCCGCTGATCCAGCCCGCCGTCCGCGAGACGCCGCTGGCCTGCGCGATGTCGTGCGGATGGATCGTGCCGTCCGGCCGTCGCGCCTTGGCCAAGGCGCCGATCGCATGCTGGACGTAGACACGATACGCCATCAGCCCCAGCGCGATCCCGATTGGGAGCCCCGCCCGGCCCGCACCCGGGATCAGCGAGATCGCGACCATCGCCGCGACGACGACGCCCGCGACCACCCACATCTTGCGGTACAGGAACCAGACCGGCCCGAACAGGAACGCGGGCACGCTGAAGCCGCCGCCGAACAGCCGGAATTTCGGCTTGCCCCCGGCGGCGGCATCCGCCTGAAGCGTGTCGTACACCGTTATGAACTTCGCCGCGTTTGGACCGAAGAACCGCTCCAGTTCCGCGCGGCGCGTGGCCTGGTCGGGGTCCAGCAGGAAAGCCTGGTATGCGTTGGCCGCCATGATCGCGTTCTCCTGTACGTCGCTGAAGGTCCCTGAAAGTTACTGAATCCACGGGCGACTGCGGCATCGCCGACAATAGAGCGTGATACGCGCGCGACCCGGACGATCGAGCAAACCGTTACCCGCGCGATCGACCTGCCAGCGGCCGCTGCCCCCACCGGCGAACCGCACCCGACCGCTCGCCACGCAAGGCGATTCGGGCAGCGTCATGTGGACGTCATGCGGGTCGGCGCTCCCTGCAGGGGCCAGAAACCGGCGGATATCGGCCGGCGTCGGGCGGAAGCCGGCGCAACGCGGCTCGCCATCGGTCTCCGGCCAGCGCGCGATGCCGTCACGCTCTACGTGCACCACAACGACCTTCGGCAACCGAGCGGCGCACAACGGGGCTCGAACTCACCCCCCGGCGTACAGCCGGTCGTCGCCCAGAGGATGACAGCCAGTCCGAACATCATCCGCCTCTATCAGTCCCTGCGTCCGGAGGTGGTGGGCCGTTGCAGCCGACGTCGCGCAGCGTGCGTTTGGCGGGATCGTAGACAAGGCCGATGACCGAACAGCCGCCATCGTCGATCATCGGCAAGTCGCCCAGGCGCTCCACCCATCGCCGCGTCCCGGCCGGCCATTCCGGCGGCGGCAGCCCGACATAGACGCCCGTGACCTCGCCACCGGGCCCATCGGCGTAGAACCGCGCATAGCGATCGAGCGGCTGTGCTCCCGGCGGCAGCACGACCCTCCGTTCGATCGCGTCCATGATCGCGCGCCGATCCGGCCTCGCGGGTTCGCGCGACGACGCGCCGTCCCCCGCCGCCGCCCGCCGATCCGGCGCGGACTGCGTATCGCACGCGGACAGCACGGCCAACGCGACGATCAGGGCGACGCGCATCGCGTCAGAAGCGCTGCGCGGGAAAGCCGCTGAAATATTGGAGGCGGCAGGTACCGTCGGCCAGGCTGGCGCCCGACCCGGACCAGCCCATCATCACCGCCTCGCTCACCGTGCCGCGGGTGTGCGACAGCTTGAGTTCGGTATCGGGCGGCCCGCCGATCGCGGCGCGGCTGTCGGAGATGAGAATCTCGTCGGCGGTGATCGAGCCGATCCGCGCGAGCGTCTTGCACGTGCCCCGGCACCAGCGCTTGGCGTCGATATCGATCTGGAACCGCTCGGTCCATGCGGTGGCCGGCACCCCGGTGCGCTTCTGCTCCTTGCCCTTGCAGACGAGATCGAACTGGTTGGACGATGCCGCGACCGCAGGCGAGGTCAGGACGATCACGCCGAGCAGGGCGATGATGACGACAGGCTTGGACACGGGATCCCCCGACAGAATTAACCGGGGAGATGGTGCCAGTACATCGCCGCTCCGACAATCCGGTTCTTTCAGGCGTGGCGCGGGATCCGACCGGACGGATCAACCGCCCTCCCGCACGAGCGCGCGCCGGTCGACCTTGCCGATCGCGGTCAGCGGCAGCGCAGCGTGGATCATGAGGCGGCGCGGCCTCTGGTGACGCGCCACCCGGGGCGTCAGCCACACCATCAGGTCGTCCGCGTTCAGCACCCGATCCACGCGCGGCACCGCGAAGGCGATCAGCCGCTGCCCGTATTCGGCGTCCGCCACTCCCACCGCGACCGCCTCCGCCACGTCCGGATGGGTGAGCAGCACCGCTTCGACCTCGCAGGGGGCGACGTTCTCGCCGCCCGAGACGATCATGTCGTCGATCCGACCGTGCAGGAACAACCGGCCGTCGCGGTCGCGGCTGGCCCGATCCCCCGTCGCGATCCAGTCGCGCGGCGCGATCGAGGCGCGATTGCGGACATGGAGTTCGCCCACCTCGCCCGACGCGATCGGCGCACCGTCCGCGCCGCGAACCGCAATCTCGGCACCCCAGACCGGCCGACCGATCGTGTTGGGCACGCTGGCCAGATCGCGCGGCGTGGCGAGCGCGGACAGACCGGCCTCGCTCGTCCCATACAGGTTGAACAGGATCTCGCGGAACCGATCCCGCGTCGCGTTCGCCAGCGTCGATGCGAGCGGCGCACCGCCGGTGACGACGCAGCGCAGCGGCAGTTCGCCGGCAGTGACGTTCAGCAGCCGTTGCAGCATCGTCGGCACCACGACGATCGTATCGATCCCTTCGCTGATGATCAGCGCCGCCGCGTCGGCGGCGTCGAACCGCTGGCGAAGATGGATCGTGCGCCCCAGCGTCATTGCGATCAGCAGCGCGGACAGGCCGAAACCGTGAAACAGCGGCACCGCGACATGGACCGAACGGGATCGCTCGAGCGGCAGCGCGGCGATCAGGTGCAGGAACAGACGCGTCACGCCGGGCGGGCTTGCT
>Ga0247812_10000724_pt1 | contig 19367 bp, 21 predicted proteins | sample UWRJL149409B1_FD_178011 | JGI IMG/M metagenome (GOLD analysis project Ga0247812, IMG submission 178011) | Plant litter microbial communities from Arlington Agricultural Research Station in Wisconsin, United States - UWRJ-L149-409B-1 | ecosystem: Environmental > Terrestrial > Plant litter >...
CCGGCGTAGAAGGTGCGGTCGCTGACGATGTCGCCGTCCTTGAACGCGATATAGGTCAGGCCGGTGTCGACGGTGATCGCCGGGGTGGCCTTGACCGAAACACCGCCCGAGACCAGCACGCGGTCGGCGTCGGGGATGCGCGCGGTGCGTTCGGTGTCGCGCGTCGGGGTCGGGTCATAGCCCACGCCGCCGCGGAAGGTGACGCGGTCGTTGGCGACATAGTCGAAGCCGATCGCGCCGGTCGTCACGTCCTTGTAGTCCTGGATGATCGTGTCGCCGCCGCCGGTGTAGGCCACACGGATGGCGTCGAACTCGGACCAGCCGATGCGGTTGACCTGGGCGTTCAAGGTCAGACGATCAGTGACCGCATAACGCACCGAGGCCGAAGCATACCAGGGCGTGTTGAAGCTGGCCGAACCGTCGGTCGAGACGTTGGCGGCGGCCGGCAGCGGCGCCAGCAGACCCGAGATGTTCACGTCGCCCTTCAGCTCGTGCTCGATTTCCGAACGGTAGCTCAGACCGAAGTCCCAGCGACCGGCGTGCGCCTGGGCGCCGACGTTCCAGCCGTAATCCCAGCCGTCGCCTTCCAGGCTGTTGCGGCCGTCGGGCAGAAGAGGCGACAGGTTCGGCAGGGCCGAGGTCAGGGTCGCGTCGACGTACTGGGCGTCGAAGCCCACGCCCACGTCCAGCCAGTCGGTGACCTGCATGGCGGCCACGACGCCGACGTTGACCGAGCGCAGCTCGGACAGCAGGGCGTCGTAACGGGCGAACGAGCCGTCGTTGTACTTGGTGGTGAAGTTGTATGGGGCCTGGGTGGCGATGCCGATGGCGAACCGGTCGCCGATGGGCATGGCGAAGGCCGCGTTGGGAACCACGCCGCTCTCGATCGGGTCGATGTTGTGGTTCTGACCCTGGATCGGCAGGTTCACGCCGCCCGGATAGATGATGCGCGAATTGGCGTTGTCGACGTCGGAGTCGATCAGCAGGCCGTGGGCGCCGACATAGACCTCGCGGCCGCTGCGGGCGATCGAGGCCGGGTTCCACCACAGCGACGACACGCCGGTGTCGGCGGCTTCGCCCGAATAGGCCCGTCCGGCGCCGCGCGCGGATTGCTCTTGCAGATAGTAGGAGCCGGCCAGCGACGGCGTGGCGACCGAAGCCAGCAGTACAGCGGCGACGGCGAGACGAGCACCCGTGACGGGAGCCTTGGAAACGAACATGGAATGCCTTTCGGACGCACCCGAACTTCGGGCGCGCCACATGGAGTCAGTGGATCAAAGAGATCTTGGGGAGGTCTCTGATCAGCCAAGTGCGCACTGCGGCGAGACGTTGCAACGTCCGCAGGCGGATTGATCAGAAATCGTGCTTTCTGTGCACACACCATCCCTGCTGTGCCCTGAAAGCCTCAGTTTCGGCCGCTCGCCTGGCGTTTGTCGCACGCTGGTCGCCCCGTCGCAGGCCGCTGGCCCGACCGTGGCGACCGGGCCAGAGGGAGGATCAGGAGAGCCCGTCATGTCGCACCCGAAGTTTTCAGTTCTCGCCGCCTCGGCGATCATCCTGTCGCTGGCCGCGACCGGGGGCGCAGTCGCCCTGCAGGCCGCCGGCACCGTCAGCGGCCGCGTCACCGACGAATCCGGCCGCCCGATCGCGGGCGCCGAGGTCTCCGCCCGCTATCAATCGAACGGCGGCGGCGTCAGCTACACGAACTCGACCCATACCGACGCCTCGGGCCGCTACAGCATCCGTGTCGGTCACCGCCTGGGCACCTGGTCGGTCAGCGCACGCGCTCCTGTCGGCCAGGGACGCGACGCCATCGTCGTCGAACTGACCCCGGATCGCTCGGAGAACTTCGCCGCCAACGCCGCGACGGTTCGCAACTTCAGCCTGCGATTCACCGAGCAGACCGCCGACAACCCCTATGGCGACGGCGGCATGCTGGTCGCTGCAGCCGCTCTCATGGACTACACGGAAATGAGCGAGGTCGAGATGACCCTGCGTCCGGCCAACGGCGGTCCGGCGATCGTCAAACGTCTGCGTCAGACCGGCGAAGGCTACGTCATCACCGGCCTGCGCCCTCAGCGCTATACGGTCACCGCCCGCATCAACGGCTCGCCCCTGCTGATCAGCCCCGCTCTCAGTCCCAGCCAGGATGACTATGAGTGGGGCGAAAGCGTCACGGGCGGCTTCGAGAACCGCGGCGCAGGGATTTACCAGCTGCGGGTCGAGGTCAAAGGCCGCTGAACAGCCGAACGGCGCTCACAACCACAGCTTGATCCGGCCGCACGAAGCGCTACCGTTCCGCCGTGAGCGACGATCTTCCCCCGCCGACTGCCAGGGCCGCGCCGCGCCATAGCGGTCACCGCGACCGGCTGCGCGAGCGGGCGGCCAAAGGCGGCATCGACGCCCTGCCCGACTATGAACTGCTCGAGATGCTGCTGTTCCGCAGCGTGCCCTACAAGGACACCAAGCCGCTGGCCAAGGACCTGCTGGCCCGGTTCGGCAGTCTGGAAGGCATCGGCGCCGCCAGCCACGAGGCCATTGAGGATCAGGTCGCCCGCTCGATGGGCTTCGCCAGGGGCAAGGCGTCGCGCGCCACGGCGCTGGACCTGCAGCTGATCTATGACGTCGCCCGCCGCGTGGCCCGTGAGCCCACGTCGAAACGGCCGGTGATCTCGTCCTGGACCGCCCTGCTGGCTTACGTCCGTGTCGCCCTGCAGCACGAGCCGCGCGAGCAGTTCCGGGTCTTGTATCTCGACAAGAGAAACCAGCTGATCCTGGACGAGGTCCAGAACCGCGGCACCGTCGACCATGCGCCGGTCTATCCCCGCGAAGTGATCCGGCGCGCGCTGGAACTGTCGTCGCCGAACATCATCCTGGTGCATAACCATCCCTCGGGCGATCCGACGCCCAGCCGCGCGGATGTGGACATGACCCGACAGATCGTCAGCGCCGGCCATCCCCTGAACGTCGCCGTCCACGACCATCTGGTCGTCGGCCGGGATGGCGTGGCCAGCTTCAAACAGCTCGGCCTGATCTGAATGCTGACCCCGGGCCCGGTCCTGACCACCGAGAGGATGATTCTGACCCCGGTCGCCTTGAGCGACTTCGAGGACCTGAAGATGCTCTGGCGGGACGAGGCCTTCACTCGCGCCATCACCGGCCGCGCCCTGACGGCCGAGGAGGTCTGGTTCAGGGTCTTGCGCGACATCGGCCACTGGGAGGCGCTTCGCCACGGCAACTGGTCCATGCGGCTGAAGACCGGCGGAGCCTATGTCGGCTCGGTCGGGATTCTCAACTATCTGCGGGACCTCAGCCCGCCCTTCGATGCGCCGGAATTGGGCTGGGGCGTCGGCGCCGCCTATCAGGGCAAGGGCTTCGCCCGCGAGGGCCTGGACGCCGCCCTTGCCTGGGCTGACGATCGGCTGGGGGCGCCGCGCACCGTCTGCATGATCTCGCCCGACAACGCCCCGTCCCTGACCCTCGCCGGCCGGGTCGGCTACCGGGTCTACTGCGATGGAACCTACAAGGACGCCCCCGTCCGTCTGCTGGAACGCCCCGCCGGCGGCTGAGGCGTCGTATGCCGGACATTAAGGTTTATGGCCCATCCTGACGGGCGAACCACCGAGACGCCCCGACCATGCCCATGTCCCCCGAAACGCTTCACGCCCATCTGGCCGAAGCCTTTCCCGACGCCGAGATCGCCATCGACGATCTGGCCGGCGACGGCGACCACTATCGCGCGCGCATCGTCTCGACCGCCTTCGCAGGCATGCCCCGCGTCCGTCAGCACCAACTGGTCTACGCCGCGCTGAAGGGCCAGATGGGCGGGGCGCTGCACGCCCTGGCCCTCGAAACCTCCGCACCAGCCGCGACGTCGGGAGACTGACCCCATGCGTTATCGTCCCTTCGGCGCTTCGGGCGCCGCCATCTCGACCATCACCCTCAGCCTGGGCATGGACGCCATCTCGCGCGGGCCGGAAGCCGGCGCCGGCCTGATCTATGCGGCCCTTGAAGAGGGCATCAACAGCTACCGGCTGGAGACCGCCGACCCCGTCCTCGCCGAGGTCGTCGGTCAGGCCCTGGCCAATATCGACCGCAAGCTGCTGAACGTCAGCGTTATGGTCGGCCGCACCAGCGGACGTCGGGGCGAAGGCGGCCGCGACTTCTCGGCCGAGGCCATGACCCACGCCATCGATCGGGTCCTGCACATTTCCCGCCTCGGCTGGATCGACGTCGTGCTTCTGGAAGAGCCGGGCGAACACGAACTGCCCCAGTCCTCGCTGAACGCCCTCAAGGCCCTGCGCGCCACCGAACGCGTTCGCTACCTGGGCGTCGCCGGCGAGGGCGAGGTCATGGACGCCTATGTCTCGACCGGCGCCTTCGACGTTCTGGCGACGCCCTATCATGTCGATTCCGACTGGCGGGTCCGTTCGCGCCTGCGCGATGCGCGCGAACAGGACATGGCCATTCTGGCCTACGACTATTTCCCCGCCTCCCTGGCGACCCCGAAAAAGGCTGCCGAGGCGCACCAGCCGAAGAAGGGCCTGTTCGGCTTCGGCTCCGCCAAATCGTCGAGCAATCCGCTGGCGGGCGCGGGCACCTTCGCCTTCCTGCACAAAACGCCGAACTGGGACGCGGAATCCATCTGTCTGGCTCACACCATGACCGATCCCTCGATCTCCAGCGTCATCATCCAGGCGAATGACAGCGACCGTCTCGCCCGGTTGTCCGCGGTGCCCGAGCGCGACATGCCGCCCGGCCTGTCCGCACAGATCGAGATGGCCCGCGTCGGCGCGGCCACCCGCGCGGCCTGATCGCAGCGCAACCGGCTGATCAATCCCGCGCGACCGTGGGTCGCAACGCCTTGACCGGCGGAGGCATCGTCCCTAGCTGACGGGCCTTACCCGAGAGGCCTTCCGATGACCGACCAAGCGACCGCCGTGGCTGCCAATCCCGTCCACGCCTTCATCGCCCAGACCGTGGCGGGCCACGACGTCGTGCTGTTCATGAAGGGCACGCCGGACGCGCCGCGCTGCGGCTTCTCGTCCCTGGCCGTCCAGATCCTCGACCAGGTCGGCGCTCCGTTCGTCGGCGTAGACGTGCTTCAGGACGAGGCCCTGCGCGACGGCATCAAGGCCTTCACCGACTGGCCCACCATTCCCCAGCTCTACGTCAAGGGCGAGTTCGTGGGCGGGTCGGACATCGTGCGCGAGATGTTCCAGGCCGGCGAATTGCACGCCCTGATGGCTGAAAAGGGCGTCGCCCTCGGCGAGGCCTGAGCCGACGCATGGCGCGCCAGCCGCTTGAGCCGCGCGAGGACCGCGAGGTCTTCGTCGTGCCCCTGACCATCCGGCCCGACCACATCGACGACAACGGCCACGTCAACAACGTGGTCTATGTGGGCTGGCTTCAGGAAGCCGGCACCGCCCACTGGAACGCCCGTTTCTCGGCCGAGGATCGCGCGCGCTGGTCCTGGGTGGCCCTGCGCCACGAGATCGACTATCTGCGCGCGCTTCAGCCCGACGACGTCGCCGTCGCCCGCACCTGGGTCGGCGATCCGCAGGGGCCGCGCTTCAACCGCTATGTCCGGATCGAGGACGGTCAGGGTCGCGTCTGCGCCCAGGGCGTGTCCGAATGGTGCCTTGTCGAGGCCGCCACCCTGCGCCCGCAACGCATCCCGGCCAGCATGCTGCCGACCTTCGAGGCGCGCTGAGGTCTAGAGCGACCCCATGGCGAGGAAGGCCCGCCCGGCCGCGAAATCGCCGGCCTCGAAATTGGCCCGCGCCACGCTGCCGTCGCGAAACAGGAACTCCATCACGAAGGGTTCGCGTGGATCCAGCCGCGCCAGCGCATCCGCCGTCGCCGCCGGGAAGGTCCAGGCCTGACCCTGGGTGCGGTCGCGGGCCAGCAGGGTCGGTTCGGCCGCCGCGCTGCCCGAGGCGAAGAAAACGCGGCGGCCGCTCTCGGGCGGCAGGGCCAGCGTCCGGCCCGTCAGCCATGGGCGCGGCAGGTTGTCGGCGTTCCGCATCAGGATTCGGGCGCCATAGGGCCGGGGCCGTCCCACGAACGACACCACCGCCTTCAGGCTCTCGCCCTGCCCGCCCCCGGCCGCAAAGCCGAAGCTGACCGGCGAGGCGCCGGTGACCGACGCCTGCATCAGCCGCCAGGTCGGGCGCGAGAAGTCGCTACGGTTGGCGGCCCAACCGCTGGTCCCGCCCGGGAAACTCATTCGTGCAGTGCCCGCCCAGCCGGCGAAGGCCGTAGCGACACGCGTACGCACTGTGGCCAGCTGCGGATCGTTGCAGGGCGTCTGCGCCGCCCGGGTGCGGGCGCGTGCGGCGGTCGCGGCAAGGTCGGCGTCGTTCACACCCGCCCGCGCCGCCGCGCCCCGCGCCTGCAGCGTTGACGCCGTCAGGGCCGAAGCGACGGCGGGTACGAACATCCGGCATTTGGCGTGGGCGGCCAACACGAAGCTACGCTCGTAGAAGGGTCCGGTCGCATCCGCGAGCGCGGCCGCCGGCCGCGCCAGAACGGCGAGCGCGAGCACGGCGGCTCTGGCGTATCGGCGGCGAAGGCTTATCCTCATGCCCTGACCGTATGCGATCTGCCTTCCGGTCCCGTTTCCAAGCAGGGTTAGCGATTTGCTTCTGTCCAGCGACCTTTGGGTCAGCGCCCTGATCCGCCGCGCCGAAATCGGCGGGGCCAATGCGACCGTCGTCCGCCGCGGCGACCAGCGCGCCGGCACGGTCATCGTCAAGGCGTACAACACCGCCATGCGGACCGCGCGGCTCTATACAGAGGCCTTCGGACCCGATGGTGAACGCCTGTGGATCCAGCCTGTCACCAGCGAGTTCGAGAGCGAACTGGACGCCTATATCCAGCGTCAGATCGGCTACGACCCCGACATCTGGGTCGTCGAAATCGAGGACCGCGACGGCCGGCATTTCATCACGGAGACGGTGGCGAAAGAGGGCTGAGACCGCTGCTCTCCCGGTCAGAAAGGCTTAACCGCGTTCGTGAACGGGACCGCAAGCGGGCCGCGCTAGTGTCCGGTCGTCGGCGAGAAACGCCCGGCGGTCTGGCGAGTAGTGCCCCTATGCTTTTCCTTCTGAACGACGTCGTTTTCGATCTGGACGAGGCCACCCCGGTCACGCCCGCCGATGCGCGCCGTTTCGAGAAGCTGGGCTTCGACTATGTGCTGGAGCTCGGCTGCGAGCTGTTCGCCGAGGACCCGATGATGCACCGGACCGATCCGGGACGGGCGCGCCGTCTGGCCTGGCTGATCGCGGACCGCAGTCCCGAGGTCAACGCCGCCCTGTTCGCCGCCCCGACCCGCGACTGCCCGCCAGAGCTGGTCGAGCCGCGCTTCTGCGCCCTGCCCGACACGGTCATGCGCCAGCTCAAGACCCGCGACGGCAAGGGCAAGCTGGACGCCGTCGCCGCGGACCGCGCCGTCTGGAACCGCATGGCGGCCTGAAGCCGCTCGACCCGTTTCCCGGCGCGAGACAACAGCTTCAAGGCGTGGCATGAAGCCAGTCTGAGTTGTACGGGCGGGGGCGAGGTCTTGCGTATCCGAAATTGTCGGCGGGTTCTGGCCGTCTTCACGGCCTTGGCGACTCTTGTCGCCCAGCCCGCGGCGGCCGAGTGGAAGCGGGCGGAAAGCCCCCGGTTCATCGTCTATTCCGACGGCGGCAGCGACGTCTCCCTGCGGCGTTACGTGCAGTCGCTGGAGACCTACGACTACATCCTGCGCTACCGGATGGGCATGCGGCTGGACCTGCCGCCGGCGCGCAAGCTGCCGATCTATCTAGTGTCGAACAACGCCGCCCTCGCGCGCATTCGCCCTGGCACGAGCCGGAACGTCGCCGGGACCTATTTCCCTGTGGAAGAGGACATCTTCGCCGCCGCCATCCGCGATGGGGAGCAGGACTATCTGCTCCACGAATATTTCCACCACTTCTTCTTTGAAACGGGATCGACCACCCACTACCCGGCGTGGCTGGTGGAGGGCATGGCCGAGTATTTCATGACCGCGACCATCGCGCCGGACAAGGTGGTCATCGGGGGCCTTAATGAAAACCGGGCCTACTGGCTGGTCAACGGCGTCTGGATCGATCTCGATCAGCTTCTGTCCAAACAGGTGGGCCAGGTCAGCGAGTCGGAACAGGCCACCTATTACCCCGTCGCCGGGCTGCTGACCCACTGGTTCATGAGTGACGACACCCGTCGCGGCTGGTTGCAGACCTATCTGGACAAGGTTCGCACGGGCGGCGACCCGGTCGTGTCCATGACCGAAGCCACCGGGCTGACCCTGCCGGAAATCCGCTCCCAACTGCGACGCTACATGATGGGGCGGCTGGATGGTCGGCGTTACGAGGGCGATTTCCCCACCGTCGAGATCACTATCACCCGCCTGCCCAGGTCGGCCGACAACCTGCTGCTGCTGGGTCAGCGGCTGAAGATCGGCGTGCCGGACGAGGACCGGGCGGACACCGCCGCCCTCGTCCGCCGGATGGCGGCTCGCCACCCTGATGATCCGTTCGCCATGCTCCAGCTGGGGCATGCGGAGTTGCATTTCGGCGATCCGGAAGCCGGGCAAGCGGTCCTGACACGCCTTCTCGAACGGGAGCCGGACAACGTCGAAGCCCTGCAGCTGATGGCCAGCCGCTACATGCGTCTTGCCGACGAGAGCGAGGGCGATCCGGCGCCGCTTCTGGGCCGGGCGCGGGGCTATCTGGCGCGCGCCTACCGTATCGACGACGAGAACTACTTCACCCTCTACAATCTGGCGCGGACGCGTCAGGGCCAACCCGGCTATCCCAACGACAATGACATGGCGACCTGGCGCGAGGCGTTCGCGCGCGCGCCGCAACTCGCGTCTATCCGTTTGGGATACAGCGCGGCTCTGATGGAGAAGCAGGACTTTGAGCTGGCCGAAATGCTGCTGGAGCCGCTGGCCAATGCGCCTCATGGCGGCGGTGCAGCCACGGCCGCGCGGGCGCTGATCGACCTGGCGCGCGCAGGAAAAGGTCCGCTGGATCAGGCGTTGCTGGACGCCGCCGCGCAGGAAGACGTCGTCCCGCCGCAGGAGCCGGGACAAGACCCCGCCGGGCCCGCCCCGGACAAGGTTGAAGCCGGGACGGAAGACGCCCCCGCCCCCTGAACCCTAGATCAGGGCGTTGAAGACCAGATGCACCAGCAGGGCCGTGCCGACGATGAAGGCGAAGCCGCTGAGCAGGCAGATCCTTGGATGACGGGTCGTCTCCTTGCCGGAGACGCTGGAGCTGTGGTCCGAAGGATGAAGCAAAGCCATGGAATCGTTCCCTTTTGTTCCTCGCGGCGCCCGACTGCGTGGCCGGAAACGTCTCGCTGACCGGACGATGACTCCAAAAGCCCCGATTGGCGAGGGGTTATTCTTCACTTTATCGACACATCGTCGAGAATGCTGTGCCGGCAGGCCCCGACGTGACTTCCGGCCCGCGACGGGCTAACCCCGCGCGCCCAAGGACTTCACATGTCGAAACTGACCCTCGAACAGGAGGCCCTGCGCCGCAGGACCTTCGCCATCATCGCCCACCCGGACGCCGGCAAGACGACCCTGACCGAGCATATCCTGCTGGCCGGCGGCGCCATTCGCGCGGCCGGCGCCGTGCGGGCGCGCGGCGAGAACCGGCGCACCCAGTCCGACTGGATGAAGATCGAGAAGGAACGCGGGATTTCGGTTTCCGCCTCGGTCATGACGTTCGAGCACACCACGTCCGACGGCGTGGCCAAGATGTTCAACCTGCTGGACACCCCGGGCCACGAGGACTTCTCTGAAGACACCTATCGCACCCTGACGGCCGCCGACTGCGCCATCATGGTGCTGGACGCCGCCAAAGGGATCGAGCCCCAGACCCTCAAACTTTTCGAAGTTTGCCGGTTGCGCGACATTCCCATCATCACCTTCATCAACAAGCTGGACCGCGAGGCCCAGGATCCCATGGCCCTGCTGGACGAGATCGCGTCCAAACTTCAGCTCGATCCCTCGCCCATCTGGTGGCCGGCCCAGAGCGGCAACCGGCTGCGCGGCATGGTCGAGATGGGCACCGGCCGGTTCCAGCCCTACGCCCGCAAGATCCCCGGCGCCGTCGAGGACGCCGGCCATCCGGAAGCCCTGCCCCTGTCCGAAGCCGGTCAATACTTCGAGGCCGGCGAGCATCAGGACCTGCTGGACGCCGCCGAACTGGTCGAGGGCGGCTACCCGGCCTTCGATCGCCAGTCCTTCCTCGAGGGCCATATGACGCCGGTCCTTTGGGGCTCGGCGCTCCGCCACTTCGGCATCGACGAACTGCTGGCTGCGATCGGCGAATGGGCCCCGCCGCCCAAGGTCATGAAGGCCCGCAAGGAAGCCCCGCCCGAGACCCGCAACGCCCCCGCCCCCGTCGAACTGACGGTCCAGCCGGGCGCCGACGAGGTCACCGGCTTCGTCTTCAAGGTCCAGGCCAATATGGACCCCAACCACCGCGACCGGATCGCCATGTTCCGCATGGCCTCGGGCAGCTTCAAGCGCGGCATGAAGCTGAAGGTCCAGAACACCGGCAAACAGCTGTCGGTGAACGCCCCCATCATGTTCTTCGCCAGCGACCGCGAACTGGCCGAGGACGCCTATGCCGGCGACGTCATCGGCATTCCGAACCACGGCGTCCTGCGCGTCGGCGACAGCCTGTCTGAAAGCGGCATGATCCGTTTCGCCGGCCTGCCCAACTTCGCCCCGGAAATCCTGCAGCGCGTCCGCGTCAAGGATCCGCTCAAGGCCAAGCACCTGAAGAAGGCCCTCGATGGTCTGGCCGAGGAGGGCGTGACCCAGCTGTTCCGTCCCGAGATGGGCTCGGACTTCATCGTCGGCGCCGTCGGCCAGCTGCAGTTCGAGGTCATGGCCGACCGTCTGGGCGAGGAATACGGCCTCGACGTCATCTTCGAACCCAGCCCCTATGCCGAAGCGCGCTGGATCGACGGGACGAACGCCGACATCGAGGATTTCAGCGGCAAGTACCGCGGCCAGATGGCCCGCGACATCGATCAGGCCCCGGTCTTCCTCGCCAAGTCGAGCTGGGAGACCGGCTATGTGATGGAGCGCTTCCCGAATGTCGCCTTCACGAAGACGAAGGAGCGGGGCTGACGATCGGGACCACCGGTCCGACGGGGCGGGTGAACATCGGCAGGAAGATCTGCAACAGGGGCCCGGTCGCCACGACGAACAGCACCGTGCCGACGCCTACCGTCCCGCCCATCAGCCAGCCCAGCGCCAGCACGGTCGCCTCGACGCCCATCCGGATCCAGCGGATCTGCCAGCCTGTCACCTTCAGCAGGCCTGTCGTTATCCCGTCCCGGGGCCCCGGCCCCAGACCCGCGCCGATATAGGCGCCCGTCGCCGCGGCGTTCAGCACGATGGCGGCGATCAGGAAGGCCGACTGCAGCCACAGGCCGTGGATCGGCGGCAGCATCCACAGGGTGATGTCCGCGGCCGTGCCGATCACCAGCACGTTCGAGATCGTCCCGATCCCCGGCTTCTGCTTCAACGGGATCCAGGTCAGCAGGACCAGCACCCCGACGCAGTTGACGATCAGTCCCAGACGGATGCCCGTCAGGTCCGACAGGCCCTGATGGAAGACGCTCCATGGATTCAAGCCCAGGTTTCCCCGGACCATCAGGGCGATCGACAGGCCGTACAGGATCAGGCCGATTTGAAGCTGGAGGAAGCGACGTATGAACATGCGCTCATCCTCGGAAAAACCGGCCTTGTTTTATAGGGCCACTTGATCGACGATGGACTTATGAACGCCCCCGTCGTCAATCCTCTCGCCCTGACCCGCCAGTTGCAGGCCTGGCGTGCAGGTCATGACGGCGACATCGCCTACCGGGGTCTGGCCGAGGCCCTGAAGCGGCTGGTGCTGGACGGCCGTCTGCCGCTGGACGCCAAACTGCCGGGCGAGCGCCGGCTGGCTGAGGCGCTCGGCCTCAGCCGCATCACCGTCACCGCGGCGCTGGACCGCCTCCGCGCCGACGGCTTCATCGTCAGCCGCGTCGGCTCGGGCAGTTTCACCGCCCTGCCCTCGGGCGCGGCCGGCCGTCGTGATCCCCTGCACCACCGCGACGGCTCGGGCGTCATCGACATGGCGACGGCCGTGGTCCCGGCCAGCGAACACGTCCACGCCGCCTATGCCCAGGCCCTCGGCTCCCTGCCGATCCACCTGCCCGGCCATGGCTACGGCCCCGTCGGAATCGAGGGGCTGCGTCGCACCATCGCCGACAACTACGCGGCCCTCGGCCTGCCGACCTCGCCGGACGGCGTCGTGGTGACGGCGGGCGCGCAGAACGCCTTCGCCCTGCTGTTGCGCGCCATCGGCCGGCCCGGCGACGCCGTGGTCATCGACCACCCGACCTTCCACCACGCCATCGACGCCATCCTGCGCGCTGGCCTCAAGCCCGCCCCCGTGCCCCTGCCCGCCGAGGGTTGGGACATGGAGGCCCTGACCGAGACCATCGCGCGGGTGCGGCCTCGCCTCGTCTATCTGATCGGCGCCCATCACAATCCGACCGGGCGAGTGATGACGGCGAAGCAGGAGGCGGCGGTCGCAGACGCCGCCCGCCGCGCCGGCGCGATCGTCGTCTTCGACGAGACCCTGCGCGACCTCGGCTTCGACCGGCCGCCGCCGCCGCCCCGCGACCTCGGCGCCCGTGTCGTCCGGCTGGGTTCGACCAGCAAGAGCTGGTGGGGCGGCCTGCGCATCGGCTGGCTGCGCGCCGGGCCCGACGTGGTGGAGGCGGTCGTCCGCACCCGCGCCTCAATGGACCTCGGCGTGCCCATCATCGAACAACTGGCCGCCGCCGCCCTGCTGGCGGGCGACGCTTCGCCGCTGGAAGAGCGTCGTCGCCTGCTCTCGACCCAAGAGGCCCATCTGCGTCAGACTCTGACCGCTGCCCTCCCCGACTGGACCGCGCCGCGCCCGTGCGGGGGCCTGTCCCTCTGGGTCGAACTGCCCCGCCCCGCCAGCGAGGCCCTTGCCGTTTCCGCCGGCCGCCTCGGCGTCCGCATCGCCCCCGGAACCCGCTTCGGCGTCGGCGGCGCCTTCCAGCATTTCATCCGCCTGCCCTTCACCCTGCCCCCCGCCGAACTGACCCGCGCCGTCGACATTCTGGCCCAGGCGTGGGCGGCGATCGACACACGACGTCGGCGGACGACGCGCCGTGACGAGGGTGTCGTGCTTTAGACGGACGTCATCACGCGATCGCGCATCGCCTCGCCTTCACGCCGTCTTCCTTCGGACACGCGGCCGTGGTTGTCTGCGAACCGGAAGCGGCGCCGGAGCCGTGGAGCCTCCATGTTCGCGATTCTCGCCGCCACCACCGTCGCCTTCGCCGTTCAGACGGCCGCGCCTGCGGTGCGTCCGGCGACCCTGACCTCCTACGACGAGGCGGTGCGTTGCGCCGGCCTGACCCAGGCGGCGTCCGAACTTGAGGGCGGCGAGAGCACCGAAGGCCGCACCCTGTTCGACGCGGCCCTGTACTGGTCGCTGGCGGCCAGCCAGGCGGCCCAGGCTTCGGGGCGCAATGCGACCGCCTCCGACGCCGACCAGACCCGCGCCCGCATCGTCGCCGTCCAGCAGCTGAACACCGACAACGCCGAGGCCCGCGCCGCCCTGCAGCGTTGCCGCCAGAGGACGCCCGATCTCGGCTGAGCCCTCATCGCCGGAGAAAGCTGAGCCGAACCGTCGGCCCGGCCCTGCGTTTGCGTGGACCAGCCCGGGATCGCCTTCGCGGTCCCGAAGCGGGACGACCGAAAGGCTGACGAGGCGCATGTTCGAATTCGGCAGGGATCTGAGGAAGCTGTTCGCCCAGGCGCGCGAGAGCGAGGACCTGAGCTGGCTGGAGCTGATCAGTGTCGATCTTCTGGCCATCGAGGCCCGCCAGCAGACCACCGACGCCGGCCGCGTGTCCTGCGCCCGACCTCATGACGCCTGGCTGCGCGCCGCCGCCCTGTGGCGCGAACACGCCCGCCGCTCGGGCGCCGCCGACAGTCTGAAGCGCGCGACCGACGCCGCCTCCGACGCCGTCCTGCACGCCCGCACAGCCGACGAAGCCGCCCGCGCCGCCGTCGAGACCGCGCAGATCCTGCTGATGCGATTCGACCTGAACGGCGGAAGGTCCGTGCTGGATCAGGCTGCGCAGGCTGTCCCGGTTTCGACCATCGCCTGTCGCCGCCAGACTGTGGCCGCCGTCACCGCCATTCACGCGCGGATCCGCTCGCGTCAGGCCCGCTTCTCCGACAATCCCGCCGCCCTGATCCAGTCCGCCGCCCTGCTGGACGCGGCCATCCATGGCCTGGGCGACGGGCATGCCTGCGACGTCGACGACCTGAGAATGGACCGCGCGGCCCTGTCGCTGGAGACGGGCGTCACACGCCGCGATGTGAACATGCTGGATCAGGCGGGGCGCGAGCTCCAGTTGCTGGTCCAGAGCGCCTCGCCCGATTATCGCCCCCTGACCCGCGCCCGCGCCCTGACCCTGTGCGCCGCCGGTCTGTCGGCCTTGGCGGCGCTGGCGGGCGACGATCAGGCCCATGCTCAGGGTCGCGCCATGTTCGACGCCGCCGCCGACCAGTTCACCGCCGACCACAGCCCGCTGGACTGGGTCGCGATCCAGATCGTCCGCGCCGGAAATCCCGGCTCCATACCCCTCGCCCTGCTGCGGCAGGCCGTCGCCCTGACCGAGGGCCAGGGACTGGTCATGGGGGCGCTGGCCCGCGACTTGTTGAACGAGACCGGGATCGCCGCCTGCCGTACGCCCGGCGATCTGGAGATGATCGAGACGGAGGTCCGCCGTCGGCTGGCCCTGAAGCCCGTCGCTGCGCTGGACTGGGCCGTCGACCAGATCGCCATGGCTCGACTGGCCCAGATGCGTCAGGTCCTGACGGGCGCGGACGCCGGCCAGATGGGTCTGGCCCTGATCGAGGCGTCGGAAGTCGCCCGCGAACACGGCGTCGACTCGCTTGCCGAGCGCGCCGAAGAACTGCTGAACCGGCTGGCCGTTCGGGCCTAGCCGCCCATGGCGACGAAGGCGCCGTTCCTGAAACCCGGCTTGCCATAGGCCAGGGGCTGGCCGTCGTCGGCCAGAACGCGACCGCCGGCCGCCTCCAGCACCGCCTGCCCGGCCGCCGTGTCCCATTCATGGGTCGGGCCGGTGCGCGGATAGGCGTCGAACCGTCCCTCGGCGATCAGACAGAATTTCAGCGAAGAGTCCGTGCCCTGCCACTGGGTGCAGCCGTGGCGGGCCGCCAGACGGGTCGCCTCGTCGTCGGTGACGCTGTGGCTCAGCAGGGCGATGCCCTCGTTCGGCCGGTTGCGCACCTTCACCGTCTGCCACGCCTCTCCCCCACCCGGGCCGAAGCGACGACGCTGGGCGCCGTCCACGCCCTTGCGCCATGTCGTGGCGGTGGCCGGCGCGGTGACGACTCCGGCGATCGGCGCGCCGTTCCCGATCAGGGCGATGTTGACGGTGAAGCTTTCCTTGCCGGCGATGAACCCCTTGGTGCCGTCCAGCGGATCGATCAGCCAGAACCGGCCCTCGGCCACGGCCGGGGCGCCGTCGGCGGCCACCGCCTCCTCGGCCACGGTCTGGACCTCGGGATAAAGGGCGGCCAGCCGCTCCAGAATCAGGGCCTCGGCCTGCTGGTCGGCCAGGGTCACGGGGCTGTCGTCCGACTTCGTCTCGACCGCCACGCCCGAGCGCCAGTAGGGCAGGATCACCCGTGCGGCCTCTTCGGCGATGTCGGCGATGGCGTCATGCAGGGCGCCCGAGGCGAGGTCCCGCGTCAATCTGTCGGTCATGGCGGCTCGATAAACGATCCGACCGGTTTCGCGAACCGGCAAATCACCCCAGCCTGCGCGGCGACATCAAATCCCGTTCAAGAGCGCCATGACCGACGATCCCGCGACCCTGCCCGTAGAGGGCGCCGAACTGGCCGCCTATGTCGCCGCCAAGCTTTGCCACGACTTCGTCAGCCCGGCGGGCGCGATCATGTCCGGCCTCGACCTGCTGAACGATCCCTCCGCCCAGGACATGCGCGAGGACGCCCTGGGCCTGATCACCCAGAGCGGCAAGAAGCTGATCGCCCTGGTGCATTTCTGCCGCGTGGCCTTCGGCGCCGCGACCTCCAGCGAGCGCTTCACCGGCGAGGAGTTGCGCGGCCTGGTCAACGGCATGGTCGAGGGCGGGCGCGCCACCCTCGACTGGCAGGTGACGGAGACCGACTTCAACAAGCCCGCCGCCCGCGCCCTGGTGAATCTGGCCTATCTGACCGTCGCGGCCCTGCCGTCCGGAGGCGCGGCCGTGATCGCCAGCCGCCGCGAGGGCGATGCCATTGTCCTGCACGGCCTGGCCGAAGGCGCCCGGGCCCGGCTGAAACCCGAGGCGGCGACTGGCCTGTCGGGTAAACGCCTGACCGAAGGCCTCGCCGGCCAGTGGGTCCAGCCCTATTGGCTGTGGCTGACCGTGGCCGACGCTGGCGGATCGCTGGACGTCATTACGGAAGACGGCCGTGTGGAGATGCTGGCCCGGATGCCCGCTTAACGGTTTATCCCAACGGCTCGTTAACCGGCGCAAAGCGATTATAAAGGGGAAGCGCGCGCGTAGACCCGGCGCTGGAGAAAGTCGGACTTGGACGCCAGAACCTGCCTCATCGTCGACGACAGCCGGATCATCCGGAAGGTCGCGCGACGCATCGTCGAGGGGCTGGGCTTCGAGGTCGATGAAGCCGGCGACGGCGTCGAGGCCCTGACCTATTGCGGCTCGGTCATGCCGGACATTGTCCTGCTGGACTGGAACATGCCCGTCATGGACGGCCTGACCTTCCTGCGCCGCCTGCGCGAGCAGCCGGGCGGCGACCGGCCCAAGGTCCTGTTCTGCACCATCGAAACCGATCCCCTGCGGATCGCCGAGGCCCTGTCCGCCGGCGCCGACGACTATGTGATGAAGCCGTTCGACGGCGAGATCCTGTCGTCCAAACTGGCCGAAGTCGGAGCCGTCTGACGGATGACCGAGGAGGATTTCGACCGCCTTCAGACGCTGCTGGCCTCCCGGGCCGGCTTCCGGCTGTCGCGCGACCGGATCCATCTGGCCACACACCGTCTGGGACCTGTCGCCCGACGCGAAGGCTTTGACAGCGTCGACATCATGCTGGCCGCCCTGTGGGCCAAGCCGGTCGCGTCTCTCGGCTGGGCGGTGATCGAGGCCCTGCTGAACCCCGAAACCTGGTTCCGTCGTGACCGCGCGCCGTTCGACACCTTCTCCCGCGAACTGCTGCCCGCCATCGGCCGCGTCCGCCCTGACGGTCTGGTGCGCATCTGGTCCGCCGGTTGCTCGACCGGTCAGGAAGCCTACTCCCTCGCCATGGGCGCGCTCGAGGCCGGCGCCAACGCCGAGATCCACGCCACCGACCTGTCCCAGCGCGCGATCGACAAGGCCCGGGCCGGGACCTACACCGGCTTCGAGATCCAGCGCGGCCTGTCGGCCTCGTCCATGTTGCGGTGGTTCCAGCCCGACGACGAGCAGTGGATCGCCCGCCCCGAACTGGCCTCCGCCGTCCGATTCAGCCGCGCCAATCTGCTGGACGAGCCTATGGACGGACCGAAGTTCGACGTCATCTTCTGCCGCCACGTCCTCAGCGACATGGAGCCCGCCCGTCGCCCCGGGGTGGTTGACGCCCTGGAGCGGCGCCTGGTCGATGACGGCTGCCTGTTTCTCGGTGCGGACGAGCGGCTGGACGGGGACACCGTGGCCTTCCGCCCCGTGAACGGCCGCAAGGGCCTGTTCGTCAAGGCCCCCTCGGCGCTCAGCCGAGCGGCGTAGCCGACCCAATCGACATCCTCGCCTGATCGCCCCTAGTATCGGCCATCTGGTCACGGGGGATCATCATGCGGCTCGCTCTGCTTCTCGGCTCGCTGGCCCTCGCCCTCTGCATAGGCGTCATCGCCCTGCAGACCCCGGCGCCGCGGGGGACCGAGACCGCGACCCGGGACTTCTCCGCCGCCCGCGCCATGGCGGATGTGCGCATCATCGCCCGCCAGCCCCACCCCCTGGGTTCGGTCGAGCATGAACGGGTGCGTGGCTACCTGTTCGCCCGCATGGCGACGCTGGGCCTCAATCCGACGCTGCAGACCGGCGCCCTTTCGCCTGACGCGGCGAAGCGGCTGACGCGCTGGGGCATGGACCCGGCCACGCCCGCGACCAACCTGATCGGCGTCCTGCCCGGCCGGAACCGGACCGCCCCCGCCGTCCTGCTGATGGCCCATTACGACAGCGTCCCCGGCTCGCCCGGCGCGGCCGACGATTCCACAGGCATCGCCGCGACATTGGAAGCCGTCCGCGCCATCCGCGCTCGCGGCCAGGCCGAGCGCGACCTGATCCTGCTGTTCACCGACGCCGAAGAACTCAACCTCGACGGCGCCCGCGCCTTCTTCAGCGAGCATCCCCTGCGCGACCGGATTGGCGCCGTGGTCAATCTGGAGGCCCGGGGCGGCGGCGGCCGGGCGATGATGTTCGAGACCGGCCCGGCCAATGCACAGACCATCGCCCTGTTCACCCGCGCCGCACGCAAGGCCACGGGCGGCGCCACCAGCAACTCCCTGGCCGTTCTGGTCTATGAGCAGATGCCCAACGGCACCGATTTCACCATCTCGCGCCAGCGCGGCGTTCCCGGGGTCAATTTCGCCTTTATCGGCCGCCCCGCCCAGTATCACTCGCCGACCTCGACGTCCGAGGCGCTGGATCAGGGCAGCGTCCAGCACATCGGCTCACAGGCGCTGGAGGCGACCGACGCCCTGCTGCGCGCGCCCGCCCTTCCCGTCGCCAGTCAGCCCGGCGTCTATGCCGACATCCTCGGCCACGCCTTCATCAGCCACGCGCCGGGGACTGGCTGGATCCTGCTCGGCGTCGCCCTCGCTCTTCTGGCCTTCGCCTTCTGGGGCGCGCGTCACGCCACGGGCCTGACCGCCGCAGACGTCGGGCGCGGCGCGCTCGGCGGCCTCTGGGCCCTGTCCGCCGGACTGGTCCTGACCCAGGCCGTCCGGCTGCTGGCCGGTCCGCTGTCCAGCCGGGCGGAATCGGCCGAGGCCTATTATGTCCTGCTGCGCCGCCTTCCGTGGATCGAGGGCGGAGCCGTCCTGACCGTTCTGGCCGTCGGACTGACGATGCTGGCGGGCCGGGACGTCATGGGTCGGCGGGTGTTGACCGGCGTCGTCCTCGCCGCCGCCCTTCTGGCCACGGTCCTCGGCGGCCCCAGCCCGCTTGTGATCGGCGCCGCCATCGTCGCGCTCGGCCTCGGCTGG
>Ga0247812_10000726_pt1 | contig 19346 bp, 18 predicted proteins | sample UWRJL149409B1_FD_178011 | JGI IMG/M metagenome (GOLD analysis project Ga0247812, IMG submission 178011) | Plant litter microbial communities from Arlington Agricultural Research Station in Wisconsin, United States - UWRJ-L149-409B-1 | ecosystem: Environmental > Terrestrial > Plant litter >...
CCCCATGATCTCATCGCCGGGAATCGGCTGGCAGCAGTTGGCGAACGTCACCACGCCGCGCTCGCTGCCATTGATCAGGATCTTTTCCTGCGAATGATGGCGGGCACCACCGCGCAGTTCGGCATAGGCCATCAGCGCCTGCGCCGCCTGGTTCGGCATCCAGTTGCCCAGTGCGACTTCGGCCAGCAAGGCTTCCAGACGCGGGAACCGGTGCTCGGCGAGGAACGCATCGAGGCGCCCCTTCGGCAACCGCTCCAACGAAGAGTCCATGGCTTCCAGCGCGCGATCCAGCATGCGATGGCCCAGCTGCACGGCATCTTCGTGCTCCAGCTGTTTCAGCTGGTGGCGGATGGCGGTACGCGCCTTGCTGGTCACCACGAATTCCAGCCACTGCGGTTTCGGCGTGGCCGAGCGGGCGGTGATGATCTCCACGGTCTGGCCACTGACCAGCTTGGTCCGCAGCGGCACCAGCTTCTTGTCCACCCGCGAGGCGACGGCCGTATTGCCGACGTCGGTATGCACGCCGTAGGCGAAGTCCAAGGCGGTGGCGTTGCGCGGCAGCGCCATGATCTTGCCCTTCGGCGTGAACAGATAAACCTCGTCCGGGAACAGGTCCACCTTCACGTTGTCGAGGAACTCCAGCGAGCTGCCCGCGGCGCGCTGCGAGTCGATCAGCTCGACGATCCACGCATGCGCACGGCTCTGTGCACTGTTGGGCGTGTCGCCGCCGAACTTGTAGGTCCAGTGTGCGGCCACACCACGCTCGGCGATCAGGTCCATTTCCTCGGTGCGGATCTGCACCTCGATCGGCGACCCGTACGGCCCGAACAGCACCGTGTGCAGCGACTGGTAGCCGTTCGCCTTGGGGATCGCGATGAAATCGCGGAAGCGCCCGTCGAGGGGTTTGAAGGCAGCGTGCACGGCGCCCAGCGCGTGGTAAGCATTCGGCACGCTGCGCACCACCAGGCGGAAACCGAAGACGTCCATCACCTGGTCGAAGGATTTGTTCTCGTCGTGCATCTTGTTGTAGATGCTCCACGGGGTCTTGATCCGGCTGACCAGGCGATGCTCAAGGCCTTCCTTCGCCAGCCGCTGGCTGAGCTGCACTTCGACCTGCGCCATCGCCTCGCGACGCACGACCGGCTGGCTGCGGATGTGTTTTTCCAGGATCGCGTGGCGCCACGGATACAGCGCCTTGAATCCCAGGTTCTGCAGTTCGCTCTTGACCAGGCTCATGCCCAACCGCTGGGCGATGGGCGCGTAGATCTCCAGCGTCTCGCGGGCGATGCGGCCACGTGCTTCGCTGCTCTGCGCACCCAGGGTACGCATGTTATGCAGGCGGTCGGCCAGCTTGATCATGATCACGCGCAGATCGCGCGACATCGCCAGCAGCATCTTGCGGAAGCTTTCGGCCGCCGCTTCCTGGCGGTCGCGGAACTTCAACTTGTCCAGCTTGGTGACCCCATCCACCAGCTCGGCGACCGGCTCGCCAAACTCTGCGGCCAGCTCTTCCCGGGTCAGCGGGGTATCTTCAATGGTGTCGTGCAGGATCGCCGCGATCAGCGCTTCCATGTCCAGGCCCAGCTCGGCCAGCACCTGCGCCACCGCCACCGGATGGGTGATATAGGGCTCGCCGGACTTGCGGGTCTGCCCCGCATGCGCAGCGGCGCCAACCTCCCAGGCGCGGCGCAGCAACGGCAGCTGCTCCGGCGGCAGGTAGCGCGCAGCGCGTTCAAGCTGAAGGACATAGTCGGGTACGTCCGCGCGAGGGGGCGCGGCTACCTTGGCAGTGGGGCCTGGGTTCATGGCCGAAGCCTATGCCAGCGTCGCGTTTTCAGCAAATCCTGAATGCGAAACAGCCCGCTTGCGGCGGGCTGTTTCGTGTCTGACCTGAAGCGACGTAGACAGCTCAGTCGTCGTTCTTGGACATGTCTTCGTCGGCAACCACTTCAGCAGCGGCCCATTCCAGCGCTTCACGCTCAGCACGCTCACGCTCGGACTTCTCGACTTCGTCGATCAGCGCGTTGTCGATCTTGCGGGCTGCGATCTCGCGCAGCGCCAACACGGTCGGCTTGTCTTCGGTTTCGCTGTTGTCCAGCGTGGCCGGAACGCCATTGGCGAGCTGGCGAGCGCGCTTGGACGCCATCATGACCAACTCGAACCGGTTGTTCACGACTTCCAGGCAATCTTCTACGGTAATGCGGGCCATACGGGCTCCCGGCGACCGTCAGGCCGCTCAGTCGGATGAGGGAAAGGGGACGGAGTGTAACCGCAGCGGCGTGGCAAAATCAAACCGGCCCCTGGATGATCCTTTTGCAATCAGTCAGTTGCGCCTGCATCTGCGGTCAACAGCGCCTGGATCAGGCCGCCATGGCGCACCTTCTGTGCTTCCCGGCGCAGGCGGCTGGCGGTGAAGATGGCACACAGCTCATTGACCGCGGTATCGAACACCTCGTTGACGATGACGTAGTCGAAGTCGTTGAAGTGCAGCATTTCCTCGCGCGCCGCTGACAGGCGCTGGGTGATCACCGCCTCACTGTCCTGGCCCCGCTTGCGCATGCGGTCCTGCAATGCCTGCTTCGACGGCGGCAGGATGAACACGGTGACCGTGCCCGGCACCAGCTGGCGCACCTGCTGTGCCCCCTGCCAGTCGATCTCCAGCAGCACGTCCTGGCCCGCCGCCAGTTGCGGCTCCACCGACTGCCGTGCGGTGCCCTTCCAGTCCCCATGCACCCAGGCGTGTTCGAAGAAATCGCCATCGGCGATCATCTCTTCGAACCGCTCGGCGCTGACGAAATGGTAGTGCTCGCCATTGATCTCGCCCGGCCTTGCGGCGCGCGACGTGAAGGAAATCGACAGCGCGATCTGCGGATCGCGTGCCAGGGTGGCGTTGACGATGCTGCTCTTGCCGGCACCGGAGGGCGCCGCCACGATGTACAGCGTGCCGCGCGCAGGCGTGGCCGACGGAAGGATCGACGGGCTGCTCATTCGATGTTCTGCACCTGTTCGCGGATCTGGTCGATCAGCACTTTCAGTTCCACCGCCGCGTTGCTGGTGCGGCTGTCGACGGACTTGGAGCCGAGCGTATTGGCTTCGCGGTTGAACTCCTGCAGCAGGAAGTCGAGGCGACGGCCCACCGGCTCGCGCTGTTTGAGCACGCGGCGGATTTCCACGATATGGCTGGACAGGCGGTCCAGTTCCTCGTCCACGTCCAGCTTCTGCAACCACATCACCAGTTCCTGCTCGGCACGGCCGGGATCGACCGGGTGCGGCAGGTCGGCCAGGCGCGCGGCCAGCTTGGCCCGCTGCCCTTCGCGGATGGCCGGGATCAGGGTGCGGACCTCGGCGGCGATGCGATCGATAGCGTCCACGCGCTCGCTGATCGCGGTGGACAGCGTGTCACCCTCGCGTTCGCGGGCAGCGACGAAGCCATCCAGCACGTGATCCAGCAGCGACAGCGCCTCGGCCTGCAGCACGGCGGCATCGGCGGCTTCGCCCTGCAGCACGCCCGGCAGCTGCAGCAGCTCGGTGAAGTTCACCTGCAGATTCGGGAAGTCCGAGGTGAGCCGGTGCGCGAGCTGGCCCAGCTGGCCCAGCAGCGCATCGTTGACCTGCAGGCTGGCTGACGCCTCCGGCGTGCGCAGCCGCATGACCAGGTCCAGCTTGCCACGGCTCAGGCGGGCGGCAATCCGCTCGCGCAGCTGCGGTTCCAGCGCGCGCAGCTCTTCCGGCAGGCGGATACCGACTTCAAGGAAGCGGTGGTTCACCGAACGCAGCTCGCAGCCCAGCGTGCCCCACTCGGTGGCGCGCTCGCCGCCAGCGTAGGCGGTCATGCTTCGGATCATGGGATTTCCAGATGCTTGCAAAGAGGGAATGGTACCCTAGCGGCTTCTTTCGAGCCTCCCTGCCTGCCCCGACCAGGGTGCGGGCGTGGACGCGTTCTTCCCGCTCCAACGGTACCCCGCCATGTCCAATACCCGCCCCAGTGGCCGCCAGCCCGACCAGATGCGCACCGTCACCCTGCAGCGCGGCTTCACCCGCCATGCCGAAGGTTCGGTGCTGGTGTGCTTCGGCGAAACCCGCGTGCTGTGCACCGCCACGGTGGAGAACCGCGTACCGGGTTTCCTGCGCGGTAAGGGCGAAGGCTGGGTCACCGCCGAATACGGCATGCTGCCGCGCGCCACCCACACCCGCAGCGACCGTGAAGCAGCCCGTGGCAAGCAGGGCGGTCGCACCCTGGAAATCCAGCGCCTGATCGGCCGCAGCCTGCGCGCCTGCGTGGACCGCAATGCGCTGGGCGAGCGCACCATCACCCTGGACTGCGACGTGCTGCAGGCTGACGGCGGCACCCGCACCGCGGCCATCACCGGCGCCTACGTCGCCCTGGCCGATGCGGTGAACCTGCTGATGAAGCGCGGCGACATCAAGCGCAACCCGATCATCGGGGCCGTCGCCGCGGTGTCGGTCGGCGTCTACCGCGGCACCCCCGTGCTGGACCTGGATTACGCCGAAGACAGCGATTGCGACACCGACATGAACGTGGTGATGAACGATGGCGGCGGCTTCATCGAGCTGCAGGGCACGGCCGAAGGCCACGCCTTCCGCCGCGACGAACTGGACGCGCTGCTGGCGCTGGCCGACAAGGGCGTGGGCGAACTGCTTGCCGCCCAGCAGGCGGCGCTGTCGGCATGAAGCGTCGGCTGGCCCTGACCACCTATCTGGTCGATGACTACGACCGCGCCATCGCCTGGTTCACCCGCGCGCTGGGCTTCCAGCTGCAGCAGGACATCGATCAGGGCGCTGGCAAGCGCTGGGTGGTGGTGGCGCCCGCCGCCGACGGCGGGGCCGGCCTGCTGCTGGCCCGCGCCAGCAGTGATGTGCAGGCCTCGCGCATCGGCGACCAGGCCGGTGGCCGCGTGGCCTTCTTCCTGGAAACCGATGATTTCGCACGCGACCACGCGGCGATGCTGGCTGCCGGCGTGGAGTTCATGGAGGCGCCGCGCCAGGAAGCGTATGCCACCGTCGCGGTGTTCCGTGACCTGTACGGCAATACGTGGGATCTGCTGGAGCTGCGCGCATGAATGCCACCGTGAACGGTCGCTTGGTACTGGCCAGCCACAACGCCGGCAAGCTGAAGGAAATGCAGGCGATGCTGGCCGACCTGCCGCTGCAGATCGTCTCGGCGGCCGCAGCGGGCGTAGGCGATGTGCCGGAAACCGGCCTGACCTTCGTCGAGAACGCGCTGATCAAGGCACGTGCTGCCTGTCAGGCCAGTGGCATGCCGGCGCTGGCCGATGATTCGGGCCTGATCGTCGATGCGCTGGGCGGTGCCCCTGGCCTGTACAGCGCGCGCTACGCCGGCAGCCCGACCGACGATGCCGCCAACAACGCCAAGCTGCTGGCCGACCTGCGCGATGTGCCCGCCAGCCAGCGCACCGCGCGGTTCTTCGCGGTGATCGTGCTGCTGCGCCATGCCACCGACCCGCAGCCGCTGATCTGTGAAGGCCGCTGGGAAGGCCTGATCCTGGACGCGCCGCGCGGCAGCAACGGCTTCGGTTACAACCCGGTGTTCCTGGACCCCCGGCACGGCCTGAGCGCAGCGGAGATGGAGCCTTCGCTGAAGAACACGCTCAGCCACCGCGCGCTGGCGCTGCAGCAGCTGAAGCAGCGACTGTCTTCCATCGTCCTGTAAGCGAAGCGCCCATGCCTGCCCCGACCCTGCCTGCCCTGATTCCGCCGCCGCTGGCACTGTACGTGCACCTGCCCTGGTGTGTGCGCAAATGCCCGTACTGCGATTTCAACTCGCACCAGGCCAAGGGCGCGCTGCCCTTCGATGCCTACATCGATGCGTTGATCCGCGACCTCGACCAGGACCTGCCCCTGGTGTGGGGCCGCGTGGTGCACAGCGTGTTCTTCGGCGGCGGCACGCCCAGCCTGTTCCCGGCCGAAGCGATTGACCGGTTCCTGCAGCAGGCCTCGGCGCGCCTGCGCTTTGCCCCCAATGCCGAAATCACCCTGGAAACCAACCCCGGCACCGCCGAGCACGGGCGCTTCGATGGCTACCGCGCCGCCGGCGTGAACCGGCTCAGCTTCGGCATCCAGACCTTCGACGATGAGGCACTGAAGCGGCTCGGGCGGATCCACGACAGTGCCGAGGCCGAGCGCGCGGTGAAGATGGCGCAGGACGCCGGCTTCGACAACCTCAACATCGACCTGATGTACGCGCTGCCCGGGCAGACCCTGGCCGGCGCGGAGCATGACCTGCACCGTGCCTTCGCCCTGCAGCCGGCGCACATGTCGCATTACCAGCTGACCCTGGAGCCGAACACCGTGTTCTTCGCCCGCCCGCCGCAGGGCATCCCGGACGAAGACAGCGCCTGGGACATGCAGGAGCACTGCCAGGCCCTGCTGGCACAGACCGGCTTCGAGCAATACGAAGTGAGCGCGTATGCGCGACCTGGCCGGCAGAGCGCACACAACCTCAATTACTGGCGTTTTGGCGATTATCTGGGCATCGGTGCCGGTGCGCACGGCAAGATCAGCTCCGGCGCGGAACAGCAGGTGCTGCGTCGCTGGAAACCCAAGCATCCACAGACCTTCATGGATACCGCCGGTACAGCGAGCGGGATCGGCGGCGACGATGTCATCGCCGCCGCCCGCCTGCCTTTCGAGTACATGTTGAACCTGCTGCGCCTGCATGAGGGCTTCACCCTGCGTGATTTCGAATCGCGCACCGGGCTGCCGCGCAGCGCGCTCGACGGTTCGCTGCAGCAGGCGATGCAGCGCGGCTGGCTGGAGCTCGTGGCTCCGGCAGCGGGCGAGGACGGGAGCACCTGCGCTGACGACGCCTGCGCCGATCACCACGATCACCGCCCTGCTGAAGGGCTGCTGCGCCCGACCGAGCTGGGCCGGCGCTTCACCAATGACGTGGTGGAGCTGTTCCTGGGCGAGTAGCGCCGCACCGGCCGACAGGGTAGATTCCGAGCCCGACCAGGGGAAAACGGACGTCCACCATCATGTCAGCCTCGCCGCCGCCGATGCCCGGGGACGCCGCGCGCTTTGCCGCCGTGGATGCACCGCCACGCGTGCGCCACCTGCTCGGCGCGCTGCTGGGTCTCGCCCGGCAGTCCCTGACCGCACCCCTGACCCTGACCGTGGTGGAGCTGGAGCGTGAACTGCTGCGGGATGCAGAACGCGCCCGCAATGGCCAGGTGCAGGCCGACCTGCTCGCCCAGGCACGACAGGTACATCCGTTCTCCGAAGGCTTCAGCCAGCGCTTCCTGGAACAGCTGGCCCAGGCATTCGCCGCGCTCTTTGCGCCTCCGGGCGAAGTAACCGCACGGGCCGAACCCCTGCACGCGGCCATGCCCACGCTGACCTTGGTCAATGACGTCGACATCGACCGCGACATCGTGCTGGTGGACATCATGCGCCGCGAACTGCAGCGCTCGGCCAATGCCTTGCAGCTGCTGGGCCAGCGCATGGCCGTGCTGGCGGCCTCGCCCGCGCTGGACGCCGAGCACGTGCCGCTGGGGCCGGCGACGCTGTGCGCCATCGTGCGCAGACTGGGCGACGAGGGAGGACTGGAGCTGGATGCGCAGCTGGCGCTCTACCGCAGTTTCGAACGGCAGGTACTGGAGCGTCTGGGCGAACTACTGGAACGCGCCAACGTGCTGCTCGGCCACGAAGGCGTGCTGCCCGGCCTGGTGTACACACCCTATCTGGCGCGCTCGGCGGCGACCCGGCGCATCGTGACCCAGCCGGGCCGCACTGCGGGCGCCGCAGCAGCGGCACGACCGCGTGCCACGCCGGTAACCTCATGGAACGGCGCCAACAGCAGCGCCACCCGCTCGTGGTCGGCGATGATGCACGACACCCTGGGTGGCATGGAAGGACCGGAGCCGCTTGAAACCGCAGCCGCTTCCGGCTTGCCCTCCGCCTCCGCTGCCAATGCGGCGACACCGCCCCCCTTGCCGTCGCTGTCGGTGGATCTGGCCGCACCGGCCATGAGCGCCCTGCATCAGCTGCTTGCCGGCGCGCGCGGCGCGATTGCGCCGGCGGCTGAAGCCGGCAACGCCGGTCACGCAGCCAATGTGGGAAGCGCGGGTTTCGCAACGCAGGCGGCGGCACCCGGGAGTGCGGCAAGCGCTGCCGCGCAGGAACGCCCGGTGGCCACGACCGTGCCGAGCGCGACCGTCGATGCCGTCCTGATGCAGCTGCAGACCCGCATCGCCCATGGTGCGGCCTCGCACAACATGGCCGACCTGCAGGCTGCCCTGCTGTCGCAGCTGCGCGCCGAACACGGGGACGACGCCGCCCTGACCGTGAAGGATGGCGACACCCTGGACCTGCTGGGCCTGCTGTTCCAGCAGATCCGCCACGAGCAGCGGCCACAGTCGACCGCCAATGACCTGGTGGGTCGCCTGCAGGTACCGCTGGCACGCGCGGCACTGGCCGATCCCGGCTTCTTCGTGCGCGACGAGCATCCGGCGCGCGAGCTGCTCAACACCATCGCCGAATTGAGCGCGAGTGGACTGCAGGCCGACGATCTCGATCCGCAGCTGGTGCAGAAGATCGAACGCACCGTGGAGACGGTGGTCGAGCACTACCACGACGACCCGGAGGTCTTCGCTGCGGCCAACGATGAAGTGCAGCAGCACCTGCGCGCGGCCGCGCACAAGGCCGAGCTGGCCGAGCGGCGCCATGTGGAAGCGGCGCGCGGCAAGGAGCGGCTTGAGGTCGCACGCCAACAGGCCACCGCACTGATCGAGCACTGCTGCGCGCAGCACCAGCCGCCGCGCTTCGTACAGACGCTGCTGCGCCAGGCATGGGCCGATGTGCTCACCTTGACCCAGCTGCGTCATGGCGAAGACTCTTCCCTGTGGGAGCAGCGGTTGCAGCAGACCACGCGCATCGCTGAAATCACCGCCCAGGCACCGGGGGGCGAGCACGCCGCCGATGACCTGCTGTGTGCGGAGCTGGAAGCCGCTGTGCTGCAGATCGGCTGCCACCAGGACGAGGCGCATGCGATCGCCCGCCGCCTGTCCACGCCGGGCGGCGAAGATGACAGCAGCTCGCGCACCGAACTGACGGCACGCCTGAAGACGCGCACGCGGCTGGGCGAGCAGGCCAATGGCAACGACACACGGCGCCTGGCGCCGCTGGCGCGCAGCGCCCTGGAGGAAGACTGCTACCGCCAATTGCGCACCCTGCCCTTCGGCACCTGGTTCGAGTTCATCATCAACCAGCAAGGCGATCTGCATCGGCAGCGCCTGTCCTGGTACAGCCTGGTGACCGAGCATGCGCTGTTCGTCAATCCACGCGGCCAGAAGGTCGCCGAGTACACCTTGGACACACTGGCGCGACTGATGGCGCTGGAGCAGGCGCGGATCGTGACGGAAGACAGCGGCCGTCTCATCGACCGTGCCTGGCAGGCCACGCTGCGTACGCTGCGCACACTTGCAGGCAACCGCATGGGAGACCCCGCATGAACGGCGTCGAAGACACTCCGGACACCCGCCGCGCGCCGCGCCGCCATGTCGCCGACCTGGTGCCGGTGACCGACACAATGACCGAGCGGGTGATCGGACGCCTGGGCAACGTATCGGAAACCGGCATGCTGATGCTGGCCTCGGTGCCGCTGCGCGACGATGCCCTTTACCAGCTGCAGTTCACCCTGCCGCTCAGCGACGGCCACCGTGCGCCCATCGATGTCGGCGTCCATCTGCTCTGGGCCGATCCCGCGCATGTGCCTGGCCAGACATGGGCAGGCTTCCGCTTCATCACCCTGGGCCGTGAACACCGCGACCTGCTGCGCAGCTGGATTGGTCAACAACCCGACTGATGCCCTCCGGCTTGAGGTCGGCGCGGCGCCGGGCGATCCCCATCACGCCCAGCGCCGGTTCCGGCACAGCAGCCGAGCAGCGCTTGCGGCACAATCGTGGATTGTTTTCCAACGAGTCTCCGCGATGATCCAGCATGACCCCGGCGTCCTCTATCCCGACCATCTGGCCGTGCTCTGCCACCGTGCAGAGACCGCCTTGGCCCGCGGCGGTTTCGATCATCTGGTGATTCCCAGTGGCACCCTGCACTACCAGGTATTCGACGATCGCGATTACCCGTATGCCGTCAATCCACAGTTCAAGGCGTGGTTGCCGCTGACCCGCGTGCCGAACAGCTGGTTGGTGTTCACGCCGGGCGAGCGTCCCAAGGTGATTTTCCACCAGCCTTTCGACTACTGGCACGTGGTGCCGGATGCACCGAGCGGCTGGTGGGCGGGCCACTTCGACATCCACATCATCCGCACGCCGGAAGAGGCGCTGGCATTGCTGCCCAGAGACCGTGCGCGCTGCGCCGTGCTGGGCGAACCGCAGAGCACGCTGGGTGACTGGGCACCGAACAATCCGGCGAGCGTGGTCAACTACCTGGAGTACCACCGCGCGTACAAGACACCGTATGAGATCGCCCTGATGCGCCAAGCGCAGGTATCGGGCGTGCGCGGCCATCGCGCGGCAGAAGCCGCTTTCCGCGGGGGGGCCGACGAGTTCTCCATCCACATGGCGTACTGCGCCGCCGTGGGGCAGGATGCCAACGAGTTGCCTTACGGCAACATCGTGGCGCTGAACGAACACGCCGCGGTCCTGCACTACACCGAACTGGGCCGGCAGGCGCCGCAGCCGCTGCGCAGTTTCCTGATCGATGCAGGCGCGAGTGCGCACGGTTACGCCAGTGACATCACCCGCACCTACGCCACGCACGGCCACGATGAGTTCGCCGCGATGATCGCCGCAGTGGATGCAGCGCAGCAGCAGATGTGCGCGTCGGTGCGCGCAGGTGTGGACTACAAGCAGTTGCACGTGGACGCGCATCTTTCCTTGATGGGCGTCCTCAAGGATTTCGGCGTCATCACCGTGTCACCGCAGACGGCCGTGGAGACCGGGGTCAGTGCCGCGTTCTTCCCGCACGGCCTGGGCCATCTGATCGGCCTGCAGGTACACGACGTCGCGGGCTTCGCGGCGGGCGAAGACGGTGGCCGCATTGAACGCCCGGCCGGCCATCCCTACCTGCGCATGACGCGCGTCCTGGAGCCGGACATGGTGGTCACCATCGAACCGGGCCTGTACTTCATCGACATGCTGCTGGACGAAGTGAAGCAGGCCGGTCATGGCGCCAGCATCGACTGGAACCGGGTGGATTTCTTCCGTCCGTACGGCGGCATCCGCATCGAAGACGAAGTGCTGTGCACGACCGGCGAAGCGGACAACCTGACCCGTCCGGAGTTCGCGGCGGCGGCGAACGGGTGAGACCCCCTCGCGGCGGGCTTCAGAGCTGAAGCCGTGGGTGGGCCGGGCGGTGGGGCTGGGCGGGGGACGGCAAAAGCCGCTCCTGCGTGCCTCGTTTCGCGCCATCCATGGCGCTCAACGCCCCCGCCCAGCCCCACCGCCCGGCCCCTGACAGGTTCCGTGGCCGCCCGCCGCGTATGAAAAAAGAGAAAAGCGGTAGCGCCGACCCATGGTCGGCGAGCGCAGCGGGCCGTTGGCGGAAACATTCCGCCGAGCACGGCTCGGCGCTACCGCAGGCCCCGTTGACCCGTCGGGTGGAGGGAGCCCCTGAGTCAGGGGCGGCCGCGAAGCGGCGGGGTGTGGGTGCTGGTGAGACGGGGCCCGCGGTTTGCGCAGCAAAGCGTGGGAGCGGCAGCGCGAATGCGATGACGTGTCCCCGTCCCCCGCCCAGCTCCACCGCCCGGCCCAACGCAGAGAGCTCTACGCGACCCACCACGAGGGGCTCAGCCGTTCGCCGTTCGCCGCGACGGATTACTGGCGGCGGTAATCCGTCACGCGTGGACGTCGAGCAGGCCCCGCTGGCGGATCAGCTGGGCGCTGGAAAGCGTGACCTCTGCGACGCCGTGCTCGGCATCGCGCCCTTCGCCGGTGAAGCCGCCCCGCGGCTCACCCTGGCCGGGCTCACCCTGCGGCTGATGGCCGACATCGGCGTGGGCCAGCTGGAAGCCCTGCTCACCCAGCAGTTCACGCAGCCGCGGCAGGCTGCTTTCCAGGGCGTGGCGGACATCCACGTGTGGACTGCTGAAGCTGGCGTGGACCTTGTCGCCGTCCATCTGCAGGCGCACATCGATCGCCCCCATGTCATCGGGACTGATGCGGATGTGGGCGTGGCCGATCTTCTGTTCGGCCAGCCAACCCACCTTGGCACTGATGGCGTCGTCGAAGCCGTCCTGGCCCAGCACCGGCGTCGGGTTCGGATCGCTCATGCGCGCCACGGCGGGTTCGCTGCCGGTGCGCATCGCCTGCAGGGAGGACAGGCCAAACAGCAGGCCGGGCGCGGTAGCGGGGTCGTCGCTGGCTGCGGCCTCGTCCGTGCCGGTCGCGGCCATCAGGGCGTCCATCAGGTCGGCAGGCAGCTCGGCATCGCCAGCGTCCGCCTCCACGGCGATGGCCATCCCTGAGGCGGCGGCGGCCATCGGCAGTGTCGGCGATGCCACCGTCGGGGACGTCATCACCGCAGGCGATGCCGACGGGGTGGCGAGGGCGGCCGGCGCATCCGTAGCGGGCGGCGGCATCGACAGCAGCAGGCCGGCCAGGCCGGCGGGCGGCCACTCGGGCGCTTCATCACGATGCTCGGTACCCTCAGAGGGGGCTGCCGGGCTGACGGTGGCTTCGGTGTCCGTCGCGGCATCCGGGCTGGACTCCCGTGTATCGCCGTCCTGTGCCGCGGTGGGGCGGTCCTTGCTGGGCGCGGTGGTGTCGGGCGGCGTGTCGGCGTCGGCTTTCTGCGGAGAACGTGGGGGGCGCGAGGGGCTGTCCGCCTGCTGCAGCATGCGGTCGAATCCGTCGGCGCCGTCCTTGCCGCGGGCTGCGTTGCCGCGCGCTGACGTGCCCGCAGCGGCCACTGCGCTTCCGCTGGTGCTGCCACCCAACGCCGGCGCCATCACGACTGCACCCCGGAGTCCGGGTCTGCCACCTGTTGCAGGCGGGAGCGACGTGCTCCGAGATCGTCCATCTCGCGCTGGGTGCGCTTTTCGGCGACCTGCTGTTCCTGCGCGCGATAACTGGCGGCCAATTGTTCCAGCACTTTCTTGTCCCGGCTGGCAAGCAGCAGGCGCGCGCGTTCGGCCTCCACTTTCTCGCGGTTGCTGTCCACGTTCTGGGTCTGCTGGGTGACCGCACTGTCCAGCCGGTCCAGGAAGGCGCGGCGATTCAGCAGTTGTGCCGGGCTGGTCGCGGCCATCTGCGCATTGGCGTACTCGTCGGCGTAGCGCCGCAGCTCGTCCAGCCGCGACAGATGCGTGTCCAGCGTACGCTGGCGGTCTGCCAGCTCGCGCGCCACGGTGTCTTCTTTTTCCTGTGCGCGCTTGAGCAGCGGATCGATACGCTTTGATTGCATCATGCCGCGTGCTCCGGTTCCACCAGACGCTTGAGGGCCGCCTGGCTGTGGGGAAGGTCGGCCGCCTTGGCGACGTCCTGGCCGAGGAACTCGACGATCTCGGGCCAGCGCTCCAGCGCTTCGTCCGTCGCCGCATCGTTGCCGCGCTGGTAGGCGCCGATCGCAATCAGATCACGGTTCGACGAATAGGCCGACACCAGTCGCTTCAGCTTGCGGATGCGCAGGCGCCACGCTTCGTCGGCGATTTCCGTGACCACGCGGCTGACCGAGGATTCCACGTCGATTGCCGGGTACAGGCCGCTGTCGGCCACCCGCCGCGAGAGCAGAATATGACCGTCCAGAATGGCGCGCGCGGCATCGGCGATCGGATCCTGCGGATCATCGCCTTCGGTCAGCACGGTGTAGAACGCGGTGATGGAGCCGCGGCCCTTGGCCCCGTTGCCGGCCCGTTCCACCAGTGCCGGCAGCTTGGCGAACACCGAGGGCGGATAGCCGCGGGTGGTCGGCGGTTCACCCACGGACAGGCCGATCTCACGCTGGGCCTGGGCGAAACGGGTCAGTGAATCCATCAACAGCAATACGTTCAGGCCCTGATCGCGGTACCACTCGGCGATGGCGGTCGCGCGGTAGGCGCCATGCAGGCGTGCCAGCGGCGGACGGTCAGCGGGTGCAGCGACGACCACCGCGCGGCGCAGGCCTTCTTCGCCCAGCGTCGATTCGACGAAATCACGCACTTCGCGGCCGCGTTCACCGATCAGGCCGACCACGATCACGTCCGCCGAAGTGAAGCGGGTCATCATGCCCAGCAGCGTTGACTTACCGACGCCGGAGCCGGCGAACAGCCCCACGCGCTGGCCGCGGCCGATCGGCAGCAACGCGTTGATCGCGCGCACGCCGACATCCAGCGGCTGGGTGATCGGCTCGCGGGCAAGCGGGTTCATCGACACGCCGGCCATGCCGACCGAGCCCTCCGCGCGGATCGGGCCCTTTCCGTCCAGCGGCACGCCATCACTGTCGATGACACGCCCCAGCAGGCCTTCGCCCACATCCACGCCGCCGCCACGGCGCAGCGAAGGCACCACCCGCGCATTGGGCAGCAGGCCGTGCAGTTCAGCGCTGGGCATCAGGTAGGTACGATCGCCGGCGAACCCGACCACCTCCGAGTCCACCCAGCCGCCGTCCACTTCCACCTTGCAGCTGGCGCCCAGCGGCGCTTCGCAGCCGACCGCTTCCAGGGTCAGGCCCACGGCGCGACGCAGTACACCCTCGCGGATGAGTCCGCGCCCGTGCAGCGTGTCGAACTTCAAGGCGTCCAGGCGTGCGCCGAGGCGCAGGTTGCGTGCACCGGTCCATTCCGGCGGCAGCGGCAGATCGATCGTGCTCATGCGCCGGCTCCTACTTGTCGCATCACTTTGTCCAGTGCACCGCGCAGGCGCGCCTCCAGCGTGCCGTCGATGCGCACGCTCTCCGCATGCACGCGCAGGTCGCCACGGCCCAGCGCGGGGTCGGGCACCAGACGCTGCTGCGGTGACAGCGTGAGCAGGGGGGCGAGGGCGGCGATGTCATCCGGATGCAGGCGCACTTCCACCTCGCGGCTGCTGCCACCGACGGCGTCAACGCCTTCGGCGACCAGTTGCGCCAGCAGTTCCGGATCCACTTCGTACGCGCGTCCGACCAAGCTGCCGGCAATGCGCACGGCCAGCTCGCCGAGCGCGGCGACGGCTTCGTTTTCCAGACGCACCAAGGGGCGGCTGAAGTTGTCCAGGATGCCCTCCATCTGTGCGACGACGCGGCGCACCTCGGCCTGGCCCTGGGCAAAGCCTTCGGCATGGCCATGGCTGAAGCCTTCTTTCTCGGCGCTGTCCTGGATGGCCTGGATCTCTTCCAGGGTGGGGGGCTGCAGCAGCGGCTCCGGCTCGTGCTCCGGCTCGCCCTGCAGCAGGTGCTCGTCGAGCAGCGGCTGCGCATCGGCCAGCAGGTCGGGGGCATTCCAGCGGATGGCCGTGTTCACAGCATGGCCTCCGCGCTGCCACCGAGGGCGACCGTGCCTTCATCGGCCATGCGCTTGACGATGGCAAGGATCTCGCGCTGCGCCCCTTCCACGTCGGACAGACGCACCGGTCCGCGTGCTTCCATGTCTTCCAGCAGGATCTCCGCCGCGCGCTGGGACATGTTGCGGGTGATCTTGTCGCGCACCTTGATGTCGGCACCGCGCAGGGCCAGGCCCAGGCGTTCGCCACTCACTTCGCGCAGCACCAGCTGCATCTCGCGGTCGTCCAGGTCGACCAGGTCGTCGAAGACGAACATCATTTCCTGGATGCGCCCGCTGAGCGAGGCATCCACGCGGGCGATCTCGCCCAGGATCACCTGGTCCTGCCCGCTGTCCATGAAGTTCAGGATGTTGGCCGCCACCTGCACGCCGCCGATGTTCGACGACTTCAGGTTCTGGTTGCCGGAGAACTGGCGTTCCATGATTTCGTTGAGCTCGTTGAGCGCATTGGGCGGGATGCCGTCCAGCGTGGCGATACGCAGCAGTACGTCCACGCGGGTGCGCTCCGGCAGCAGCTTCAGCGCATCGGCGGCCTGGTCGGTTTCCAGGTGGGCCATGACGATGGCGATGATCTGCGGGTGCTCGTTGCGCACCAGGTCGGCGACCGCACGCGGATCCATCCACTTCAGCGCATCCAGGCCCGTCGTGTTGCGTCCCAGCAGGATGCGGTCGATCAGGCTGCTGGCTTTCTCGCTGCCCAGTGCCTGCACCAGCATGTTGCGGATGTAGTCGTCCGAGCCGACACCGAGGGAGGTCTTGGAGGTCAGCTCGTTGTTGAAGCTGTCCATCACGCCTTCTACCTGCTCGCGGGTGACATTGCTCATGGTTGCCATGGCGATGCCGATCTTCTGCACCTCCTTGGGCTCCATGTGGCGCAGTACGTCGGCGGCTTCCTGCTCACCCAGGGAAAGCAGCAGGATGGCCGCGCGCTGTACGCCGCTGATCGGCACCTCATTCATGCGCCACCCACCCCTTGACGACCTGCGCGACGCGCTTGGAATCGGTTTTCACTGCTTCGCGTGCCATGCGCAGGCGCTCTTCATAGGAATCCACCGGCAGGGCCAGCGGTACGCTGCCCAGGCTGCTGCGGTCACGCTCCAGCGCGGGGAGGTCCATGTCATCGTCCACCAACTGCACATCGGCGGTCAGCGGATCCTGGCCGAGCTGCGCCGGGCGCGGGCCGTTGCCGCTGATCGCGCGCAGTGCCGGACGCAGCACGCCGAACAACAGGGCCAGCACGACCACCGCACCCAGCAGCAGGCGCAGGCCATCCTGCACCCACGGCAGCTCCCACCACTTGGGGCCTTCCACCGGAATGACTTCACGCACGAAGGGCGCGTTCATCACCGATACGGTGTCGCCGCGCTCGGCATTGAAGCCGACCGCCTGCTTCACCAGACCCTCGATGCGGGTGAGTTCGGCGGCCGACAGTGCCTGCTCGGTCACCTTGCCGTTGGCACCGGGACGCGGGACGTTGTCCAGCAGTACTGCCACCGACACGCGCTCGATGCGTCCGGCGGGCTGGCGGGTATGCTGCAGGGTGCGGTCCAGTTCGTAGTTGCGGGTGGCGTTGCGCGAGGTTTCGGTCGGCGCTGCGGTCGCCGCCGCAGGCGCGGGCTGTCCCGGCGGCGCATTGCTGGCCGCCCCTGGCACGCCCTGCGGACCGGTTGCGGCGGTGGAATTTTCGCTGGTCTGCTCGCTGCGCACCTTGGCCGGCTCGCCGTTGTAGAGCTCGCGGGCTTCTTCGGTGGTGGAAAAGTCCATCGCCACGCTGACTTCCGGCTTGACCCGACCCGGGCCGGTCATCGGCTCCAGCAGCTCACGGATGCGCTGGTTGAACGAGGTTTCCTGGCGGCGCACCTGCTCGAATTGGGCTGCATTCAAGGCCGCTTCGCTGTTCGGATCGGACACGCTGAGCATGCGCCCGCTCTGGTCGACCACGGTCACACGTTCCGGGGTGAGGTCGGGGATGCTGGCGGCGACCATGTGCACGATCGCGTCAACCTGTCCACGCTCCAGCTGCTGACCACCACGCAGTTCCAGCACCACCGACGCGCTGGCGACATCGCGCTGGCGGGTGAAGGCGCTGGGCTTGGGGATGGCCAGGTGGACGCGCGAATCACGCACCGGACGCAGGGTGTTGATGGTGCGCGACAGCTCGGTTTCCAGCGAGTGCTGGTAGCGCGCGCTTTCCACGAACTGGCTGACGCCGAAGCCGGGATCGCGCTCCATCAGTTCGAAACCGAGGCGTCCGTTGTCGGTCAGGCCGGAGCTGGCCAGCTTCAGGCGGGCATCGTGCAGGTTCTTTTCCGGCACGGTGATGCCGCCGGTGGCCGCATCCAGCTCGAAGGGAATCTGTGCCGCGCGCAGCAGGTCGGTGGCTTCGGCGGTGGCCTTCTGGTCCAGGCCGGTGTACAGCGGCACCATGCCGGGCTTCTGCGACCAGAAGAACACCGCCAGGCCGGCGGCGACGGCCACGGCGATCATGGCCATCAGGCCGAGGCGGCGTGCGATCTGCAGGCTCTGCAGGCGATCAAACCACTGACCGGCCTTCTCGCCGTTCAGTGCTTCCTTGGAAAGGGTCAATGCCATGGGATGCGGTCCTTACAGCGGCATGTTCATCACGTCCTGGTAAGCCTGGACGAGACGGTTGCGGACTTCCACGGTGGCACGGAAGGCGATCTGCGATTGCTGCGAGGCGATCATGACCTTGGCCAGGTCGGCACCGGGTACGCCCAGTTCGAAATCACGCGCCAGTCCGCCCGATTTCGCCTGCGCCTCGTTCACCGATGACAACGCGCCACGCAGGGTATCGCTGAAGCTGGTCGGCGCAGGGCCGCCCATGCCGGTTCCGCCCGGGATCGCATTGGTACGCGGCATCTCCGACAGCGGACTGGACAGCGGCTGGGTAGCCTGCGTCTGGAAGCTGCGGATCTGCGAAAGGATCGAGGTGACGGAGTGGCTCATGTGGCGCGATTCCATGGAACGGGAACGGGGGAGTTGCCCTGTTGCCGATGCAAGCGCCGTGCCGGAACCGTTAATGTTTGCCGAAGGTCTGCCGGGCGGAGAGGACAGCGGCCTTTCTGTGGGCGCTCAACGTGCTGCCGCGGGAGGCGACGGAAATCCGGCGTCGGGTTTCCGCCTCCGTTCCGTCAGTGCGGCTGCAGCGTCCACGTGCCGCCATTCTGGCGACGCTTCGGTGGAATGGGGCCGTCGAACTGGGTGAACACGAAGCGGCCCTGCAGATCGCTCTGGCAGGTCAGCAGCAACTGGTAATGGCTGTCGCCCGCTTCGAACGCTTCGTGCATGTCGATCACGGCGATGTTGGCGGCGATTCGTTGGTACTGGTAGGTGCCCTGATAGCGCAGGCGCGTCCCGAGCACGGTGAGCAGGTAGTGGCCGCCGCTGAAGTCGACCCGCACCATGCGGCCCGCATTCGGGTTGTCCGGTCGCCACAGGGGGTCGCTGAGGTTGGTCAGGCGGCGGCTGTCGATGCTGCTGGGCATGCTGCAGCCGGGCGGCTGGGCTGGGGCGGCTACCGCGGTGTGGGCCAGCAGGCAGGCGGCGAGAAGGGGAGGCAGGATGCGCATGGGGCGGCTCCAAGGATGCGGAGTGCCCAGCGTGTTGCGGAGTGGTCGCCGTGGCTCTGAGGAAATGTGCAAAGTGCGCGTTGTAGCGCCGAGCCGTGCTCGGCGGGATGCCGGCCGCGTGCGGGGTCGCGGAAGGCGCCGCTGCGCTCGCCGAGCGTGGCTCGGCGCTACCGGGTCGGTTCGTGCGGGGAGCCGTTGTAGCACCGAGCCGTGCTCGGCGGGATGCCGGCCGCGTGCGGGGTCGCGGAAGGCGCCGCTGCGCTCGCCGAGCGTGGCTCGGCGCTACCGGGTCGGTTCGTGCGGGG
>Ga0247812_10000727_pt1 | contig 19323 bp, 15 predicted proteins | sample UWRJL149409B1_FD_178011 | JGI IMG/M metagenome (GOLD analysis project Ga0247812, IMG submission 178011) | Plant litter microbial communities from Arlington Agricultural Research Station in Wisconsin, United States - UWRJ-L149-409B-1 | ecosystem: Environmental > Terrestrial > Plant litter >...
CTCAGGAAAAGTTAAAAAGAACAGAACAGAAATATTCTGATCAGGAAATAATAAAAGAAGAAGCTGTGGGAGATAATAACCTTAGCAACAATGTAGTTGCTACTGCTAATCAGGAAAAACAGTTTAACTTACAATCCGTTTCTAATACTGCGGTTTCTGCTGCAAATGTTCAAATTGCTACAAATGCTATAGTCAATTTAGCAAGCGATATGGGAAGCATAGTAAGTATTTTAAATGCCGCTGATTATGGTAGCCAAATTTACGAACAAGCACTTGCTGTAAACAAATTAATGAATGACACGGCATATAATGCTGAAGTAACCTCTCAATTGGCAATGGAAGCCTCATCCTTAAATGCGGAAGTAACTGCAAGTACCGTTTCAGATATGGCAACTTCTACTGCCGGATCAATTACCAACTTATTAAGTATTCTAAACAGTCAATTAGAAGCTACTTCAGCATTACAAACAACTGAAAATGCTAATTATGCTTCTGCTGCAACTGCTCAGAAAAAAGCAGAAGGTGAATTAATAGACGCTAAAGTAGATTTTGACGCTACAAAATCTACCTACTTATCTAGTATCAACGAATTAAATTTAAACTTACAAATTAAAAGCAAAAGTAATATAGACTTTACTGTTCAATTTGATGCTTATCTAAATCCTTTCTATAACGATATAGAAAATTTAGTAAATGGTATAATTACTTATCCGTACAATGTTAGTCCTGTAGAAAATTATTACATTTTCGTAGTAAAAGAAAGTGAAAGAACCATTTTTTCAATGACTATTGCAGAAGGATTAATTAACTCTCCTAATATAGCTATACCAGTAAACAATAAAAAGAATCAAGCTACTATAGAAAAAAAGATTTCAATAACTGGCATAAAAGACATAAATAATGAAGCTATAACATTAGGAGAAAATTATGTTGTATTTGTTTTGGCACAATTTACAGTAGATTATAAAAAATCATTAAATAATTTTGAAGATTATTTAACCGCTTCATCCTCTCCATTCATATTAACTACTCAACTAAAAAGTCCAAATCCTGAAGCAATAAAAGTTGTTTTTTTAGATGAAAAAGAAAATTCTAATAATATAACATCACAGGTATTACAATTTGATTTAAACGAAAAGAATAACACAGTTGAGTACAGATGCATGTTTATACCTGATAATTCAGCATTTGTAAATGGAATGTTTAAAACTCAAGACTTACAAAGTATAGAAGAGCAATTTGTAAAAGAAGTAAGTGAAGAAATAGAAAAATACAAAGCTGTTGACGATGAGTCGGAGATTAATAACTTATTAGAAATTCTAAAAGAAGAATTAGAGAAACTTACTACTGAAAACACACCAAAAGCAGCAGCTGATTCAACTAAAAATGACGCTGAAGCTGATACAGAAAATGATGCTGTACAAAATACATCACTAATAGAGGAGATTAAAACAAATATTAGCACTTTAGAGTCAAAACTTAAAAGTTCGACACCTTCTGATAGCAGTGTAGAAACAAATAGTTCTAATAAAACTCCAAAACCTGGTTTCTTTTTTAATAAATTAATTGCTGAAAATGTTACAGATGGAAATTATACGGTTCCCACTGGTGATCAAATCAAAATTGACTCAAAAACAAATATAAAATCAGTAACTCTTCCAATACTTGAAAACACCACCGATAATTTTGGGAACCCACTTATTGAAGGGAATGAATACATTCCTGTTGTATTGTCGGTAGCTTCTGGACCTAAAAAAGTAGCTGTTCAATTTTCAAGCTCAATCTCTGATTTTGTAAATACAGACACATTCCGCTATCATACAATAAAACCCATAACAGAAAAAAATAATTAACAATTTAAAAAAATAGAAAATATGGAAGCAATAAAAAATATGGCAATAATGGATATGGCAATAATAAAACCATCAAAATATGGGGTTACCGAAAATAAAAAAAGAACTTTAGACTCTTTAACTATTCAAGTTTTAAATGCAACAGATGAAGTATCTCAATTACAAGCAATAGTAAGTTCTCTAACAGACAAATCAACTACTTATCAAGGTTTTTTAACACAAGCAGATGCTAATAAAACTCAAGCTTTTAATAATATTGGTTTAATGAATACTGTGGTTAAAAATGCTCAGAATTTAAAAGATAATTCAGAGATTGCCTTAGGTGAAATAATTTTAGCAAACTCCAAGACAGAAAATGTAGCACAGAACACCACAAGTGTTACAAATAAACTGATTTATACCGCTGAGATGATAAATAAGTTGGCTAATCTAATCATTAGAAAAAAAGCACAGAATCCTCTTATTTCAGATCAATTAATAAAAATGATTACAGCAGCAGGCAATAATGCAAACAATGCAGTTGCTCTATCTCTGGTAGCTTTAAATTCAACATTCACAGCTCAATCAACAAATAAGCAAGTTCAAAACACGGCTGCTTTAGAAAGTTTACAATCAATCAAACTATACGATAAGCTAACTAATGATAAAAAGACTAATACTACTAGTTTATCATTAAATACTTTATTGAACAATGCTTACAATGTTGCCGTAATAGAATTCAATAAGATGCAAAGTGCTTATAATGAAACTTTAAATCAGTTAAATATAAAAACAGCTGAGTTAAATAAAGCACAGATTAATTTAAAATCTTTACAAGCTGGTTTAGCAGCTGCAAATGCCGCAGCGCTTGCCGGTTAAGATAAATAATACAAATCATTTGGTTTTTAATCACAGTTTTTATTGCTATTTTAAAAACTGTGACTAAAAACAGGAACTTTTACTAAAAAAGCAAGCCATGAATCGTATTTACAAAAAATTTTATAGTGCTTTCTACACTAAAACTAATTATATTCCTTCAAAACCTTTAAACAAAACACTATACCCTGGTGACTTTTTCCATATTATTAATGGAGAAATGATTGTTTTGGGAAACATTTTTAGTTCCAATATCGTGGATATGAAAAATGTAGTTTTTGAGCATGATATCAAATTAAATGCTGATTCCTGGCAATTTAGCGACGGTGTTTCAAAACCTTATTCAGGGAGAGGAACAGGCAATAGCGCCTTAGATGGAGTTTTTGAATTTAGCAAACAAATCTTAGCTTTTGAAACTAGCGGCAGTTTTATTTTTAAAAGTAATAAGCCTGAAGCAGTTAAAATTAAAAATTGGACTGAACTACAGAATGAATTAATTATAAAACTAACTCAAACTTATTTTTCTTTCAGAGAGCTCTATTTAATTACTGAAACAGCAAGTGCTTCCGATTGGACATTAGCTATTGCCGGAGCAAAAAATGGAGAATTAGAAATTGCCATGGAAATTGAAAATTTCGGTCTGGTAGATATTTTTGGGCATTCCTCTTCAAAAACAATTCAGTCAAAAGATATTGAATATTATAACAGACAATCCGAAAGAAGGCCTGGTTTTTTTAAAGCTAAGAAATTAGCGGAACAAAATGAAAGCTTGCCAACATTTATAGACAATCTTATATACCAGCGCACCTTATTAAATTTATGGGGAAAAGATTTTTATAAATACAATCTGGATACGAATCAAGAACAAGATAATACCAACTTGAACAATGCTCAAATAAGCATTTTGGATCTTTTATCTGGTAATCAACTCAATCCCAACACTGCACTACTCTATTTTAAATGGACCGATGCTTCATTAGATGATATTGAAAAACTTTTTGTAAACCATGGGATCTAAAACCAACATAACAATTCTGCATGAGGAACTGGATTGGCTTGAAAAAGTCATACAACAAGTTATTTGTAGTTATTTGTTGCAAGAAGGTCATGAAAACGATTGGCACGATATTCCTATGTCTGATTTATCTGCAGAAAATGGTCCTTTTGCTTCCTTTGTAAACGATTGGCAAATAAATATCTACGAACGTTTAGGGATTGCATTATGCCTGGCTCCACATCTAAGACCTGAAATTTTAGACACCTTCTTTGGTAAAAATGCTATGTATGATCGGGGTTTTACCGAATTTGGAGGGGTAATAGACAAAGGGCATAGCGGGTTTATACCTACTGGACAAACATTAGCTTTCCTAATTACAGCTACACATAAAGAATTACTGGATGAAGTCCATAAAATAGTAAGCAAAGAAAACAAACTCATCAAAGAAGATGTACTGCAATTAGCAGAAACAGATGCTTTCATTCCAAAATTAAATGGCATCCTTAGTCTGCATCACAATTGGTTTCATTATTTTATAACCAATGAAAAAATTAGTGTAGCACAAAGTGCTTCTTTCCCGGCACAAAAAATAACCAGCTCTTTGAACTGGGAAGAGGTTGTACTCGATGTTATAGTTATGGAACAGGTAAACGAAATCCTTAACTGGCTGGAACATAGTGAAACTTTACTCAACGAATGGGGTTTGTCCCGCAAAATAAAGCCTGGTTATCGCGCTTTGTTTTATGGTCCCCCGGGAACAGGAAAATCATTAACCGCTACCCTTTTAGGAAAAGCAACGAACAAAGAAGTTTATCGAATTGATTTATCGATGATTGTTTCCAAATACATTGGAGAAACCGAGAAAAATTTATCCAAAGTATTTGATATTGCCCGGGATAAAGAGTGGATTTTGTTTTTTGATGAGGCCGATGCCTTATTTGGTAAACGAACTGCTGCTAATTCCTCTAATGACCGACATGCTAACCAACAAACCGCTCATCTTTTACAACTCATTGAAGATTTTCCCGGGGTAGTTATTCTGGCCTCTAATTTAAGAGCCAATATGGACGAAGCATTTACCAGACGTTTTCAGGCTATTATACATTTTAATATGCCATCTACAGAAGAACGTTATCAATTGTGGCAGAATGCATTCTCAGGTATTTGTACCTTATCAGAAGAAATAGATTTATATCAAATTGCCGAAGATTATGAGTTGGCTGGTGGAGCTATTATTAATGTATTGCGATACTGCGCTTTGGCTGCTATAGGCCGAAATGATTCCGTTGTAACTAAAAACGAGTTATTAAAAGGAATAAAACGTGAGTTTGGCAAAGAAAACAAAACCCTAATTCTAAAACAGTAAACCATGTTAAAAAATATAACATTAGCTTTAGCAATATGGTTTTTAGTAGATTGGGCTTATAATGAAAAAATAAAACCTTTCTTAAAGACAGAATTAGAAACGGAATCAAAAACAGAATCAAAAGCAGAAATAAAAATAGAAATTTCCCAACCTGCAAAAGATACATTAAAAATGAAACCATTGAGTTTAGTTAAAAATTTATTGCTAAAAGATTCTGTTACTTATGGATTAGATATTTCGCACTATCAAGGTGACCTTATAACTGCATTAAATAAAAAAAAAGACTCCCTTTATTTTGTCATTTGCAAAGCCACTGAAGGTGAAAGTTACACAGACCCAACATTTCAAAGTAATTGTAGTATACTCAAAGAAAAACAGCTAATAAGAGGTGCTTATCATTTTTATCTCTGTGAGTTTGACCCCATAGACCAAGCCCAGCATTTTTCAAAAGTTGTTATGGATAACCAATTTCTAAATAATAGTCATTTACCCCCGGTTATGGATATCGAAAATAGTAGTATGGATACCAATTGTGGTGATTTAAAAACCGCTCAGAACAACATACTGCTCTTTCTAAAAGAAGTAGAAAAAATAACAGGTCGCATTCCTATGATTTATACCAATAAAACGACGGGAGACAAATATTTAAACACTCCCGATTTTACAAAATACCCATTATGGATAGCGGCCTATACAAATGATCTTACGACCAGTAATATCCCCTCAGCATGGGATAATAAATGGATGATATGGCAGCGTTCCGATAGTTACTCTTACCAGGATGCCAATTTTGATTTTGATATTTTTAATGGCAATCGACTGGAATTGAGAAAATTTATTAGAAGTACGATTGTTAAAAATAAGTCTAACAACTAACTCTTTAATCTTTTTAGTATGAATGAATCGATAAAAGACACTGTTCAAAAAAAAACAAGCACACTACAAGCTGTGGCAAATGCTACTGGAAACCAAGGAAAAGTACTTATTGACAATAGGAATAATACCACTTTACAAAAGAAAGAAAATACTATTCCTACTAACCAAGGAGTTGCACAAAGAAAGCCAAATAATACAATTCAGTTTGGTAGAGGAGAAAATAATAATATTAAGCATATAGGAAAAAGATCGTTTAATAAAGCTTTAAAAAAGCGGATAGGAGGCACAAAATCAAAACATGACATTAGTCATAAAGCTTCAGCCAAATACTTTCAAATCATTGGAAAACGAATCATACGAAAACCAGGTAAAATTAATGAACGATTTATTTCAGGATTACAAAACATAGACAAATCTGCACTAACAAAAAAAGATCACACGTTATTTAATCAAGGAATTACTGCCTTGAAACAAGGACGTAAAAATGGAAAAATAACCTCCTCTGAGCAAGATCATATTGCAAATTCTTTGCGTCTTTTTGCAAATCGTAATCCTAAAAATCTAAGAAATAAGCCAGAAAGAGAAAATAGACAAATTGGTGCATATCCTCACTTTAACATTGATAACGGAGAAGTTTCAGATGATGGAGAAGACATCCTAGAAACTTTAAATACACAAGCTGAAGAATTTAGTGATTCTGAATTTTCAGATTCTGAAGAACTAAACATTACGAAAAGTTACAAAAAATTACCAAAACATATTGGCAAAGGAAAAAGTATTAAAAGTACTTCTGACCAAGTAGAATATCGTAAAAAAAAATAAGTCGAATAATTCATCTAAAAGAAATGTTATGCAAAACACACAAGACCTACAACCCAAATCAGAATCGGTTTCAAATGCAAACAGCAAAACAGTTCAAAATAAAGCAATTACACTAGAAGACAATCGTTCTTCGGCAATTTTACAAAAAAAAGCCAACACCACTGGTTTACCTGATAACTTAAAATCTGGAATAGAAAACCTTTCTGGTCACGCTATGGATGATGTCAAAGTGCATTACAATTCCAACAAACCTGCACAGCTGAACGCGCATGCTTATGCACAAGGAACTAATATTCATATAGCTTCAGGACAAGAAAAACATCTACCACATGAAGCTTGGCATGTGGTGCAACAAAAGCAAGGTCGTGTAAAACCTACCATGCAAATGAAGGGCAAAGTAAATGTGAATGATGATAAAGGTTTGGAGAAAGAAGCAGATTTTATGGGAAGAAAAGCTTTACAAATGAAAGATAAAGTTGAAGTTATCAAAAATAAATCCTCGGAACAAAATAAAATCCAGGTTACACAAGGATATTTCATGAATGGAATGGTAAAAGGAACTGAAGAAGATATGAATGAGAAGTTTCAAGATGTAAAAAGTGAGGTAGAATATCTAAGTGAATTTGAAAGTGAATTTGATACACTCAACAAAGACGAAAATGATAATGGTCAATTATTTGACTATTTGGTCAATACAGCTCAAGAAAAACAAAAAAAATGGGTTGCAGCAATTTCTCATAAGGCAGGACTTAATCCTTCACAATTCAGTGAGGCTTTAAATGATGTAGCAAAAAAAATTGGCAAACCTAAGAAATCACTTCGTTTAGATTTAGAAAGCATAAAAAAGCAAGAGTTTGATAATGAATCTGATGGAGGTACCCCTGTTAGTCCAAGAAACAGAAGCCGTTTAATTCAAATTCCAAATTTAGTAGCAATGATTACTGAATTATTTGCCCAAAATGACCTGTTAAAAAACTTTAATTTCATTTTAGGAGGAGGTTCAGCCTTAACACTTAAACATCCAAAAGATGGAAGACTAGGAAGGAGTTCCGAAAATATGAGAGATATTGACATGGACTTTCAAATAAACAAAAAACAATCTCATACAGAAGTTTTCAAAAAAGAAAGTCAAAAAGGTCAAGAATCATTAATTAATGAAGTCAAAATAGCTATGGTTAATGAGATGGCAAAATTAAGTGAAGAAGATGGAGCTTTATTTACAGGAGAACCTTCCATCACAATGGGAACAACAATAATTTTTAAAAGTTGGGATTTAGAATACTCTTTTCACTTTATAGACGGAATCTCAGAAAAAGAGTTAGGAGCAGATAAAATGAATTCACCTGATGCAGGTTCTTTTTTGGTAATTAATGACGCTAGTCATTGGTCCATGACAACTTCTGCACTAGAAAGCAGGCTTTCTAGACCAGATAAAATTCATAAAACACTAATAGACGCTTTAGTATTAGCTGGAAAATCTAAAGATCGGTTAGATGAAATCGGTTTTATCATAAATGATAACGCTATGCACATAGGAAATATAAAACGAATTCTTAAGGGGCTTTATTTAGATCGAAAAGATTCCTCAAAAGCAGGAACAATAAGTGGACTTGAGCCAAAAACTGCTAAAACTGCTAGTGATCATTTAGATAAGATAAAATCTTCGTTTATGGGCAACAAGAAATTATTGGATAATGAAATCATATCGGCAAGGCTTAAATACCTTGGAACAATAGTCGCTATTCTTAAAGACATTTCAACCAAAGCTGATTCAGCTAATAGAAATCAAATTAAATTGAATGCCGACAAAGTTATATCTGATATGAATAATTTTAAAAAATGGATTAAAGGCTATGAACATTATGTCAACATACCACGAGAATAATAAGAATAAACTTTTGGCTCATAATTACGAATTGTAGCAAATAAAATTCAATCATGATAGTCATTATTGTTTATACACCATCACCGTAAAATCATTTTCGATATAATTTTCTTTGAGGAGTACATTATTAGAAAGCTTTTTACAAAAATCAGAAATGATTTTAGGAGCATAAGCCATCAAAATACCATTAGGATTTATAGTATCACATAGCAAATTAAAACTTAAAGCAATGTTACAATGCGCATACAAATGAGCAATCGCTTTAAAAATATAATCAGGATCGCTGTTTTTATAGTTGAGGGAACCTGAAACGAAAACATAATCTGCTACAGGCAAAGTGCCTTGCATAAAATCACCTAGATAAAATGTTGTATTGGCTCTATTTTGATTTCGTTCTATGGCATTATCCAAAAAAGCTGAGATCAGATCAATACCATGATACGAAACATTTGCAAAATGTTGTGATAAATAATAGCATAAATCTCCGTTCCCACAACCAATATCCAATACTGAACAATTATTTAAATCGCCTATTTCTGCTAGAATTTCAAAACGTTTTAGTTGGTCTTCTTCAGAGAACCAAGCCAAACTTTTGGCACTTTCTGAACCGTATTTTTCAATCTTATCTTCGTGAAATTTTTGTATGTACAATTTGTCGAGCATATAAAGGGCGCTATTAAAAGTTTGTTGGTAAAAATAAGCTATTTATTTTTTGAAGTTTTAAATTTTAATGGTTCCTCATTTGTGATACCAACAACAGGAGATGGCTATATTTTTCCCTTCAATTGATCCAGGAAGGATTAGAACCTAAAGTTCTAAACCCGCATTAAACTATACTTCCAGTAATTTCAAAAACCGTCTTCCACGATTTTGCCACATTTCTTTTAGCTGTTTTAAAAAAAACTTATTTATTGATTTTAGAGAATTTATTTAGATTTAGATTCACATTACAACATACATTAATAAAGAAAGGCCTCACAGATTTAAAATTAAAATTTAAAATTCTAATAAAATAGCCCGCTTTCGAAGATTTTGAATTGGAGCTGTACTTGAGAAACTAAAAAAATCTATTATAAACAGAGTTTATAATAACAATCCTCATAGTTTCTGCGGATTACTATATTAATCCCATAATTCACTCTGCACTAGTCTCAAGTTTTGTGGCAAAATAGTGGAGCAGATGTATTTTTAAAAATAAGAACCCTGCAAAATCAAGGTTTTACAAGTTTAGGTTCGTACATATTACAGATAGCAAAGTTAAAGGCTGGTCGTTAAGTTTGTAGTAAAAAACAAAACCACTACTTTAATCTTAATTCAAAATAGTGGTTTTTGCAATGGATAAATAATGATGAATATAATTATAAAGTTAATCTCAAAATCTATATATTATTTTAAAATAGGCTATTCAATTAATATTTTTTTGGTTGTTGTAGTTGAATTTTGAAAAATCATCGCTAAATATATACCTCTAGCAAGCTTAGTTGTAATAACTTGATTAGTATTTGATTTTAGATTTTTCATTTCGTATAATAACTCACCGCGTGTTGAGTATATAGTTAGAGAATAATTTTCGTCTGATTGTGAAGCTAAATAAATATTAAATTCTCCGCCCTTTGATGGATTAGGATATACTTTGACATCAGTATCTATTTCAATATTATTTATTAAAATATTTTTCTCGTCTCCTCTTTTTGAAGTATTTCCTATTTTATTGAACTTAAATAGTTGACATGAAGTCCCGTAATATTCCCAGAGTTGAAGATTTGCTGTGCCATCCATATTACAATTAGAAATGTCCCAACTTTTTGATGTATCTATGGCTGATTTTATACTAAAATAACCATTACCAACATCGGTTACTAACCATTTTTGAGCATCATTACTATAATTATCCCAAAGTCTTATCGCTTTTCCATTTGTTGGATCTGCACTGTCAAGATCTATTACACGTCCTGTGGAACTTGCATTTGATTTAAAACGCCAGTATCCGTTTCCAGCATCGATAGCAATCCATTGTTGTGCTGTTCCACCTACTTTATCCCAAGGATGGATTATAGCACCATTTGCATTTGTCCCATACTTAAGATCTATTACTTTATTTGGATTTGTTTTAAACTCAATTTCATAAACACCATTGTTTACTAGTGAAGTACTACTACAGATTTGTGATGGTATATTGCTATTTGCATATGCAGAGAACCACTGCTTAACTGGTGCACCACAAGACTCCCAATTGTTGTTGAAAGCAGTTGTAACATTATATGGATCTGCTTTAGTTATCAACCCTTCTGGTGCAAGTAAATTCCAACTACAATTACCGGCAGCGTCAATTCTGCCTTTCAGATTAAGACCAAAACCACTTGTTGTACCAGTACCCCATGTTTCGGCACCAGTAGGCGACCAATCTGTTTCCGTTATCATAATAGGTGCTACGTTAGCAATTGGTTGCACGTTAGCATTCCAGGCATTATTAAAACTAGTGCTATTTTCTGCATTAGCTCCCCAATATCCTGGATAAACGTGAACAGCATAACCTATATTACCTCCTGTTATTAAATGGTTTGGATATCCCTGGTAATGAGATTGATATCCCGTTCCTGGTATCCAACAAACATTATTTGCACCATTAGCCCTAATTCTATTTACTATATCTTGAAAGTAATTATGCAATGCGGCAAAATGCTCATTTCCCGTTGCACCCCAATTTCCATTTGTTCCAAGTATTTCTATAGGTTCATTGGCTATTTCAAACATAACATTATCTACATTCTTTAAATTTGGATGGCTCGATAGAAATTGCCATACAGTTCTTAAATAATTATGGTAATTGTCCCCGTAAGCAATTCTATTAGGACATACTCCTGGAGGACGAAGCACAACATAGAGTCCTCTGCTTTTTGCATGATTAATTAAAGGTATTATAACTTGATTTACATAAGTTACTAATCTATTGTAATCAAAGCATGAGATATCATTTTCTCCTGCGGAACAACCTGGTTTATTGGTCCAGTAAGGGTCAATATGAAGCCTTATATAATTTAATTTCCATCCGTTATTTGTATTTGTGAGCGCATCCATAACTGCATTATTATAATTTAGACAGCCTTGAACATTATAATTATCCCAACGACATTGATTATAAGAGCAACCATTAAACCAAGGACTAGGTGTTATGGCGACGCCATGTAGTAGAATGTTTTTTCCGCAAGGATCCTTTAAATTTTTGCCTTCAACATGTAGCGGAGGCAGTGGCATTCCTGGCCATGCAAACAATTGCATTAAGGGAATAAATACTAAAAGTAGTAAAAGTAATTTTTGAACTCTTTTCATAACAGAATGGTTTTAATTAGTAAATAACTCTTGATTTTGGGTAAGTTTTTTACTGCTAATTTAATAATAAAACATTCAAAAACAACCGATTGTGTTGTTTTATTATTTAAATCCTTTGTAATTTTCAAAAAAGCATAATGTCTATCTAAGATAAGTTTGTAAAAAGAAAAATAAGTTTAATTATAACCTGAAAAAATTAGAAATTAAAAGTCAAAGTATTCCAATTGACTACATTTAGGAAATAATAAAAGTGTTAAAAATAACTTTAAATTATATTTTATTATAAGGATACTACGAAGCTATTTGCCTTTGATTAAATATCTATATGATGAACAAACTTCATGATAAATTGTAACACTTGGAAATGCTAATCTTGAAAATCTCAATCGCAGAAGAAAATAAACAGATTATTAACATTAAAACCTCATAAAACCTAAATTCTTAGCCCTGATTACTATGATATAAACAAGTTAAAGAACATTTTTTTTTTAAGTGCAAATTAGTTTTATTTTAAGACACGTCAAGTCAGCGGAAAAGAATTCCACAAAAGTTTTTTTATGTCTTACTTTAGTTTTTCTTATCCGTTGGTATAAAGGGTTATCTATGCTGATTTTCTAACTTCAAATGTTTTATTATCTCTAATACAGGCACATATACGATGTACTATTTTATTTCTGACATTATTGATTACCAGCATCTTATTTTTTCCTTCCTGTACTTTTCTTTTAAAATATTCTTTCATTTCCGGGTCGTGATTAACTGCCGATAAGGCACACATATGTAATTGCTTTTTAAGTTTTTTGTTAGCCATATGATGAACTTTCGGTTTTGACCTTATGCTTTTCCCTGAAGTATGTTCAAAAGGAACAACTCCTGCGTAACAAGCCAATTGCCTTGGCGTACAATAGGCTGTAAATTCATTTGTAAAACAAATCAGATACAGAGTGGTTACTTTCCCAACTCCAGGAACTGAGATGGCTTGCGAATAAATTTTGTTTAAGTTTGAATCTTCTTTTATAAATAAATCTAATTGTTTTTCTATTTGCTTTAAATCAGAAGTAATTCCTTTTATGGTTTGCTTTTGAAATTTTTCAGAAAGTTTAGATACTTCGGGATCTAACGATTTCATTTCTTTTGAATGCCGTATCAAAGAAGCTTTGGTAAGAGTTAATTTTTCCCGTAATGACATTAAACTTCGGATTTTTTCAACAGTCCTGCTCGGAGCTTTATAAATAATGGCTTCCTGAAGGTTCTTCATTGCATAAATGGCAATTCTTTCTGCATCAATTTTATCATTTTTACCTCTTTGAAGTCCCATGCTCCTAATGATTTTCAAAGACATTTCTACCCAAAGAGAATAATTAAAACCCATTAGATATTTAATGATTAATTTCCCATACATGCCCGTATGTTCTAAGCAAACAAGAGTTTGTTGATTTGTTGCGCCTTGTTTTTTAAGCCACTGGTTCAATGCTTTTATTCCTTTGGAATCATTTACAAATTGATTGTGAATTGGTTTCTCTTTAGCTCCATTGAGAATTAAAACTGCATCAAAATATTCCTTGGATACATCGATGCCTAGAAAATGTTTAAATTTGTTCATAAGAAATGTTTTAAAATTAGCAACCAACTATTGAATACATTCATATCCTTGATAATAGGCATTAAATCCTTAATTACTATTCTGAAGCCTATTCAATAAAATTGACAAAGTCCTAATCAGGGCATAAGTAGCTAACTTTGATAGAAGTCCAGGTTCACTTTGTCAGTTTGGTTGTTATTAAAATTACTTTAAATCTTTGTAACAAATCTAAAGGATGGAAGCGGCATCCTTTTGTGCCGGGGTTCGGCGCAAAAGATACAGTGGACAGCAGGAACAGCTCCTGATTATTAAGTGTATAAAAAAGAGGACTAAAAAGCCCTCTCTGAATTATTGTTGAATTACTCACTGTCTGCTTCAATAAGCTCCTCGACATTCTCTCCAATATCACCTACAGCTACCAATTCAGGTTTAGAGCCCTTTAAGGCATTGAATTTTTCCAACTGCTCTAATTCTCCTTCTTCTCCGCTGAAGTACGGGAAAACATCCATAATAGGCGATTCTGAAATGGCAGGAATTGTATAATCTCCCATTGTATTTTTCATTACCGTAATGGTATTTTCGTATGCTTCTTTTACATCGTTGGCCTGTACCAAAAGATACATATTTGTTTTGCGTTCCTTCCCGCTTTCTTCATCAAAAGCTACTAAAGAAACTTTCGATTTGAACCAGCGGTCAGCGTTTTCGAAAGGATGAATTTCGGCATAATTCGCCACTTTAATATTGGTGATTTTAAATTCTTCACTTACATATGCACCCATTTCCTCGTTGATCCTGCTCTCGGCTTCTGTATAGGATATGGCATCTACCAGATAAGGTTCTGTAGTAACCTTTTGTGACCCAATATCATCTGTTTTTCTATATTTTACTTTGCATTCGTACCAAATTGTGCTCATCTTTACTTTTTTTAAGGATGCCAAAGATAGATTTTAAAGAAAATAAAACAGCCAATTCTGAAAATAGATATTCACAATTTCAGAATGCGAATCGGTTTTGAATCGTGTTGTCAACTCAGAAATATTTAATAGCTTTATAAGATCCTAAAACCTAAAAAATGAGAACATTAGAACAATGGTTTGAAGAATATGCCGTTAGCCATCAAAACCCAAAGAATAAAGCTATTCATTATATCTGTGTGCCGGCAATTTATTTTTCGATTGTAGGCTTGTTAATGAGTATTCCGAGTGATTTCATTGCCCGAAATTTGCAGCTCAACGCTCCTTTAATTGAAAATTGGGCAGCTGTTGTATTGCTTTTTGTACTTGTTTTTTATATCCGGTTATCAGTTTCAATGGCGCTCAAGATTGCCCTTTTCTCTGCTCTTTGCCTGATTGTAAATTATTATATCGGACAGGTTCTTCCATTATGGATATTCTCAATTGGCGTATTTGTCATCGCCTGGATTGGACAGTTTTACGGCCACAACATTGAAGGCAAAAAACCTTCTTTCCTGAAGGATATTCAGTTTTTAATGATCGGTCCGGCTTGGGTTGTGGAGAATTTGTTTTCTAAAAAATAAGATTTCAATAGTAACTCAGGTTGACTTTATTCACAACTGCTATGAAAATAAACAACAAGGAAGTCAAAATTGAAAGTTATGATATTTTTACGTATCGAAGAATTCGGCGTGCAATTGGTTATTTGGGAATCATTCTGCCCATATTATTGACTACTTTGTCTTTTATTTCTTTTTTTGAAACTCCGGTTCAGCCTTCGATTAGCCATTATTATTACACCAATCTCAGGGAAATTTTCACCGGGACTTTGTGTGCCGTGGGCCTGTTTTTGATTTGTTACAAAGGAAACGGAAATGCTTCTCTATGGAAAAACGACAATTTATTAACCAATATTTCCGGAATTATGGCTTTGGGTACTGCTTTGGTTCCAACAAATCCTGAAGTTGTGTCGGATAAAATGTATACCCTAATTCCACTTACAGAAAAGTGGACTGGCTGGCTTCATTACGGATTTGCGGCTTTGTTGTTTTTGCTATTTTCTTTATTGGCAATTAATGTTTTTACGATTGGCCAGGAAAATGAAACCCGGGCTCCAAAAAGTATTATGAATGAAAATAATATTTACAGGTTCTGTGGTTATTCTATTTTGCTATTTATCATTATGGTTCCGGTTTCGGAATATTTTAAACTTTTTCCTTATTCGACTTTGGTTTTGGAAGCACTATCTCTTTTTGCTTTTGGAATTGCCTGGCTAATTAAAGGACGTGCTCTGGGAGACAAAGGAATTATTGGACAGAAACTTTATCAGGAAAATAACCCTGTTGACACTGAAAAGGTTTTTGAGAAATAAAAATATAATACACTATAAAATTGAATATATGAGTTGGGATATTGTGTTGTTTAATTCCGTACAAAAAATCAATGCTATTGATGAAGTCGATGAGGAAAAACTGATTCCTGTAGCTTTTGACAAAATCATATCTGAATATTTTGGTGCAAAAGAATCCAGTGAAATAAAAGGTGATGGTTTTTCTATAGATTTTTATATGGACGACGAGCCAGTAAGCAACAAAATGATTTCACTTTATGGAGAAAAAGCATTGTTTGAAATTGCAAGACTGGCGAAAATCCAAAACTGGCAGATTTTTGATACCAGCTTGAACAAGATGATTGACCTGGAAAACCTAACTGAAAATGGTTTTGCTAACTTTCAGAGTTATTTGGAAAAAGTACTGAATAAAGAATAATAATTTGCATTCTTTTGAAACCTGAAATCCTAGCCCAGACAGCAGCGGCATCCTTTTATGGCGGGGTTCGCCATAAAAGATTTAGCGGATGGCTGGAAACAGCTTCTAAATAAAACTATAATTTGCATACATATACTTTTAATTGCCTTGCAAGCGCCTGAAAGTCTTTTGAAGCAATAGTTTTCCATCCCGCTTTTTTTTCGGTGCTTCAACCGCTTTTAATCCGGAATCTGTGTCGATAAATTGATAGCTGAAAGCAAATTGTGGGTGATCTGGCGAATCATTTAAGAGTCCGAAACGCAAATCGTTAAAATACAATACACCGCCATTTTCAGAAATAATATACCAGCCTTCGCTTATTTTCTTAAGTTTTTCAAAATCAGGATTTCCCTTTAATGACGTTTCTAAATGACTATTTTTGGAATATTTCGTAAAAGAAATTGCCTGACTGTCAAAAACGGAATAATCACCCAATAAATAGGCATCTTCGGTTGCAATGTTTGCATTCCACAAAATAATATTGAAGGCTGTGGGTTTTACAATAATCTCCGAGTAAGCTATTTCTTGTTTTAGCAATGCCTTTTCAAACTGATGTAAAACATATAATTTTACCAGGCACGAAAGAGCCAAATACGCACTACTAATAATCAGGCCTGTTGTTATGTGTTTTTTACGTAAAAGTGTATCGCGAACTCTCCAGGTCATTACTAATGTTACAAGCAACGGAATAGTATATAAAGGGTCTATGACAAATATTGTTTTAAAGGCAAAACGTTTCTCGAGCGGCCATAAAATTTGTGTTCCCCACGATGTAAACATATCCAGCAGGACATGCGTGAACAAACACCAAAAAACCATCGAAGCTGATCTGTAAAAGTTTATTTTTTTATTCTCTATTTTTGAAATTATTGCTCCTAAAAGAGGAGAAAGTATGAGAAATAACAGTAGGGAATGACTTATTCCGCGATGTATCAGAACTGCATTTACCGGATCTAATACAAAGCCACTTAAAATATCCAAATCCGGCATCGTTCCTAAAATGGCACCATACAAAAAAGTCTTATTTTTAAGTTCTTTACCGGCGCATAATTCTGCTACAGCTATACCTAAAACGATTTGTGTTAGTGAATCCATTTTGTAATTTTAGTTCTTTTTATTTTTAGTTTTCCGCATATATGCTGAACCTAAATAATAAAAAAGCGTAACTTAAATCAGTTACGCTTTTTATCCGCGAAGGATTTGTGACCGCGACAGGGTTCGAACCTGCAACCCTCAGAGTCGAAATCTGATATTCTATCCAGTTGAACTACGCAGTCAAAAACTTGAAATTTCAATTTTTTAAATTCCAAATTCCAAGCTTAAAATTGGAATTTGGAATTTCTTTTTTGGAATTTATTAAACCAATAATTTCTTAACGATTGTAGAAATTGTTTTTCCTTCAGCAGTTCCGCCTAATTGTGCAGATGCCAATCCCATTACTTTACCCATTGAAGCAATTCCGGAAGCTCCTGTTTCAGCAATAATTTTTGCGATTACAGCTTCTACTTCCGCTTCGCTTAATTGTGCAGGCAAAAATTTCTCTATTACAGCAATCTGAGCCAATTCCGGTTCCGCTAAATCAGGACGGTTTTGTTCAGTGAAGATTCTTGCACTTTCTTTACGGGTTTTAACCAGTCTTTGAAGTAATTTAATTTCCTCATCTTCTGATAATTCTTCTTTAGAACCTGACGCTGTTGCAGCCAATAACATTTCAGATTTAATGGCTCTTAATGCTTCTAAAGCTACTGTATCTTTTGCTCTCATGGCGGTTTTTATTTCGTCCATGATTTGTATCTGTAAACTCATTTATTTTTATTTGGATAAGCCGAAACTTATAAATTTATAATTATTTGAAAAATGACTCAAGTTCTCTGAAATTAACAATAAGATTACTCCTATGTGTCTTATCAGGAAGACCCGAATTTAAATTCTGTGCGAAGATAAAAAAAATAACCCGAAAATTAAATCCAATTTTCGGGCTACCTTATATTAATAGATGCAAAATTAATCTACGTTATCGTGCAAAAATGAATTGTTTGAACGCAATTGCAGATCATTATTACTGTCTGTTCCTACAGATATCCTTGAATTACTGTTGTTTGATTGAGAATTGGACAAGTCAATACCTAATCTTTTGTAAGCAGGCTCTTTTTCCATTTCATCAATTTTAGAAACATTATTATGGAATTTATAATTAAATTCTTTTAATTTTTTTCTTCTTTCGTCAGCTCTTAATCGCAATGTTTCCTCAATTGTCAATTCCATTGGAGAAACCTCTGAAGTAGTTGAAAAATCAGGCTCACTTGCAAAATCAACTCTTGGCTTCATCGTAATGTTTAATTCCTCAGGAATTACTTCTTCGACTACTTTATCAATAGGTTTTGATGTGATTAAATCATTCTCAACCTCCATGTATTCTTCCAGCGAATATTTGATTACTCCATTTTCAGAAAGTTCTGTTACCGGCACAAATGAAACTGGATCATTTACTTTGATATTACGAGTTTCGTTTGTCAGTTCAAACAAAATTCTGTTATCTTCAACTACAGGCTCTTTTTTGACTTCCGGTTCTGCTCTAAAAAGAGGCAAATCGAATGAAAAAGTAGTCTGTTCCTGTTGTTCAAAAACTCTCTGAACAGGTTTTACTTCCTGTACAGCCGCAACTTCCGGAGCTGATACCGTAAAATCGATGTCCGTAATTGGCGAAACGATCTCAAAAGTTACATCAAGATTTTTAATAAATTCTGACATAACCACTAACTCTTCCTGATTAATTGCTGGAGCAACAGCAAGCGGAGTAGTTGGCGTTACCGGCACAACTGGATCCTCCATTAAATCAAAAACAATTTTTTCTTCTGATTTTACAGAAGTAGAATTACTATTAAGATCAAAAGAAGTAACTGATTTACCGGAAAGATTATGAACACTTCTTTGTTCGTCTTCCAATGTATGAATTATCTTTTTTGGCTCTGTATTTACAATTTCATTTTGTTGTT
>Ga0247812_10000732_pt1 | contig 19263 bp, 18 predicted proteins | sample UWRJL149409B1_FD_178011 | JGI IMG/M metagenome (GOLD analysis project Ga0247812, IMG submission 178011) | Plant litter microbial communities from Arlington Agricultural Research Station in Wisconsin, United States - UWRJ-L149-409B-1 | ecosystem: Environmental > Terrestrial > Plant litter >...
TCAGAAAGGTTGGCAAGTTCATCTTCGTGAAGGATACGGCGTGCTTCTCTTTCCTTCACTCGTTGTTCTCGCGTCATCATACGAGACTCTCGTTCCTTTTCCAGCTTGACCCACTTCTCTTGCTCTTTCTTTGCCATTGCAAGGTCGGCGAGCTTCTTGCGTTCAGCTTCACGGGCCTCTTCTTCCTGTCTCTGGTGCTCCATTTTGCCAGCAATTCTACTTGATCTTTTTGCGGTAGCGAGCTTTTCTAAATTCAGAAGCTCGCGCTCTTTCTGAGCTGCTTTGCGTTTCCGAGACTCTTCTTGCTTTTCCAGGAGTGGTAGAAGGACTGACTTGACCTCCTTACACAAGATCTTTTCGTTAGGATCACGACTCTTTTCGATAGAGGCAATGAAAGTATTGACCTCATCGAAGGTGATTGCCAGACATTCCCATTTCATGCCTCCAAAACCATCGTCTACCTTCTCTAATGACTCATCATTGCCAGCATCATCTTCCTCTGGTTGTTCCGTTTCACTCTCAACCGCTTCAGAAACTCTTCTGCGTTTACTAGCCCTTAGAGCCGCTTTCGCTTTTTTCGACCCTTTCTTTGGTTTTGCAGCCGGCTTTGGGGGTGGTGGTGGATCCGTCCGACGATACAGTCGGTTGTCATCTAAGAGGAAGTAAGTACGTTCATCTGAATCCCACCCAAATGGTTCAATTCGCTAGAATACCACGATTAGCGAAATATTGGCATATGATTTTGCAAATTAGCATACCCAAATAGTCTGTTCGGAGTCTTTTTGTTCCTCCATCCTCTCCCGGATGCGATCTGGATTTCCCATCGTCCACTGAGTTAATTGTTGCAGGACGCGAATCTGAATACACATGAGCAAGCTTGCTAAATATACAGTAAAAGACCTCAGAACAATATACCTTTGTGAATATATCAAACTCATTGAATTTAGCAGGCTCTTCTTCCGTTCCAAAGGGGTTTCGCTGTGGGGCTTTCGCCACATATTGCCGACGGGTGTACTCATCGAATAATTCAGGACTGTGAGTTATCGGATTAGTATGAACACGTTTAGCTAGCTAGGAGAACATACGTCAAGCCTCGATGGGATGATACAAATTTCAGCAGAGCAAGACCAATTTCAGCTAGCACCGGCGAGTTGTGCTTTAAGCATTCCATCTCGAGCTCCTAGCAGCGTATCAGTACGTGAGTGGAAGCGTAAAACCGCCGACATGAACATGGACTTTGGCAGGAGTAGGACATACCTCAATGTCCGACCAGGTCTCATCGATCTTGACCGCTTTCCCAAAGGTGAATATCCATTGCGACAAGTTGGCAAACTCCCACGTATTCCGAATGCGATCCAGGAGGGTGGGTTCTCTAGGAGGCTCAACTGCCTCGGCCTCCATCTGCTCCCTACCACGTTTTCTGCTGGACGACACCATCTTCCAGGCGAGGTCGACGTCAGAAGTGAAGGAGTTTTGGAAGGTCTGCAAAAGACAGTGCAGCCTTCTGAATGAGAACTGCTGCGAGTGAAGTGTTCAGTTATGGAATGTGCAAGATTGTGATGGTCGTGGTCGTGGTTGTGGTATAGGTGACGTCGCAAAAGGTATTCTTTTGGTTGACTTTTGACCTGCGCAGCTGGTCTGGGCTAGGTCAAAATTCAACGCGCTTTGAAAGTTCGCGGACCGTGATTGATTTGTGCCAAGGAGCCAATGAGCCAAGCCAGACTAGAATGGTCCTCTCTCCCTCTATATAATAAGTACAGTAAGCCGTACAGCACTCCGTACTCTTTTGTACGGGTGCTGAGGTGCTCTGTACGGTGACCTTTTCCAACATTTACGTCCAAAAGTACCGAGGCGCTAAGCCGGTGACTGACTGGGCTTGACTGGCTGGAACGAGAGGATCCAGCGTTGCAATCGATAACGGAAATATACTTGACTTACTTACTGTACTGTAACAGTACGTTCACTACTGTACGATACTGGACCGACATTTCAACTATCCGACCTGAATGGTGCACTTTTTCGAACCGACAGGTGTCTACTCGGAATGCAACATATATAACGGAAGAATGGCTCGAGCTGGGACGGGCAATGATGCTACACACCTTGCAGCGAGCGGCGAGCATACATATCACAGTTATCTTTTTTATTTTTATTGATCATTCATGCGTGATACCTTAGGAAGTATAATACTACTATACTATATGATATGCAGTACCTACTGTTGTCACCAACCACGCGATTATTATTTGTCTGGAGACAACCAGCTACATCGCATTGCATACCTATTAGCCAATGCAATACCCATACAGTCAGTACTGCCCCCATACCGTTCTGCACCAACTCGAGTCTCTTTTTGGTATCCGTATCTTTGATCAGCCTCGCCAAAAATAAATCCCAAATAGTCATCCGCACGTGTGTTGTGATTCGTCACCTAACCCTGTCAGCTCAGCTCAGGTACGGGGGTTTCCATCTGCCACTCCACTACACGTTGTTGCAATACAGTTTCAAGCGACACACGACGACGGCGACGACGACGGCCTCTCTCCAACATAGTGTAGTATTGGACCATCACTGCACCGGGCGACCCTTCGTTGAACTCTATACTATGAAGGGACATCCATAACACCAATGCGCCTTATTTGGATTTTATGAATTGATGAAATAATACCAGCCGCGTCCTCTCTCCTCCGCTAGCATACACGTTATCGCTTTTGCGCCAACTCCCCCCCATCGCTGATTTACCTGTGCAATTCCCCCCCAGCAAGAATCGATACCTCTCAGCTGCCCATTCTTCGCAGATTTCACAGATTTTGATATAAGCCAGGAACCGTGTGACAACCGCGATAGTCATCAAAAATAGAGGGTTGGCCCGCGGGTCGTGGGCTTCTTAAGCCATAGACCATGCCTCCCGATTCAGAGAACCCATCAACCCCGCCTCAATCAATACCTCTTCGGGATCTCTCGGTAAGTTTGGCACAAACAGAAAGAGTGCTAGTCTATAATCCGGAGAACTTGAGGCACTTGCCCGTCACATGGATGATTGAATGCTAACTCGACCTTCTATCTACAGCGTCCTCCGGATTCAGTAGACTTGGGCGATGGAGTGCAAAGGAGCCATAATCGTGGACGAAGTCTGCTAAGCACTGGACAACATGGATACGGCCCTCGATATGAAAGGCTCGGGGAGGAATCGTCGCCCAGCCCCGTCGATCGATTGAGTTATCGGCAAGGACTACCTCCACTAAGAGTACATGCTCCAACACCGAATCCATACGAGGAAGCTCAGACTCCATCATCGCCGGTTGGAAATCCTGCGGATTTCCAAGCTGCTATGGGGTTTGCGGGACTGCTGGTACCAGATATAAGTTTATCACAAGCCCCAGGAACAGGGTCAGCATCATACAGCTCGGGAGACTTTGGTGGCCCCTCGCCATATGGTGATAGTATACACGATGTGCGTGATAGCAATGACTATGAGCATTCATATTTTGCATCAGATTCATTTGCACCAGAATCAGATAGGGCACCTCTAAACAATCAAGACAATTTACAACCGATCAGTGGCACACAAGAACCATCGACGCCTGATGGCCAGAGACATGACCGATCATCTTTTCGAACTGTGAGCTTTAGCTCACCTAATTCGAGGCCTACTGGCGCAAGACTGGGAGATGACCTTCGTGTTGGTGGCAGAGGATTGACGCCTCCTTCGGGCAGATCCAGATCCCACAGTTACGGAGTTTCTCTAACACCAGATAGCCAGCCTCCTGGATCTCGCAAACCATCAACATCTACTGCATTTTCAAGAGCAGGATCTATAGTGAGAGCCATGTCACAGCGTGTGGTAAACCTTAGCGGCGAAGCCGAGCTTATAGAAGAAAGTGCCCGCCGCGAAGCTATTCGTGCTTCAACTCAACGAGGCTCTAAAAGTACCCGCACCCCACGACCAGAGCTATCAGAAGAAGATCGCTGGTCGGACATTTCCAGTCTCGACGAGGAAATGGAACCCCGTGTTTTTCGCAAGAAAGATCCAATGGGTGCAGGGCCTAACTACAAGGAGCGTCTTCCTACAGCACCCGTAGAAAAGGCCATCCAATTTCTAGGTAAGGGAAAGAATAAAGAGGAGCCTTCCTGGGAACAAGCGGAAAAAGCACCAAACCCATTGAAAGGCAAATCCTTGGGCATATTTCCTGCAGAAAGTTTAATAAGGAAGAAGTTATGCGATGTCTTGGTGTACCCTCTTACAGAGCCTATTATATTACTCCTCATCGTGGTCCAGACTGTACTTCTGGCTGTTGATGCTTCCGAAAGCGTATATGAGAAAGGGAGATCTAGAAAATGGGGCACAACTCCAATCGATTATGCTCTACTGGCTCTTTTTATTCTTTTCACGGTTGAAGTTGTAGCTAGAATAATCGTGTCTGGTCTCATCTTTAATGCACCTGAGTATGGCAATGGCAAAAAGCGAAGTGTGAAAGCAGCAATTACTGAGAAATATCGACAAGTGTTCGCCCCACAACGGCAATCATCGCTCAGAGCACCACAACGCACAGAGACTTCTTTCAGCACTCCAGATCTCCTTCGATCATTTACGGCAAAACAAGGTGAGGCTATTCGCACAGTCGAACAAGCGCAGCGTCTACAATTGGCCAGAAGAGCTTTCTTGCGGCACTCTTTCAACAGACTAGACTTTCTCGCCGTTCTCGCGTTCTGGATTACTTTCGTAATTAGCATCACTGGTATAGAGGACAGATTCCACATATACGTATTCCGTATGATAAGCTGCTTGCGCATCCTTCGACTGCTTGCACTAACACATGGCACTGCTGTAAGGATACATTCTCTGATTATATATGGGCTCAGCTAATAAACCTCTATTAGATCATCCTTCGAAGTTTGAAGAAGGCCGCTCCTTTGCTTCTCAATGTGTCATTTCTAATCGGCTTTTTTTGGCTTCTTTTCGCGATTATTGGCGTTCAGAGCTTTAAATCCAGCTTAGATAGGCAATGTGTATGGATTGACCCTACAGATCCGGTAAACACTACGGGAAGCGCCTTCATTAATTTATTCACGTTTTGCGGTGGCCAGTTAAATGATTCAGGCTTCCCTGAAACCTGGAAATACGGACCTCTGTCTAATAACATGACTATTGGCGACACTGCACCGAAGGGGTTCTTATGCCCTCGTGGATCTTTTTGTCTAGTGCTTGAGCCATCTCAGCTTCCATATAACGGGACGATGAGCTTCGACAATATTTTTCAATCCCTCGAGTTAGTTTTTGTAACCATGACGGCGAACACATTCTCCAACATTATGTACTACACGACGAACTCCGATTACTTAGCTGCTGCTTTATTTTTTGCCGGTGGCATCGTTATAATGACACTTTGGCTACTTAATTTGTTGATCGCCGTCATCACATCATCCTTTCAAGTCATCAGAGAGGAAGGGAAGATGAGTGCATTCGCTGCCCACGTAAAAGGTCTCGTTCAAGATCTGGATATTCAAACACCACGAAGGCTAAGTGCAATGAAGAGCATATATGACAAGACATATTGGTTTTGGATTACTGTCATTGCGTATGGCCTAGTCTGTCAGGCTTTTCGCACCTCCGATATGTCCCGCGATATCGAAACCTTCATCGAAACCTCGGAGCTGGTAGTTACCCTGATCCTGCTATTTGATATTGGCATCCGGTTTGCTGTTGATTGGCGGGGTTTTCACCAAGATAGGAAGAATTGGTTTGACCTAGGACTAGCTATTATCACAACTGTCCTCTTAATTCCGCCTATTCGCAACTCAGGTCAGCCATATGCTTGGTTGACCCTTTTCCAAATTCTACGAATATACAGGGTAATTATAGCGGTCCCAGTTACAAGAAGTTTGATTACACTCGTTCTGGGAAACTCAAGCGGTATAGCTAATCTTATGCTGTTTGTGTTCTTAATCACCTTTTTAATGTCAATTCTGGCCGTCCAGCTGTTTCGCGGGGAACTGGACAAAGAAGATCCATTCGGCAATACATACCAAATTTCGTTCTTTACAATATACAATGCTTTCTTAGGGATGTACCAGATATTATCCAGCGAAAATTGGACCACCATACTATTTAATATTACTGCTGCTAACAGATCTCGAGATACTGCTTGGATTGCTGCGCTTTTCTTCATCGGCTGGTTTATCCTATCAAATTTCATCTTGATAAACATGTTCATAGCGGTCATTCAAGAGAACTTCGATGTTTCAGAAGACGAGAAACGGATGCACCAGGTCAAATCCTTTCTCAACAGGAAAGAACTAGGGAGTAGCTCAACTAGCAACCTGTCGTTATCTGCGATATTTAGATTTGGCAGCTCTCGATCAAAAAGGGACCCGTTAGACTACGGGCCGGCAACTATGGAAATGCTTCTGAAGGATGCCGTAGTTAAGGACTTTCTTGATGATGAGGTTGGAAATGCACAGGCAGAGGACACTCCACCTGAACAACCAGCTAGAGCCGATACTTTCAAGACAGCTGTTAATCCAGGCGCAATTTCCTCCTTGTGGGGTAAGTTCATGAGCCGTATCTGGCATCGAGAACCGAATCCGTTTTATTCGAACATCACCTTCACCAATAACGACGACACAGCGGATGCACGGACTATGGCTAAGGAAGCGGTCTCCCAGTCTACACAGCGCAAGCGGGCTCAACGAGAATTTCTAGCCCGACACCCTAACTACAACAATGCAATGTTCATTTTCAAGCCTTCCAATCCCATTCGGCGAATTTGCCAGCGCATTGTTGGGCCCGGCCGCGGAAGTGAACGATTTGATGGTGTAGAGCCGAACCGTATTTTATGGTACGTGTTCTCGGCCTTCATCTATTGTGCTATCGTCGCAATGGTTTTGCTCGCTTGCATAACCACACCTCTATATCAAAAGGAATACTTCGATAGAAACCATTTCGCCGTGACGAATTGGTTCGTTTGGGCTGATCTTGCATTTGCAATTCTTTTTTCTGCTGAGGCTCTTATCAAAGTTATTGCGGATGGATTTTTCTGGACGCCGAACGCGTATTTTAGAAGCTCTTGGGGTGCCATTGACTTTGTTGTCCTTGTCACTTTTTGGATCAACGTCATTGCGTCATTATCGAACGATGGTGCTGTGTCAAGAGCGATTGGCGCCTTCAAAGCTCTCCGAGCCCTGAGATTGCTCAATGTCAGCGATAGTGCCAGAGATACTTTTCACTCTCTGATCGTTATCGGTGGCTGGAAGGTTTTCTCTGTGAGTAAATCTTATTAGACAATCATGTTGTCCTACTAACAATTATCTAGGCTGCTTTCGTTTCACTGTCCCTTCTTATCCCATTTGCCATCTATGGTGTGAATCTCTTCAACGGAACATTCGAGTCCTGCAATGATCCCAACTTCACAGGGAGCCTAGTCAATTGTTTTGGAGAGTACAACTCTTCTCCCTTCAGTGACTGGCCATTGTTATCGCCACGAGTCGTCTCCAACCCCTGGTACAACTTTGACAATTTCCCCAGCTCACTTTTCATCCTTTTTCAAATTGTATCCCAGGAGGGCTGGACAGCTGTCACATGGAGCGCAGAGTCAGTTACGGGTCGAGGACAACAGCCAGAGGAATTTGCTTCTCAAGGCAACGCAATGTTCTTCGTCATCTTCAATCTACTCGCAACCGTCTTTGTCTTGACTTTGTTCATCTCAGTCTTCATGCGCAGTTATACCGAACAAACTGGAGTTGCTTTCTTGACATCTGATCAGCGGTCGTGGTTAGAGTTAAGAAAGCTTTTAAAGCAGGTTTCACCATCCAAGCGGCCATCCAATACAGAAAGACAAACTTGGAAAGACTGGTGTTATAAGAGAGCTGTGCGAAAGCATGGCAAATGGCAGCGTGCCGTGACTATTGTACTCGTGTTACATCTAATTTTACTCTTGGTTGAATACTATCCAGAACCTGCTTGGTGGGACTTAACAAGGACTTATATATTTCTGGCTTTCACTGGATTCTACGCATGCAACTGTGTTATCAGGGTCATCGGACTAAGTTGGTCAAGGTTCAGGAGAAGTTCCTGGGATGTCTTCTCGGTTTTTGCGATCGTTGGTGCCTTTGCTACGACAGTGCTCCTCATAACGGATTTTGGGTCCGAGATATTCATCCAGATGCACAAAACATTCCTAGTTGCTATCGTATTGCTCCTCATACCTCGCAACGATGCTCTGGATCAGCTCTTCAAGACAGCAGCTGCAAGTCTGGCAAATATTGGTAATCTTCTAGCGACTTGGTTTGTGCTCTTCCTAGTATTCGCTATCGCGTTAACTCAAACTTTTGGACTCACTCGATTTGGCCCCAATGGCGATGGTAATATCAACTTCAGGACCGTACCAAAAGCTCTTATTCTACTTTTCCGAATGTCCTGTGGTGAAGGTTGGAATCAGATCATGGAAGATTACGCAACTATTCAAGCTCCGCTTTGCGTACTAGGAGAAACCTTTTTTGACAGCGATTGTGGTAGTTTGTCATGGGCAAGAGCTCTTTTTATTTTATGGAACATTGTCAGCATGTATATCTTCACGAGCTTGTTCGTGTCTCTCATATACGAAAGCTTCAGTTATGTCTACCAGCACTCCAGCGGCCTCGGGAAAGTAAGCCGGGAGGAAATTCGTCGATTTAAGCAAGCATGGGCTACGCTAGATCCCGAAGGCACAGGTTTTATCACTAAGGAGCAATTTCCCAGACTTCTGGGTGAACTTTCTGGAGTATTCGAAATGCGTATCTACACGCAAGAAAACTCTGTCCGAAACATTCTCGAGGATATACAGTCACAGCCTAGTAATGGTAGGATCTCCTCAATGTCAAGTGCTAGCGGAAGCTCGGGTGTAAACCTCAAGGCCCTGAACAAACGTCTCGACAAAATTGATGCCAAGGCAGTTCAAAGGTCCAGGGCGAGATATAATATGTTCTTTGAGGAGGTCATGGTATCAGCCGATGGGGAGAGAGGTATCTCATTCACTACTGTTTTGATGATCCTAGCGCATTACAACGTCATTAGTGACAACAAAAGCTTAAAGTACGTGATTCTTGATTCCTTCTTTGCTCCTACTGACCTGTTAGACTCGAGGAATTCTTGCGACGTCGTGCTCGCTTACAAAGGGTGGAAGAAGAAGTTCGGAGACGGATTGTTCTTGGGTTCTTTGATACAATGTAAGGAACATCCTGTCGAGAAGTTGCGGATGACTAACAAATTATAAGGTACTGGAGCAGGAAGTTTAGGAAGCACATGGACCGGAAAAAGTCCGGACGCATGACAGCTGTTCCTCAGTTAGGCCCAGAAGTATTTGTTGACGATAGGGACATAGCCAGGCAAGAGTCAAGTCGCTCGGGGATGCTCTCACCAACAAGCCCCAGAGACCTCAGGGATGCTCGGGTATCTTTTGTCACTCACGGTCTGGATGGCCCAGCCCATCAACGACGAGGTACGGAAACCTCCTTGGGCGGATTTATTCCATCTGGCTCCCATGGAATGATGAGTGTAAACATGTCGCATGGAATATCACCAGGTGTCTCACCTCAGCGATCACCACAGTTGTCACCTCATCGTCCTCAACATCGACCGACAAATTCCGCTTTCAGTTTTGAGGGATCAGAGCATCTTGGTAGCAACCACGGAGGTTCAGTCGGCTCGGGCCAGAACAGCAGGCGTGGTAGTGTGACTGCAGCCGAAAATGTGCTACAAGTGCTCGATGAATCGGCTTGGGGGGAGAGCATTCGACGCAGTTTCACGATGAGACGGCCAGGAGCCGGATCTTCGTGATAAGGCTCGATAGGCGGGGTGGGTGGACTACGCCTCTGCCATTTCATGATTGTTTTAGGGACACAGATGAGGTGTTTGGATGACTCAGAAACATGTTTGCAATGTTTGGAGTTCAGTGTCAGGTAAACATACGGGACATGCATTGGAGTGTTCCATGGCTCATGGGAAGGACAGCATCTTGATGCTAATGATGGACGATTTTGGTTATTATAGAAAAGGATTCTACATTTTTGGGGGATAGATTGATCGTCAACTATCGATCAGAAAGCATAGCCTTGGAGTTGATAGACTTTGTATTTGTATATGGCGTTTCTGGCCTAATGACTGGCCTTACATAGCGTTCTACGATAATGCTAATCAGACAAAAATAACCACATAGACCAATTGAGTTTCTTCTAGTGATGAAGATGTGCCCATGTTCCACATTCTGGGGAGAGGAGGGGCTGATTCCTCCCAATCCGTTCAGCATTCTAGAAGTAATCATCCACATTCTATATTCCATATTCCGCCAGATACCACATTGCAGTATTTACCATGATACTTTCGACTTGCTGTATTATAATGGACTGCTCCCAAAACTTGCTCACCCACCATCTCATCGATCTTGGCTCGTCTCGAAATCTCGGCTAAGTCTGAGACGATACAGCCAGACAGCCTAGATTTGCCCGCCCTCCCTGCGCTGAAACTCGTCGCAACTTTTTTCCACGCCTGCAAGAAAATACGAAAGCAGGTGCCTGGAGAGGCCAGATTAACCGATGGTCGTTTGATATACACTGCGATTATGGGCCGTGGGTTACGTGAGTAATTATTGTCGGGAATGGAGGTTCGTACGAAAAGCGAGCAACGTACTGTACATGGACCGACTGACTGACCGGTGATGGAAGAAGCTTGTTACCTACCTACCTACGTAGTGCGGTGAGCTGTAAGTATATTTATTACTGTATGGATGGATGATGATGGGGAGACAATATGATATCCCCATCACCATCACCAATGCGAATTATTTAGCAAGGCTCGCCTGAAGTTGCTGAGCATTGAGTATTAGGCATTAGGCATTAGGCATTAGGTACTAGGCATTGAGCATCAAGGACTTGGGTGTTTTTTGCTTGTTGTTGTCTTTGTTGTGGTGGTTGTGGTCGTGGTTTGTTGTTGTTGTTGTTGTCATTAGTATTGCTCTTCCTGGTTTCTGCTAGTCAATTTCAAGTCAGCATCACATCACATCGCATCGAGAGATGTTTCTGCTTTGTTTCTAACGGTCGCATTGTCGGTGGCCGCTGGGGCCCGCAGTCTGGGAAACGAGGCAACGTGGAGATGATCTCTCTCTTTCTCGAGTCTCCGTCTGGCTCTGGGTATTATTCCCCCCCTGCCAAGCTTCCCTTTCCAGTTTCCCGTTTCCACTACCTGACCATCCTGACTATCCTGACCATCTCCGCCATCTCTGTAACATCCACTTCATGCTCTCGAGCAAATCCCTCCCAAGTCAACCGAGCCAACTACTCTCAGCTTCAGACTAAGCCACAGCAACAATCCTCACTACCGGAGTTTTACCTATGATGTTACCGTGCATTCTTCGCGGAAGGAAGAAGCAGTCGTCGTACTCCGTAAATCTCTCTACAATCTATATCCCTCGTCTGTTCCCCCCCCCTGTTATGCTATATTATATTACTTCGTACTAACCTAACTATCCTTCCTCCCCATATATTGCATTTTGATGAATTACGCTATTGGCAACGTCTCATTCTGATGATCTGATCACCGACTGCTCCCTACTGTACAATACTACCCCTTGCCCTTGCTCATACTTCTTGCAAGCATCTCTTCTCCTGGATCTGCTTTGCAGTCTATTTCGGTGCGAGGAGGTCCACCCGGTGCTCATTCACCATACAAGTACCGGGTCTTACGTCGTACTTTGAATTGCTTCTTCAGTTTTGCTCAGCATTTCCCGGTCTCGTTCTCTTCTTCATTTGGTTCGATTAATCTCGAGTTCTTCAACTCAGCAAGTCTATCCTAGACAGTCACTCGTTCATCTTCAACCATTCAGGCTGTGCCTTTTAAACAACCACACTTGCAATCCCTTGCACCAACTACATCAACGAACCTCCTTCACCCACACTTCACCTTTCACCGCTCCATCTTCCGCAGCTTCTTACATTATTTATTTTTAAAAGATATAATTCTTACCCTCTTTCTCAACCCAAAGAAACCTACACATCGTCAAAATGGTTTCCTCCCGTCTCCGTGATTTCTCCTTCTCCAGCGTCCGCAGCTCCCTCCGACGATCATCTTCGCCATCCACATCTATTTCCTCAAGCAACCGTCACTCCTACTCATCCTCCAACTCCGACTCGCCTGTCCGCACCATCAACGCTATCATGCATCGACGACCTTCAATGCTCGAAATGGACGAGGAGAAGCGTAGCTTTGGCTCTGGCCTTGAGGTTTTGGAGCCAAGACCAATTGTCTATTGGGGTGGGTTGGAGGAGCGTATGGAGCGGATGGGCTCTTTCTAGGTTCCCTATTCCACTTGGATGGGGTATCTGGGAATCAAAAGATCATGCTCAGACGTCAGTGACAGATATGCGGCATGATCGGGTGGATGGGAAATGACTGAGGCAGGATCGAGGTCTGGAAATTCGCGTTATGCCTTTTACGACCTTTTTCAAGAGCCAATTGGGTGGGGATTATTGGGGCGTAAATGGGCTGTGAGAATCGGTTCTCTTGATTCTAGGGATTGTTTTGGGATTGGCGGTTCTTTCTACCATGTAGATGTAATGCCACCTCATGGTTTCTTTCCTACCAAGTGGAACTATGGCTTTCTACTTTTTATATTTGGTGGACATGCTCGCTTTTTGGGTTATGGATACTAGTTACGACTTTTAGGTATTGCTGAAATACATAATTGTTCGACGGGCCCCAATACTTGCATTTTCCCTACGTTGGTGAACAAACTTTGTGAGTGAGTTGCTTGTTGCTCCTTTGTTCTCCCACTGTATAAGTGGGGCGGCAGGCGGTGTCTCCGATCTTTTCGTGGCGCCCAACCATCGTTCCTCCTGAAACACACATCTCCGTCCAGCTCCCCGAACAGAGTTTGAAACTCACATGCTTACCCTCGCCCCGAGAGTCGAAATCCCTTGAAGACAGCAGGTTTCAAGATGTCGATCGCCGAATTTTCACCTCAAAACTCATCACCGCCACATGATGAGGAGCCGGCTGTTCTTGCCTCAAGGGATGGAGATGAAGAGATGGCTTTGGAAAATGGCATGACGAGAGACCAGGCATGGAATTTGTATACGAGCCATTTTTTGTCAACGTGGAATGTTCGGGGATACGAATTTGCGGCCGTGAGTGTTTGCCTTCTAGTGAGGATTTAGAGGTGGATGGCTGATGCTGATGCTGATGCCATTGTTTGTAGATTGTGTTTACTGCCGCAGCATATCCTGATACTCTTGTTGCTCCTGCGATTAGGTGCGTTTTGGGTTGTTGTTAACTTTGCGTTGTTCTTGCGCTATTTCCCTGTGTTGAAGACCGCTCTCTGCTAGCTCCAGAGTTCGCTTGTCTTTTGAAGTTCGTACCTCTCTGCCGTAGAGGCCAGATCAAATGTGCAAAAAACTGAACAAATTCCGAATTTCGTTTCAGAGAAGAAGTGTACTGGTAACGTATCTGATGCTCAATTTCATACTACCGTCTATGAGATGTCTGAATAGAACAATGTAGCCCAGATCACTTCAGATCAGCTTGAAATTACAGTATATAAATCGCCGTGCTAGGGTTCATCGCTAGTTTTTAACCCTTCTCAATTTGTACCTTTCTTGTCGGCACAGTTTGTGCATGTCGTGCTTTTGTTCTTGAAGCTAATATCCAATGCACTAACGAATACAATTTGACAGAGGTATCATAAGAACCATAGCATCAATATGCCTGTCTTCGAGGGTAGGCCGATGGGTGGACCAGTCCCCCAACCGACTCAAGACCCTTCTCACCACTATAGCTGTCAATAGAATCTCTGTCGTCACTGCATCTGTTTTGTGGTATTTCATGGTTGACCCAGGCGCTCCCTTATGGAAACTCGCGAAGAACAGCCCAGAGCTATTGGGAATGTCGGATGAGAGTATCATGAAGGGAATGTTCTTCTCGTTACTTCTGCTCCTCGGTATTGTTGAAGAACTAAGTGCGTCTGGGAACATGCTCTCCATGGAGAGGGATTGGATAGTTGTAGCGGCAGCTCCGAGTGGAAAACCATATGATCTAACTCACCTCAACTCAACTATGAGAAGGATTGACCTTATTTGCAAGCTCATTGCTCCGATCATAGTGTCTTTAGTGATATCGACCGCGAGCGTTAGAATAGGAGTAATAGCCACTGGGTTGATGAGTATAACTAGCTGGGGAGTAGAAATATGGTGTGCAAGGAAAGCTTGGGCTCTCAATTCTCGACTAAGGGCAGTCAGGCCTGCTGCGGAAGATCTATTACCCCAGGATTCACGTATGCCCATTCGGCGCAGAATGTTGCTCGGGTTACGACGATATGCTGGAGATTTACAAAACTACTTCTCGACAAATATATGGCTTCCATCTATCGCCTTATCGCTTCTTCATCTGTCAGTGCTATCATACGGGGCGACATTCGTTACGTTTCTGCTGAGCACAGGCACGTCCCTAGAAGTCATTACCATCGCCAGAGCGGCCGGAAGTGTGGTTGAAATAAGTAGCACAGTTGTCACCCCCATCGGGGTTCGCCATTTGGGTAAAGCCTACAAACACGGCATGCATTTAGGTGGACGCCATACCAATAATGAGTCCACGACGCTATTAGAAGGTAATCCTGAGGAGGAAGGCAGGATAGAGACCGGACTAGAAAGGCTGGGTCTTTGGGGTCTTTCGTGGCAACTTCTCAATTTGGTAAGCACTTTGCTCAAGTTTGAAAGGTTGTGCTAATTTAAAAAGGTGCCCGTCGTAATTGCCCTTTGGGCGCTTTCGGGAAGCAGCATACCTACCTCTTATGTTTCGCCGCTTTTTGGTTATGCATCAGCTCCGGGCATCTCTAAGCCAGTGCTTATATTCACGCTTTTCTTCTTCCTCTCCATCTCTCGTCTCGGTCTATGGATCTACGATCTCACCACACAACAGCTCACACAAACCATGACGGCACCCTCCCAACGCTCGTCTTTCACCGGCGTTGAATATAGCCTTGTGTCTTTCTTCACGCTGATTCAATATGTAGTTACAATTGCCATGCATCGATCAGACCAATTCAAATGGATTGCATTGATGAGCTTCGGTGCGGTTAGTGTTAGTACAGTGGTGTATGCCGGTTGGGTCTGGAAAATGCGAGGCCATTTGGTACACTGGGAAAAGTTCAAGAAAAGTTGCAAATGTGTCGAAGGGAGACACAGTCATTGACAGATCTTTATCGGATGGGCAGGTGGAAGAAAATCAAAAAGTAGAGTCGGTTGGTGACACATATAAAGAATAACTATGTCACATTTGAACTACACAAAATTCTTCCACCTGTCTTTGCAATTATTTCAAAACTATTCAGATCAATAACAACCCGGGTGCTTCCTGAAGAAGATGCTCAAGCTTTATAGATCTCTTGTTATCCATAGCCTGTTGACAAACATCTAAATTAAGATGAATCATAATTTTTACAAACTTTCAATCAGAAGGATGGTGTAAGTCGGGCTATTTGCCAAAAAACATTGAAATGGGCCATTGCTGGAAATGGACTAAAAGTATGCCAGGCAGATTGAGCCTTTGAAAGAATATGATGCTTCAAAAGTAGATCATTCGTTGCCGACTTTTGATGGAGGCAGTCCATTATCATTAAAATTCCATGCAGCATTACAACAAAGAATATGGTCGCCTGAATGACCCGAGCCAATCACACCTAAGAACATCCAAGGCCAGGGCCAGTCCTTGATTAGATGTATAAACCCTTTTACGAGACTAGGCCCTGGCGAAAATATCAGTACCCTCAAGCTCCTAGCCACGATTGTCGAGCAAACTTGAAGCCAGCCTGGTTACAGTACAAGAGCACCATGCAGGGATAAAGGAGTCGTAGCCGATGAAATGATTGATCTTGCCATTTCGGATGGCAGTATAAGCCTGCCTAAGTCACTAACATGTGAATCAGTTGATTCATGAGACTCGTATAGTTCAGTCTACTCCGAAGATATTTCAGATGTGGATATCCTTCCTTCGTCTCCCTCCTCTTTGGAGACTTCCAAGAGACGGAAATGATTTGATGAAACTCGTGATAACGCAGTTTTTACCAATCTAACACTACCAGCCTCTCTTTCGGAGACGGTTATAGCAGCTTTTTCAGAGATTGATAAGCAGTACAATTCGCACTATCATTTTCCAGCCTATTCTCCTCTAGGACCAGTATCATCCCCAATACTGGACTATAAGGTAAAAACGTTAGATTTCGGTTTCCAGCCAATACTAGAGCGAGCTACAATTTGAAGCAGCGTGGAAGACATAGTAGAGCCAACACCAAGCTCAAGGGACAAAATTCAAATCAATAGATTGAGTTCTAGCAGTAATCGCCGCAGCAGAGAGGTAGGGGGGATCATTGATGAAGGAAACATGTAATACATGACTTATGGCTAAGGAGTATAACAAATAAAACGAGGTATTTCATTTGCACAATAAAGAATTTTGAAATGTGACGTCCAAGTATTGAAGACTACTCAACCCCTACTGCCAGAGCAAAGAAAAGAGGTGGAAAGAAACGGGCCGTACCCCAAAGCCATATGGATTTACATGGCTGATGGTTGGAGACTTTAGCAGATCAAATAGACTTTTTTTTACTAAACCTAATGAAAGGACTACTTAGTCCTCAGCTATTGTATTTGAGCGAAGGCAGGCTTCATCTCTAGATAACCCATAGAATTGCAGCTTAGCATATTCACCAGAAAATCTCTCCCTGCTGGGATCTTTATTCTCAGTTTATAATTGCGTGGTCCCAAAAGGAGGCCTTCTTGTATTTGATATTAAAGTGCTCTGGCTATTGTGTCAAGCCTCTCAAGTTTTGTTTCGAAGTAAGAGATTGGTTCTCGAAATCATCCCCCTTGACATTTAGCAAAATCAGCCAATACACTTCAGATCACTCCTCAATTATCTAGGTCGAAATAAAGGTGCTTGTTGTATCTCCGACACGTAGCTTCCCAAAGGTCGTTTCCTCCCACCATCCAGAGATGAGCGTCGATGTACATACGCATGTCTTTCGAGACATTTCCAGCTGCTAAGAGCTCATTTCTCATGTCAATGAGCTCTTGCTCTTTCTCTAGAGTCAACTTTCGGACAAACGCGAGAGCTTTATGCGCAGGGAGCTTGTGCTGCTTCATAACAATCAAAACGGCATTCATCAGTCTCGATTTGCCTGAAACGTGCGCATCTCTTTCCTTCGGCCACGACCAGTAGTCATTACACAGACCCTGGCATAGTCCTGACAAGTCTTGAAGTGGCTTTAGAGAAAGTCTCTCAGCTGGAGTAATGTCGAGCTCCATGGTATACTCTGCTATCAGAAAGAAGGTGCTGCTTAGGTCAGTTCGACATACCTGGAGGCACATGGCTTTTGGCAACTTACAACAAGCCAACATTAATGATACGAAACTCCATATAATCATCAAGATTGTCAAAATCTATCAAGTCTTTCGAATCTGTGTTCAGCGCCCAATATCTCCAACCCTGGAGGATAGCCAGTCCTCTGGTATAATCGACTTTCAGAAGTGTCCTGATTTCTGGGACTAAGATCTTTCCTAACGAAGAGGTTGGCTCCTTCACACCGGCATCGTCCAAGATGGCTGCGACTTCAACATTTAATTTCGTATGCGCCTCAATTGAGTTAGCAAAATATATCCAAGATAAGAATGAAGAGGAGCGTACAATTTCACGAGCGAGCCCCTCTCCCTTATCTAATCAATCAGACAAATCAGCTTTAGAACTTCTCTTGCCAGTTAAACTAAGAGTACGTAAACATGCCGTCGATAAGGAAGAAGAATTGCGTCCACCACACTTGGAGTCTCAGCCTTTCTGGATTCGACTCTGGTAGAATCAAGGAGTTAAATTCTCCGTTTATGTCGTTCTCGACGCCGTAAAACCCCTCAGTAGTACTATCTGCAACAACCTCATTCCAAGTAGTTTTCAAGTTGGACACTGCTTCAACAACTTCCTTGTAGTGATTATTACGGCGAGCTGGTAAAAGGGAGAATGCTCCGTGCTCTTGGAACTCTTCATTGCTGACAAGATGAGAATAGCGATAGTCCGCTTCGTCGAATTGGAATGTTTGTGCCATGCTAAAGAGTATTGAAGAGAAAAAAGAGAGGTTTTTCGTTTCTGCAAGTAGGGAACCAACCGGACAAACATAAAACAGCTATTATATAGACCTGCCAAGGCCAGGCCCCTGGCGCTAAACTAGCGTCCCCCGTAAGTCCCCTTGAAGTAGTGAGGTCGTAATCAACGGCTAGCCCGAAGCACTCGCCAAAGGAATAGCATTCAGGGGTGAAATAAGAGATTTTACGAGATGACATAATTGCCCTAAATACAATAGAGTATTTGCCATGCAAAGCTGATACAGTAGTGGCTGTCCGGTGCTCGAGAACCCCTTTCATTAACACATTCGGACGAATCCGAGCACTAGGTAGAGTGTCCAAGTGTCAGTTGGTCAGGCCTCCATAGCGTAAGTGCCAGCAAACCTTATATTATGTGGGACTTTCTTCCTGCATAGCTCATTTAATCATAGACAGTGGGATAATCGGCACCCAGACTCTCGATATAACCAGTTTGGACTACTACTCCATTCTTGGCACCTAAACGAATTGTCCTTTAGGTTACATTGTCGAGAATATGTGGACGCGGGCCGAGGCGTACCGTGTACCGACTGGCCGGTCTACTGACCATTAGACCCCTAATCAGTTGTGTGGAAGGGAACTATCACATGTACTGAGGTAAAAAAGTAGACAGAGCAAATGCATGATATTCAAGTTTTATCTGTTAAATTTAGAAAACTTTAATTTCACGTGATGCTATCCACTATAGAGCTTAGATTCCTAAGAATGATTGATTAGGTTTTCGGCTAGAAACTCGGTGCAATAAGGACGGGCTAAATGGGATTTCAATCATGGAATAATGGTGAACTGAGACGCTTCAAGACACCTTGGCCCAGATGAACCGTAATAATCTAGAGTCTAGAGTTTTAAATTCTTTCGTAGATGGCCATTTCAATTTGGAAGATGATTGTAAACCTCTACCAGTAGATCGTCCCTTCAAGTTCGTCGTTACTATTGGTTGAGTATAATACTAGTCGCTCCTATTATTGTGCTACTTTCAAGTGAGGCTTAAACCTCGAAATATGATTGAATTGGCTTGTAAGTGGCTAGTACGACTTGAGGTGGTGATAGTAATTGGTGTCAGTCTTGTTCATAGCGAACAGATTGAAGGCGTTT
>Ga0247812_10000733_pt1 | contig 19260 bp, 15 predicted proteins | sample UWRJL149409B1_FD_178011 | JGI IMG/M metagenome (GOLD analysis project Ga0247812, IMG submission 178011) | Plant litter microbial communities from Arlington Agricultural Research Station in Wisconsin, United States - UWRJ-L149-409B-1 | ecosystem: Environmental > Terrestrial > Plant litter >...
GTTGCTCGCCGGGCTTCTATCGTTTCTCTCGCCGTGCATCCTGCCGCTTGTTCCCGGGTATCTCGGCTACGTCGGCGGTGTAACCGGCAATGGTGGTCGCGCTGACCGGCGGCGGCTGCTCCTCGGTGTGAGCCTCTTCATCCTCGGTTTCACGCTCGTGTTTGTCGCGATGAACGCCGCCTTCGGCCAGCTCGGCACGCTCCTCTATGTTCACGGTGATCTCATCACCCGCATCGCCGGTGTGGTCGTCATCGTTCTCGGCCTCGTCTTCATTGGCCAGTTCAACTTCCTGCAGCGAACCGTCAAGCCGAAGTGGCTTCCGGTGACCGGTATCGCTGGCGCACCGCTGCTCGGCATCGTCTTCGGCATCGGCTGGACGCCGTGCCTCGGCCCGACGCTGATCACGATCACAAACATCAGCCTCTCCGGCGGCTCACCGTGGCTCGGTGTGCTGCTCGGGATCATGTACTCGCTCGGCCTCGGCCTGCCGTTCCTGCTCGTCGCCGTCGGCTTCGGCTGGGTCACGACGAGCGTCGCCTGGGTCAAGCGTCACATCCGTCTTGTGAACATCATCGGCGGGTCGATGCTCATTCTGATCGGACTGCTCATGGTCACCGGAGTCTGGGCGATACTGATGAGTGAGATGGGGGCGGTGATCAATGGATTCGTCACGCCCCTCTGATCACTTCGATTCGCCGTCGCCGTCGATCACGCAGCCAAAGCTCGGCTTCGTCGGATATCTGCGGTTCTTCTGGCGCCAACTGACGAGCATGCGAACGGCGTTGTTCCTGCTGTTGCTTCTCGCGTTCGCGGCCATCCCCGGATCCCTCGTTCCGCAGCAGACCTCCGACCCCAACGGCGTCGTGCAGTTCAAGACGGACAACCCCGACCTGTACCCGGTGCTCGACTCGCTGCAGGTGTTCAACACCTACTCGTCGGTGTGGTTCTCGTCGATCTACCTTCTTCTCTTCATCTCGCTCATCGGCTGCATCGTTCCCCGCACGAAGCACCACCTCGCCGCGCTCCGGGCCCGCCCGCCGCGCACCCCCGCGAGGCTCGAGCGCCTCACCGGCTTCACCTCTATTTCTGCGACGGCGGATGCCGCTACCGCACTCGACTCCGCAGCCTCGCTCCTTCGCCGCCAGGGATACCGCATCGAGCGGTTCGACGGCAGCGTGAGCGCCGAGCGCGGGTACCTGCGCGAAACCGGCAACCTGGTCTTCCACTCCGCTCTTGTCGGCGTGCTCGTTGCGGTCGGGCTCGGCGGTGGCTTCGGCTACAGCGGCCAGCGTGTTGTCGTCGAGGGACAGCAGTTCGTCAACGTGCTCGGCGACTACGACTCGTTCAACCCCGGGCGCTTCTTCTCGAGCGACTTCCTCACCCCCTACCGCATCGGTCTCGACACCTTCGATGTGGACTACGAGACCGAGAACCAGAACGCGATCGGCCTCGCGACCTACTTCAGTGCGAACGTCGAAACGACCGACGCCGACGGAAAAACCGACACGGCATCCATCAAGGTCAATGAACCACTGGCCATCGGCAACAGCGAGATCTTCCTGCTCGGAAACGGCTACGCGCCGGTATTGACCGTGCGCGACCCCGACGGAAAGATCGTCTGGACCGACGAGGTGCCGTTCCTGCCGCAGGATGCCTACCTCACCTCGGTCGGAATCATCAAGGTTCCGGACGGGCTGGCCGAACAGGTGGGCATGATCGGGCTGTTCTACCCGACCGTCGACACCCTCGAGTCCGGCGCTCTCGCCTCGACCTTCCCCGACCTCAACGACCCGCTGCTGACGCTTCGGGTCTATACCGGTGACCTCGGACTCGACGAAGGTATCCCGAAGTCGGTCTACGCTCTCGACCCGGTCGGCCTCACGCCGATCGCGGGTGGCGACTCCGACGTGGCGTCTCTGCAGCTCAAGGTCGGCGACACGGTCGACATTCCCGGCGGCCTCGGCACGATCGAGATGTCGGAGGTAAAGCGCTTCGCCTCGTTCGACGTTCACCACGACCCCTCGGGCCTGTGGGTGCTGATCTTCGCCATCCTGATTCTCGGTGGATTGCTCACCGGTCTGTTCGTGCCACGTCGTCGCGTGTGGATCAAGGTGAAGCCGGGCACCGACGGACAGGTCACGCTCGAATACGCCGGTCTCGCCCGTGGAGAAGACCCCGGCCTCGAGAATGCCGTCACCGATATCGCGGCCAAACACTCCCAGCTTCTCGGGCTTAGGCTGAACTCGTGACCGAACTATTCGAGACGTATTCCGTGATTGCCGTGTACTCGGCCCTCGCCGTATACACGCTGGCTTTCATCGCATTCACCCTCGATCTCGCGCAGCGTTCGGCCCCCGCCGGTCAGGTCACGAAATCAGGCGTCGTTGCATCCGCTTCTGGCGGACGCACCACCGCACTTCTCGAGCGTCTCGCGACGGATGCACCGGCAACGGGGTACGGATCGGGCAAGCCGTCCGTTCCGCTGCGACTGGCCATGGGCTTCACGGTCGTCGCGTGGCTGCTGCACGTTGCCGCCGCCGTTCTGCGCGGACTCGCCGCCGAGCGCGTGCCGTGGGCCAACATGTTCGAGTTCTCGCTCACCGCGACCGCGATCATCGTCGGTGTCTTCCTCGCCTCGCAGTTCTGGCAGGATCTGCGCTTCCTCGGTGTCTACATCACCGGCTTCGTGATCCTTTTGCTCGCTGTCGCGAGCGTCAACTTCTACGTGCCGATCTCGCCACTGCCGCAGTCGCTGCAGTCGGCCTGGCTCGTCATCCACGTCTTTGTGGCATCCCTCGGTACCGGCTTCTTCGCTATCGGAGCCGGCCTCTCGGTGGCCCAGCTGTTCCAGGCTCGCCGCGAAGCAACCGGCGCTGGCCCCCGCTTCCTTGCGACCCTTCCCTCCGCGGCCGCGCTCGAGAACCTCGCCTACCGCGTCATCCTCGTCGGTTTTGTGTTCTGGACCTTCACCCTCATCGCCGGTGCTATCTGGGCGCAGCGTGCGTGGGGACGCTACTGGGGTTGGGACACCAAGGAAGTCTGGACGTTCATCATCTGGACGATCTTCGCCGGCTACATCCACGCCCGTGCGACGCGCGGATGGCGCGGATCGCGGTCGGCCTGGCTCGCAGTCGTCGGTTTTTCTGCCGTGATGTTCAATTTCACGATCGTGAACCTGTTTTTCAAGGGTTTGCACACCTACAGCGGCCTTTAAGAGACCATTTCGACACCTTTTCGCGGCGCGTTGAAGCTGTCAATTTGTTACCTGAAGGAGACAATTCGCCGTTTATTGCGTACGGTGGGTGAAGTCCCGAAGAACTTACCGATGTTCTACAACTGATTCGCTCGCCTCGGCCAGTCGAATTTGTCGCAAAGGAAACACTGTGCCCGAACTGCATTCTCCGAACTCTCGGAATGCTCACTCGACGCCGGCTCCCTCACAATCTTCTTCCGTTACCCCCTCTGACGTGGCTCCCACTCGTCGCTCGCTTCGCAGCGCGGCAGCAGCCACTCCGGGTGCGTCGAAAGCCGTGTCATCCCGCGAGCGTGCTCGCATAGCCCGCTCACTCGCAGCGCCCGCCACCGGTGGAGCCTCCGAGAAGCTGGCCTACCCCAAACCCGTCAAGAAGAAGATGCCCGGCCAGAAGCGTGCCGTAGCCCTTCTCACGATTCTCGTTGTTCCCGGTTTCATCGCGACCACGTCGATCCCCGCGTTTGCGCTCGGGATCAACACCACGGCGGATGTCGCGGAGTACGCCGAATCGACCGTTGCTGACTCGCAGTCCATGTCGGTTGCGACGACTGCTGGTGAGTTGTCCGCGAAGCGCGGCGCGTTCGACGCGACGACGCAGCGCGAGCTCGACGCCAAGAAGGCTGCCGCAGTGCTCTCAGCGGCCCGTAGCGGCGCGTACAGCACCGTTGGCGCACGCGAAGCCGGTGACGACTATCCGTGGCGCGCATCGAGCGGCCTGTCGCCTCTTCGCTACGTCGCCCGCCAGTGCACCGACTTTGTCGCGTGGCGTATCAACCGCGACCACGGTTCGACCAGTGCTCCGTTCAAGTACGACTGGGGCAACATGACCCCCGGTGGCGGTAACGCCTCCGCGTGGGCCGGCGCCTGGCGCAACAACGGCTGGAAGACCAGCAACACTCCGGTTGTTGGAGCGGTTGCCTGGTTCAACGGCAACCACGTCGCGTACGTCAAGTCGGTCAGCGGCAGCAACGTCAACCTTGAGGAATACAACTGGAACTCGTCTGGCGCGTACCACACGCGAACGATTCCCTCGAGTTCGGTAGCCCTCTTCCTGTACCCGCCTCCCTAAGGAGTCGCACCACACGTCACGACCGCCGGTCGAGCTTCGAGCTCGGCCGGCGGTTCTGTTTTTCCCCTCTCCCGCCCCCTGCCGCTGATTGAGCTTGTCGAAACCCCGCTGCGCGCAACAGAGCGCAATGCTTGTCGGTCTGCCCTTCGACAGGCTCAGGGAACGGGAGGCCCCCGTTCCCTGAGCCTGTCGAAACCTGCCGTGCGGCAGCCACCACCGCGGGTCAGGCCGCGTCGGCCTCGTCGCCTTTGGGGAAGTAGACCCTCGGTGCGCGCACTTTCACTTGTGGTTCGGTTAGGTAGGCGTGTCCGGTCGCGGTGATCCAGCGGATGACCCCGTTCGGGTTCCCGAACGCATCCCGCACATGTTCCACTTTCATCGCGGTGCCAACAATGTTGCCGTTGGGGTCGATGAGTTGGAAGTGTTTTCCGCGGTGGTCTTTTTTGCAGACGCATTCGAGGTTGGTGAGGGTGGTGGCTCCGCCGTGTTGCCAGGCGACCGAGTGGTCGATCTCACAGTCACGTGCTGAGCGGTTACATCCCGGATGCCGACAGGTCCCGTCCCGCATCCGCACGGCGGCGACCAGGTCGGCCGGTGGCCGGTACTTCTTCGAACTCATCGCGATGATCGACCCGTTCTCGGGATCGGTCAGTAACCGGGTCCAGGTGGGTGCCTCACCCGCGAGTTGTGTCGCCGTCTCGATATCGATCGGCCCATACCCTTCGAGGATCGCCGGCTCGTCACTCTTACCCAGGAGGCTGAGCGCCGGAACCATGACCATCACCCGGGGCTGGAAGGTCCGGTACCGGCCACCCGAGGCTGAACCTGACGCGGCACCACTAACGTCACTGGCCGCGTGTGCACCGGTGGTGTTGCCGATCGGACCCAGGACGGTGCCGTCGGCGAGTTTGTCGCGCAGCACATCGGTCATCAGTTGCCTATGGGTGCGGGTTTCGGCGTCTTCGCGGTGCAGCGCTTCGGCGGCATCGACGGTGGCGTTGTAGATACCGACCAGGTCGACAGCGTCGGTAATGATCGTCAGAGCGGCCATGCCGTGGGGGAGGGAGTCGAGGATGACGCTGCGGTCCGCCATCGCCGCCCGCCGATCCTCGACCAGAGTCTCCGGATGCAGGCGCGCACGCAGATTTTTCGTGTACCGCGTGAACGTGGCGACCGTTTGCGTCAGTGCTTTCGGCAGTGCCTGTGCTTCAAAGGTGGCACGGTCGTCGTCGGTGAGGCCGAGGGTGGCGTCGACCATCGTGTAGGCGTGCCGGTCACTGATCGCCCCCTCATCCAACGCCGCCATCGTCGTAGGGAGGTCAGCGATCAAAATCTTGCCGCGCTCCACCACGGCTTCAGCGGTGCGGTCCGGGATGCGCAGCATCAACGCGATCTCCGACACGAACGCACGAAACGATTCACTGTCTCCGGTAAACCGCACCAGGGTGCGGTCCTGCTGGATCGCTGCAGCAACCAGGCGGGCCCGCTCGATCGACCGGATCCGCAGTGCGGCGGCGCAGTTGGCGACCCGGTCAGCGGCACCAACGGTATCGATGACGTCGCCAAGCAGGTGGATACCGGCCATCGGGTCATCCCCGAATGGCGGCATTTCTGCTGCGGGGTGGGAGTCTGTCATGGGTCTCAGTCAAACCCATACCACCGACATTCGTGCGCACTTATGCGTATCAGTGGAGAACTGGTGGGCAGGGGAAACTGTGGAGGAGACGCTGCCGCCGGATACCCGCCGGAAACCCGCTGGCGTACAGAGCGGAATGCTTGCCGGACTGCCCTTCGACAGGCTCAGGGAACGGGCGGGGCTCAGGGAGCGGGCGTGGAGCGAGGGTCAGGCTGCGGGGGCGGCGGAGGGGCGGGTCAGACGGCGGCGGCGAGCAGGGCGTGGGTGCGCGCGAGGCGATCGAGCCACCACTCGCGACGCTCTGACGATGCCGCGTTCTGGTCGAGCAGGTCGGCGGTCGGCGTTACCCGCCGCACCGCGAGGGCGCCGTCGACGGGAAGTAGTGGTTCGTCCGTGACATCCGTTTGCAGCAGCGCGGTGGTGGCGAGGCCGCAGTCGTACTCGAGCTCGGGAATCGCCGCCGCGAGATGCAACCCCATGGAGATGCCAACCGAGGTGTCGAGCGCACTCGAGACCACGACCGGCAGCCCGGCCGCCTCGACGATCGCGAGAGCCGCCGTGATGCCGCCGAGCGGTTGCGCCTTGATCACGAGAAGATCGGCCGCACCGGCCCGCGCGACCGCGAGCGGGTCGGTTGCTTTTCGTACGCTCTCGTCCGCCGCGATCGGGATGCCCATGTACTTCACGCGCGTGCGCACCTCGGCGAGTTCCTCGACGGTCGCGCACGGCTGCTCGACGTATTCGAGGTCGTACCGGGCGAACGCGTGAATCGCGTGTTCGGCCTCGTCGACGTTCCAGCCACCGTTCGCATCGACGCGAATGCGACCCTCTGCACCGAGAACGGCGCGTGCCTCGGCGACTCTGGCCACATCATCCGCCAGCACCTGTCCGGGTTCCGCGACCTTGATCTTGACGGTGCGGCAACCGGGGAAGCGGGCCAGGATGCCAGCAACCCGGTCGGCGCCGACGGCCGGGAGCGTCGCATTGACGCGCACGGTCGAGCGAAGCGGTGTCGGTGTGCGCGTCCAGCCGAAGTCGATCGCTGCCGCGAGCCAGGCCGACGACTCCCGGTCGTCGTACTCGAGGAACGGCGAGAATTCCGTCCACCCCCGCGGTCCCTCAAAAAGAAGCGCCTCGCGAACGGTGACCCGGCGGAAAGTCGTTCGGAGCGGAAGCGACACGACCCGCGCCGAATTGAGCAGGTCGGAGAGCGGGGGGAGCACCGTTGCGGGAGACATGCACCCAGTCTGCCCCGGTTCGCCAGCTACACTGCGAAAGCTGAGGGAGGTTCCCATGACAGAGGTTCCCGAGCCGGAATCGCTCGAAGAGACGTACAAGCGACTATCGCCGTACAACGGCGACCGCGCGTCGGCCCCGCGCCCGCCCGCGCCGCCCGTGGCCCCTCGCGTATATGCCGATGCACTGCCCGCTGCAACGCCAGCTGCGCCGATGCCCGCCGCCGCAATGCCAGCTGCGCCGATGCCCGGCGCTGTGATGCCCGGCCAAGGGCAGGCGCCGGCCGAACTACCACCGGCCGAACCGCTTCCGCCAGCCAACCGGCTCGTGCCGATCATTTCGATCGCGGCGGTGGCCGTCGCGCTCGTCGTCGCGGTGACCCTCGGCAGTGTCTTCTCGGTGCTGCGGTCGACTGCGTCAGACGTCATCGCGCAGGATCCCGACACCACGGCGCCGAGCAGTGCGCCCGTCGCGCCCTCCGCCACCCCAGCCCCCGCCGTCGTTGACGAGTGGACGACCTACCCCGGCTCAGCGTTCGTCGATTCGGCCGACGTGCTCGCGGCGCCGTCCCAGGAGACCGTAGTCGCAGAGTCAGAGGCCTTCCTCGACGAGTTCACGCGAACCCTCACCACCGACCTCGGCGTCACTTGGGCCGAGAGCTGGAGCGGCATGCTCGAAAAGGGAAGCAACGGCTACGGCGGTGACTCCATGCTCTACGACTATTACAGCGCCGAGATGATCGGCACGGTCAAACTCGACGACCCGAAGGCCAGGCAGAAAGTGCGCGACCTGCTCGAGACCATGACGGCGGATGCCGGCGGTGCCGAGCTGCTGTTCTCGAACGAGGCCTACACGGGCGATCCCGCGGCCTCGCTCGAGCAGTTCGGCGCAGCCGACGTCCCCGACCAGGCGATGTGGGCGTTTTACGGGCGTGACGCGATCTCACCCGGCTTGTCGGTGTCGTCACGCGTTTACGACACCAACTTCCCGACGGATGCCACGTTTAACGGTGACACCTGGTTCCGGGTCGACGGCAGCCGAAGCGGAATGTTCTACGTCAAGATCCAGCTGTCGACCTACGGTCTGCTCTCGGAGGCCGATCGCGACGAATTCGAGAAGAAGCTCGAGCCGTACGACGAGAGCGCTAAGCCGCCCTCGCGCTGAGCTGGCCTACAGGCCGAGCAGCGGTGTCTTCGCGATCGCCGGGTTGGTAATGATCGTTACATTGCCGACGTTGTCGGTGATAACCCAGCGATACTGGTAGCAGGTCGTTCCGCTGAGAGTGTCGGTGTAGGTCGGCCCGGGGTTGACCGCGAGGTCCGTGAAGGCGGCAACCAGCAGGCATCCGCTCAGCAGGTGCACCGCGGTTCGGCGCTGCAGAACCTGGCTGGCGATGCCCGACCCGCCGGTGTCCGTTCCGTTCGTGAGGGTGATCGGGAATGCGCCGGTGCTCACGAATCCGTCGGTGTAGCTGATGGTTCCGCCAGCGGGGGCGATGTTGTCCGCGGTGACCGTGAACGAGGACGCGGGAGACACCCCGCCCGCATTGTTGGTCGCGGTGAGCGTCTTCGAGCCCGGGTTCGCGACCGCGAGGCTGGCGTTAAACGAGTAGGTCGTGCTGAGACCGGCCGGTGTCGACGTCCACCCCGACCCGAGCAGCGGGAAGGTGAGCGGCGTGATGACGCCGGAGCCGGTATCGGTGACCGCCGCCGTCAGGGTGAACGAGCCGTTGCCGTTGTTCGTGCGGTAGAAGACCTGGCTGCCCGTCGCGTAGACGTTGGTGCCGGCGACGGCGGTCGCGACAAGCGTGATCGCGGGCGCGGCCGGGGCCGTCGTGTCGACCTTAACGAGCTGGCTCGACAGGGTCGTGTAGTTGTAGAGCGTGTCGGGAACGATGTACTGGTAGAGGTAGCAGGCCTGGTCACTCACGGTGTCGGAGCGGGTCGAGCCAGGGTCATTCACGACGAGCGTGAACGCCGAGAACACTCCACAGACGCCGTTTGTCGTACCGGGGGAGCTGAGCGTTGCCGTGGCGCGGACGAGGCGAGCTCCGGATGCGGCGACTCCCGTGGCATCCGTCGTCGGCTTGGTCAGTGCCAGCGAAATTGTGGTGCTCGTCGAATAGAGGGAGCCGGTGCCGGCGAGTCCCGTCGCGGCGATCGAGCCGCCGGTCGGCCCGGTCGTGTCGGCATTGGCGTTGTGGCTCAGGCCGTAGTGGTTGGTGATGGTCGTCGCGCTGAGTGCCGCGCTGTACACCGACACTTCTTCGATGGAGCCGGCGAAGTACCGGTTGCCCCAGGTGGTGTCGGCGGCATTCGGGATGTTTCCGACCGTGAATCCGAAGGTCGCCTCGAGCGTCGTGGAGCGGGTCGCGGCCTGTGCGCCGATCGCAGTGCCGTCGATGTAGAGGTTGATCGAGGAACCGTTGTAGGTCGTCACCACGTGGTGCCAGGCATCGTTAGCGACGTTCGACGGCATGGTGAAGGTGAGGTTGTTCGCGGCGGCACCGCCGAGCGCCGTCATGCTGAGACCGTTGCCGGCGAGGGCGAGGCCGAACCTCGCGGTCGTCGTGTTGGGTCCGTAGCTGTAGAGAATCTGCGGGTTGGCGCTCGTGGTCGTCTTGAACCACATCTCCACCGAGCGCGCAGCCGACCCGATCGGGAGCGAGGTCGGCGTCACGACCTGCATGTAGCCGTTGCCGCCGAAGTTGACCGCCGTGTTCGAGTCACGCAGAACGCCGCCGGACGAGCCGCGCGCGACGGTGCCGACGTATGCGCCGGTGTTGCTTCCCTTGCCGTCGGCCGCCGATGACGCCGTCGCCGAGCCCTCGCCGAAGCGCCAGTAGCTGACGGCGCCCGCGGTGTTCTTCACGGCGTTGGCGTAGTCGACGATCGCGGTGTTCGCGCTGCCGATTGTCGCGGTGTTGCCGGCAACATCGGCGACGACGATCTGATACCGGTAGCAGGTACTGTTCTGTACCGCGGAGTCGAGGTACGGGGATGACGGGTTGGCCGAGCCTATGGCCGTGTACGGGCCGAAGGCTCCGCATCCGCTGCCCGTGACGTTTCCGCTCGAGCTGATGCTCGGGTCGCCGACGTAGAGAGCGGAGGCGCGCTGCAGCACGGTGCTCTGGAGGCCGGAGCCCCCGTCGGTCGCGGAGAACGTCACGCTGACCTGGCGCTGGGCCTGTGATCCGTCGGTGTAGGTAATGGAGCCGGTCGGGGCCGTGGAGTCATTGACGAAGGTCAGAGTGGTCGCCGCGGTATTGCCAATGATGTCGCGACCGGTGATGACCTCGGTCGGCGAGCTCGTCGTACCGGCGGTCCAGCTGAAGGTGTTCGATACGTAGGGGCCGCCAGCCGGGTTCGAAACGGTCGATGCGCTGTGGGTCCACCCGGTGCTCGTGCCGCCGAGGGTCGCCGTGCTGCTCGAGGCGGGGCCGGAGCCGGAGTCGGTAAGGGTATTGGTGATCGTGAATGAGCCGGCGACGGAGCCGTTGTAGTAGATCGTGGTGCCGGACTGAATGGCCGTGCCCGTCACGTTGCTCAGGGCGAGCGCGTTGACCGGGGGCGTCGTCTCGGTGGCGACCGAGACGCTCTTCGCGCTCTCGGCGCCGAGCCAGTTGGTGGAGTAGGTCGGTGTAACCGAGTAGCGCCACTGGCCGGCCGGCACCGCGGTTTCGGTGCAGGTGAGTGCCGTGATCGTTCCGGTGCAGCCTGAACCGATCGTCTGCGTGGTCAGTGTCGCAGTGTCGTAGCGCTTCACGATGTAGCCGGAGACGGCTTCGCTCGTCGAGAGCGTGCTCGCCGCCCAGGTCAGGGTGACGGTGTTCGGTGTCGCGCTCGCCGTCGGGGTGTTGCCAGCGCCGACGGATGCGGCAACGACGATCGTGCTGCCGGGGAGCGTGCCGGCCGTCCAGAACGCCCAGGCCACGCTCGCGGCGAAGCTGCCCGCGAGAGAGATACCAAGCACAACGCCGAGAGCCGTGAACCTCGTGCGGAGGCCACGGTTGGCGGTACTGAGTCGGCGCCCGGCACTCACGGCGCCACCTTGAGGAACGTGTTGAACGCGGCACCCTGGCAGGCGCTTGCCGCGCTCGCGCTCATGGTGAGAGCGGCGGAGATGGTGATGTTGCGGGTGCCGTTGGTGCTGCCGACCTTCGCCGGAATCGTCCAGCCGGCACCGCCGTTGTTCTGCGGCGCGAACGACAGCGCAGAGAGGACGCAGCCGCTGTGGCCGGCGTCGACGGTGAAACCACCGGTGCCCTGGGTCGTGTCGAGCACGAGAGAGGGGATGACGATCGATGACGTGTTCGGGTTGCTGACCGAGACGATCACCGGAACCGAGCCTGAGGGGCGGAGGCCGCCCACCGGGGTACCCGGCGAGATCTGCAGCGCTGTTGTTGTGCCGGTGGAGCCAGCTCCCGAACCGGCACCGGAGGCCTTCCAATAGGCGAAGGCGGCGCCGGTGCTCAGGCCGAGGAAGACGCCAACGGCGAGAGCCCCGGCGGCGATTCGGGCAGCGCGGCGCATCACCATGACATCACCGCGGTGTCGGCGGAGTAGCCGAGCGTGAGCGTTGCTCCGTGGCATCCGTTCTGGTTGGTGCCGAGGTAGAGCATGCTGACGCGTGGCCAGTTGGTCGAGTCGAGGCTCGTCATCGCCAAAGGTACCGAGCTGCCCGGGGGCACCTCGAAGACCATGAGCGAGCGTGACTGGGTGATTTCGTAGTCCTCGACGGAACAGGGATGATCGTCGTCGGCGTTGGGCGCATCGACGTCGAGGATCGTCACTTCGACGCGGGACACCTCGACGGTCATCGAGTGGTTATTGGTAAGCACGATCTCGATCGGCGACGACGTTCCTGGCTTGATGGCCGTTGCGGCGTCACCGGTGATCTCGATGGGCGCGGTGGCATCAACGGCCATCGCGACGGCCGCGGAGGCCCCCACGCACGCGAATACACCGCTCACGAGCATCGTGAGCGCTAGTGCGGTTCGGGCGGTTCGCATGAGGTACACCGCGCCACCGCTCGACCGAGCCTGAAGCGTCGACCGAGCGGTGACGAGATGAGGGGGTGCTGGAGCGCCCCCTCACATCGGGGTGTTGCTAGCCGATGAGGTAGGCGATGTTGACCGTCGCGCCCTTGCAGCCGTCCTGGTTGACGGTGGCGCTGTTCACGAACTCGATGCTCGGACCAGACCAGCTGCCGACACCGGTTCCGACCGGAACCTCGGCGTCGACCGTGGCGACCGGGTTGTTGATCGTGTAGTTGGCGACGCCACAGGTCTGTCCGCCGAGCGGGGTCACGCTCTCGATGGATGCGGTGACGGTGGCGACGTAGGTCGGGCCGTCGTTGTCGTTGTTGAACTGGCCAGCGAGTGCCTTGGCGGCGACTCCCGGGCCGAGGCCGGTGATGGTGGTGGTCTGCGTGGCGACGAGGTCGACGTTGGTTCCGGTAGCGGCAGTGCCGGTACCCGTTCCGCCCGCGGTCCAGTACGCGAATGCCGCGCCTGCTCCACCGAGCAGCACGACCGTGATGGCCGCGACAGACAGATTTCTCTTGGTTGACTTACGCATTTCTTCTACTCCCACAAGTATTGGATTTGGTGGTCCATGGCTGCGTTTCAACCCAAGTGCAGTGTGTGTTCGCCATTTTCCCGATTTTCAATTGCGTATGTACGATAAGCAGGAAAATCTCAAAAGTCGATACTTAGTAAACAGTTTGTGTTGTAAGGTTCCGCCCCCAATCCGGGGGTGCCGGTTGTTCCACATTCTGGAACGGTTCGCGGATCGTAGGCTTGAGCCATGACTCACGTTTCCGATTTGTTCGACCCGACCGTTTGGCGAGACGTCGACGGGTTCGAGGCGCTCACCGACATCACGTACCACCACGATGTGGCCGGTCAGGTCGCGCGAATCGCGTTCAACCGCCCGGAGGTGCGCAACGCGTTCCGCCCTCACACGGTCGACGAGCTCTACCGCACGCTCGATGACGCTCGCCAGAACCCTCAGATCGGTGTCGTACTGCTCACCGGCAACGGCCCGAGCCCGAAAGACGGCGGCTGGGCATTCTGCTCGGGCGGCGACCAGCGCATCCGCGGGCGGGACGGCTACCAGTACGAGGGCGATGCACCGAAGCCGACCGGCCCCTACGCGTCGGCTACTACCGGCCGCCTGCACATTCTCGAGGTGCAGCGCCTCATTCGCTTCATGCCAAAGGTCGTCATCGCGGTGATTCCCGGGTGGGCCGCTGGCGGCGGTCATTCGCTCCACGTCGTCTGCGACCTCTCGATTGCGAGCGCAGAGCACGGAAAGTTCAAGCAGACGGATGCCGATGTCGGCTCGTTCGACGGCGGTTACGGAAGCGCCTACTTCGCTCGCCAGGTCGGGCAGAAATTCGCGCGCGAAGTGTTCTTCCTCGCGCGGGAATACGACGCGCAGCGGGCCCTCGACACGGGTGCGATCAACGCCGTCGTGCCACACGCCGAACTGGAAACCGTCGCCTATGACTGGGCAAAGGACATCCTGACCAAGAGCCCGACCGCCATTCGCATGCTCAAGTTCGCGTTTAACGCGGTCGACGACGGCATGGTCGGACAGCAGGTCTTCGCCGGCGAGGCGACGCGGCTCGCCTACGGAACCGACGAAGCGGTCGAGGGTCGGGATTCCTTCCTAGAGAAGCGTGCCCCCGACTGGTCCCCATACCCCTGGCACTACTAGCACTCGCCGCTCCGCCGCGGCGCGCGGCTTGAGACGAAGCGCGCGCTTCTCGATGGTGTGCCAGGACCCCAAAGCGAGCGCTGCGGTGATGGGCACCACGATCGCGAGGTCGAGCGCGATTGGCAGCGCTCCGAAGTACTGCACCACCACTTGCTGCACGACGTAGCCCCACAGGTAGACGCCGTACGACAGATCACCGAAACGCGCCGCGCGCCGAAGCACCGGCGTTCGCCGCAGACCGACCGCGAGTGACACGACCGGGATCGCGAGCCAGGAGAGAACGACGCCGACGTCGGGCCAGAGTGCTCCGCACACGATCCACACCGGCACGATAGCCGCGACGGTGACCAGCGAGAGCAGGCGTTCCGTGCCCACCCAATAGATGAGCGCGCCCACCGCGAAGTAGATTGCGGTCTCGCCAAATGATCTTGCCAACGCTCCCGGCTCCGGAGCCAATCGGGCAAGGCAGATCGCTACGACGGCGAGGCAGGCGAACCCGGCCCACGCGAGCCGGCGCGCGACCAGCCCGACCACGGCCACGATGAGGTAACAGACGAACTCGAGGCCGAGGGTCCACAGGGACCCGTTGACGGTCGGCAGCGGGTTGTCGGCGAAGACCCCCGGGAGTTCATACTGCGGCACGAGCGAGAGGCTCGAGAGGTAGCTCCACGCACCCGGGGTGGCGAAGTACTCCGCTGGTGCAAGCGAGCTCACCGCTGGCCCGATGACCAGCGCGGTGATCAACACCGTTGCGGCCAGCGCCGGAAAGATCCGCAGCGCGCGCTTGATCAGGAATGGCCCGAGCGCCGGATCGTGGTGCCAGCTGCGAGCGATCAGGTAGCCGCTGATCGAGAAGAAGACGAAGACCCCGATCGCCTGGATCGGGATACCCGCGAGTCGGGGAACCGGAAGGTGATCCGTCAGCACGAATGCGTGCCCGATGACGACGAGCAGCGCGCCAACCAGTCGCATGGCGTCGAGATTGTTCGTCCGATCCGTCTCGGAGAACGTGGCAAGGGTGGCCAAGTTCCACCCCATTTCTGCGTCTCACGCGTCTGAACTGCTGACGCTATGAGAACTGAGCAAAAATTGGCTAGAGCACTGGCCCGGTTTCAGGGGAGGACGGGTGAGCCCCCTGATGCCGGGCGTGGGTGATGACCCCGGTTGACCCTTGGTCAGGTGCGGATGACGTCCTTCGAGTGGTGGCGCACAACCACGCTGTGCTGGTTGTCGTACTGGTCGACGACGATCAGGGCAATCTCGCCACTGTCGGGCGGGCTGAGCCTCGCGGTGACCGTTCCGGCAGCCGTCATCCGCAGCTCGTCGATCAGCGACTGCTCCGCGCGTGCCCGGTCGTGGTCGTTGATGTCAGCACCGCGGTCGTCGACCAGGATGACCCGGATGCCACGCGAACGCGCCTCGCGCACTGCGCCGGCTAGCCGCTCGCCCGAGAACCCAGGAGCTCGGATGCTGTCGCGAAGGGCCTCTTCGAGCAGTGCGAGCTCGGTGCGTTCGATGTCGCTTAGCGGTTCGTCGATGAGCAGCCGCTCGAGAGCGGGGCGGGCATCGCGCTCGAGGCGGATGGTCTGGGCCGTGCGCTCCTGGATGGCGGCGTAGCTCGCTGCCGCACGATTGGAGCGCACGATCTGAGCGTCGTGAATGGCCGTGATGGTGCGCGAGGCCCGACGGAGCACGAGCGCAAACAGCGTTCCGATCGCGAGGGTTCCGGCTTGGCGGGCGAGGTCGTTGATCGGACCGAGAACGGGCAGCCCAGCGACGAGAGTGATGCTGATGGTGAGCGCCGAGAGCAGCGCGAAGCCGATCCACGCGAGCGCTCGGCGACCGCGGAGCGCGAGCACGAGCAATAGGAAGGTGATCGCCCCGAGGTGCCAGTTCGCGTAGCCGGGGGCGCCAGGGTTGACCGCGTTGCCGGTCGACACGACTGCCATCGTCGCCGTGATGGCGAGCACGGCGATCGACTTCGGCAGGTCGAACGGCTCGGTGCTGGTGAGGGTGAGGATGACCAGCGCCGCACACATCAGGGCGAGCGCGATCATGCCGAGAACCGGCGCCTTCAGGTTGCCGAGGTTGAGGGTGGCGACGAGTAGGGTTCCCGCTCCGTAGAGGGCGAGCAGCACGCGGCCGAGGCCCTTGTTCAGCTGGAGAATCGACGTGACATCGGTGTTCATGCGATCGTGCCCTCTCTCCAGGACAGCGATACGGAGGTACCGTCGCGACGTGACGACGTAACGGCCGCGGTGCACCCGTGAATGGCGTTGACGCGCTGCAGGATTCCCACCCGAACGCCGAAGCGGTCGAGCCGCATCTGGCGCAGCGAGAATCCGCGTCCGTCATCCGTCATCACGATGTCGACACTCGTCGGTGACATCGTGGCGCGTGCGCGGCGCAACACCGGGCGCCCGCCGGGGATCTCAGCGTGGGTAAGGCTGTTGCTCACGGCTTCGGCGAGGGCTTCGGCGAGACCGTCGGCGACGTCGGCCGGGATGAGCACGCGGGTGCCGGCCGGCTCGCTCACGTTCACCCCGATGGGCACCGCGAGTGTTGCGGATGCGCGAAGCAGCAGCTCGAACTCGCTCGCCGTGACGAAGGCCGCGTTGGACTTTTCGCTTCGAAGCTCGGCCATCTTCTGCAGGGCCTGGCTCGCGCGCTGGCGGATCGCCACGTGGTTGCCGAAGGAATCGAGGGACGCCTCGTGCAGCGTCGCGAGAACCTCGTCACGGGTAAAGGCCTGGTACCGGGCCCGCTGGCGCTCGATGGTCTCTTCGGTGCCCACCGAGGCTGCCTCCTGCTGGGCTTCGATTGAGGCTTCGTCCTGCTTGCGTCCCGAGCGCAGCGCGAGCTGCACGAGCGACACCACAACGACGCTGAACAGCGCGAGCATCACGGCATCCTGAAACGGCCGCGAGACGTCATTTGCCCCGAGCAGACCGAATCGAAGCAGCCCGCCGCCGACCGCGACCGCGATCAGGTAAACCCACGCGGCAATGGGGGGAAGCGCGATCGCCGCGAGGCAGGTGGCCACCGAGATGATGTTCATGAGCCACGGTGTGCTGGTCGCGGGCAGGAACTCTGGCGACATCGCCGGGTACCAGATCGCAAGAAAAATGAGAGCGGATGCCGCGTGGATCCCGCTCAGGACGCGCAGCGCCGTGACCGGCAACCGGTGCGCAACGAGGGCGAGCACCGGTGGAACACCGCAGACGATGACGACCATCGCGGTCGACAGGGCGGTGCCGTGCCAATCCTGCTGCTCGACGATGCCCCCGAGACCGAGCAGGGTGAAAACGATACTGCCGATGCCGATGGACACAACGAGGATTCTGAGCACGCGGGAATGCGCGCTTTCGATGACCATTCGGGTCACGGTCCTTTCGCGACCGTCGGGGAACGGCCGATACGACCGCCTCGGGTAGGCGGCCCACTGGGCGTGTTACTCCAGTTTCGCATGCCCGGCGAACCCTCTTATGGGTTCTTGCCGGTCTGCCGCCGCTGTCCTACGATCCGGCGCTCTCGTCCTTGACCACGATTCGGCGGTAATGGCCGACCTCGTCGACCACGATGGTGGCGATGTCGTCGCGGCCGTGTGGGCTGAGTCTCGCCGTGATGGTGCCGTATTGGGTCGCCTGATACTCCTTGACGAGGGCGTCTTCGACGCGCACCCGATCCCGCCGAAGGAGGTCACCGCCGCGGTCGTCGAGCAACACGACCTGGAGGCCGCGTTCGCGCGCCAACCGGGTCTCCTCGGTCAGTCGTTCACTGCTGAAGCCCGCCGCCCGGATGCCGTCGCGAAGCGTCGCCTCGAGAAGCACGAAGTCGTTGAGCTCCCGTTGGCTGAACGGCGCGTCGTCGAGAATGCGGGTAAGGGCCGGGCGCGCGACCCTCTCGAGCCGACCGGTCTGAAGCGCGCGTTCGGCGGTGGCTGCGGCCATCGCCGCCTCTGCCGTTGTGCGCTGCAGCTGCGTCTCCTGCAGCGCGGTGATGGTGCGGCTCGTGCGACGGAGGATCATTGCAAACAGGGTTCCGATGAGCAGGGTCGCAGCCTGGCGCAGCACGTCGTTGAGCGCGAGCGAGAGGCCGCGATCGGTCGTCACGCCGGCGATCAGCACCACCGAGGCGAACGAGATGTACGCGATCCAGGCCATGAGCCGCCGGCCGCGAAGAGCGAGGAACAACAGCAGGAACGTCGAGACACCGAGATGCCAGCTCGCATAGTCGGTGGTTTTCGTGTCGAGCATGTTCCACGACCCGAGGAACGTGATCGCGAGAGACAGCGCGATGATGCTCAGGGTCAGCCTGATATCGAACGGCTCGGCACCCGGTCGCGCCAGGATCACGAGCGCCGTCCACATCAGCAGCAGCGCGATGATGCCGAGCGCCGGGTTGATCAGGCGGTTGAGATTGAGGATGGCGACAAACGTGTTGCCCGCACCGTAGAAGAACAGGATGATGCGCCCGCGGGCGTCCGCGAGCTGCAGGATCGACGTAACACTCGTGTTCACGCGCTGCTCCGCGCTGTCGTCGATGGCGGCGTCCACGACATGCTCACGGTCGTGCCCTTGCCCGGCGACGACTGAATGCTCGCCCGGCAGCCGCGAAGCGAGTTCACCCGGTTCAGGATGCTCACGCGCACGCCGAGCCGGTCAGCCCCGATTCGGCGTGGATTGAATCCCTGCCCATTGTCGGTCACCACGATTTCTATTCCGGTGGCCGAGAACGTGACGACCGCGTCGCGCCGAACGGGCCGGAGATCGGGCCAGTCAGCGTGCCGGATGCTGTTGCGCAGCGCTTCGGCGACGGCTGAGGCGAGCGCATCGGCGACCACGACGGGGGTGCGAAGGGCTCGACCGGCCTCGTCGTCGTGAATCTGGATCTCGACGTCGGTATCGAGGGTCGCGGCGCTCAGCAGCGACGCGAGCATCTCCGACTTCACCTCGGCACCGAGGGTCACCTCGTCGCGGAACTCGTTGAGCTTGAGCAGTGCGCTGTTGGCGCTTCGCCGGGTGATGCCGAGCGTACCGGGCGTATTTCGTGCCGCGGCGAGAAGGGTGGCGAGCACGTTGTCATGGGTAAACGACTGGTACCTCGAGCGCTGGAACTCGAGCACCTCGGCTGTCGCGACGGTTGCGGCGACCTGCTGGGCGGCGAGGGCTGCGGCATCCTGCTCCCGTCCCGCGCGAAGCGTGAGCTGCAGCAGGGCGAGCATGACCGAACTGAAAACCGCCATCATCACCCCGTGCTGGAAGGCGATGAGAGCGTCGCCGCCACCGTACGAGCCGTAACGCACGAGACCGGCAGCGACTGCGGTCGCGCCAAGGTAGAACCA
>Ga0247812_10000735_pt1 | contig 19187 bp, 13 predicted proteins | sample UWRJL149409B1_FD_178011 | JGI IMG/M metagenome (GOLD analysis project Ga0247812, IMG submission 178011) | Plant litter microbial communities from Arlington Agricultural Research Station in Wisconsin, United States - UWRJ-L149-409B-1 | ecosystem: Environmental > Terrestrial > Plant litter >...
GTAGATCTTGCCCGAGGTGATGACAACGCGCTTGACGCTCGCCTTATCGGTGCGCACGTCGTCGATGACCGGCTCGAACTTGCCGGAGGTGAAATCGGCGATCTCGCTCGTCGCGCCACGAAGTCGCAGCATGGCCTTCGGGGTGAAGACCACGAGCGGACGACGCGGACGCGCGTAGGCCTGACGGCGGAGCAGGTGGAAGTACGAGGCCGGCGTCGACGGGCGAGCGACGGTCATGTTGTTCTCAGCGCACAACTGCAGGTAGCGCTCGATGCGCGCCGACGAGTGGTCTGGTCCCTGGCCCTCGTAGCCGTGCGGGAGCAGCATGACGACGCTCGAACGCTGTCCCCACTTCTGCTCGGCCGACGAGATGAACTCGTCGATCACGGTCTGGGCGCCATTGGCGAAGTCACCGAACTGCGCTTCCCAGAGAACGAGGGCGTCGGCACGTTCGACCGAGTAGCCGTACTCGAAGCCGAGGGTCGCGTACTCGCTGAGCAGTGAATCGTAGATCCAGAACCGGGCCTGGCTCTCGCTGAGGTTGGCGAGGGGCAGCCACTCCTGTCCGTTCATGCGGTCGTGGAGCACCGCGTGACGCTGCACGAACGTGCCGCGACGGGTGTCCTGGCCGGCCATGCGAACCGGGGTTCCCTCGAGCAGGAGCGAACCGAGAGCGAGAAGCTCGCCGAAGCCCCAGTCGACCGAACCGCCACGGCTCATGTCGACGCGCTTCTTCAGCATCGCCTGCAGCTTCGGGTGGACGCTGAATCCGGCCGGCGGGTTGTCGTGCGCATCACCGATGAGCTGGATGACGCCCTCGTTGACGGCCGTCGACTCCGGTTCGCCGACACGATCGTCCTGCTGCGACTCCGGGCGTTCGAGGTCGGCGACGGCGTTGTCGTCACCGACGATGATCGGGGTCGAGTTGGTCTGCGCGGCGTGGGTCTCCATGAAGGCCCGCTCGAGGCGGTCCTGGAAGTCCTTGTGCGCTGCCTCGTACTCTTCGGCGGTGATGTCACCGCGGCCGACGAGGGCCTCGGTGTACAACGTGCGAACCGAACGCTTCGCCTCGATGAGGTTGTACATGAGCGGCTGCGTCATCGACGGGTCGTCGCCCTCGTTGTGACCGCGACGGCGGTAGCAGACGAGGTCGATGACGACATCGCGGTGGAATTCCTGGCGGTAGTCGAACGCGAGCTGTGCAACGCGGACGACGGCCTCCGGGTCATCACCGTTGACGTGGAAGACGGGAGCCTGGATGGTCTTCGCGACATCGGTCGAGTAGACCGACGAGCGACCCTCGCCGGGAGGCGTCGTGAAGCCGACCTGGTTGTTGACGACGAGGTGGATGGTTCCACCCGTGCGGTAGGCGCGCAGCTGAGACATCTGGAGGATTTCGACCACGATGCCCTGGCCGGCCATCGCGGCGTCGCCGTGGACCATGACCGGAAGCACCTTGAAGGCGCCAATCGGACCGCGGTCCTGCTTTGCGCGGACGATTCCCTCGAGAACTCCGTCGACCGCTTCGAGGTGCGAGGGGTTTGCCGCAAGGTAGACGGGGATCTCGCTGCCGTCGGCGGCGCGGAACGTTCCCTCGGTGCCGAGGTGGTACTTGACGTCGCCGGAGCCCTGAACCGTGCGCGGGTCCTGGGTTCCCTCGAACTCACGGAAGATCTGGCCGTAGGTCTTGCCGGCGATGTTCGTCAGCACGTTGAGGCGACCGCGGTGGGCCATACCGATGGCCACCTCGTCGAGCCCGTTCTCTGCTGCGCCCTGGAGCACGGCATCCAGAACGACGATCGTCGACTCTCCACCCTCGAGGCTGAAGCGCTTCTGGCCGACGTACTTGGTCTGCAGGAAGGTTTCGAACGCTTCGCCCTCGTTGAGCTTGCCGAGGATGCGCATCTGCTCATCGTGGGCCGGCTTCATGTAGGGCTTCTCGATGTGGTCCTGGATCCACTTGCGCTGGGCGGGATCCTGGATGTGCATGTACTCGATGCCGATGGTGCGGCAGTAGGACTCGCGAAGTGTGCCGAGGATCTCACGCAGCAGTGCGGCGCGCTTTCCGCCGAAACCGCCCGTGACGAATTCGCGGTCGAGGTCCCAGAAGGTGAGGCCGTGACTTTCGATCTCGAGGTCGGGGTGGGTGCGCTGGCGGTACTCGAGCGGGTCGATGTCGGCCATCAGGTGACCGCGCACGCGGTAGGAGTTGATGAGTTCCTGTACGCGGCTGGTCTTCGAGACGCGCTCGGACAGGTCGACGTTGACGTCGGGCATCCAGCGGATGGGTGCGTACGGTACGCGGAGGGCCGCGAAGATGTCCTGGTAGAAGTTGTGCTGGCCGATGAGGCGCTCGTGGATCTTCTTCAGGAACTCGCCAGAGCCGGCGCCCTGGATGACACGGTGGTCATAGGTGCTGGTGAGCGTGATGGTCTTGCCGATTCCGAGCTCGACGAGCGTCTTCGGGCTCGCGCCCTGGAACTCGGCCGGGTACTCGAGGGCACCCGCACCGACGATCGTGCCGGCACCGCGCATGAGGCGGGGGACCGAGTGCTCCGTGCCGATTCCGCCCGGGTTGGTCAGCGAGATGGTGTTGCCGGCGTAGTCCGCACCGGTCAGCTTGTTGTTGCGGCCACGGAAGACGACGTCTTCGTAAGCGGCGAGGAACTCACCGAAGTTCATGGTGTCGCAGCGCTTGATTCCCGGAACGACGAGCGAGCGAGTGCCATCGGGCTTCGGGATGTCGATCGCGATTCCGAGGTTGATGTGCGCGGGGGTGACGACGTTCGGCTTGCCGTCGATCTCTTCGTAGAAGACGTTCTGGCTCGGGAACTCCTTGAGAGTCTCGACCATTGCCCAGGCGATGAGGTGCGTGAACGACACCTTTCCGCCGCGGGCACGCTTGAGGTGGTTGTTGATCACGATGCGGTTGTCGATCATGAGCTTGGCCGGGATAGTGCGCACGCTCGTGGCGGTCGGCACGGTGAGGCTGGCGTCCATGTTCGCGGCGAGGGCCTTCGACGCGCCCTTGAGCACGGCGGAGACATTCGCGTCGGGAGATGGTGCTGCCTCGGACTTCGGCGAGGTCGGAGGAGCCGAGGGCGCCTGTGCCGGAATCGGCTGCGGCTTTGCCTCGACCGAGGTGGTGCGCGCGACGGGCTGGCTGCCCGTGGCCGGAGCGGGCGCGGCGGGAGCCGCGGCATCGGAAGCCGGGATCTCGTCGGGGATCTGCGCTTCGCCGCCGGCGGCCTGGTCGGACGGCGCCGGGGCTGCTGCCGGAGCTGCTGCCGGAGTCGATGCTGCCGCTGGAGCCGGGGCTGTTGCTGGAACTTCCGCGGGAGCCGCGGCATCCGGAATCACGGTGATCGACGTGGTGGGTGTCGGATCGGTCGCCGGGGCGGCGTCAGTAGCGCCCTGCTTGTAGCCCTCGAGAATCGGCCACCACGACTGATCTACTGAATTCTTGTCGACGATGTACCTCTCGTACATCTCGTCCACTAGCCATTCGTTGGCTCCGAATTCCCCAGAAGATCCGTCTTCGGGTACCAGTCCAGTGACTTGGCTCGACACAGCCGACCGCCCACTCTCAGTTCGTATATTTTCACGTCAGTGCGATGCGACCCGCGTTGGTCGCGCCACGATCAAGAGTAATCGCATTGGCTGGACGCTGCAGTCGCACAGAGCCGTGGAGTAGCGTTAATTTCATGGAGTTTTACGAGACAGTTCCACGGCACGACCTCACCTATTCCGATGTGTTCCTCGTGCCGAGCCGTTCCGGCGTCACGAGTCGCATGGACGTCTCTCTCGAACCGGGCGACGGAACCGGCGCGACGATCCCGCTGGTGTCGGCCAACATGAACTCGGTGACCGGCCCGCGCCTCGCCGCGACCCTCGCCCGCCGCGGTGCGCTCGGAGTGCTTCCGCAGGACATGCACCTGCAAGATCTCGACGCCGCCATCCGCTGGGTCAAAAGCCAGCCGGTCTCGTTCGACACCCCGATTTTCCTCTCCCCGGATGACACGGTGGCCAGCGCTCTCGCGCAGGTTCCCGCCGTTCCGGGCCACGGTGTCATCGTGCGTGATGACGCCGGCGCATTTGTCGGGGCCGTACCGTCCATCACCCTCGCCACCGCGCTCCCGGACTCGCGCCTCGGAGATCTTCCCCACGTCGCCATCGCCTCGCTCGACGCCGACGACGTCGGAGTCTACGAAGAGGGCGGCGGTCGCCGGGCGTTCGACCTCATGGTCGAGGCCGGACTCGAGTTCGCCCCCGTTCTGCACCACGGTGCGATCGTCGGAACCCTGAGCCGCACGAGCGCCCTCCGGTCGACTCTCTACAAGCCGGCCGTCGACGCGAGCGGGCGCCTTCGCGTTGCCGCGGCCATCGGAATCAACGGAGACGTTGCGGCCAAGGCGAAAGCGCTCGCGTCGGCCGGAGTCGACGTTCTCGTCATCGACACCGCCCACGGCTACCAGGAGGGCATGATCCGGGCCATCCGCGCGGTTGCCGCGCTCGGCCTCGACATTCCGATCGTCGCGGGCAACGTTGTCACGAGCGGTGCCGTTCGCGACCTCGTCGAAGCCGGCGCCAACATCATCAAGGTCGGCGTCGGTCCGGGCGCCATGTGCACGACTCGCATGATGACCGCCGTCGGTCGACCGCAGTTCTCCGCCGTGCTCGAGACCGCGGGCACCGCACGCGAACTCGGAGCACACGTCTGGGCGGACGGCGGAGTGCGCTACCCCCGCGACGTGGCGCTCGCGCTCGCCGCTGGTGCGGCATCCGTCATGATCGGCTCGTGGTTCGCCGGAACGATCGAAGCACCGGGAACCCTCACCACGGATGCCGACGGCAAGCTCTACAAGGAGAGCTGGGGCATGGCCTCGACCAAGGCTGTGCAGGAGCGCTTCGACCGGCTCGACCCATTCGAACTCGCCCGCAAAACGCTCTTCGCCGAGGGGATCTCGTCGTCGAAAATCTATCTCGACCCGCTGCGACCGTCGGTCGAAGATCTGCTCGACATGATCACGTCGGGCGTGCGCAGCTCGCTCACCTACGCCGGGGCGACGTCGCTCGAGAGCTTCCACGAGCGCGCGCTCGTCGGAATCCAGTCGGCCGCCGGCTACGAAGAGGGCAAGGCGCTACCGGTCAGTTGGTAACCACAGCGCCGCTCACCGGTCAGCTGGGAGCGGAATTCATCCTTTACTCAGCACAGCCGCCGATATACTCGATCAAATAATGGACGACCCTCCTCATACGTATCCCGTTGCCGCCTATCTGACGTTGGGCCTCGATGTCTGAGATCGAAGTGATTCTCTCGCTCATCGGTGGCCTGCTGCTTACCCTCGGCACGGGAATCTTCGTTGCCTCCGAGTTCGCACTCGTCAATCTCGATCGTTCCGATCTCGAAGTTCGCCAGGGCAAGGGCGAACGCCGCCTCGGCCCGACGATCAGCGCGCTCAAGAAGACCTCGACCCACCTCTCAAGCGCCCAGCTCGGCATCACGCTCACGACGCTGCTCACCGGATTCCTGTTCGAGCCGGCGCTCAGCGCGCTGCTCGAGGGACCGATCACCGCGACCGGCCTCCCGGAGGCCTCCGTCTCGGTCATCGCAACGATCCTCGCCGTCGTCATCGCGACGCTGCTCTCGATGATCATCGGTGAGCTCGTTCCGAAGAACTTCGCGCTCGCGCTCCCGCTACACACTGCCAAGCTCGTCATTCCGGCGCAGATCGCGTTCACGATGGTGTTCAAGCCGGCCGTGACGCTTCTCAACAACACCGCCAACGGCATCCTGCGCTCGATCGGTATCGAGCCGAAGGAAGAGCTCTCCGGCGCACGAACGGCCGAAGAACTCTCGTCGCTCGTGCGTCGCTCGGCAAAAGAGGGCAGCCTCGACCGCGACACCGCAACGCTGCTCGCCCGAACGCTCGTGTTCTCGGACCTCACGGCGCAGGACGTCATGACCCCACGCCCGCGCGTGTCGAGTGTCGAGCGTTCGCTCACCGCGCTCGACGTCATCCAACTCGCGCGCACGACCGGATTCTCGCGGTTCCCCGTGCTCAACGACAGCATTGACGACGTCGTCGGACTCGTCCACATCAAGCAGGCCGTCGCGGTGCCGAGGGAGAAGAGAGCGGATGTCCCGGTCTCAGCCCTCATGACAGAAGCGCTGCGCGTTCCAGAGACCATGCGCCTCGATTCTCTGCTCGCCGAACTACGCGGTCGCGGCTACCAGATGGCCGTCGTCGTCGACGAGTACGGCGGAACTGCCGGCGTCACGACCCTCGAAGACCTCGTGGAAGAACTCGTCGGTGAGGTGTCCGACGAGCATGACCGCACAAAGGCCGACGTCGTGCGCTCGCGCGACTGGCTCACTTTTCCCGGCATCCTCCGACCTGACGAGCTCCTCGAGCGCGCGGGCGTCACGGTTCCGGAAGAGGGCCCGTACGAGACCGTGGCCGGCTGGCTCATGAGCGAACTCGGGCGACTGCCCGTTGTAGGAGACGTCATCGATATCGACGCAGGCCAGTTCCGGATCGAGAGACTCGACGGACGACGCATCGATCGGGTGCGGTTCACCCCGACACCGGTCGACGCGACGGGAGGTGGCGACAAATGAGTGACTGGGCGGGAATTGCCTGGCTTGTCGTTCTGCTGATCGTCAACGCCTTCTTCGTCGCGGCGGAATTCGCGGTCATTTCCGCGCGCCGCTCGCAGATCGAGCCGAAGGCAGAGGCAGGGTCGCGCTCGGCGAAGACCGCGCTGTGGGCCATGGAGCACGCGACGCTCATGCTCGCGACTAGCCAGCTCGGTATCACCGTGTGTTCGCTGCTCATCCTGAACGTCTCAGAGCCGTCGATTCACCACCTGCTCGAGATTCCGCTCGGACTCACCGGCCTGCCGGAAGAGGCCGTGAGCATCGTCGGATTCATCGTGACGCTGCTCATCGTGTCGTACCTTCACGTCGTGCTCGGCGAGATGGTGCCGAAGAACCTGTCGTTCTCGGTTCCCGACCGCGCAGTGCTCATCCTCGCTCCGCCGCTCGTGTTCGTCGCGACGGTCTTCCGCCCGATCATCGTCGCGCTCAATGCGACGGCTAACGGCGTGCTCCGCTTGTTCCGGGTCGAGCCGAAGAACGAGGCGACGAGCGTCTACAACCTCGAAGAGGTCGCGACGATCGTGGCGCAGTCCACCAAGGAGGGCGTTCTCATGGACACGACCGGGGCGCTCAACGCCGCGTTCGAGTTCACCGAGAAGAAGGTGCAGGATGTCGCGATCGGCCTGAAGGTGCTCGTGACGCTTCCTGAGGATGCCACTCCGGCCGACGTCGAGCGCGCGGTCTCGCAGCGCGGGTTCTCGCGTTACGTTCTCGTCAACGACGAGGGCGAGCCGACCGGCTACCTTCACCTCAAGGACGTCATCGACCTCGACGAAGACGAGTTCACCGAGCCGGTGCCGCCGAAGCGCATCCGCCAGCTCATCTCGATCTATCGCGGAACCGACCTCGAAGATGCCCTCGCCACGATGCGTCGCGCTGGCGTGCACGTCGCGCGCGCGTTCGACGAGAACGGCGCAACGCGCGGCGTGCTTTTCCTCGAAGACATCATCGAAGAGCTCGTCGGCGAGGTCCAGGACGCCACGCGGCGCGCGTAGCGCCTAGTTCGTCCAGCGGGCCCGCACGTACGCTGCTGGCCAGTAGTCCAGATCCACGCCGAGTTCGTGTGCGGCCCGCAGAGCGAAGTGCGGGTCGCGCATCATCTCGCGGCCGAGCATGACGGCGTCGGCCTTTCCGCTCGCGATGATGTCCTCGGCCTGGGCCGCCTCGGTGATCAGGCCGACCGCATTGACCGGTACTCCGGCGGCCTGGCCGACAAAGTCCGCGAACGGCACCTGGTAACCGGGGCCGAGCGGAATCGTCGCTGCGACGTTTCCGCCGGTCGAAATGTCGAAGAAGTCGGCGCCGGCTTCCTGCGCCCAGCCGGAGACTATCGCGGTCTGTTCCTGGTCCCACCCGCCCTCGGTGTAATCGGTAGCCGAGAAACGCACGAACACCGGCACGTCGTCACCGACCGCCGCGCGAACGGCGCGCACGGTCTCGAGAACGATACGGGCACGGTTCTCGAGGCTCCCGCCATACGAGTCCGTGCGCTGGTTCGAGAGCGGCGAGAGGAACTGGTGAAGGAGGTAGCCGTGTGCGGCATGGACCTCGACGAGGTCAAAGCCAGCCGCGATGGCACGCGTGGCTGCGTCGGCGAAGGCGGTTACGACATCCGCGATTTCATCGGTGCTGAGCTCGCGGGGCGCGTCGTAGCCGTCGAAGGCGATCGCCGACGGGGCAACCGTCGGCCAGCCGCCGTCGGCGGCGGGAACGGTGCCGCGAGCGCGGGGGTTCCAGCCGCGGTGGGTTGATCCCTTGCGGCCGGCGTGAGCGAGCTGCATGCCGGCGACGGCTCCGCGCTCGTGCAGGAATTCGGTGACGCGTCGCCAGGCCTCAACCTGCTCGTCGTTCCAGATTCCGGTGTCGTGCGGGGAGATGCGGCCGATCGGCTCGACCGCGGTTGCCTCGCTCATGATGAGACCTGCGCCGCCGATCGCGAACGAACCGAGGTGAACGAGGTGCCAGTCGGTCGGAACGCCATCCTGCTTCTCCACCGAGTACTGGCACAGTGCCGGCACCCAGAGGCGGTTGCGCACGGTCGTGCCGCGGATGGTGATCGGTTCGAACAGGGCTGATGTTGCCACGGGGCTCCTCGCGGTTGTGGCCGAAAAAACCGACCTCTGACAGTGAAGCACGGGATTCGCCGAGGTATTCCCATCACCAGCCGTCCCGTTGTCTGATTGGCGGCCCGATGTCCGGTTGGCAGCGTAACTCGTGACGGCATAGCTCGTGACGGCATAGCTCATGACGGTGATGCCAACTATCGTGAGCACATGAGCGATTCGAGCGAATACACCGAGTGGACGTCAGCCGAAACCGCCAAGCATATTGCCGTGCCCGCGCCTCACGACGACAAGTACTCTCGCGGTGTTCTCGGAGTGATCACGGGCTCGGACCAGTACCCGGGCGCGGCCGTGCTCGGAGTGGAGGCCGCGCTCCGCACCGGCGTCGGAATGGTGCGCTACCTCGGCGGAGAACGACCCTCGAACCTCGTGCTGCAGCGCCGCCCGGAAGCCGTCACGAGCCCGGGGCGCGTGCAGGCCTGGCTGATCGGGTCGGGCACGGATCACGCGGCACGGGAAGACGATGCCGAGACCGCCGTCGACGCGGCGATCGCCGAGTCTCTTCCCACGGTTCTCGACGGTGGTGCGCTCGAACGCGTGCACGAGAGCAACGGGCCGACCATTATCACGCCGCACTACCGCGAGCTTGCGAGAGTTCTCGGAGTCGACCAGCGAGAGATCGCGTCTGATCCGGCATCCTGGGCGCTGTGGGCCTCGAGAGAATTGCGGGTGACCGTGTTGCTCAAGGGACACCGCACCTACGTCGCGGGCGGCGGACTCCTGCTCGTGGCCGCGAGCGCGCCGACCTGGCTTTCGACGGCAGGTTCGGGCGATGCGCTCGCGGGAATCCTGGGTGCACTCGTCGCTACCCACTCGACGCGGATCTCGGCCGAGGGGTCGCTGCTCGCTCGCCTCGGTGCCTCGGCGGCGATCATCCACGGCCTGGCGGCCGAGCGCGCCGGTGCCGGCGGACCGTTCACCATCCTCGACCTGGCCGCCGCCGTGCCCGCGACGATCGCCGGGCTGCTCGCCGACGAGTACTAGCCGGTGAAGCGCGAGAGGAACGCCCGTGCGCGATCGGTGCGGGGAGCGGTGAAGATCTCGAGCGGCGTACCCTGCTCGGCGATGACGCCCGCGTCGAGAAAGACAACCCGATCGGCGACGTCGCGCGCGAACGCCATCTCGTGGGTGGCCATCACGATGGTCGTTCCGTCGGCCTTCAACTGACGCACGAGGTCGAGCACTTCGCCCACGAGCTCTGGGTCGAGCGCGCTCGTGATCTCGTCGAGCAGCAGCAGTTCCGGGTTGGTCGCGATGGCCCGGGCTATCGCGACGCGTTGCTGCTGACCGCCGGAAAGCCGCTCGGGGAACGATCGCGCGTGATCGGCGAGCCCGATGCGGTTGAGGAGTTCGAGACCGCGCGTCGAGGCCGCACTCTTGGTGATCCCGAGAACGTGTCGGGAAGCGAGGGTGACGTTGTCGAGAACGGTGAGGTGCGGAAACAGGTTGAACTGTTGGAACACCACTCCGATGCGGGCGCGGATGACGTCAATTTTGGTGCGCGGATCGCTGATGTCGGTATCGCGCAGCCAGACCTGGCCGTCGTCGACCCGCTCGAGCTGGTTGATCGTGCGCAGTAGTGTCGACTTGCCCGAGCCGCTCGCGCCGATGAGTGCGACGACCTCGTGAGCGTGCACGTCGAGGCTGATTCCGCGAAGCACCTCGCGATCGCCGAACGACTTGTGGATGTTGTCGAGGCGAAGGATCGTGTTGTCGGCGGCGTTCACAGCGGCGGCGTTCACAGTAGGGGCCCGACCTGTTCGCGGGAACGCAGGCGCGCGCTGTACCAGTCGGCGAGCCGGATGGTGGGGAGTGCAAGCAGCACGAACAGCAGCCCGGCCACGACGTACGGGGTGAAGTTGGCGAACCGGGAGGTCTCGATCTGGGCGGCACGCACGGCGTCGACCGCGCCGAGAACCGAGATGAGTCCGACATCCTTCTGCATCGCGATGAAGTCGTTCATGAGCGCTGGCGTCACCTTGCGGAACGCCTGGGGAAGCACAACGAGCCTCAGGGTCTTGCCGTGGCTGAGTCCGAGCGAGCGTGCCGCGAGGGTCTGCGACGGGTGCACGGCTTCTATGCCGGCGCGCCACACCTCTGAGACGTAGGCGGAGTAGGTGAGCACGAGCGCGATGGTGCCGAGAGTTTCGAAGGGGATGCGCTCGGCCGTGAGCCGGAGCCCGGGGATGCCGAACCCGACGAGGTAAAGCACGATGATGAGCGGCATTCCGCGGAACAGGTCGGTGTAGCCGGCGACAAGGGCGCGCACCGGGAAGAAGATCGGGCCACGCAGGGTGCGCAGCATCGCGATCACGAGGCTCAGCACGAGCACGCCGATCGCCGCGAAGAGAAGCACTCGCAGGTTCACCAGGAAGCCGGCGGCGACCCGGGGGATCGACTCGACGAAGGTCTGCGGGTCGAAAAAGCTCTGCTGGACGCGCGACCACCCGGGAGTGTTGACGACCAGCGCCCAGATCAGTACGGCGAACACGACGGTGCTCACGGCGCTGATGATCACCGAGCGGGTGCCCTGGCGACGCCGGAAAGCCCGGCGACCGAGTTCAACGGAACTCGGGTGCCGAGCCTCGATCGGACGTTCGCTCACGCCTCAACGCTACTCGGGCAGCAGCCCCTTGAGAGCACGGGCGCGCTATTCGAGAACGGGTGCGCCGGCGTCGCCGCCCAGCCACTCCGCGGCGATGGCGTCGAGCGTGCCGTCCTCGCGAAGTGCGTCGACCGCCGCGGTGACCGACGGGGTGAGCGAGCTGTTCTCGTCGAGCAGGAGTCCCCAGTCGTCGCTCACACCGGCGGCCGCGGGAAGCTGGCCGACGATGACGCCGCCGCTGAGCTCCGCTGAGGTGAGGTAGAACGCCGTGGGAAGGTCGACGATGAGAGCGTCGATGGTTCCGCTCTGCAGCGCGAGCTTGGCGTCGTCGTTGGTGTTGAACGCCTGCACACCCTGGCTCGGGGCGATGACGCTCTCCGCCGTGGTGAAGCTCGTCGTTCCGGTCTGGGCGCCGACGAGCACGTCGGCGAGGTCGGCGATCGAGGTGGCGTCGGCCGCGGGGGAGCCCTCGATCGTCACGATCGCCTGCGGGGTCGAGTAGTAGGGCGACGAGAAGTCGACGGTCGCTTCGCGCTCCGGGGTGATGGAGAACTGCTGGAGGTTGAAGTCGAAGCTCTTCGGGCCGGGCTGGATCGCCTCTTCGAAGCCGGTGCGAACCCAGACGACGTCGTCGGCCGCGAAGCCGAGCTCCTCGGCGACCGCGTACGCGACGGCGGACTCGAAGCCCTCGCCGTTCTCCGGTTCGTTGTCGACAACGTACGGGCCGAATGCCGGCTCACCCGTGGCGATTGTGAGCTTTCCCGGCGTCACGTAGGTCAGTCCATCCGAGGTCGACGTGCTCTCCGGTTCGGCGGTCGGGCCGGCGCAGGCGGCGAGAGCGCCGACGAGCGTGAGTGCGCCGACGGCGGCAAGACTGCGAAGCAAGTGGGTGCGGGTCATGAGAATTCTCCTCGTGCTGTGTGGTTCCATCCTCCCGCAGCGACGTTTCAGTGGTGTGTCGGGCTACGAATTATTACCCCGGTACGCTGGGTATCCATGACGCAGGCCGACCGCACCGAACCGCGTCAGCAGCCGAATTCACCGCGCGGAGTGCTCGCCGCGGTGGCTGAGAGCCGGTTCGCCCTCTGGGTCGCGTTTGTGCTCGTGCACCTCTGGCTTGGCCTCGTCAATCTGTACGGCCCAGGGCTCCCGCTCGGCGACGTCACGATCATGTACAAGTTCTGGTCGGACCAGGCCTTCTCCGCCCACTACATCGTCGGCATCGACGGCCCGTTCGTCTATCCGATCATCGGGCTCGTGCCGATGCTCCTCGCCGCGGCCTTCGGAGCGAGCGTTTACGCGAGCACCTGGCTGAGCCTCATCATGCTGCTCAACGCCGTCGCGCTCGCGTCGCTCAGCGGCTGGGGTCGCGAGAAGCGCAACGTCACCGCCGGCTGGTGGTGGACCGGCTTCCTGCTGCTTCTCGGCCCGATCGCCCTCGGGCGGATCGACGCGGTCACCGTGCCCCTCGCGGTAGTCGGCGTACTGTTGCTAGCCACTCGACCGGTGGCGGCATCCTTCGTTCTCACGATCGCCACCTGGATCAAGGTCTGGCCGGCAGCGCTGCTCGCCGCGATCGTGATCGCGAGCCGGCACCGGATGTCCGTGGCCGGCTGGGCCGCCATCGCGAGCGGCGCGATCATCGCCATCGCACTCGCCTACGGCAGTGGCCTCAACGTCTTCAGCTTCATCACGCAGCAGACCGGACGTGGCCTGCAGGCCGAGGCTCCGGTCAGCACGATCTGGCTCTGGCTGGCCGCGTTCGGCGTGCCCGGTGCGGCCGTTGAATACAACCTCGACATCCTCACCTACCAGGTGACCGGACCGGGAGCGGATGCCGCGAGCACGATCATGACCGGTGTGCTCGCCATTGCAGCCCTCGCCACCGCGGCCCTCGGCATCGTCGCGGCCCGTCGTCGGGTGCCGGCGCTCGATCTGCTGCCGGTGTTGTCGCTCGCGCTCGTCAGCTGCCTCATCGCGTTCAACAAGGTCGGTTCGCCGCAGTTCATCTCGTGGCTCGCCGTTCCGGTCATCTTCGGGATCGTGCTGGCCGCGCGCGGCGGAATCTCCTTCCGGACGCCGGCGATTCTCGTGCTCGCCATCGCCGTGCTCACCCAGACGATTTACCCGTATCTCTACGTGTGGTTCCTCTCGCTCAACCCCGTGCTGCTGGTCGTCGGGACGGTGCGTAACATCCTGCTGCTCGTCGTGTTCGGCTGGGCGATCTCGGTTCTCGTGCAGCTTGCTAAACTGGGAAACCCTGACGACGATGACCCGTCGTCGGCCGCCCATGACTGGCCGACCGCGGCGTGGCCACTCGGGCGCTAGGTATCGTTCACGCCAGACGGCGGCGCACTCGACGCAAGGAATCCCTGGCTTGACTACGCTTTCGCCCCGCCGTGTACGGCTCGCACTTCTCGCTCTCGCTCTCGGCGGTTTCGGGATCGGCGCGACCGAGTTCGTCGTCATGGGACTGCTGTCGAACATCTCGGCAGACCTGCTTCCCGAGCTCGACGCGACCGACCACACCGCCGCCCTCGCGCAGACCGGCTGGCTGATCTCCGCCTATGCGCTCGGCGTCGTGGTCGGAGCGCCAACGATCGCGGCTCTCGCCGCGCGGTTCCCGCGCAAGCAGCTTCTGCTCTGGCTTCTCGCCGCCTTCACCATCGCGACGGTCGCGTCGGCGGTCGCCGAGACCTTCGAGCTCGTGCTCATCTCGCGATTCGTCGCTGGCCTCCCGCACGGCGCATACTTCGGCATCGCCTCGCTCGTGGCCGCATCGCTCATGGGCGAGGGAAAGCGCGGCCGCGGTGTCGCGTTCGTGCTCTCCGGTCTCACCATCTCGAATGTCATCGGCGTTCCGCTCATCACCTTCCTCGGACAGAACGCCGGATGGCGCGTCGCCTACCTCGTGGTCGCGGCGATCTTCGCGCTCACCTTCCTCGCGGTAGCCCTCGTGGTGCCGTTGCAGCCGGGTGACGCGAACGCGACCATGCGCCGCGAGCTCACCATCTTCCGTCGCCCGCAGGTCTGGCTGGCCCTCGCGGTCGGGTCGATCGGGTTCGGCGGGTTCTTCGCGGTCTACAGCTATATCGACCCGGTGGTCACCCAGGTGACCGGACTCGACGAAGGCTTTGTTCCGATCGCGCTCGTCGCGGCGGGTATCGGTATGATGATCGGAAACCTGCTCGGCGGGCGCTTCGCCGACCACCACGTCATGAAGACGGTGTTCGTGTGTTTCGCCATCTTCGCCGTCTCGCTCGTCGGCTTCGCTCTCACCGCGCAGTACCCGGTCGGGCTGTTGCTGTTCTTCATGCTCACCTGCGGTGCCGGTTCGGCGCTGTCGCCCGCCATCCAGACCAGGCTGATGGATGTCGCTGGCGAGGCCCAGTCACTCGCCGCAGCGCTCAACCACTCGGCGCTCAACATCGGCAACAGCCTCGGAGCCTTCCTCGGCGGCATCACGATCGCCGCGGGCCTCGGCTACCTGTCGCCGAGCTGGATCGGCCTCGGCCTGTGCATCATCGGCGCCGCCCTCGCGGTCGTGAGCCTCGTGCTCAGCCGGCGCACGGCATCCGACACCGAGCTAGTAGCCGGCCTCTAGCGCCAGCCGTCCCCACTCCTCACCCCGTTTATTAACCCGTCTCAAGGAGATCCCGCCATCTGCGGACGGCCCTTGGCGGCAGGATCGGGATCGCGCCGAAAATCTCCTTGAAACGGGTTAGGAAGCGGGGGATGGTGTGCGGGGTTAGAGGGGACGGGGGAGGTCCGACTCGATGAGAATGCCGTCTTCGATCGCACGCTTGCGCAGCGCGACCTTTGTTCCGACGTCGAAGCCCGCGACGCGGTACTTCTCGCGGATGCGCTTGAGGTAGCTCTTCGCTGTCTCCTCGGAGATGCTGAGGTGGAATGCGACGGCCTTGACCGGCTCTCCGCCGCCGTACAGGGCCATGACCCTGCGCTCCTGCGCGCTGAGCTTCGGTGATCCGCCAATGACGCCGGCGTTGAGCGCGAGGTCGAGTTCGGCCGAGATGAACGACTCGCCGATCGCGGCGGCGCGGATGGCCTCGACGATCATCACGGCATCCTCGCTCTTCACGAGATAACCGAGCGCACCGGCCGCGAGAGCCTCGCGAACGACGTTCGGCTCGGAGTAGGTGCTCATGAGAACGACCTTGACGCCCGCGGTCTTGAGGGTCGAGATCTTCAGCGAGATCGGGATGTTGTCTTTGAGGTCGAGGTCGAGCAGCACGACGTCGACGGGGAACTCCGGGTGCGTCAGCAACTCTGGCCAGCTCGCGACGGCGGCGATGAGCGAGATGTCGGGAGCCGCGCTGCGGATCCACTCGGTGAGTGCGCCAAGCAGCATCCGGTGGTCGTCGACGATGGCCAGTCGGATGCGTTCTTCGGGGGGTGTCACGAGTCGGACTCCTCTAACTGTTGGTTCGGGTGATTCTGTTACGGGTGGGGCGATGGTGCAAGTCGCTGGCGACGAGCTCCGGTTAAAGATCAGCCGGGTTGTCGACAAAACACTCGATGTCGACGCGGAGGCTGGAGTTCTGGGTGGAGTCACTGTAGCGCCCGACCCGGCGCATGGCATCCCACGTCGACGGATCGACGCGGTTGCGGGTGACGCCGGTCGTGGTGATGAGGATCGGTACGGTGAGCTTTCGTCCTGCGCTCGGGTCGCGCTCGGCGGCAATCGGACCGAGCACGATCTGCACGGTGCGACCGGTGTTGGCCTTTGAGGTGTCACTCACGAGCAACCAGGTCGCGGCGAGTAGCCCGTCACGCTGGTTGGCGTCGAGCAGACCGGCGAGACCGCCCTTGTCGGTGACGGTGACAGCGCGACCGAGCATCTCCGATTCGGTGACCGCGTGGTACAGCCAGGTCTCGCGGCGACCCTCGATGAGGTGCAGGCGCAGTTCGGTGGCGAGCGACGCCGCGACGGAGGCCGTTTTGGGGCGGAGGGGGAGCGGGGTGCGACCGGATGCGACAGAGTCGAGCAGGTCTTCGGCCGCGAGGTCGAGTCGCGCGAGCTCCTCGGAGGCGAGCATTCCGACGGCGAAGCGCGGGGCAGACACCGTGCTCTGGATGAGCACCCGGTCGAGCTCGACCTGGATCATGCGCCGGAACCCGCGCACGAGGAAGACGCCGATCACGACGGGAAGCACGGCGAACGCGAGCGACGTGATCTGCGGTGCGAGCCTTTCCGGCGTGAGGGGGGAGTTGATGAGAATCGCGATCGCGAGGGCAACTCCGATGGCGCCCGAGGTGATCAGCAGCTCTGTCGTGCCGCGCAGGGTGAGCACGACGAGCAGCGACATCGCCGCGGTGAGGGACGCCGTGGCGTACCGCCCGATGTCGTGCAGTTCCCAGATCGCGGCGAGATCGAGCGCGATGACAATTGCTATCGCCGTGAGGAAGAGCGCGAAAATCCAGTCGGGAAGGTGATCGCCGACGATGCGCGAGGTGATGTAGGTCGCGACGAGGATGCCGATGAGTAGGATCCAGGCCATGAGCGCCGGAACCGGGTTCGGGTACACGTTCCACTGTCCGAGGAACCAGCTGAAGCCGTAGATTGCGCGGATTCCGACGACGAGCGACGCACCGATGCCGATGAACGCCGTGCCGAGAGTGCCTCGACGAGGAGTCGTCGACTGGCGCTGCGGGAGCGCGAGGGGAGCACGTTTTCCGGTGACGAGAACGTCGAGCGTGTTGTCGTTGCCGCGCAGGAAACTCATCTCGGCACCTCGAGTACAACGGTCGTTCCCGATCCGGGAGCGGAGAACAGGCGGGCATGACCGCCGACTTCCTTGAGGCGTCCGACCACGGATTCCTTGAAGCCGAGGCGCGCGGAGTCGACGTCATCGAGCGTGAAGCCGACGCCGGCATCCGTGATCATCGCCCTCACGGTCGTCGCGTCGTCGACGATGGTCACGTGCGCCTCGGTGACGCCGGAGTGCCGACGCACATTCTCGAGACACTCGGCGAGGGCGAGCAGGAAAGCGTCGAGCACGTCGCTCGGCAGCAGGACCTGACCGGTTCCATGCCAGCTGACCTCGAGGCCCATGCGCCCGAATCGCTGCTTGACCGACTCGAGGGTCGTGCCGAGCACGGTTTCTTCGACGGGTTCGAGGTTGTACTGTCCCGACGACTGTGGCGTCGGCGTCGCCCCGAGGCGCAACTGCCGAAGCAACCGGGCGTCGTCAGCGGCCTGCTGGCGGAGTGCTTCCGGCGCGACGCCGACACCGGAGTGGGCGAGGAGGGTGAGGGTAGCGAGCACGGTGTCGTGCAGAAGGCGAGCGGACTGGCGACGCTGGGCCTCGAGCTCGCTGGCCTGACGTTCCGCCCGGTGTGCGCGGCCGATGCTGGCGATTCGACGGGCGGCCTGCGGAACGCTCGCCGTAATCCAGGCGCCGACGAGCGCCGGCAGGATCCAACCGAGCGAGACGATGCCGGCGGTGTGGAGCGGCGTCTGCCAGTCGCTCGACGCGGCGAGAGTGGCCGCGGCGGCGACCACAAAACTCGCAACGAGTCCGGCGATGCGGCGCTTCGATGTTGCCAAAACGATCGCGAGTGATCCGAGGGCGCCAGCGCCGAGTTGCACGATGGCCGAGAACGAGGCCTGCGTGAGTCCCTGGCTCGTGACGGCGACCGTGAGCATGATGCCAACGCCCGAGGCGAGCGCGAGCACGATCCAGATCGGGCTACGGCTGATGCCGATTCGGTAGAGCGTGAACCCGAGGATCACGTACAGCGGGATCGCGAAACCGTAGGTGACGGCTGGCGCAGCGCCCGGAATACAGAGGCAGATAAGAGAGACGATCGTGAAGCTCGCACCGTAGACGCGCGCCGTGCGCTGCAAGAGCCGATCTCTCTCCTTGAGGATCTGGTCCATCTAACTCCGCAGTCTGGGTAAGGCTAAGGGGGTGTTCACGTAACGGCGACAGTGCGAATCCCACATCCACGACGTGCTGTCGAATTGAGTCTTCCACACTGTGGCACCACTAATGGGGGTGCCACACCGCTTCATTGGGGCACATTTGCCGGGGTACAGTTCGAATGCAGAGGGGCAATTGTTTGTCGCATCCACGCTTCGTTCTCATTCACCATAGCGTTGCGATGTGACTGACCGGGGGGTCAGTCTCATAGGGGGACCAGAGGGGCCGCAGGTTTACCTGCGGCCCCTCCCATCTTTTCCGGCCCATCTTTTCCGGCCCAGCCCGCTACTCGAAGCCGCAGTAGTCACCAACGAATTCGTAGATCTGCCCGCGCACCTCGTCGCTGACCGGCACGTACAGCACGCCGCTCGCGCCCCCGCTCGTGAGTACCTCGAGCGGAAAGAACGTTCCGCGTTTGTCTTCGGCAACAGCGTGCGGGTCGCAGCGATTCGGTACGAAACGAAGGGGCAACACGACGGGCGCGGAGTCGGCGCTCACCCGAATATCGAGCGGCACGGATGCCACGACCCCACCGGCCTCGTCGGCGAGAGCGAGCAGCACCGTCTGGTTGGCCCGCGTGATCTCGAGGGTTCCGGCACTACCCGTCGGTGTCACCGTGATGTCGAGCAGCGCTGGCTCGCCATCGCCCGGCGTCCACTCGAGCGTCGAGGCCGGTTCGATGAGCGCTAGCCTGCCGACCTCGAACAAGATGCAGTCCTGTTCGGAGAGCTTCGCGAGCGTGCCGATCGGGTCGTCAGCGACGACCCGTGCCGTGCCCTCGCGTCCCTCGGGCGTCTCGAAAGCAAGGGTGACGAGCGGTTCAGCGTCGGCGGGAGTCGGGCAGACGGGCGTGG
>Ga0247812_10000737_pt1 | contig 19111 bp, 19 predicted proteins | sample UWRJL149409B1_FD_178011 | JGI IMG/M metagenome (GOLD analysis project Ga0247812, IMG submission 178011) | Plant litter microbial communities from Arlington Agricultural Research Station in Wisconsin, United States - UWRJ-L149-409B-1 | ecosystem: Environmental > Terrestrial > Plant litter >...
ACTTGCGCTGCGGCGACCAGGGCCTCGACCCTGTCGAACTGCAAATAGGGCTTGCGGTCGCCCCACACCTCGACCTCGCTAATCAGTGCTGACTGGCCTTTTCCGCTGTGACGCTGAAAGAACTGTTGGTCGCCCTGGATGCCGTCGGGCATGCGGATCATCGAACAGGGCCGCCCCCTGATATGGTCGATCATCCAGCCGCCGACGGCTTCGTAATATTGCGCCAAATCAAGCTTGGTGACGGGCTTGTCGTCATTGGCGTCCGGCCACAAGGCCTTGCTGGCGTTGGACAGAGTCACACCTAGGATTACCGCCGAGCTCTTGGCGGCGACCGAAGAAACATGGACGGTGGACGGGCGCAGCTTGCTGAGCGGCGTGGAGGTTGGTGACGCGGGCGTCTCGGCCTCGACCTCGCCAGCGGGCTTATCCTCGCGCAGACCCTTGAAGGCGGCCTGGCGGATTTGCCCGTCGGCTGTGAAGCCAGCATATTCGATCTCGGCCACCAGGGCCGGTTTTACCCAGTGGATGTCGGCCGCCTTGCGCGGCGCGCCTTTGCCCGAGAATGGGCTCTTTTCGATCTCCAAGGCCTTGAGCTTGGGCAACAGGCTTTCAACCTTGCCCTTGCCAAAGCCCGTGCCAATGCGGCCGACATGGATCAGCTCGCCGTCCTTGTTTACCCCGGCGATCAGCGAGCGGAACGCCGCCCCCGTCGTCGTCCACCCGCCGATCACCACCTCGTGGCCGGCTCGACATTTGGACTTTGTCCAGTCGTCGCCCTTGCCCGACCGATAGGGCGCGTTCAGATTCTTCGAGACGATGCCTTCCAGATCCATTCGACAGGCCGACAGCAGAACCGCGTCGCCGGCGGTGATGAAGTGGTCAACATAGCGAATATTGGTCGGCCCTTTGGCCAACAGACGCTCCAGCCGCGCCTTTCGGTCTCTGAGCTGGAGGTCACGCAGGTCCTCCAGCCCGGCGAACAAATAGTCGAAGGCGTAGAACACCAAGTTTTTGGTCGTCCTGTCAGCGACCGCCGCTTGCAGAGCCGCGAAGTCGGGCGCGCCTGTGTGGTCAAGCGCAACGACCTCGCCGTCGATGATTCCATCAGGCAGGGCCGCGCCGGCCTTGGCGATCTCAGGATAACGCGCCGACCAGTCCAGACCCTTGCGCGTCAGCAGGGTCGCCTTGCCGCCCTGCGTTCGCAACTGCATGCGGTAGCCGTCGAACTTGATCTCGTGAGCCCATGCTGCTCCGACGGGTGGCTTGTCCAACAGCCTGCACAGTTGTGGTTCGATGAAGCCGGGCAAGGCGTCGACGGTCTTGGCCTTCGGTTTGGTTTTCGCTTCCGACGCCGCTCGCGCCGTCCTGGGTAAAGCCTCATCCTCGGCGCGGTTACTCCGCCACACGGCGCCAGCCTCGCCAGCCTTCGCCGTCATGAAGGGCGTAGGGCTCGCGCCGGCGCCCTGGGCGATCTCCTCCATGGTCCGCCCCGAAGCCACTGACCGGTCCGACTCGGATGGGCCGCCCGCATTGTCCTCAACGGCGGCTTCATCGCGATGTTTGATCAAGATCCAGCTCGCGCGGCCTTTGCTGTCACGCTTGGTTCGCACCAACACGAACGAGCCGTGCATCCGTTCGCCCTCCATCACGAACTTCAGCTCGCCCTTGGCCAAGGCTGCGCCAATCTTCTCAAAGCCCTTCTCAGGCGCCCAGAAGCCGCGATCCCACAGCATCACGGTCCCACCGCCATACTGGCCTTTGGGGATCGTGCCCTCGAAGTCGCCATAGTCGAGCGGATGGTCCTCGACCTCCATGGCCAGACGGCGTTCCTTCGGCGCGAGCGAGGGCCCCTTGGGCACAGCCCATGATCGAAAAGTCCCCTCATATTCCAGACGTAGGTCAAAGTGCAGATGACTGGCTGCATGCTTTTGGATGACGAACCGCAGGGCTTTGGACGGTACAACCTTGGCGTCCTTGCCCGACGGCTCGGCCGTCCGGGCGAAGTTGCGCATCTCCTGGTACTTGGCGAGTTTGGTCGTAGCCATGACAACTCCAGCGATGAGATTGCAGTCTCAACGGTCCGCCGCCGCCGCCGATCCCGGACCAGTCCCGGCAGCGCGACGAATCCATTCGCCGAGCCGCGCGTTGTCCTCTGACAAGGAGACCTCCCATGGCCAACGTGAACGCCCCCGCCCCGGCTCACGCCAATGATGATCGCCGTTTCCGCGTCCATGCGCGCCATCAGGATCGCCATCACGCCCGCACGATCTCCGAACCCTCATTTGAGGCGGCGGCCGTGGCCTATGTTGAAGATCATCCGCTGGCGGTGGATGACGATAATGAGTTGAGCGTCGTCGTTGTCGATGTCGACACGGGCCACGAACACTGCTTCCGGGTCGACCTGGTCACCGGGGCGACTCAGCCCTGTGCTTGACAGAACGAATCGCCGCGACGGTCGTTGAGTCGGTTCAGCAGCGCCGCCGCGCTGTTCTAAGGACCCGACATGGCTTACCGCCCGACCTGGCAAGGACATCTTCGTCTGTCGCTCGTGACCTGTCCGGTTGCGATGTACACGGCTACCGACAGCGGCGGCGACGTCCATTTCAATCTGATCAATCCCAAGACCAACAATCGGATCAAAATGATCACGACCGATCCCGACACGGGGCCGGTCAATCGCTCGGACCTAGTCAAGGGTTACGAGGTCGCCAAGGGCGAATACATTCTACTGAGCGACGAGGAGATCAAGTCGGTCAAATTGGAGAGCACAAAGACCATTGATATCGAGCGCTTCGTGCCCGCCGAAGACATCGACCGGATCTATTGGGACAATCCCTATTATCTGGCTCCGGACGGCAAGCTGGCTCAGGAGGCCTTTGGGGTAATCCGCGAAGCGATGGAGCGCTCGGGGCAGATCGCGCTAGGCCGCGTTGTCATGTCGACCCGTGAGCGCTTGCTCGCCCTAGAGCCGCGCGGGGCCGGCATCTTGGCTTATACGCTGCGGACCGACGCCGAAGTGCGAAAGGCCGACGAGGTGTTCGGCGCCATTAGCGACAAGGCGCCCGATCCTCAAATGATCGCCATCGCCGAGAAAATCATTTCCCAGCAAGAGGGCCCGTTCGACCCCAGCCAATTTGTCGACCGCTATGAGACAGCCCTCAAGGCGTTGATCGCCGACAAGCAAAAGGGTCACAAGGTCGCAAAGGTCGAAGAGCCCGAGGACACGAACGTCATCGACCTCATGTCCGCCTTGCGCGCGAGTCTCGCCGGCAAGGCCAAGGCAGCCGACAAGCCGGCGACCAAGGCCGCTGGTGCTGCGGGCAAGAAGCCTGCGGACAAGCCAACCGATAAGGCGGCGAAGAGCAAGGCGGCGCCCGCTAAAAGCAGGGCTCGCAAGGCGAGCTAAGCCTAGCCGCCGCACGCGTAGCGCCGCAGCCTGATGAGGGCGCCCTGACGCTGAGCTTAAGAACCCATAGGACTTTGCGGGCGGCTAGCGCCTGCAGCCGGGCTGCGTGCGTACGGCTAGCCGAGGGGCTTTTGGTAGATCTCGGCTCCGCCAGCTTGGTCCACGGCCGCGCGCAACCGGTCGGCCGAGCGGGCGGCGGCTTCCAGAGTCAGGGCGCTCGACAATCCATTGGGACCTGTAATGACGATGTCGCCGTCGGCGACGGTGACTTCTAGGGGGGTGTCAAAAGTGTCTTGGGTCATGGGGTCAAAATGAGCAGATCGCAAACCTGGTTCCAAAGGCTTGGGAACAGCTCGCGGTAACGGGCCTTCAACAGGACATGACGATGACCAAGCTCAGCGCCGCGAGCGCCATGGAGGCCCGTTCAGCCGAGAGCCTGCCAACGGAGGCGGGCTGGTGGTACGAGCCCAAATGGGACGGATTTCGCTGTCTGGCCTTCCGGCAAGGCTCTGACGTTGTCCTGCAGGCCAAGTCGGGCAAGCCGCTGACGCGCTATTTTCCTGAAGTCGTCGCTCTGCTGGCGGCAATTCCGGACCAAAGTTTCGCGATTGATGGCGAGTTGCTCATCCCGGCGCGCGAAAGCTTTTCATTCGAGGCGCTGCAGATGCGGCTGCACCCCGCTCAGAGCCGCATCCTTCGTCTGGCTGACGAGACGCCGGCTGTGCTGGCCGCGTTCGACATGCTTCAGACGCCTGACGGTTTGGACCTGCGTGGCGAGCCCCTCAACCTTCGCCACGCGGCCCTAGCGGCGTTCACGAAGCGCCACGCCGGGCCTCGACTGACTCTGACGCCGGGGACTGACGATCCGCTCGCGGCCCAGGCATGGCTTGACGAGGGCAAGCTCGAGGGCGTCGTCGCCAAGCGCCTCGACGGCGTCTATGCCGAGGGTCAGCGAGCGATGATCAAGGTCAAGCGCCAGCGAACGGCCGACTGTGTGGTCGGCGGGTTTCGGTATAGCAAGGACAGCCCACTCGTCGGCTCACTACTGCTGGGCCTGTATGACGAGCAGGGGCTGCTCAATCATGTTGGCTTCACCTCTGGATTGGCGGCAGTCGACAAGGCGTCGCTCACCACAGCGCTGGAGGCGTTGGCGGGCGGCAGCGGCTTTACCGGCGACGCGCCGGGCGGGCCAAGTCGATGGTCAGATGAGCGTTCAAGCCAGTGGACCGCGCTCGCGCCGCAAATGGTCGTTGAAGTGTCGTTTGACCACGTGTCCGCCGGGCGCTTCCGGCATGGAACACGACTGATCCGGTTTCGGCCCGACAAGGCGCCGGCTCAGTGCACGCTTGAGCAAATCGCCTAAACCCTGATGCGGCGGAACACGGCGTCGGTCTCGTGCGTAGATTTGTCTGAGCGTCGTCGAGGTTTGATCAGACGGCGCCCTTAGCGTCTGTGGTCAGTCAGGAGGACATAATGGACTCTCAGCTACTCAACCCGATCGACGTTCCCGTGGCTGATCCTTGTTGCGCGGTCCTCCAAATTTGGAAACGCGCCGCCCCCTCCTCCTCCTCCCTGTTCAAGCCATGAACGCCTGGCGCAAAAGCGCCAGGCCGCACCTCGCAAACAACAAGGCCAAAGCCTTGGACGCTCGCCCACCGGCTAGAGCGACACCGCGCCCCGGCTAGCCGGGGCGCTTCTTTTTCGTGGCCGCGTGGTCTCAAGCGGCTTTGGCCACAATGAGGACGTGGCGATGGAACCTCGCAATATGGCTGACGTTCAGGGCGATCACTTTCGACGAGAGAGCCATGCGCCAGATGTTTGTCGTTTCCCCGTTTGAAGGGGGATGGTGTCTGAAGATCGCCTCCACCGGAGAGGTGATGTTCTTCAAAACCTGCGCCTTGGCGCAACGGCGAGGTTTGGCGTTGGCGGCTGAGGCGCAAGCGCATCACGGCCACGCCGAGGTTCACGTGCGAGATCTCAAAGGCCGTCTGCTCGGCCGGTGGGTCGACGGCCTTTTTCACGCTGAACCCCTCCTGCCTGTCGAGACGCTCATCGCCGCCTAGGACAGACGAGTGCGGCTACTCCTCAAGGACGGTATAGGTCTCGCTCAGCGCCAATAGGCGACCAGGAAAGTCTCGATCAGCGGCCTGGCCAGGACTTCGAAGCGCTCGGCCGCCGCGACGGGCACGCGCGCGCACATTCCGCCCCAGGCCTTGCCGACTGCGCCGCCTGTCAGGGCGACGATAAGCAGGAGCTGATCGCGCGCGTCGCGTTGCTGGTCAGGCGCATTCAAAGCCGGCGCCGTCGCCCCTGCCGGTATCTTGAATTCATAGACGGCGACGCGGCTGGCTGCTGCGGCGTGAGCCAAGAAGAGTTCGCGCCGGGCCGTGACAGCGTCCAACTCGACAATATCCGCCGAGAAGACGTCGATCCCCACCTTGATCGTTGCGAACGCGGGCTCCGTCGCCGGTGTCTTGGTCATGTCCCTATGTGGGGACGACGGTGAAGCGTTGCGAGCGCTTGCGCCGTCAGGCCGGGGTCATCCTTCTCCTCGAGCGCGGCGAACCAGTGGGCATAAATGATATTTTGCGCCCTACGTCTGTTGAGATCTGGCGCGCCGTCGGTCCACCAGGGCGGTCCGCGTTCGCCCAACGCTATCTTGGCCCGATCGCCGTCCAGCCGCGCCTTGGCCTCGGCTTGGCTGTCACCGGCGAAGCGCGGCCTGCACGCCGCGACGGGCCGCCATCAATTGCTGGGTCTGCTAGGCGCGCGTTTGTGGCGCCAGCGCTGGTTGGCCAGCCGCCAGAGCCGACCACGCACCCCGAAATAGCGCTCATCGGGCGTGACTGGATATCGGCCCTTCTCGCTGGTTGCGTTCGTCAAACCCAGACCTTCCAGCCGTCTGATGGATTGTCGGGGCCGCTCGCTATCGCAATTGTCTTCCCAGACCGTCATCTTGGCCTCTAGCTGCGACAAGGACCCTGCTGCGCGCCCAGGACCTAGCGCCTGAAGCGGCGCGGCGATCCCTCGGAACCTCGAGGCGAACGATGCGCTGATCGTCTCCAAGCCTTGGAGACGATCATGTCCGACGACCTGAACAATCGCGGCGCTCAAGACCGCGCACGGATCAATGTCAACGAAGACCATGAAGTCCGCTACTGGACCGACAAGTTCGGCGTCTCAGCCGACGCGCTGCGCAACGCCGTGATCGAAGTCGGCCCCGGCGCCGACGCCGTCGAGCAACGTCTGCGCGACGGGCGAGGCGCGGCAGACTAGGGCCGCCGCGCGCTCAAGCGGTAGGCTACTGCACGGGCGGGCGGCGCCCAGCGCCCGATGTGAGACGACACGCGCCCTAGCCGAAGCCTCATGTTGCGCATATGTTCTGGTTTCCCGCCGTCGAAGAAAGGTTCTGGAGCATGTCCGCTGTCGCCGAACTTCCGGCCATAAGGGGCAAGTTCGCGATGCGGACCGAGCCCGACTGGATACCTGGCCAATTCAAGTTCGTCTGGGCGGACGGGGCGACCCTCATAGCCGAACATGATGGCGATATCGGCGATTTCTTCGAGCGCCACCCCTATTTCGAGCGCGCCGAGGCTCTAGACGACGCTGAGCGTCTTGAGCTCTCGATCCTAAGCCAGGCCACGCGTGTCTGGCTCCGTCATAGAGAGCCGCCGCCAGAAGACGCGCCCTGGACCCATAGAGAGCTGCCCGCCTCGCGAGACCTGCCGTTTCCCGCCGGCTTTTTTGACGCGCCCCTGCCCGAAGAGATCCCAGGCGCGCCCCCAACCCTGTGGCTTTCCGGCGCGCTGGACCCGGGCTACGACATCTTCGCGGTGCATCCCGACGTCGAAGCGCTCTGGTACGTCTGGTCGGACAGGGACGGTCCTCACACCGACTCCTGGAACGCCAAGATCTGGCTGAAATCTCGGAGCTGACGGGATGTGCAACCTCTACAGCCTCGAGACTGGCGACCTCTTCGAGACCTGGGCGAAAGTTCTGCGCCTGCCGGTCGTCTGGCAGGGCCAGGCGTCGAACTTCCAGCCGGTGTCGGAGATCAAGATCACCGACACCGCGCCGATCCTGCGCGCCTCGGCGGACGAGGCGCTGGTCGCCATGACCCGCTGGGCTTGGAAAGGCTTCAAGGGCAAGCCCGTCTTCAACTTCGTCTCGGAAGGCCGGGACTTCAGCAACAGTGACCGTGTGCTGATCCCCGCAGACGCTTTTTACGAATTCACCGATCCCGAGCCGGGTCAGAAGCTAAAGACTAAGTGGCGCTTTACGATGAATGACGCCTCGCTCTTCTGGATCGCCGGCATCGTCAAGGAAGGCTGCTTTACGATGCTGACGACCTCGCCCGGTCCGGACATTGCGCCCTACCACGACCGCCAAGTCGTATTGCTCCGGCCAGAACATGGCATTGACTGGCTGCGCCTAACACGTCCCCAGGCAGAGATCCTTGCGCCCGCTCCGGCCGGGACGCTCACGGCCGAGAAGGTCACCAAAACAGGATCGCTGATTTGATCACCGCCCTACGCGCGGCTCTGCTTTGCAAGAGTACGTCCAAGACCGATGACGACGTGATCAGTCTTGAAGGCCTCTACACGAGCCACTTCACCTACGCCCAGAACCCCGCATATCTCAGGGCGTCGCTGTATATGCACATGGACCTAGATGGTCGATCGGGACCAGCAAGCCTCCGCTTAAAGGCGCCTCATTTCCTGCACCGTGTGCCGATGACCACGCCGCTTCAGGTCCTGAACACGGTCGCGGTGCTGCAGTTCGTTCTTCCTATCGTCGAGCCAGGAGAACTGATTGTCGTGCTCATGGATGAAGGGCCGCGCGGCAAGGCCTACACCACCAAGTGGGGCCTGGGCTTTACCCCCGACGCCAAGCGGGCCGAGCAAAGCGCGGAAGATGTCATCCGCCTCTGCAACGAGGAAACCGCGAGGCTGCTGGGCGCCGTATCCGGGCGAGCGCCACAACGGCATTGAGGCCAGCGCCGCCATGACAGACCCGATCGACCTTTGGGACACGATCATCGAGGAGGGGGTCGCCGCCCTCGACGTGCGCCCGGTGACCGGCAGCCGCGGCGAAGTCATGTTGGCGTTACAAGTTGGGGCGCGTGACCTCCATCCCAATGTGCTGACGGCCGCCCACGCAGCGATTGAAGTCGACAAGCTCGTCGCCTTCGAACTGGCCGAGCCTTATGCGGGCGCCGCCATTCAACTGCGTCGCATCCTGGTACAGGCGCTGTCGGCCAAAACGCCAAGCTATGAACTCAAGCAAGCGACGGCCGGCCTTTTGGATCGATACCGCATTGAGTTGGCGCGCGTTGTGCGCCGCGCCGCTGGTGCGGATCCCTGTCCGCGCCTCTCGGCCCTCGCCTCACCGCACGCCGGTTAGCGCCTCAACGTCCAGAAGGTTTTGAAGGAAAGGCTCTTCTATGATCCTCGGAATTCGCAGTGGGATTTTATGCGGTGAACTCAAGCGCCATCCCGATGGCGTCATCGACTATCTCGACATCAAGAGCGACACGATCGCCAGCCTCACGCGCCCAGGCGGAGAAAACCTTTGGCTGGCGATCACGCTCGACGTCGATGGCCTGGGCGGGCCGCTTACGCTGAAACTCGACGCGCCGCACTTCGAGCATCGGTTGTCGGTCACCGCGCCGCCCGGCCCCTTGAGCACGTCGCTTAATTTCCCCATCGCTCTACCGATTACCGAGGAGGGCGTTCTGTCGGTCACGGTCATCGATGAAGCTCGTCGGACCGAGCCCTTCACGATCAAGTGGCGCCTGGACTTCTACGACAACGCGCCGGACCCGGGCTTCACCGCCGCCGAGCTTAACGACAAAGCCAACGACTATACCGGTAAGGTAATCGCGTCGTTGCAGCCGCCCAGACCGGGCAAGGCGCACTAGGGTTGGCCTGGCCCAACGCGGTCGCGGTGCGTCGGCCGTCGGCGCTGAGCCAAGCGCGCGACTGGCCGATCACACGCAAATTGCCTGCCGCTAGCGTAACGTCGCCGCGATCGGGCAATGATCGGACGGCCGCTCGCCCCCGGCGTCATAGACCAGCTCCTGAAAACCGATGAGATCACCGGCCGCCCGCTTGTCGAGCACGACATGGTCGATGAAGTCCCTGAAGCGCGGATCGCAGGCTGGGTGGCGTCCGCCGGCGGCCAGCGCCAAGTCGGCATTGGCCGGCTGACTATCGTCCAGATCGAGCCAAATCGCATCGCCGGCCTGGGCCAGCCGGCGATTGAAATCGCCCAGCACGGCAAAGCGTGTCCCCTCCGTGGCCCGAGCATCGATCCAGCGCTCCAATATCGGAACTTGCTGGCGAAGCGTGCCGCAGGCCTCGTTGCGGTCACCAGAGGCGCAGCCGGACTTGAGATGCACCGCCAGCAGCCGCAGGGGCGCGCCGCCGCGCGGCCGCACGACGATATCGACGCCGGAGCGCAGGTTGGGGTTGCCCAGTTGCAGCGCGGTCAGGTCCTCGCGGCGCTCGAAGGCGAGACCTTTGCGGATCGCGAACCCGACCGCCTGCCGGTTGAGGAAACGGCCCGGCTGGCCGCCGCAAGCGCTGGGCGCGCCGCCGCCTGAGCGCACCTCGATGAGAAGGTCGTACTTGGCTGGATCGAAGACGCGCGCGGCGGCCTTGGCTGACTGCACTTCTTCAAAGGCCACCACGTCGGCGTCCAGCTTGTCGGCGTAGCGGCGCAAGGCGGCGTAGTCGGCGTCGGTGCGCGGCCGGCAGCCGGTGGCGCCGTCCTCGGCTAGGTGCTCAAGATTCCAGCTGGCGATCTTCAATGGCCACTTGGCCGCGGGCGGCGCGGTGGCGCAAGCGGCGAGGGCGAGGGCGAGACAAGCGGTTAGAGCGGCGAGCGGTTTGAACATCGAGGTCTCCTGCGCCCTTGGTAATCCAGCACACCAATATCGCGCCAGCGCCGATCGGATGAACCTCGGATCCCAACGTTATGGGGGCAGGTCGCGCGAAAGAGATCGCGATGGTCAACGACAACGCGTCACCGCCACGCCGGCCAGCCCATGTCCGTCTGCTGGCCGAAAGCGCCGGCTTGAACGCCGCGGCCAAGCTAGCTGATCATCCCCGGCGGGCGCGAACCCGGCGTCGAGAGGCCAAGCTCGCCCGCGCCGCCGCGGCCGCGATCCGCCCTCTGGCGCGCCCCCGGGAGACCCCGCCAGCCTAGCGCCACATACCGCGCATCTGGGCCGCGATGTCGATCTTCGGGCCCGTGGACGCCACGGTGCGGTCCTCGCGATCGACCATCGGCCAACTGGTCTTTTCGAACAGACCCAGCAAGCTCTTGGGAATGAAACGCGTTCGGTTGGCCAAGACGTGACGGTCGCCCTGGGCCGACTGATTGTGCGTGTAGAACCGCTGCGGGATCATCAGGTGGAGATCCTCCTTGGCCCTTGTCATGGCGACATAGAGCAGCCGCCGCTCCTCCTCAATCTCGGCGGAGGCGCCCGTGGCCAGATCCGAGGGCATGCAGCCATCAACAACGTTCAAGACGAAGACCGATTTCCATTCCTGCCCCTTGGCCGAATGAATGGTCGAGAGGATCAGATAGTCCTCGTCGAGCAATGGCACGCCGGCCTGGTCGCTGGTCGCGTCAGGCGGGTCGAGGGTCAGCTCCGTTAGGAACCGCTCGCGCGAGGGGTAGCCCGATGCGATCTGCTCCAATTGCAACAGGTCGGCCAATCGGGTCTCGGCGTCTTCGTGCATGCGCTCGAGATGCGGTTCATACCAAAGACGGGCCCGTTCCAGTTCGGTCGGCCACGGCGCCTGGCCGGTCGCCAAGTCCTTAGCCGCCGAAGCGAACGCGGCCCACTGGGCTGCTGCCTTGGGCGGCGCCGGCGCGGTCTCAAGCGCTGCGGCCAGATCGACGGCCGCATCAAGATGATCGAGGATCTTGGTCGCCGAGGCTGGACCGATCCCGGTCAAAAGCTGCATCAGCCGAAATCCCGACACCCTGTCGCGCGGGTTTTGCACGAACCGCAGCAGGGCCATCAGGTCCTTGATGTGCGAGGCGTCGAGGAACTTCAAGCCGCCGAATTTGACGAACGGGATATTGCGCCGGGTCAGTTCGACCTCAAGTGGGCCGCTATGACTGGAGGTGCGAAAGAGCACGGCCTGATGTTTGAGACGGGTCCCCTCCTCGCGGTTTTCCAAGGCGCGCTCGACGATATAACGGGCTTGATCGGCCTCGCCGCGCACCGTGACCAGGTGGGGTCGGCCGCCATCAGCCTTGTCCGACCAAAGGTTTTTTGTGAAGCGCTCGGCCGCCAGTTCGATGACGCCGTTGGCGGCGGCCAGGATGCCTTGGGTCGAGCGGTAGTTGCGATCGAGCGTGATGATCCTGGCCGGCGGATCGAAGCCCTTGGGAAAATCCAGGATATTGCGCACAGTGGCGGCGCGGAAAGCATAGATGGACTGGGCGTCGTCGCCGACCACGGTCAGGCCCCGCCCCTGGGGCTTCATAGCCAGCAGGATCGAGGCCTGAAGGGCGTTGGTGTCCTGATATTCATCAACGAGCACATGATCGAACCGATCGCCAAGGTTGGCGGCCAGAGCGGGGTGGCCCATCATCCTGGCCCAGTAGAGCAGCAGATCGTCGTAATCGAGAACGTTCTGGGCCTGCTTGGCGTCCACATAGGCGGCGAACAGCGCCTTCAGCTCGACCGCCCACGACACGCACCAGGAAAAGGTCTTGGCCAGCACGACGTCGATGGGCTTTTGGCTGTTCACACAGCGCGAATAGATCGCCAGGCAGGTTCCTTTGGTCGGGAAACGGTTTTCCATCTTGGAATAACCGAGCTGATGGCGGACCAGATTCATCAGGTCGGCGGCGTCTTCACGGTCATGGATCGTAAAGCCCGGATCCAGGCCGATCTGCTCGGCGTGCTCGCGCAGGATCCGCGCGCCGATCCCATGGAAAGTGCCTGACCAGACCAGCGCGTCGGTCATGGCCTGGGCCTTGTCGCCCATCACCTTGCGGCCGATCCGTTCGACCCGTCCGGTCATCTCGCTGGCGGCCCGCCGCGAAAACGTCATTAGCAGAACGCGGCCCGGGATCGGCGCCATGGGTGAGTAGATGAGCGACACGGTGAGCCAAGGTGTTGGTCTTGCCCGATCCCGCTCCGGCGATCACGAGCAGCGGCGGACCCGGTGTGGTGTCGCCGGCTGTCACTCCATGCTCGACGGCCTGGCGCTGCTGCTCGTTGAGGCTGTCGAGATAGGAAATGGAAGCGGGCACTGACGGTCCAAGGCGAGCAAGAAACGGAAAGAGAACACGATCTCAGTTTCCTGTTTCGTTCGCAATGGTCGGTTGGTGTTTCAAGCCGCGCGCCAGCGCAGCGGATCAAATCATCCGTCGATGGGTTGGTTGGGAGTCTACTGTTTGAGCCCGGAGCGAACAATGAAGAGCGATCCGCCTCCCCTTGCCCCGGCCAGCGCGCCGCCACCCGAGCCCACCGACGAGCAGATCGAGGGCGTGCGGCGTCAGCGCGAGCACATCAAGGCGCTCGATGGCGAAGATCCCTTGCGTGGCGGCGTGGCCGACTAGGCCGAAACGCCGTCAGCGCTTAACTGCTTGGCGTCAATCCAACAGGACGGCCTGATGACCGACTCTGCGCGACTCGATGGCCCCAGGGCCGAGCCTCAAGCCGGCGGCGCGCCGCGCTCGTTGGTGATCCTGCTCCACGGCTACGGCTCCAATGGCGCCGACCTGATCGGGCTTGTTCCCTACTGGCAAGGCGCGTTGCCGCACACACTGTTCCTGGCTCCAGACGCCCCGCAAGCCTGCCCGGGCGCGCCGGGCGGGCGGCAGTGGTGGCCCCTGACCAGTCTTTCGGCCGAGGCCCGCGCGGCGGGCGTTCGGGTCTCGGCCCCGACCTTGAACGCCTATATCGACAGCCAATTGGCGGCCCATGGCCTTGGCGAGAACCGCCTCGCCTTGGTCGGGTTCAGCCAAGGCACGATGATGGCGCTGCACGTCGGGCCGCGTCGGGCCAAGTCATTAGCCGGCATCGTCGGCTATTCGGGAATGCTCGCCGACCCAATCGCCCTGGGCGATGAGCTGAAAACCAAGCCGCCCATGCTACTCGTCCATGGCGACGCCGATCCCGTCCTGCCCGTCGCCGCGCTGGGCCAAGCCAAGACGCGTCTCGCAGGCCTCGGTTTTAAGGTGGCGTCTCACGTTTCCGCGGGGTTGGGCCACAGCGTTGACGAGGCGGGTTTGACGCTGGGCGCGCGCTTCCTCGTCGACCATCTGAGCTGATTGCTTTGGCGCGCGGGCGGCGACAGGCCGCTCAAATGGGCTTTGCCTGCGGCGCCACGACCGCCATGCCCAGGTGACGAGAAGCGCTATCGGAACATCCGACCGGCTGATCTCGCCGGAGCTCGAACCGAACGCTTCAAAACACAGCATTCAGGTTCGGCGCTTGGACGGGTCAGGCCGCGGCGCGGATCCACGCTCCAAGCTGACCAACGCCATAGGGCTTGGACAGGAAATGGCGGCTCGGCGTCGACCAGCTCGCTTCAGGTCTAGCGCCGCCGGAGGTCAGAAGGCAGCCGACATGCGGCCAGCGACGCGCGACCTCACGGGCTAAATCCAGGCCGTTCATACCGGGCATGTCGACATCGGAGAACAAGACGTCCAACTCGCCATGGTCGCTGATGACCACTAGCGCTTCAGCGGCGCTGGCGGCTTCGTAAACGGTGAAGCCTTCATCACGCAGACACTCGACCGCCAACATGCGCACCAAGGGTTCGTCCTCGACAACGAGAACCACCATATGGCCTGTCGCATCCATTGCTCAAACCTCCGCGCTGGCTTGCGTCATCGCCAACATCAACGCGGTAACGACCGCTTCGGCTTGAAAGGGCTTGGCGACAAATTGTGCGCGCGAGACGCCTTCCTCGGCGAACCGGCCAGCGCCTAGGGCGGACATGTAGACGATCGGCAGGTCTGGCCTGCGCGCGCGGGCCTGCTTGGCCAACGCAAAGCCGTCGGGCCCAGGACCGAGATTGATGTCGGTGACGATCAAGTCGGGCTTGAGATCGGCGTCCAGCCGACCGTTCGCTTCGCGCGCGCAGCGCGCCAGCCGGACGCTAAATCCAGCCGCCTCGATAATGGCCGAGCTCAACACACCGAGCTCGGCGTTATCCTCAACCAGCAACACCATCGGACTTTTCATACTTGCCTCCGCAAACATAGAAAGCGGAGACAGGCGTTTGGTTCAGAATTGGACGGCGTTAAGTGTTTATAAATATTGATTAATTCTTGCCGAGGCCAAGTAAATAGGCGGTCTATCTTAGTGGCCGCAGGTGTTGTAGCGCTCCGGCGAACTCGCCCTGCCCGCTTTCTCGACAAGGTGTGTGAGCCCCGCGCGCGGCAACTGCTGCCTCGGCGATAGCCCGATCCAACCATTGAATGGCCAGCAGGCCGGCTTCAGAGCGCTCGCGGCCGGCGTCAAAAGGTGCGGCGCGCACCCGATGAAGGCCGGCCCTGGATAGGCATGTCACATCGGCCGGTCATCGATCCGTATGCCGTTGATGTGCTCGGCCATAAGTTCGAGCGCGCTTGTCGTGATGCGCATCATGGCGCGCTTGGCCATAGCCCGCGCCATGATGGCCTTGATGATGATGCTGATCCCCAATGCGGACTCCCCACCTCTTGAAGAGCAAAGGTCGGCGTCGACGCTCGTAAACGAGCAATAAGGTCGCATACCCTCGCGGGGAGTCGCGGCGCGAGCCTCTCGTCACTCATAGCCATGACCAAGGATCGCCCTCTCCGCGTTCGATGCGTTACGGCGCTGGGTTGCTCCATCGAGACGCCGACAGGCCGTGCGCAGCGTCCCTCGGTGTGGCCCCTTGATGATCACCTTAAGAGCGGTAAACCGGCGGTGGGCGCCTGCACGGGATCGCGGGTGGAAAACGCGCGCTGCATGGCGCGGCCGCCGCTGGTTTCGCGGCAAGAATCCTGGCGCCGGCGTGCTCGCCAAGCTCGCCCATGCCGGCGCCTGCCCACCCGCATGGGCTGCATCTCCGTGCGCGGTTTGGTTGTTCCTGTCTTTCAAACGCCCGGCTATGGGAACTGGGACAAGTCGATGAGATTGATCCGATTAGCGACCACGAGCGCCATGACCCTCGCGCCAGTCACTTTAAACACGCCACGCCGCCCCGAACGCCGCGACTGAAACCGGGGCCGTTTCAACGATGGGCGCAGCGCGTGAGACGACGCAGACACCGCGCGTCCGGTCACCCCGCCAGCGCCTCGTCGTGATCGCGCTAGCGCTTGAGCGTCGCTTAGGTCGGCGGTGCAAGTCGTCGTGGTTATGCAGGACGTGTTGCTCATCCTGATGGAACTCGCCGCCAATGTTCCACCAGCGCTAAAGGCCGCGTCACCGTCCATCTCCTAGCCATCACCATCCGCTCAACGCGTGCCGATATGGCAGTGGATCTGTAACAGGCTGCACGAAGTCCAAGGGCGCCCGATGGCGGCGGTCGTCGGTGGCCATCGCGCTTGCGACGGAGCCTGATGCGGCGTCTGCGTTGCGCGCCTGGCTTGGTGGGGCGCGGCAGTTCGCTGTTGGTCGTGGAGCTGGCGGGCAGGTTCGGGCTCCGATCCCCGCGGATGAGGCCATCCTTTGGCTCAAGCGACCTCGCGACAGTTTGTGCGGTGGGGGGTCGATAACTCGAAGTGCTCGCCCTTCAACCACACAAGGGGCTGCGCTCGGGACCCCCACCCTCCCCGGCTCACCAATCCACTGAGCTCTTTCGAAGCCATCCGTTGTTTGATGGTTCTCGAGCCGTCCGCCCAAGGACGCTCTCGCGCAACGGCGCCAGGCTGTCGTGAGCGCGGTTCTCCCTCTCATCGGCGAACCTCACTGGACGACTCCGGGCAACCTCTCCCAGGCCCTGATCGGCCGCTTTCACTCATCGACCAACGGATCGAGTGCCAGGCTACTCGGCGCGTGCTCAGGAGGTGTCGGCGCCTTCAGCCCTTTGGCAAGCGGATCGCTGGCCGTCGTTGACGGCGGGGGCCCAGGCCCCTCACCTCCAACTCTCTATCTGCCTGTGAGTAAAATCCGGACTAACTCCAAATTCGGCGTGCCGCGTTTGTTGCGGCCGCATCCGGTCGCCGGCGTATTGACGCCCACATCGTTGAAAGCGCTGCGGCCGCAGGAAAAGTACCCCACCCACTGTCATCGCGCGCGCAGGCGGGTGTCGACCTCGCCGGCGCGCGGTCGGCTGCTGTGGGCTGCTGTCGGCTGACAGCGCTAAATTGCGCGCTATCGATATGGTGCTGCAGGTGCCCTGCCGATCCAAATCGATCAGCAGCACCAGAGCAGCTCCTCGCTCAGCCAACCGGTGGCGCGCCTGCCCACCCGGTGAAGCGCTTGGCAACCGCGCCGCTGTACGGTCACGACAGCTCGTCGGTTCGTTACCGAGGCCTAGATGTCGTCGATACCCCGACAGGTCCAACAGCGTGCTCAAGGCAAGCAACACAACAGGGTAGGCGTAGGGCAGGGCAGGGTAGGGGGCGAAGGCGGGGGCGGGGGCGGGGCGGCAGACAGGCAGGCAGGCAGGCAGGCAGGCAGGCAGACGGGTGTCTTAGATACCCCGTCGCCAGCGCACCCTGATGACCGCCTGGCCGGCTTCCTGAGCCCAGTTGTCAAATGACAACTAACTTCAAGCCCTGGCGCCAGGGACAGGTGTTTGCGATACCCCGACGACGGGCCCATCGCTCAGACTGGCGCACGCAGCGTCCGACGCACGGTCTGGAGGGCCAGTTGTCAATTGACAACTGGCGGCCGTATCGCGTCGAAGAGCGCTAAACCGCCCATAGGGGCGCCCTTGGCCAAAGGTCAGCAGTCCGTCGCGGAAACCCCGATGCGACCGTCTCCGAGCGTCAGTTGTCAATTGACAACTGAACGTCGCTGCCGCCGCTCGGGCGGCTGGTGGGCCAGGATCGACGCCTAATCTGTCGGGGTATCAGAAACAACTCGGTCAGTGACCGCCGTCGCGCCGCCGCCCGGCGGTGCCCACGGCAGGCACGGGGTTTCTCTGACGGCGTCACTCGGCCGCCGCGAAATAAACGGGCAAGCTCCTCAGGGCGGAGCGCCCGGAACGCCTGCCCAAGGGCGGCATCCCGCTATATGGGCGGCGTAAATGGGGCGGTAGCGCCGCAAAGAGTAAACCGCACCGGTCCTACCGCGCCCTACCAAGCTGGAGTATGGCCAAGCTCTACCGTGGAAAGGTCAGCCGCGCGCCTTTTGGATCTCGCGGCGGAAGGCGTTGACCAGATCGTCGGTCGAGCCCTTGGTTTCCAGCGAGAGCTCAAAGATCAGATGCTTGCGTCCCTTTCGACGCAGGGTGAACAGGGCGTCGCCCCTGCTGTTAGAGATGATCGAGGCGACCGACTTCTTGGGCGTCAGCTTGGGTGGCGGCTTGTGCCCCGCCGCCGCCTGCAGGGCTTGCACAACCTTGGTCGCCTCCAGCAGGGGCTGGCGACGGGCGAGATGCTCACGCTGTTGAGCCGCCAGTCTTGCGGCTTCTTCCAGCATCTGGTCTTGAGCGGGCCCGCCTTCCAGGAACGGCTTGAGCTGGCGCGAGTGATTGACGCGCAAGACCCGAATGTCGCCAAAGGCCTCGACGACGGGGCCGGGGAGCTTGGCCAAGTCCAGGAAGCGCGAAAGCCACGGGGTCGAGACCTCCAGCCGCGCCGCCATGCGCTTGGCTTCGCCGTCATAATAGGCCGCTACCGCGCCCAGATAGTCGACGGCCCGCTCGTAGTCGCACAGATCGGTGCGGGAGCGGTTCTCGACGTCTGACAGGCGGAAGGCCTGCTCATCGGTCAGGTCCCGCTCTTCGATCAGATATTTGAAGTCACGATGCTCGACCGTGCGCAGATAGCTGATCGACCAGTGCCGCCGGGCCCCGGCGATGACCTCGTAGTCGAAATTGGGATCGTCGGTGACCCGCCGCACGATGGCGGGGAATTCCTGAAAGCCTTGCGAACGCAGGGCTTCGAGCAGATCGGCGCAGCTTTCCGGCGACAGCAGGTCGTAGCGACGGTTATGGCGGGTCCAGATCCGGCAACGGGCCGGATCGACCAGCTTCTGGGTAATCTCCTTGAAGTCGCCGGAAGCGACCCGCGCCAAGCCCGACATCCGCGTCGACAGCCGGCCCGCGCCCTCGGCGGGGGCTGTCGGGGTATCAGTGACGGGCGGCGGCGCCATCAGCGACGCAACCAGGGATCTGTTCTTTCCGGCAGCCGACATCGTCTTCTCCTTAAGCCAGACCTTGATTGCGCAGATCGGCCCGATGGCTGGGCCAGGCCTTGCGGATCAGCAGCTCGATCTCGCTGTTAAGCAGATCAAGATTGTTGCGACAGCGCTTGTGGGTCTGGGTGCCGGTGTCGGCCATCTCATAGACCGTGCGCAGCTGGACGTTGGCGTTGTCGATCTCAGCCGAGTCGAGCAGGGCGTTGCGCAGCATCTCCTGGCCAAACACCCCCTCCATCATCTCCCGGATGGTGACATGGGCGCTCTTTCCCTCGTCGACCTTGGTCGCGACGATGCGCAGGAAGTGGTAGCCGCCGCCGCCCAGGCCATGTTCGGCCAGGGTTTGCAGGGTCTCGACGATCATCTCGAGAAAGTGGTGGGTCGAGGCGAAA
>Ga0247812_10000739_pt1 | contig 19103 bp, 17 predicted proteins | sample UWRJL149409B1_FD_178011 | JGI IMG/M metagenome (GOLD analysis project Ga0247812, IMG submission 178011) | Plant litter microbial communities from Arlington Agricultural Research Station in Wisconsin, United States - UWRJ-L149-409B-1 | ecosystem: Environmental > Terrestrial > Plant litter >...
GCGGTAGTTCAGTCGGTTAGAATACCGGCCTGTCACGCCGGGGGTCGCGGGTTCGAGTCCCGTCCGCTGCGCCATATTCGGTAACCTGGAACGCTGAACGCCAGGTCACCACGGAAAAGCCCGCTTACGCGGGTTTTTTTCTGTCCGTAGTTCCTGCAGGGTGTGTGAAGTTTCAGGTTTTCAGATTTTATTTGAAAAATATTTCAATTAAATCAACACGTTATGAAAATCTGTGGCATAATGCGCCCCGCAACGAAGGTAAAGGGTGATTAGCTCAGCTGGGAGAGCGTCTGCCTTACAAGCAGAATGTCGGCGGTTCGATCCCGTCATCACCCACCATTACTTTCACTGTTACGCGCAGCGGTAGTTCAGTCGGTTAGAATACCGGCCTGTCACGCCGGGGGTCGCGGGTTCGAGTCCCGTCCGCTGCGCCATATTCGGTAACCTGGAACGCTGAACGCCAGGTCACCACGGAAAAGCCCGCTTAAAGCGGGCTTTTTTTCGTCCGGAATTTGGCATTTCAACCGCCAACTTTAATACCTCAGCGTGTGTCATCCGCTTCTATCGGAAGCAGATGACAGAAGCTTCATCCTCAGAATCCCGAAATGCGTTAAAACACCTGAACTTATCAGATGTTTCCTGCTCTCATGCCGGTAGCCATTGGTCGTGGCCGCCTGATAAGCTCGCGGCTTTACTCGATTGCCCTTTAGGCGCATGAACAAGGAAATAGCATGAAACAGCATCGGTTGGCGGCGGCGGTGGCCCTGGTTAGCCTGGTACTTGCGGGTTGTGACTCGCAAACCAGCGTAGAGCTGAAAACCCCGGCGCAAAAAGCTTCCTACGGGATTGGCCTGAACATGGGCAAAAGCCTGGCTCAGGAAGGCATGGATGATCTGGATTCCAAAGCCGTAGCTCAAGGCATCGAAGATGCCGTCGGCAAGAAAGAGCAAAAGCTGAAGGATGACGAACTGGTCGAAGCTTTTGCCGCACTGCAAAAGCGTGCTGAAGAGCGCATGGCCAAGATGAGCGAAGAGTCGGCAGCCGCTGGCAAGAAATTCCTCGAAGACAACGCCAAGAAAGCCGGCGTAACCACCACCGCTTCGGGTCTGCAGTACGAAGTGGTCAAGAAGGCCGATGGCGCACAGCCTAAGCCGACCGACGTAGTGACCGTTCACTACACCGGTACCCTGACTAACGGCACCGTTTTCGACAGCTCCGTCGAGCGTGGCAGCCCGATCGATCTGCCGGTTAGCGGTGTGATTCCAGGCTGGGTTGAAGGTCTGCAGCTGATGCATGTTGGCGAGAAGTACAAACTGTACATCCCTAGCGAACTGGCATACGGCGCGCAAAGCCCAAGCCCGGCGATTCCAGCCAATTCGGTGCTGGTATTCGACCTGGAACTGCTGGCGATCAAGGATCCAGCCAAGCAAGAAGACGCTGCCAAGTAATTTGCGTCTGCCTTGAAACAACGCCTCGCTCATGCGGGGCGTTGTTGCATCTGGCATTTGGCAAGGGTAAACAAAGCGAACGGATGCTGTAGGCTGAAGTCATAGGCTGTAAGGGCGTACGCGCTAGCCGCGCGAACTCGCCAAGTCAATGAAATATTGGGTTTTTTTATGTGAGTAAAAAACGCCCGATCTGAGTTCAGCCCTTATAAAACGGGGCTCTCAGCCGTGAAATGCAGCTCTGTTCACAAGGTTATCCACAATTTGTGTGGATAACATTTCAGCGGGAGGAATGATGAAAGCACCCTGGAATTTTGCTCGTTTCCTGCCACTGGCCGGGCGTTTGCTCGCACGAGGGCGTTTGCCGACCTTGTTGTTCGCTGTCGCCAGTAAAGGCGCGAGCCAAGGCAACCGGCTCGGCAAGCTCAAAGACGATCTCCGCCTGTTGCAGGCACTCTGTCTGGCCTACTGGCGCGGGGAGTACCGTGCCATCAGCCCGAAAGCATTGATTTCGGTGGTGGCGGGGTTGATGTATTTCCTCAGTCCGGTGGATGCGATTCCCGATTTCATACCGGTTTTCGGCATGCTCGATGACATTGCTGTGCTGGCCTGGTTAATGAAAGTCCTCGATGACGAGCTCAATGCCTTCCGCGCGTGGCGCAAGCGTCAATTGCCAGAGAAACTTGCTGTAGTCGAGCGGCTTCCGGATAACCCTGAACAACTTCAACTGCAAGGTCCGAAGAAAACCTGAGCCGATTCAAGTTCATCCTTATATTCAAACCCCCCGCGACCTTAGCCGCTGTTAGGATTACACTTCTAGGGAAAAGTGCCGACTCGCTAAGTGTCGTTGTCCTACGGGGAAGTCATGGATATTCAGATAATCACACGCGAAGGCGAGCCCGAGTATGCGGTTGTACCATGGGCTCAGTATCAGGCTTTATTGAAAGCAGCAGGCATTGATCAACAACCAAAGCGAGTCGCTCCGGAGCGTCCCGCGACAACGCCAGACCAGATTCTTCCCGGTCTGGATCAACTACGCAGTTTGCGCGAAGGAAAGGGCATCGCTATTGAGGCGCTGGCCCGCACGGTAGGCATCAGTCCGTCTTATCTGGCCTTGATCGAAAGTGGCGAGCGTCTACCCGACGCGGCGATTCGCCGAAGCCTGGCCTGGGAATTGACGGTGCCAGGTTGGAGGGATGAATCGTGAGCGTACGCATCAGTCGTCAACATTGGGACGGATTGTTGGGTGAACTGGATCAGGCACGCCGACAGCGACATCTGCTGACTTACCGCGCGTTGCTGGAGCGATTGCAGCTACCCACGCCGGCCATGCAAACCCTGACGGCTGCTCTCGAGCATCTGGCCGCGCTGGACGCCAAGGCCGAACAGCCTTTGCGTAGTTCGCTGGTAATCAGCCAGGGCGCCAGCCGCCTGCCCCGTACCGGTTTTTTCGAATGTGTGGAACGACTGGGACGTTTTTCCGGACCGTCCGATGGTGTCGCCGCTGCGTCTTGGCACGCGTCGGAAGTGGTTCGTGTGTTCGAATACGAATACCCCGAATCGGCGGAAGCCTGAGTGTTCTTAAAACTCAAGGCGCGGGCCGGATATTGGCTGGCCCGTCGGTTGTTTCACTGGTCATGGTTTGTTCGCCAACCTCGAGGCTGGAGCTGGCTTGAAGGCCAGTTTGCGCGCATGGCCAATCTCGGCGACGTTGGCGCTCAGAGCTTCTATGGCCACATTCTGACGTTCCGTGGTGTGGGCCTTGGGGCTCGTGAAGAAGGTGTGAGATTGTTGCGCCTGGCAGCGTTGGCGGGCGATGGCAAGGCGGCGTATCAGGTGGGTGTGATCAGTCTGGCCGGAACGCTGGGCAAGGCGCCAGATCCAGTCGAGGCGGCACGATGGTGGAACCTGGCGGCAAAGGCGGGGCATCCGTTGGCAGAGATGAAGCTAAAAGAGCTGGCGTCCCGCGACTCCGGGGTTCCACCCTCGATCTGAGCTGAACTCATCGCTGGCCTACGCGCGCATCCTCAACCGGCACCGCCAGGCTATCAATCACATGCAAGCTATACCCCGGCACATTTTTCGCGTGATGCTTGGCTTGCGATGCCATCTCGGCCAACTGGCTGGCATCGAGTTGCTCGCAAGCCTCTGGGTACAAATGCACCACGCCAATCGACAGTGACAGCAATGCGAACTCCTGGCGTAAACCCTGACGGTTCGGGCCGATGAAACAACCGGCTTCCAGGTGCTCGCTACGGTAAAAGCGCCGGCACTGACTCTGGAAATCGTCCAGCAACTGGTTCAAACGCTTGCGCCAGTCCTCCGGCCCGAGCACCAGCAGGAAGTCGTCACCGCCGATATGCCCGACAAAGTCGCGGGATGGGTCGACGCGATCATTCAGACATTGCGCCAGGCTCAGCAGTACTTCGTCGCCACGCCCGTAGCCGTAAATGTCGTTGAACGGTTTGAAGCTGTCGATATCGACGTAGCAGATCACCGATTCCCGTTTCTGTTGCAGCAGGCGCGTCAGGCATTGCTGGATCGGCACGTTCCCCGGTAACAGTGTAAGAGGATTGGCGTAGCGGGCCTGCTGGATCTTCAGTTCGGTAATCAGCTTGAGCACATCGATCACCCGTCCCAGTCCCAGGTATTCGCCGTTGAGGGTGATGATGAAGTCCTCCTCGATTCGCTGCCGCACACGGCTGGTGATGAGGCGACTGACCTGCTGCAAGGATTGGCTCATCTCGACCGCGAGAAAATCGTCACTCATCAAGCGGCTGATCGGCTTGCGGGCAAAAAGATCGGTGGCGAATGGCTTGAGGAGCACGTCCGACAGCGAATGCCGATGGACGATGCCGCAAGGCTGGCCTCGCTCGTCCAGCACCGCCAGGGAGTTCAGGTTGGCCTGGCGACGAAACGCTTCCAGTACGGTAGCGGTCGGCGTTTCCCGGGGCACGGCCGCCTGATCATTGAGCAGGGCGCTCAGGTCACTGCCTTCTTCACTCAGCACCAATGCATTGCTGTCGTGCCTGGGCATCAGATTTCGGGCTTCCCGTGGGGGATGTTCTTGAGGACGGCAGAGCAAATACCCCTGCACCAGATCAACGCCCATTTCGGTGAGCACCGCCAGCTCTTCCGGTAGCTCAATCCCTTCGGCAATGACCTGGGCACGTGAGGCCTTGGCGATTTGCAGGATCGAACCGACGAACTCACGTTTGAGCGCATCCTGATGGATACCATCGATGAAATGTCGGTCGATCTTCACGTAATCCGGTCGCAATTCCGACCAGAGCCGCAAGCTCGAATAACCCGCTCCCAAATCGTCCAGCGCAATGGAAAACCCCATTGCACGGTAGTGATGGAGCGCGGTTTGCAGAAGCTGAAAATCATCGGTCGGGGTTTGTTCGGTGAGTTCAATCACTACCTGGCTGGGGGCAATCCCGAAATCCTCCAGCAGCTGTAACGTCCGTCCGGGCTGGTGGGCGGCTTCGAGCAAGGATTCCGGCGAGACGTTCAGGAATAGTTTGCCGGGCAGTTGCTGTTCGTTGAAACGACGGCAAGCACTTTTGCGGCAGGCCATTTCCAGTTCACTCAGGCGAGCGGCCTGGCGGGCAACGGCGAACAGTGCGATCGGGGAGTGCAGCGGACTGTTAGAGGGGCCACGGCTGAGGGCTTCGTAGCCGATGATGCGTCGTTCCGAGAGCGAGATGATCGGCTGGAACAGGCTGTGTAACCCGCCTTGAGTCAGTATTGAGCTCAGTGCGGTCAGCTGTTCTGTCGTGGTCATGGCAATCTCTGGCGATAAAAAAAGGACCGGGCGGGCTCTTGGTATAGAGCCCGCCCGGTCCTTTATTTCACGACAGAATGATGACTGTTTGATGACGCTCCGTAGAGCGTCGCCGTTAAATTGCCATCATCTTAGTGCTTGGCCACCGCCGTGTTGAGCTTCAGGTAGTCCAAAAGAATACGACCGGTCTCGCTCAGGTAAGCATCGTCTTCCGGTTTGGTCTTGTCCGGCTCAGCCGCAATGGCGTCTTCGTCTTCTTTCTTCAGCTCTTTGAGCGGTTCTTCGCCTTTGGCCTTGCGACGGATATTTTCCATCACCAGCTGTTTGGCTTCGATGTCCGCATGTTGCGCACGACGCTCGGCTTCGTTCAGGCTGACGGTTTTTTCTTCCATCAGCTTCTGGGCCAGAGCCAGCTTGTCGCGGATGAAGACAAATTCAGCATCCTTGGCCGTACGCACGTCATGCTCGGACTTGAGCTGCGTAATGTAAGGTTTGAAGGGGTCAACCGCAGGCTTGATGGCGGCCTTGATGGTGTCCCATGGCATGGCTTCAGGCAGCGCGCTTTCGCCGATTTCCTTGGTGTCGATGATCGACGGGTAATCGATGTCCGGCAGTACGCCCTGATGCTGGGTGCTCTGGCCGGAAACCCGATAGAACTTGGCCAGGGTCAATTTCAACTCGCCGTGATTCAGAGGCTGAATGGTCTGTACCGTGCCTTTGCCGAACGTCTGGCCGCCAATGATCAGCGCGCGATGGTAGTCCTGCATGGCGCCGGCAAAAATCTCCGAAGCCGAAGCAGACAAACGGTTGACCAACAGCGCCATCGGGCCTTTGTAGAACGCGCCCGGGTTTTCATCTTCCAGCACATCGACCCGGCCATCGGCGTTACGCACGAGAACGGTCGGACCTTTGTCGATAAACAGACTCGTCAGCTCGGTGGCTTCCTGCAGGGAACCGCCGCCGTTGTTGCGCAAGTCGATGACCACGCCGTCGACCTTCTCTTTCTGCAACTCGGTCAGCAGCTTCTTGACGTCGCGAGTGGTGCTCTTGTAGTCAGGATCGCCGGCACGGAAGGCCTTGAAGTCCAGATAGAAGGCCGGGATCTCGATGACGCCGAGCTTGTAGTCCTTGCCATCCTGCTTGAGGTTGAGGACCGACTTCTTGACCGCCTGGTCTTCAAGCTTCACCGCTTCGCGAGTAATCGGGACAATCTTGCTGGTCTGGTCGTTTGGCGCATTGCTGGCCGGGATCACTTCCAGGCGCACGATAGTGCCCTTCGGACCGCGGATCAGCTTGACCACTTCATCCAGACGCCAGCCAACCACGTCAACTATCTCTTTGTTGCCTTGGGCAACGCCGATGATCTTGTCGGCCGGCGCGACCATTTTGGTTTTGTCGGCAGGGCCTGCTGGCACCAGACGCACGACTTTCACCTGGTCGTTGTCGCTCTGCAACACGGCGCCGATGCCCTCAAGGGACAGACTCATGTTGATATCGAAGTTCTCCGCATTATCTGGCGACAGATAGTTGGTGTGCGGGTCGTAGGACATGGCGAAGGTATTGATGTACGCCTGGAAGATGTCTTCCGCGCGGGTCTGGTCAAGTCGCGCCAGTTGATTCTTGTAGCGCTTGGTCAGGGTCTCCTGAATCTGCTTGGAGTCCTTGCCCGCGATCTTCTGCCGCAATACTTCGTCCTTGACGCGTTTGCGCCACAGGTCGTCGAGCTCTGCGGTGGATTTGAGCCAAGGCGCATCCTTGCGATCGATCAGCAAGGTTTCCTTGGTATTGAAGTCGATCTTGTCGACGCCCTTGTTCAACTCGGCAAGGGCGAAGTCCAGACGCGATTTGACGCGGTCCAGGTAGCGCTTGTAGATGGTGAACCCGGCGTTGAGGTCGCCGCTTTTCAGGAAGTCGTCGAATTGTGTTTTCCACTTGTCGAATTCGGCGATGTCGCTGGCCATGAAGTAGCTGCGCGACGGATCCAGCAGCTTGAGGTAGCTGTCGTAGATAATCACCGAGCGCGCGTCATCGAGCGGCGGCTTGCTGTAGTGATGGCGCTTGAGCAATTCGACAACGTTCAGGCTCGCGATCACTTCGTCACGATCTGGCTGAAGCTTGTCCCAGCTGTTGGCTGCGAATGTATTGCTCGACATCGGCATCAAGCCGATCCCGATAAATAGGGCTAGGGCGGTGCTGGGGAACAGATGCTTCATGCTGATTCGACGCGGGGACAATTGATCACGCATATTAGGCCGTCTTTGAAGTCGCCGGTTCCACAAAGGGCCGGTCACATAATGCAAGAAAGCCCGACGCTACAGCTACGGGCTCAGTCCAGACTCACTATGGAGGCACTGTGAAAGCATTGCAAGGCGTTGAAGGTCAAGTGGAGTGGGCGCATGAGCCGAGTCCTACGTGTGATGTAGGACAAGTTCGCATCCGAGTGGCGGCAGCGGGCCTCAATCGCGCCGATTTGTTGCAGAGGGCGGGTCTGTATCCGCCACCACCGGGAGCCAGTCAGGTGCTGGGTCTGGAGTGTTCCGGAGTGATCAGCGAGGTGGGCCCGGGCTCGTCCTGGCAGGTGGGAGATCGCGTTTGCGCCTTGCTGGCCGGGGGTGGCATGGCAGAGGAGGTGGTAGTCGACGGACGGCATGTGCTGCCGGTTCCTGAAGGTCTGTCCCTGGTCGAAGCCGCAGCGTTGCCCGAAGTCTATGCGACCGTTTGGCTGAATTTGTTTCAGCTGGCCGGGCTAAAACCCGGTGAGAAAGTTCTGCTGCACGCCGGCGCAAGTGGAATCGGTTCAGCCGCTATTCAGCTTTGCAAGGCGTTTGGTAATCCGTGTTGGGTCAGCGTCGGTTCTGCCGAGCGTTTGGCTTACTGCGAAGCGCTGGGTGCGCAGGGCGGCGTCGTACGCACGGGGGAACTGGACAGCTTGAATGACCTGGGGCCGTTCGACGTGATTCTTGATCCGGTCGGGGGCAACTATGCCGCGCTGAACCTCAAGCTGCTGGCCCGGGATGGTCGTTGGGTGCTGATCGGCTTGATGGGTGGCCGCGAGGCGAAGCTTGATCTGGCGCAGGTGCTGGCCAAGCGCGTGCAATTACTGGGTTCGACCTTGCGTGCCCGGGACGATCAGTTCAAGGCTGATCTGTTCAGTGATCTCAGCCAGCATGTCTGGCCGCTATTCGCCGAAGGTCGGTTGAGCCCGCAGCTGGCGAAGACGTTCAAGATCAAGGATGCCGAAGCGGCGTTTGCCGAATTGGCGACCAATAAGGTGGCGGGGAAGCTGGTGTTGGTCATCGACGAAAGTCTGGCGTGAAGCCTGGTCCGGCGCAATCCTTGTGGGAGCGTGGCTTGCCCGCGATTCAGGCGGCACGGTGTGTCAGGCAAACCGCGTTATCGTTCATCGCGGGCAGGCCACGCTCCCACAGGGGATCTCGGTTACTTCCAGTTATGGATTGGCCAGCCAGCCTTCTCGGCATGTTCGAGCAGTACCGGGTCCGGATTCACAACGTGTGGGAAATCTACCTTCAGCAGCAACGGCAAATCGTTGCGTGAGTCCGAATAGAAACTCGCGCCTTCGAGATTTTCCTCCTCTGCATCCAGCCATTCCAGCAAGCGCGTGATTTTGCCTTCGCGGTAGGTCAGGGTGCCGACGGTTTGGCCGCTGTACACCCCGTGTACCACTTCCAGCTCGATGCCAAGTATCTCGTCGATGCCCAGGCGATCGGCAATCGGTCTGACCAGGTGCGTGCCCGAGGCCGAGATCACCAGAATCCGGTCGCCAGCCTTGCGATGGGCGGCGATGGTTTTGGTGGCGTCACTGAAGATGATCGGCTCGATAAAGTCTTCCACCCACGGCCCGACCAAATGATCGATCTCTTCAGGTGTACGCCCGATCATGGGTTCCAGGCTGAAGGTCATGTAGTCCTCCATCCGTAATTTTCCGTGACTGTAGGCGTCCATCAGTTCGTTGTTCTGACGCATGAACGACTCGGGATCGACCCATCCCAGGCGGCCCATTTGCTCGCTCCAGAGGGTGGCGCAGTCGCCATGGATCAGGGTTTCGTCCAGATCAAAAATTGCCAGGGCCATCAGTGCAGTTCTCTCTTCAACGTCAGCAAAGGCATCAGGCTACCTCACACAGGGCCGTCGGATCGATGGAAAGCGCCAGGCGCTGACCGTCGGGATGCAGATCGGCCGCCGAGCGGTTCAGCACATCGACCACCAGTTCCACGCCCCGGGTTTCAACCCGGTAGCGAATCACGTTACCCAACAGGCTATGGCTTCGAACCTGCGCATCGAGCTCGCCGTTGAGGCTCAGCTCGATGGCTTCCGGGCGAATCGCGATGCGTCCGGTCACCGGCCGTTGCAGCAGCTTCGAAGCATTGTCGGCATCCAGCAGGTTGTAGTTGCCGATGAAGCCGGCGGCGAAGGCATCGACCGGGGCGGTATACAGCGTTTCGGCGTCGCCGCTTTGTACGATTTTTCCCTGATTCATCAGGAAAATGCGGTCAGACATCGTCAGTGCTTCTTCCTGATCGTGTGTGACAAAAATGGTGGTCAAGCCGAGCTCACGCTGAATCTGACGGATCTGTTCGCGCAGGTGTTTGCGGATCCGCGCATCCAGGGCTGATAACGGTTCATCCAGCAACAACAGGCGTGGCCGTGTAACGAGGGACCGGGCGAGGGCGACACGCTGGCACTGTCCGCCGGACAGCTGATGCGGATAGCGCGCGGCGAAGTCGTTGAGCTCCACCAGCTTGAGCACTTCGGCCACCCGCTTGTGGCTGTCATCGGAATTGACTTTCTGCATGCGCAAACCGAACGCCACGTTTTGCTCGACAGTCATGTTCGGAAACAGCGCATAACTCTGGAATACCATGCCGATCCCGCGCTTTTGCGGGCTCAACGGCACAAGATCTTGACCATCGAGGAAAATCTTTCCGCCATCGACCGAGGTCAGTCCCGCAATGCAGCGCAGCAACGTGGACTTGCCGCAGCCGGAAGGGCCGAGGAGGGTGACGAATTCACCTTTGTGGATCTCGCAGTTGATGTCGCTGAACACCGGGGTGCCGGCTTGTTTTAATGATGGGTAGCTTTTCTGAAGATGTTGGACGCTCACATAGCTCATTCGCTTTTGTCCCTGTTCAAAATGTTGGCCGCCCAGGTCAGAACCAGCACGAAGAAAAAGTAGGAAATTACCAGCGCACTGGTGAAGTGGCCGCTGCTGTTACGCATGTTGTTCAGGTAAACCTGCAGGGTTTCATAGCGGGTGCCGACGAGGATGTTGGCAAACACGAACTCACCGAACAGGAATGAGAACGACAGCAGCAGCGCTACCATCAGCCCTTTACGCAAATTCGGCAGCACCACCAGAAAAGCGGCTTGCCATGTGCTGGCGCCCAGCAGTTGGGCCGCGTCCATCAAGTCGCGCAGATTGATCGCTTGCAGGTTGTTGGTGATCGCGCGGTACATGAAAGGCAATGCCACGGTGAAGTAACAGCCAATCAGAATCCACGGCGTACCGACCATGGCGAACGGTCCGGAACCGTAGAGCTGCAACAGTCCTACCGAGGACACCACAGGCGGCACCGCAAAGGGCAGCAGGATCAGAATGTTCATCAGCGCGTCGAGCTTCGGGAAGTGGTAATGCACCACGAACAGCAGCGGCAGAATCAGTACCACCGACAGAATCAACGCCCCGACGCACACCAGCAGCGACTGCCCGAACGCATTCAGGAATCGTGGGTCGCTCCACAGTTGCACATACCATTTGAACGTGAAACCGCTGGGTAAAATCGTCGCCGACCAACTGCTGGCGATCGAGTAGATCAGCGTTCCGAGCAGCGGCAGCAGCAGAATGGCAAACAACAGGTACACCACGACGCGGTGATAGACACCGACGGGCCCCAATTCAGCGCGAGACATGGTAGCTCCTCTTCAACAGCAGCTGATGCACGATGGTCACCAGGGTCATCAACGCGACGAGCACGACGGCCAACGCACTGGCCATGTTCGGGTCGAGGGAAATGTCGCCGGAAACCATTGCCGCGATGCGGATCGGCAGCACGTTGAAGTTGCCGGTCGTCAGTGCATACACCGTGGCGTAGGCGCCGAGCGCGTTAGCCAACAGGATTACGAAGGTGCCGAGTAGCGCGGGGGTCAGCACCGGCAAACCGATGTGGCGCCAGAATTGCCAACCGTTGGCGCCGAGCAACGCGGCGGATTCTCGCCAGTCTTCGCGCAGGGCATCAAACGCCGGGTACAGCAGCAACACCCCCAGCGGAATCTGGAAGTAGGTGTAAAGGATGATCAGCCCGGTTTTCGAGTACAGGTTGAAATCCTGAATGATCCCTGCTTGTTTCAGCATGATGGTGAAGCTGCCGTTGAAACCGAGCAGGATGATGAAAGCAAAGGCCAGGGGCACGCCTGCAAAGTTGCTGGTCATGTTGGCAAAGGCATTCACGAAGTTGCGCAGTTTCGAATCGACCCGACGCAGGGAATAGGCCCCGAGCACCGCGATGATGATGCCGAATACGCTGGACCAGAAACTGATCTCGAGGCTGTACTGGATCGCTTGTAAGTAAAACTTCGAATTGAAGATTTTTGTGAAGTTGGCCAGGCCCCAACCGAACTCTTCCGACTGCAGGCTGTTGATCATCACCCAGAACAGCGGGGCGATCTGAAAGACGATAAAGAACAAGGCGAAAGGGATAAGGCACAACGCTGCCAACCATTTGCCGCGGGTCATGGCGTTCACTTGAACAGCTCCCGGCAAACAGGTTTGTCGTGGGTTACGCCGAGCAGTTCGCAAACAGTGCCGCAGATGTCCGTCTGTTTAGGCGTGGCGTCGGCATTCAAACTGAAGGCATCACCGAGGACGAACAGTGGCACTTCACGCTCTTGCGGCAGCAGGCCATTGTGGGATCGGTCGTTGTTCATGCCGTGGTCGGCGGTCACCAGCACCTGGTAATCGGCATCGAGCCAGCCTTGCAGGTAATCAGCCAGGATGATGTCGGCGGAGCGAGCGCTGTTTCGGTATTGCGGGGTGTCGAGGCCGTGTTTGTGCCCGGCGTCATCAATGTTCATGGGGTGCACCAGAAGGAAGTTTGGCGCATGACGCAGGCGCAGGTTTTCGGCGTCTGCGAACAGGTGCGAATCCGGATAATGATCGCTCCAGTAGAAGTGACCGTGCTGGATCGGCAGATCGGCGTCGTCAGTGTGACGGTCCCGTGCGGCCACGAAGGGCGAGCGGTTATAGAGCTCGCTGACCCAGTGATACGCCGCGGCGGCGGTTTTAAGACCCGCGTCGGTGGCGTAGTGATAGATGCTGCGCTGATTGGACAGGCGCGAAACGTTGTTGTGGACGATGCCACTGTCGATCGGGGTAACGCCGGTCAGGATGCATTCGTAAAGTGGTCGGGACAGGGCTGGCAATTCGCACTCCAGCTTGTAGAGCGCTGCGCGTCCCGCGCCGACATAGGCCTGCAGGTGCCCCATCGCATGGCGTGCGACTTCATAGTTGAGGCCGTCAAGCACGACAAGGATGACGTTGTGCTTCATAGGGGGCGAAGCTCCTGTAGTTTCGTCGAAAACCTGTAGCAGCAAGGCTTGCCCGCGATGGCATCACTTTGGTCATCAAACAGACCGAGTTGCAGACCGTGTTGGCTGCATCGCGAGCAAGCTTTGCTCCTGCAGATGCAGGATTACTGCATATTGATAATGACTTCTTCCTGCCACTTCTGCGGCAAGCCTTTGGAGGTCTTCTCCCAGGCATCCGCGTCCTTGATTGGTGTCACACCTTTGTACTGCTCGTTTGGCAGCAGCTGGGCTTTGACGTCGTCAGGCAGTTTCACGTGCTCGGCGCGGATCGGACGGGCGTTGCCGCGGGCCAGGTTGATCTGGCCCGCATCGCTGAAGATGTATTCGCGGGTCAGCTTGGCGGCGTTCGGATTCTTGGCGTACTTGTTGATGATGGTGGTGTAGCCGGAAATTACCGAGCCATCCGACGGAATCAACACGATGTAGTCATCCGGGTTGGCCATTTTGGCCTTGTAGCTCAAGCCGTTGAAATCCCAGACCACGCCCACTTCGACTTCACCCTTTTCCATGGTGGCAATCGTCGGGTTGGCCATCGACAAACGACCTTGCTTGGCGATGTCCGAGAACAGCAACAGGGCAGGCTGGATATTTTTTTCATCACCCCCGTTGGCCAGTGCTGCGGCCAGAACACCGTTGGCAGCCTGGGCAGCGGTACTCACGTCACCGATGGATACTTTGTATTTGCCCGTCTTGAGGTCGGCCCACTTAGTCGGTGCCTCAGAACCATGCAGCAGCTTCTTGTTGACGATAAAAGCAATGGTGCCGGTGTAGGCCAATGCCCAGTTACCGTCCTTGTCCTTGGCCCAATCCGGAACCTGATCCCAGGTACTTGGCTTGTAGGGTTGCACTACACCTTGCTTCACGGCGATAGGGCCGAAGGCAGCACCGACGTCGCCGATATCCGCGCTGGCGTTGTCTTTTTCCGCAGCAAACTTGGCAATTTCCTGCGCCGAGCTCATGTCGGTGTCGATGTGTTTCAGTCCGTAGTTTTTGGCCAGGTCATCCCAAGTGCCTTTCCAGTTTGCCCAGTTGTCGGGCATGCCTACGCTATTGACCGCACCTTCCGCTTTCGCTGCGGCTTCCAGGGTTTTCAAATCATCAGCTGCCATGGCAGCGGTGCACATGGCAATGGTCGAGCCTAACAGTGATGCCAGGAAAAGCTTTTTCATCCGAAGCTCCTTTGGGCGTTTTCAACGCTGCGATTGCGGTTATGTTGGTCTAGGTCAGCAATACCTGAGCCAATCTAGGCGTCCTGGATGACATTTTGATGTCGACGAGCCAGCGGCCTGATTTTGGTGCGAGGTAATACTCTGGGTGCGAGATAAGCGTAGACCATGGCTAAAGGGCTGATATGAAAGGACTTGGCCATGATATTGCACGCCGCTGATCCAACCGTTCGGCGGCTTTGTCATCTGCCAGTCATCTGCAGTGCCTAGGCTTGTCAGGAAAATAATGAGCCGATTTGATCGTGGTTCTGCCCCGAGACAGTTCTGGTCTAGTCCAGATAGGTAACGTTGATGCGCATCGAGACAACAAAGGCGGTGACAGCCATCGGCCAGGTGCTTCAGGATCAACTCGATCATGGGTTGCTGGCGCAAGGCAGCAAACTACCGGCCGAGCGCAAGCTCAGTGAGCTGTTCGGGACTACGCGAATCACTGTGCGTGAAGCGTTGTTGCAGCTGGAGGCTCAAGGCCAGATCTATCGGGAAGAGCGCCGGGGCTGGTTCGTCTCGCCTCCGCGGCTGGCCTATAACCTGATGCAGCGCAGTCATTTTCACGCGATGGTGAGTGCCCAAGGGCGAGTGCCGTCAACCGAAGTGATTTCTGCAAGGCTGCAGCCGGCCTCTGCGGCGGTCTGCGCCTGGTTACAGTTGCCGGCACTGTCGAGCGTGATTCAGATTTGCCGGGCGCGACGAATTGATGAGCGTCTGGTGCTGTATGTCGAACACTATTTGAACCCGCAGTTCTTTCCGGGGATTCTTGATTTCGATCTGAACCAGTCAATTACTGAGCTCTACGCGCGTCATTACGACCTGCACTACGGCCGGGTACGCTTCGAGATCGTGCCGACAGCGTTGTCGGTGGATGCGGCGGCTGCCTTAAGGGTGTCGGTGGGCAGTCCGGGCTTGCGCATTGCCAGGGTCAACTATGACCAGCATGGGCGGCTGATCGATTGCGACCTGGAGTTCTGGCGGCATGACGCGATTCATGTCGGCGTCGATGTGGTTTAAATGGGGCAGCCTCCTTGCTGCGTCCTTCAAGTCTTACCCGAAGCGATAAATGTCCATGCCCAGGGCGCCCAGGGTGAAACCTTTATGGCTCACGCTGAAGTCACCGCCGGCGCCGCGGGCGAAGAACAGCGGTAACAAATGTTCATCACTCGGATGGTTGCGCGCAGCATTTGGCGCTTGCTGGCGATAGTCGTGCAGCGCGGTTTCATCGTTCGTCTCGAGCTTCTCGATCATCCAGTCACGAAAAGCCCTGGCCCACGGCTCGACACTGTCCGGACCGGCATGCCAGTCCAGCTCACGCAAGTTATGGGTAATGCTGCCTGATCCAATCAGCAGCACGCCGTGTTCGCGCAGGCTGGAGAGGGCGTGACCGACTCGGGTTTGCAGGGCGGGGCCGCCACGGGTGGGTAACGAGACCTGGATCACCGGAATATCCGCCTGTGGGTACATCAACGACAGTGGTACCCAGACGCCATGGTCGAATGGCCGCTCAGCATCGATGCGTGCGGGGAGGCCATGGGACACCAGTAATTGGGCGACCTCTTGCGCCAGTTGCGGATCCCCGGGAGCCGGATATTGCACTTCGAACAAGGCCTTGGGGAAGCCGCCGAAGTCATGCCAGGTCTCAGGCTGAGCAGCGCCACCCACCAGCAACTCGTTGCTTTCCCAATGCGCCGATACAATCACGATGGCTTTTGGCCTTGGCATCTCAGCGGCAAGCCGCGCCAGGGCCGGGCCGCTAGCGCCTGGTTCCAACGCCAACATGGGAGAACCATGGGATATATAGAGGCTGGGGAACATGGATGAGCTCCTGAGAGTTAAGATGGGCCATCTTCAGTCAGATCATCGATCTAAATCTAATATAAGTTTTAGGGTCTTTTGATCGAATAATCAGGATTATTTATGCAGCCGGATTTTTGGCACAAGCGGTGGCAGGCGAATCAGATCGGCTTCCATTTGCCCGAGGTTAATCCCTATCTGCAACGGTTCTGGCCACAACTGGGTGTGGAAGAAGGCGCGCGCGTGCTGGTGCCGTTGTGTGGGAAAAGTCTGGATTTGTTGTGGCTTGCTCACCAAGGTCATGAGGTCCTCGGTATCGAACTGTCGGAAAAAGCGGTAGAGGATTTCTTCGACGAGCATCATTTCGACCCGAACGTGAGTGAACAGGGGCCGTTCAAAGTCTATCGCGCTGGCTCAATAGAGCTGTGGTGTGGTGACTTCTTCGAGCTGACAGCAGGCGATGTTGCCGATTGCACCGCACTGTACGACCGAGCTGCCTTGATTGCCTTGCCGCCGCCGATGCGTCAGCAATACGCTGCGCACCTGAACCGGATTTTGCCGAAAGATTCCATGGGCCTGCTGATCTCTCTGGATTACGATCAGGCACAAATGGACGGACCGCCATTTGCTGTGCTGGATGATGAAGTGCAGCAATTGTTCGGGAATTTCTGGGCGCTGAAAATTCTGGAAGACCAGGATGTACTGAGCGAGAGCGGGAGGTTTCTGGAGGCAGGTGTTACGCGGCTTGAAGAACGTGTTTACAGGATTTCCAGCCGTTAGGGTGTGAACAACACACCTATCAGCCAGACAAAAAAAGGCCCGCATCGCTGCGGGCCTTTTCTTTTATTGCGCGTATTGCGAAGCCTATCAGCCCCGACGACGCAATGCGTCGATACGCTCTTCCAGCGGCGGGTGGCTCATGAACATGCGAGCGAACCCTTGTTTGATGCCACCGTTGATGCCGAAGGCGTTCAGTGTGTCGGGCATGTGTACCGGCAACCCTTGCTCGGCACGCAGGCGCTGCAGGGCACCAATCATCGCGGCGGTACCGGCCAGGCGGGCACCGGCTTCATCGGCACGGAATTCACGTTTGCGCGAGAACCACATGACGATGGAGCTGGCCAGAATGCCCAGGACCAGTTCAGCAAAGATGGTCGCGATGTAGTAGGCAATGCCCTGGCCTTCTTCGTTCTTGAAAATCACTTTGTCGACGAAGTTGCCAATGATCCGTGCAAAGAACATCACGAAGGTGTTTACCACGCCCTGGATCAGCGCCAGCGTGACCATGTCACCGTTGGCCACGTGACCGATTTCGTGGGCCAGCACCGCCTTGACTTCATCGGGCGAAAAGCGCTCGAGCAAACCCTGGCTGACCGCGACCAGTGCGTCGTTCTTGTTCCAGCCAGTAGCAAAGGCGTTTGCCTCGTAAGCCGGGAAAATACCGACTTCGGGCATCTTGATGCCGGCCTCGCGGGACAGTTGCTCAACGGTTTGCAGCAGCCATTGCTCGTGACGTGTGCGCGGCTGGGTGATGATTTGGGTGCTGGTGCTCATCTTCGCCATCCACTTGGAGATGAACAGCGAGAACAACGAGCCGGCGAAACCAAAGACCGCACAGAAAATCAGCAGCTGATTGAGGTTGAGATCAACCCCGTTGGCCGCCATGAACCCGTTAAAGCCGAAAAGGCTCAGGGTGATGCTGGCAATCAGCACGACCGCCAGGTTAGTGGCCAAGAACAGCAGGATGCGCATCATGGTTGTAGAAATCTCCTCAAGCTAAAGATGTAGCGTACTGCGGGGTATATAAGGTGCTGCACCGGGCTATTCAACCGGGTGACTATTTCAAACTGTGTCCTACAGCAAAAGAGTAGCTGCTTGCAGGACATTTCCGAGGACGACAGGGGAAGTGGTTGTCCGTCATTTTGCATGTCGCGGCCCCGTCGTTATTAGACGCGAGCCCGAAATCGGACGTCAGTCAGCGAAGTAGATACCGGCGCAGGGCGGGAAGCAAAGATATGTTGCTGAATTGATCACCGTGCGATCTCGACCAGCATCGCACGGTGAAGGCCAATTACTGGCGATAAGACTTGAGGAAGTTGCCGATGCGGCCGATGGCCATGTCCAGGTCATCAACTCGCGGCAGTGTCACCACACGGAAATGATCAGGCCATGGCCAGTTGAAGGCTGTGCCTTGAACCACCAGCAGTTTTTCCGACAGCAGCAGGTCGAGGACGAACTTTTCATCGTTGTGGATCGGGCACACTTTCGGGTCGATCCGCGGAAACGCATACAGCGCGCCCATCGGCTTGACGCAGCTGACGCCCGGGATGTCGTTGAGCAGCTCCCAGGTACGATTGCGCTGTTCCAGAAGCCGTCCTTGCGGCAATACCAGGTCGTTGATGCTCTGATAACCCCCGAGAGCCGTCTGGATCGCATGTTGGCTCGGCACGTTGGCGCACAGGCGCATATTGGCCAGCATGTCGATGCCTTCGATGTAGCTCTGGGCGTGTTGTTTCGGACCCGAAATGGCGATCCAGCCAGAACGGAAGCCGGCTACCCGGTAGGATTTGGACAAACCGTTGAAGGTAAGGCACAGCAGGTCTGGCGCCAGGGACGCGGTGCAGATGTGCACGGCATCGTCGTACAGAATCTTGTCGTAGATCTCGTCGGAAAAAACCACCAGGTTGTGCTGGCGAGCCAGCTCCAGCATCCCCAGCAACACTTCCCTGGAGTACACCGCACCCGTCGGGTTGTTCGGGTTGATGATCACGAGCGCCTTTGTGTTTGGCGTGATCTTGGCCTTGATGTCAGCCAGATCCGGCCACCAGTTGGCTTGCTCGTCACACAGGTAATGCACCGGGTTACCGCCGGAGAGGCTCACCGCAGCGGTCCAGAGTGGGTAATCCGGAGCCGGCACCAGCACTTCGTCGCCGTTGTTCAACAGAGCCTGCATCGACATGACGATCAGCTCGGAAACGCCGTTACCCAGGTAGATGTCTTCTATACCGACGCCTTCCACCTGCTTTTGCTGGTAGTACTGCATGACGGCCTTGCGCGCGCTGAACAGCCCTTTGGAGTCACTGTAGCCCTGGGCGGTCGGCAAGTTGCGGATCACGTCCTGAAGAATTTCGTCCGGCGCTTCGAAACCAAAAGGCGCCGGGTTGCCGATGTTCAGCTTGAGGATGCGATGGCCTTCCTCTTCCAGGCGTTTGGCGTGCTTGAGCACTGGGCCGCGAATGTCATAGCAGACGTTTGCGA
>Ga0247812_10000740_pt1 | contig 19094 bp, 16 predicted proteins | sample UWRJL149409B1_FD_178011 | JGI IMG/M metagenome (GOLD analysis project Ga0247812, IMG submission 178011) | Plant litter microbial communities from Arlington Agricultural Research Station in Wisconsin, United States - UWRJ-L149-409B-1 | ecosystem: Environmental > Terrestrial > Plant litter >...
CGATCGCCAAGGAGCTTCGGCTGCGTGGCGCGCCAGCACCCGTCGCGCGCGTCTCGCGCAAGGCGTTGATCGTCGCGGGCGCGGTGTTGTCGGCAGGTCTGGCTGGCGCCGTCGGATGGTCGTTGACCGAGCATCCGAAAAAGCCCGCGCCGGAGGCCAAGCCACAGAGCCCGCCGCCGCCCGAAAAGATAAGCACCCTACCTAAAGACTATCTACAGCGAGGCGCGCCGCCGACCCTTGGCCCGCCACTTCCTGGTGATCTCGGGCGACCGATCCTCAGCGCCCAAACGCAGGGCGCCCAGGCCGCTGCTTCGCCGCCCTTGGCGCCTGCATCGTCCGCTCTCCCCAGTGAGCGAGCCTCAGCGCCGGTCGATCCCGTCGTGCAGGCCCGGCGCGCTGAGCTCACCGTCGCGCGGCAGAGCGAAGTTTTCCTGACGAAGCAGGGTTCAGTTGGACGCCCCGCGCCAGCAATACCGGAAGCGGCTCTGGCTCGCGGCGGTGAGGTGGAGGATGCACGCCTCACCAGCCCCGAACGACTGCAGCCGCCCGCCTCGCCCTATCTCCTGCAGGCCGGCGCGATCATTCCTGCGGCCTTGGTGACGGGTCTTCGATCCGATGCTCAAGGCGTCGCGATCGCTCAGGTCACCCAAGACGTCCACGACAGCCTGGGTGGCGGTCACCTTTTGATCCCAGCCGGATCCAGGCTGATCGGCGAATACTCGACCGCCACGGTCGATGGTCAGAGCCGGTTGGGCGTTGCCTGGACGCGCCTCATTCTGCCCTCGGGACGCTCGATCGTGCTGGACAAGCTTCCCGCCGCCGATCCGCAAGGCCAGGCGGGCTTGAAGGATGGTGTCGATCGCCACTGGGGCCGCGTTTGGGCCGCGGCCGGGCTGAGCACGGTGCTGGCGGTGGGCGCCGAGGCGGGCTCATCCGGAGAAGACGATCTTAGCCGCGCCGTGCGGCGAGGGGCGAGCCAGACAGCAAGCGATGTTGGCCAGCAGGTCGTTAGTCGTGGCCTGTCCTTGACGCCGACCCTGACTATTCGTCCGGGCGCGCCGCTACGCGTGCTGCTGACGCGCGACTTGATCCTCGAACCCTACACGCCGGAGACCCGCTAATGAGCAAGCTGAAACTGGGTCCGATCGAAGACGACACGCCCGTGAAGATCACCGTGGAACTGCCGGCCGCCATGCACCGGGACCTGCTCGACTACGGCAAGCAACTGGCGGCCGAAACCAACTCCAAGATCGCCGAGCCTGGCAAACTGATCGTGCCGATGGTCGGGCGATTTATGGAAGGTGACCGCGGCTTCACTCGGGGACGGAAGTCTCGGAAAGCCTAATGCGTTTCGCGCCGGGCGTTGTGATCGCTTCGGCCTGATACGGCAAATGCGGTGAACAAAGGCCGGCTTGGACAGTTTCTCCGACATACGGAGATTGGCCATGCTCGAGAAGATCCCCCACGGCGTAGGTCGTGCGCTGCGCGGCGTGCGCGCTGGCTTTGACAAGGTGGCCAGCGAGGGCCGAGCCTTCGCGATGGCCGCCGACACCATCGCCCTGACCAGCCGCGCCTTCGATGACGGCGGATCTTTGCCGGCGCGGCATACCGCGGATGGCGACGGGCTTTCGCCGCCCCTGGCTTGGCGCGACCTGCCGCCGAGCACGGTCGCGGTGGCTTTGTTGGTCGAGGATCCAGACGCACCGGCGCCTCAGCCGCTCGTCCACCTGCTGGCGTGGGATCTGCCCCCAGACCTCACGGAGATAGCTGAAGGGCAGTTTAAAAGTCCGCGCCACGATGGCCTCGACGAGAACCTCGGCAAGAACAGCTTTCTTTCGGCGGGGTGGCTGCCGCCCGATCCTCCCACCGGCCACGGCCCACACCTTTATGTCTTCCAGATCTTCGCGCTCGACCGGACCCTGGCGTTTGACGGCCATCCTGGGCGCGGCGCTTTCCTCGACGCGATCGAGGGCCACGTCTTGGCTAAGGGCGTGTTGGTGGGGACCTATGAGCGACCATGAGGGTCGGGCGCCGGGTAGTGGCTGTGGCAGCCGCGTTTCTGGCGAGCGCTTGCCAACCGCTTTCCGACTTGGGCCTGGATCGCCGGCCTGTGTATCTCGCCGACCCGATCGACGCGACGACACGGGGGCGCCTCCTTGCGAGCCTTGATGGCCCCGGCGTCTGCCCCGCCTGGTTGGTGGACAATGGTCTGTCGTTCAAAGCTCTAGCCGACCGGGCCGAGAGTGCGGTTTGCGATGTCCGCGGCGCCGGCCAGCTCGTTGATCCGCCACGTGGCGATCCACCGTTGTCACCCGCTCGGCCGATGATGGCCTGCGACCTGGCGGCGGCCTTCGCGGTCTGGCGGCGCCAGTCGGTCGAGCCGGCTGCGCGAGAACTCCTAGGATCGGAGGTCCAACGGATCGACCATCTGGGCGTTTACGCCTGTCGCGGCGTCGGCGATCCGTTGACCGGACGACCCAGCGCCCATTCCAAGGCGCAGGCGATCGATATCGCCGGCTTCAGGCTAGCCAACGGTCGGCGCATAACCGTTTCAAAGGATTGGAAAGGGCAGGGGCCGGAGGCGGCTTTCCTGCGAAGGATCCGCAGCGACGCCTGCCGCGTGTTCGGCGTCACCCTGTCGCCAGACTACAACGCCGCCCACGCCGACCACCTGCACTTGGAGGCCGGCGGTGGAAGACTTTGTAGCTGACAGGCATCAGCGCGGCGGCGTGTCGTAGGGGCGATCATCGCCCGGATCGATAGGCGGGACGTCAGACGGCGTTTCGGCCGGGGTCGGCTGATCGATGATCTCCTGGGGCGTCGCGCCCGGATCAATCTCTGGCGTCGGCTCGGCAATGGGCGGAGGGGCGGTGGGGTCGGTCATGGCGCGCTCGTTGGACGGGCTGAGCAAACGCTCGTCCCTCACCAAGGCTCCCTCAACGCCGATCTCCCCTTGGCTGAAACGTCGATCTTCGACGCGCCATCTTCGTCACGGGAGCGTCTTCCGACTCGCCGACGCAGAATGTCCGCCATGGCGAAAAAGCAAACTTTTGCCTCAGGGTCTGCGGGACCATTGCACCTGCGCGGAGGGTGTCGACGCGCCAAACGCCCGTTTGCTTACTGGGCGCTTACTGGAGCAGTTTTTGATGACGTTCTCTTCGCGAGTGGTCGGGGCCCAAAGCCTTATGTGCTTTGGGCCCCGATGGTGCCACGACAGGGACTCGAACCCTGGACCTCAGCCTTACCAAGGCGAAGGTCTGCTCAGGGTGGAAAGCTGCCATCAGCGAGATAAGCTTGGGCCTATGCTGCTCAAGAAAACCGTCGCTCTCACCATGCTGATTTCTGGCTTTGTGCTTACGACGCCAATGACGGCAGTTATTCTTGCAGGCTCAGCTAGCGGTCCGAACCTAATCGTCCTTGCTCCAAGCTTGGCGTGGCTTCCAGTTGCGGTTCAGGCGATGGCGGGCATCGGGTTTGCATTAGCCAGTGCCGGCGTTTGGCTCGCATGGACTGCGCGCAAGCGGTCGAGCTAGCCGTCCGCTACGGGTGGAAATATGACCTCACCTCGTGGCCATTTTCCCCTGGCTTTTGAGGTTTGCGTAGATGCAGTCTCCCTTCGGTCCGTGATCGGGGCGCTCGCCTTCCACATAGGCGGCCCACGCATCGCCCGCTTTCGTCGGTCGGAAATTGGGAACACCACAACGCGCAGCCGCATCGACAATCTCGCGCCGACTTGCCCGTTTCCCGGCGTTCTCGTCGCCTACAAAACACGCCGTGAGAATGAGGTTCGCCAGCACTGCGACAACAACGGCGGACGTTTTCATGTCACCCACAGACCGCGCTTCCGGTCAGGCGTCAATGCGGAAGCTAGCGCAGGTCCGGCATGGGTCGGCACCGGAAATGAATCCCACGCCAGCAACCGGACCTTGGACGCCATGCCCGGAGGCGGCCGTCGCCGATACCGTAGGTCCGAAGTTCGGAGGGATGCCAATGTCTGCAGTTGGCGCGCTCAAACCTCCACTCAACCAAAAAACAATTCGCTATATGTCAGCCAAGTCTCTTCTGGTTCGTCCTAGGGAATCTGATGTTTCATGCGAAAGGGGTCATGCATTGGCTGACGACCGAGTTAAGGGCCCAGCGTCCTATTTTCCCTCGATCGAGAAAACGTACGGTCGCCCAATTTCGGAATGGAAGGCTGTCGTGCGAAAGCACTGCCCGGCCAAGCACATGGAACTCGTAGCGATGCTCAAGACCGAGCATGGAATGGGGCATGGGCATGCGAACGCGATCGTCGCGCATACCCTGGCGGAAGATCAAGCCTGAAGGTGTGGAAGCGGGAGCGATCCCAATGTCCGCAACTGGCGCCTAAACGCGGAAAACGTGTGTAGAATGCACTGGCACGCGGGAGGCGTGACATGGCTCAGCTCGACCGTTTTTTCCCCCAAGCAACCCCGGAACAATCGTCGGCTCATCGGCCCCAAGCCGCCTTTTTAAGCCCAAGCACGTTTGGGGGATCAGGCTGCAGTTGAGGACCACGGGGCGTGTTCGGGATCTCGCGCTGTTCAACTGTGCGATCGATGCGAAGCTTCGCGGATGCGACCTGGTCAAGCTGCGAATTTGCGACGTCGCCCCAGGCGGCTCGTCGCGCGCACGCGCCACGGTCATCCAGCAGAAGACGGGCCAGCCGGTACCGTTCGAGATCACCAGCCAACCAGAGATTCCTTGGCGATCTGGTTGCAACAACGCGGTCGCCGAACTGACGACTGGCTCTTCCCAAGCCGGTCTCGGCCTGGCGAGCACATCACGACCCGGCAATATGCTCGGCTTGTAAATCACCGGGTCGCGATGATCGACCTAGAGCCCTGCGCCTACGGCATGTACAGCCTGCGCAGAAATAAGGTGGCGCTGATCTACAAGAGACCGGCAATCTGCGAGCCTGCCAACTTCTGCTTGGCCATCGAAAGCTGGAAAGCACCGTGCGCTATCTCGGGATCGAGGTGGACGATGTCTTGGAATGTCAGAGCAGATCGACCTTTGAGACACTTCACGGCTTGGATGAGGTCGTCGTAGGGGCGGATTGTTGTTCTAACCACTCCCGCGCCCTCCCTCGAAAATATTCTGTCAGCGCGGCCTGCCAATCTGCGGGGCCTAGACCCTGCGCTTCAAGCTTGGCGGCGAACAGCTCTGCGCGTGGACATCTGGCCAAGCCTGCGATGTCATTGTTGATGCTCATCTGCCCATCTGCCCATCTGCTCATCTGCTTACGGTGCCAGGCGATGTAGGCAGGCTCTGATGAGGTCCAGCGGCCCATGGCGTATTCCGTCTGCAGTTCTGAACATGTCACCCAGGAAGACGCGGCGTCAGGCGAAAGGAACGTCGTGTTCCTGGAGCGATCCCAAGGTCCGCATCTGGCGCACACCTGAGCGGCGGTGCAGCCCGTCGGATCGCGGCTGGGGCGGTAGTGGGCTCGCGCTAACGAGCTTGAGGCCAACTCAACTCGAGCATGTCAAACTGACTGGAGCAAGGATCATACGCTACCAAGGTCACCCGACTCGCGTCGGTGTGAGGCATCGACCCGGGCGCCATGTCTTGGAACCGCTTGGATAGGCGCGCCAGGATGACAAGTTCGCCGGACTTCGATGGCGCTCCTAAAAGTGTGCCGGGGTAGCTTTCGCAGCCCCAAGCGCCAAGTCGTCGCCCGCCAGTAATTACAGCCGCTATCAATCTGCAACCCGTTTCGCCCGGAAGCATATCCGGTAGCGTGACATCGGGACGTTCGGTCGTAGGGAGGTTCCACGTGCGGACATCGCTCTTCGCATCGACGCGCTCGAAGCTTTCCAGCCCAGTGACCTCCGCGCCTTTCCAAATTTCGCGCCACCGCACCCAGGCCCCGTCCGTCGTTTGCGCCAAGCCGCTGTTGATCAGCCGCGCGACGGGTGCTTGCGGGATGCGCGTTGTCGCGGTTGCAGCACCTAGTTGCCCGAACGGCCCCAGCGCGTCAGCGGATATTGGATCAACCTGGGTCGCTGCGTTGATTGGCGTGCATGGTGCCAACGTCAGGGCGGTGGCGAGGAGCAAAGGCAGGGACCTCATCGACTTCTCCTAGTTGCCATACACCGGCGTCTGGAAGACGGGGATGCCTAAGTACCCGCCTAGAGTGATCGCCGCGTTATTCGCGTAGTTTTCGACTTGGCGCGGCTCGGGATGAATGAAACGTCCTTGGGCGTCCAAATCGCTCCAATGCGAGAGGTTGCTCGCGCCGGTGCGGTTGAAATAATCAAGATAAGCTTGGTTGGTCTGTGTCGTCACCGGCGTCATGACGTGTGCCATCTCGTGGAGAAGCACGAAATTGATCCCAGAGTCGTTCGGATGGAGCGACGCGTCACCGTAGTTGCCCGCAGCCATGACGGAGGGCGTCACATACACGACTGGATGCAAAGGCGGTCCCCCTTCCATGATGACGGCGACCTGATGCTGACTACCGACGGCCTGAGGAATTGCGCCAGTGTAAACTATGCGGATCGGATAAGTCGTGATGTCTTGCAAAGCGCTTTTAACGTGGGTGCCGTAGACCGTACCGGCCTTGATCGAGATCGTCGTCATGTCAGGCAACACTTGGATCTTCTGTTGCAGTCGTACGATGGCGTTGCCAATGGCGAGAGCCAAAGCCTGCGCTTCAGGCGTATTGGGACTGATTTCCCAAGCGATTACTGGATCAGTGGCGCTCGTCGGATAGTCCGCGTTCGGACTTCCGTCTGGCAGGTATTTCCAGATTCCGTAATAGCCATCTTGGAAAGCGATGCTCCCTGGCGGTATTCCGGTTGGCGGCCATTCGGGTGGCCTTTGCCCAATGACGATAAGTTCGTCGACGGTCGTCGGCATACGATCCTCCCGCTATCCCAGTCGCGGTGAGTACAATCGCTCAACTACTCTAATAGCGATAGTCGTTTCTAAAAATGCACCCTAAGGTGATGCTTGTGCATCTCCGTGGTCCAATTGCATCAGCCCTCGCGCTCTGTCCTACGCCTCCAAGTCCGCAGCCGACATGGACGGGACCCCGTGATCGAAGACATCGGGGCATGGCGTCGCTCTGCCACGCGCGCAACGCGCTCTCTATCAGCGCCAGGGCCGAGTGCGATGCCGCCGATTACAATGGCCACCGTCGGTTTCAAGGTCCGAAATGCGCATGGACGTGAAAGTCAGCTGATGGCGCACCCGCGCCTAGGACGAAAGACTGGGTCAGGCGTTAGGCCACTTGCATCATTGTCTCGATGCTGCAGTCCAGCTCGTTGAAGAAGACGTAGATCTGCGCCGTATCGTGTGCGAGGCCCGAAGCGTCGATCTGTCCAACAAACAGTAGCGGCGCATCGCCGTCGAACGGCCAGGATGGGGACTGAAGCCACTTCGGCGGCTTCTTTAGATAGCGGAAGTCCTTGGCGATCTTGTCCTTCGCGAAGGTGAGCTTCTCTCGCTTGCCGCCGAGCGTCTCGAAGCTCGCGATGAGCGTTTTGATGTAGGCTTCCGGCGGCGAGAGCCAGGCTGGAGACGCATCCAGGACCAGCTCGTAGTTCCTGACACTGGACGTATCGACCTGGTGTTCGACGGCGAACGCCGTCAGCAGCTTCGACAGGGCGTCCCGTTGGTTGACGTCGGTCGCAGGCTTCGAGACATCCTGATCCATGATGTACAGGAACAGATTGCCCTGTTTGATGTAGGGCGGAAGGGATGCTTCCTGCTCCAGAAATGCCTGCAGCGCCTCGTCATGCTGGACCTGCGCGTAGAATTCGGAAAGGGGCAGGCGCCCTTCCAGGTACTCGACAATCTTTTCCGTGGGGGGCATTTTCGGCTTCATTGCTGTCGGCGGGATCGGACCTGGGTCTTGCTCACGCGTGGCCATCTTGAGTGGTGCGAGCGAAACCGCGAGCGTGCACCACAGATCTGCTTAAATCTAGAAATGCTGCTCCGCCGGGGCGGTCTCGCCCCGGTGCCCTAGCGACCTGAATGGCGGGTTCCTGGAGGCGTGCCAATGTCCGCAACTCGCGCGTCCCCGCCCCCTGACGAACCTGCGAATTAGCCCGATAAGATGGTTAGCGGAAGCACCGCGGGAGCGACAGACGCCCGGTCCTCAATTCTCACCAGGGGCGCGACAGACGGCGAGGGCGCCCGCAGACCGCCGAGGGCGCCGCCGAGAACCGCTAGCGCGGCGGCGATCGCGGGCGCCGCCGAGGTGGGAACGCTCGCACTGAATTGGAAGACGATCGCCATGGCGTGAGGCGGCCAGCGGCTCAACCATGTGGCTTGGGTGCGGTTATAGGGTTGACCATTTTGTTATACCGGCCTGAGAGCCGCTTTTGTTTAAGCCAGAGGATGAGGCGAGGCGTGGCGATGGCGTCCCTGGCTCGGTTCGGATCGCCCGGCGCGAACGACGCCATATCGCGTCGCAGACCAGGTCCCGGCGACCCTTGGTTGAAAACTCCTGTAGAAGGTCCAGCTCTGTGATCATCGACTGCCACGGCCACTACACCACGGCGCCGCGTGCCCATGACGCCTGGCGCGACGCTCAGACCTCCGCCTTCAAGTCCGGTGGCGACATCGACCCGGCCTATCCCGATATCTCCGACGACGAGATCGCCGAGACCATCGAGAAGAACCAGTTGCGCCTGCTGAAGGAACGCGGCGCAGACATGACCATCTTCAGCCCGCGGGCCTCGACCATGGCTCACCATGTCGGCGACGAGGCCGTCAGCAAGGCCTGGACCCGCCGCTGCAACGATCTGATCAAGCGTGTGGTCGAGCTCTATCCGGAAACCTTTATCGGCGTGTGCCAGCTGCCGCAGTCGCCTGGCGTTTCGATCGCCCATTCGATCGCCGAACTCGAGCGTTGCGTCACACAGCTGGGCTTCGTGGGCTGCAACCTGAACCCCGACCCATCGGGCGGTCACTGGACCGCGCCGCCGCTGACCGACAGGGCCTGGTATCCATTCTTCGAGATGATGGTCGAGCTGGACGTGCCGGCCATGGTCCACGTCTCGGGAAGCTGCAATCACGCCTTCCACGCCACCGGCGCGCATTACATCAACGCCGACACGACTGCTTTCATGCAGTTCCTGGAGGGAGACCTCTTCGCCGACTTCCCAACCCTGCGGTTCGTGATCCCGCACGGCGGTGGCGCAGTGCCCTATCACTGGGGTCGCTATCGGGGCCTGGCCGACATGCTCAAGAAGCCGCCGCTACGCGAGCACGTGATGAAGAACGTCTTCTTCGACACCTGCGTCTACCACCAGCCAGGTATCGACCTGCTGTTCAAGGTCATCGACATCGACAACATCCTGTTCGGCTCGGAAATGGTCGGCGCGGTGCGCGGGATCGATCCCGAGACCGGGCAATATTTCGATGACACCAAGCGCTATGTCGACGCCTTGGCGATCTCAGCCGAGGACAAGCACAAGGTGTTCGAGGGCAACGCCCGCCGGGTATATCCGCGTCTCGATGCGATCCTGAAGGGGCAGGGCCGGTAGCCTCCGCCGACGCTGAACAACAAAGGCCGGGGAGCGATCCCCGGCCTTTTTCATGTCCGCTGTCTGGCGACCGTCGAGGTTTAGATCTTCACCGGCTCCATTTTCGGCGTGAGCAGGTGCACGACCAGCAACGCGACCAGATAGGCGCTGCCGGCGACAAAGAAGATCGGCGTATAGCCGCCTAGCCGATCGAGCACCTGGCCAATGTACTTGGAAAACGCCATGCCGCCCAACGCCCCGACCATGCCGCCAATGCCCACGACGGAGCCGACGGCGCTGCGGGGAAAGACGTCCGAGGGCAGGGTGTAGAGATTGGCGGAGAAGCCCTGGTGGGCCGCCGTGGCGACGCCAATGATCAGGACCGCCAGCCAGAGACTGTCGGCCTTGGCCGCGAAGATGACCGGTACGGCGAGCACAGCGCAGCATAACATGGTGGTCTTGCGCGCGGCGTTGATGCTCCAACCCAGCTTCATCAGGGTCGATGAGAGCCAGCCGCCGGCAACGCTGCCCACGTCGCTCATCAGATAGATGGCGATCAGGGGCGGGCCAAACGACTTCAGATCCAGGCCGTAGCGCTTGCCCAGGAAGTCGGGCAGCCAGAACAGAAACATCCACCAGATCGGGTCGATCAGGAATTTGCCGAGGGCATAGGCCCAGGTCTCCCGCTTGGTCAGCAGGGCGGCCCAGCCAACCTTCGCGACCGGATCAGCCGGGTCCTGCTCGATATAGGCCAGTTCGGCGGCGCCGAGGTTCTTCTGCTCGCGCGGGCGGCGATAGACCAGCAACCAGATCGGCAGCCAGACCAGGCCGGCGACGCCGGTGACGATGAAGGCCATCTGCCAGCCAAAGGCCAGTACGATGCCCGGGACGACCAGGGGCGTGACGATGGCGCCGATATTGGTCCCGGCGTTGAACAGGCCGGTCGCGAACGCACGTTCCTTCTTGGGGAACCACTCGGCCACGGCCTTGATGCCGCCCGGGAAGCCGCCCGCCTCGCCGATGCCTAGCCCCATGCGGGCCACGGCGAAGCCGGTGAAGCCGCGCGCCGCGGCATGGGCGATATGGGCGAGCTGCCAGATCAAGAAGGCAACGCCGAAGCCCCACCGGGCTCCGATCTTGTCCATGATCTTGCCCCACAGCAGATAGGCCACCGCATAGGCCAGTTGGAAGTAGAAGACGAGATCGGCGTAATGCTTCTCGTTCCACCCAAATTGGCTCGACAGGTCGGCCTTGAGCAGACCGAGCGTTTGGCGATCGACGTAGTTGATGACCATGGCCGCAAACAGCAGCCAGACGACCACCCACCGATACCGGCCGCTGGTCGCGGACGGCGCGGGCGCAGTTTGCATTTTCATCGCGAGTTTCCTTCCCCCTCGGGAATAATCTTGCCGGGCGGCCTCAGGGCGCGCCGGTGCGTCCCAGGCGGCTCTCGATCTCGCCGACATAGCCGCGCGCGGCGTCGACGAAGGCCTGGGCATTTCGGAGCAATGAGGTGTCGCCACGCCGGATCAGCCCGGCCGGACGCTCTCGGTTGCTAATCTCGAGCGGCAGGAGCCGCATGGCGCCGCGCAGCAGATCACCGGCCAGCATCATGTGCGGCATCACCGCGACGCTGTCGGTGGCGTAGAGAATTTCCCGGATCATCGCCGCGGAGCTGGAGCGCAGCGGCTGCTTGGGCGCCACGCCGATCTCGGCCAGCAAGCCGTCGATCTCCCGACCGACACGCTGCGACACCGTCGGCAGCACCAACGAGTAGGCGCACAAGACCTCGGCGATCTCGCCGGCCTGGCTGAAGATGGGGTGGTCATGTCGCGCCAACACCGAGATGGGCTCGGAATAGAACGGCGTCCGCACCAGCCCGTCATCCTGGGGCATGGCGTAGAGTTGGCCGATGATCAGATCGATCTCGCGCAAGGTCAGCAGCGAGATAAGCTCCTCGGTGCGGCCCTGGATCACCCGGACCTCGATGTCGGGGCGGGCGATCTTCAGCCGCGCCAAAGCGCCGGGCAGGACGCCGGCCGCGGCGACCGGCAGCGCTCCGACCACCACCGGACCGCCATCGCCGCCTTCCAGAGCCTCCAGCTCATCCTCCAGTCGCCCGATTTCAGACAGCAACCGGCGCGCCGAGGCCGCGACGGTCAGGCCGAACGGTGTCGGATCGGCGCCTCGGGCGTGCCGATCGAAGAGCCGCGCGCCGATGATCTCTTCAACTTCCTGCAGGTTTTTGGTCAGGGCGGGCTGGGACAGGCCTAAGGCCTTGGCGGCCTGCAAGATGCTTTCGTGTGTGACGATGGCGTCGATCACCCGCAGATGCCGGAACTTCAGGCGCTGTTGGAGATAGCGTTGCACTAGCTGTCCTTCCGGTTGGCCCCAAGCTTGGTCCGTTCGGCGACCACGTCCAGGAGGTCAACCAAATCCACACCGCCCTCGGCTTCCTCCCCCAGCCCCAGGCCGCCCTGGCGTGCGTGCACTTCGACCATGGCGCAGGTCATGGACGCGTCGAGGTCGGCGGCGAGCAGCATCTTGGCGGCCTCAACCATCTCCTCGCTCCGGCGCTTGCCGTGGACAAGCGGGCGCGACAGCAGGTAGCGCGCCAGACCCCGCCAGTCGGGGTGAGGAATGGTGTTGGACAGCGAGGCCAGCACCTCGTCCTCGACCCCATAGTGGCGGGCGCTGGCCAGGCTCTCGGTGACGATCGCCTCCAGGCCTTTGACGAAGATGCTGCGTGACAGCTTCACGGCCGAGGCGCGGCCGATCTCGGAACCCGCCGGAGACGTCGAAAATCCCAGCTGCGAGAGCATCGGGGCCACGGCCTCGGCCGCTGGGCCGCCCAGGAGGATCGGCGTCTTCAGGCGCTTGGGCCCGATCGGCGCCATCACCGCGCCTTCCACGTAGCGCGCCCGACTGCCCGCCAGGGCTTGGGCTTCGGCTTGTCGGGTCTGCGGGGACACCGAATTGAGGTCCAGGAAGAACCCGTCCCCCAAATGCGGCGCGGCGGCGCGCGCCACGTTGAGCGCTTCGGCGGCGGTCACCGCGCTGATCACCAGGTCGCGGTCCGCACAGGCGGACGCCAGGTCGTTAGCGACCCGCGCGACGCCGAAGGCGGCCTTCGACGGCGCCGAGGCCGGATCGTCGAACAGGCGATCATGGACCACGACATCGATGACGCCGGAGGCGGCCAGATCCGCGCGCAGGGTCTGGCCGACCTCGCCAAAGCCGATCAAGGTCAGGCGGGGGCTCATTGGCGACCGTCCCAGACCGATGCTGGGACATAGACCTGACCGCTCATCAGCAGGCGGGCCGTACGGAGCAGGGCGGCCGATACGACCGCGCCGTCTACGAGGGTCAACAAGGCGGTGAACTCTCCGGTCGGATGTTCGACGCTGACAGACACCTCGCCCTCCGTCGTGGGCGCGACGGCGACCGAGGCGGCCACCGACCCCGGCAGGCAGACGGCGGTGGCGACGCTGACCGCGCCGAAGACGCCGATCGCCTTGTGCACCGAATGGGGGATGAAGCTGCGGGTCGAAAGCGTCCCGCCGGCCACCGGCGCCGAGACCAGGGTAATCTTGGGCACAGTGGCGGCCGTGACATCGCCGAGGTTCATGCGCCGTCCGGCTTCCAGGCGGATGGCTTCGACCTTGGCCCGCAGGACGGGATTGGCTTCGAGATCGGCGGGGGGCTCGTCGCCGCGCACCCCCAGGTCGGCGGCGCGCACCACCACGACCGGCATGCCGTTGTCGATCATGGTGACTTCGACCCCTTCGATCAGGTCGACCACGTTGCCCGTCGGCAGCAGGGCCCCGCAGGATGAGCCGGCGACATCGGCGAAGGTGATCGGGATCGGGGCGGCGGATCCGGGGACGCCATCGATGCGACAGTCGCCATCGTAGTCCACCTGGCCGCCCAGGGTCTGGATGCGGGCCGTGGCCAAGCCATCGGTGTTGCGCATGAAGATCCGCACCTCGGTCTGCCCCTCGGCGGCTTGCACGAGGCCTCGTTCGATCGCGTAGGGCCCCACGCCCGCCAGGAGGTTGCCGCAATTTTGCTGGTCGGAGACCAGGGCCTCGGCCACCGAGACCTGAAGGAAAAGGTAGTCGACGTCGGCGTCAGGGCGTGAAGGCGGAGAAATCACCGCGACCTTGCTGGTGAGACTATCAGCGCCGCCGAGGCCGTCGATCTGGCGCGTGTCAGGCGAGCCCATGGCCGCCAGCAGCACCCGGTCGCGCAGGCGCTGTTCGCTCGGCAGATCCTCGGCGCGGAAGTAGAGTCCCTTGGACGTGCCGCCCCGTAGGATCAGGCATGGGATGGCGGTCTGCATGCTCAGGCGTCCCGGCTCTCGACATAAACCAGGCCCGCCGCCTTCAAGGGTTCTCGCATCTTGTAGAGGTCGAGGCCCAGGACGCCAGCCGCCAGCTGGGCCCGCTTGTCCTCCTCGTTGGCTTCACGTTTGGCCGAGGCGGCGCGCACGATCTCGGCCGCCTGGCGCGGCACGACCACCACGCCATCGTCGTCCGCGACGACCACGTCGCCCGGATTGACCAAGGCGCCGCCGCAGACCACTGGCACATTGACGCTGCCCAGCGTCGCCTTGACCGTACCCTGCGCCGAAATGGCGCTCGACCAGACGGGGAAGCCCATCTCCTTCAGCGTGGCGATATCGCGCACGCCGGCATCGATCACCAGACCCCGAACGCCGCGGGCCATCAGCGAGGTGGCCAGAAGGTCGCCGAAATAGCCCGCGTCGCAGGTCGAGGTCGGCGCGACGACCAGGATATCGCCCGGCTGGCACTGCTCGACGGCGACATGGATCATCCAATTGTCGGCCGGGGGAATGGAAACGGTGACCGCCGTGCCCGCGATGTGCGCGCCAGGCCAGATGGGGCGAAGTTTGGGGGTCATTAGGCCCGTACGACCCTGAGCTTCGTGGACCGTTGCGACCCCGAACGCTCCCAGCCCATCAACGGCGGCCTTGTCGGCGCGGGGCGGGTTTTGGACAACCTTATTCAACGCGAAATCTCCTGCGGGCCGGCGATGCGCGTGGGTTGGGAAAAGCGCAGCGGCAGGGCGGGGGAGGGGACTGGCGTCAAGTCAAAGCCCATGTTCCGCATCCTCCCACTTCTTATCACTTTGAGGCCGATTGGAGGGAAACCCTCGGCGTCGACCTTGGCGAACGGAGACTTGGCTAACACCGGCCGGCCCGGGCCAGATATGCAATTTGAGAAGGAGGTATAACCAAACTTGGAGGCGGGCGTATGGGGGCTCGGCGGCCCGATCCGTTATAGCCCGCCCGGTTTTGTTATACCGCAGCCCACTCGCCGGCTTGATAACGGCATAGGCTCGCAGCCGAAAACGCGCGGGAGGAAACACGTGGCGTCGACCGATAACCGAACCAGAAGCCTTGGGCGCGTCGCGCGCGTCCTCGCCGCCATGGGGCTCCTGGCCTTTGCCGGCTGCGCCGCGGCGCAGCCCCTGGCCAGTCCAGGCCTGGCCGCGCTGGCGCCCGTCAAGCCAGCCATGTCGTGCGAGGCCCTCACGGGCGCCGATGTCAGCGGCGCCGTGGGCGCCAAGACCACAATCACGTCGGCAAAGATGTCGGGCTCCGGCGACAAGGTGTTCTGCGCGGTCCAGGGCGTCATCGCGCCGCAAATCCGCTTCGAGTTGCGGTTGCCCACCAACGGCTGGACCCAGCGCTATCTTCAAGTCGGCTGCGGCGGCCTCTGCGGTGTCCTCAATATCCGAGCCGAGCATGCCGACGGCTGCGCGCCGGTGAAGGACGGCGCGATCGCCCTGGCCTCCACCGACATGGGCCACCAAGGCAAGGGCGGCATGGCGGCCATGGGCGATGGCAGCTTCGGCGCCGATCCGCAGGCCCGCGTGGATTTCGCCTATCGTGGCGTTCACCTGACGTCCGTGGCCTCCAAGGCGCTGATCGCCAAGTTCTACGGACAGGCCCCGAAGTTCTCGTACTTTTCGGGCTGCTCGGACGGCGGCCGCGAAGGCCTGGTCGAGGCGCAGCGCTACCCGGCCGATTTTAACGGCATCGCCGCCGGCGCGCCGGCCCTGTACTTCACCGTTCAGAACAGTTTCTACCATGCCTGGCAGGCCGCCTCGAACACGGGCGCCGACGGCAAATCTGTCTTGATCGCCTCGCGATTGCCGATCCTGCACGCTGCGGCCCTGGCCTCGTGCGACGCGGTGGACGGCGTCAATGACGGCCAGATCGATGATCCGCGCGCCTGCCGGTTCGATCCCATCGTCGCCCAATGCCAAGCGGGACAGTCGGCCGACACTTGCCTGACGGCGGCCGAGGTCGCCACCGCTCGTAAGCTCTATGACGGACCGGTCGACGACCAGGGCCTCCACTTCACCTTCGGTCAGCCTCAGGTTGGTTCGGAGCTGGCCTGGGCGGGAGTTTTCGTGCCCCGGTCGGCCGATGATCGCCCAAACAGCTATAATATGGCCGAGCAGCCGCTGAAGTACGTCATGTCGCCAAGCAACCCGGCGACCTACAACATGGCGACCGATTTCAAGTTCACCGCCGAGCAGTTCCAAGCCCTGCAATGGGCCCACAATCTCTATGACGCCAGCGAGACCGACCTTACCCCCTTCGCGGCCAAGGGCGGCAAGCTGATCGTCTGGCACGGCTGGTCGGATCCGCACATCTCGCCACTCGGCACGATCGCCTATCGCAATGCGGTGCAAAAGCAGATGGGACAGGGTGAAGCCGACAAGATGATGCGGCTGTTCCTGTTCCCAGGCCTCTACCACTGCTTCGGCGGTGATGGCCTTTCGCAGTTCGACGTGATCACCCCGCTGATGGCCTGGGTCGAAGCGGGCCAGGCGCCCAGCCAAATCCTGGCTGGCAAGGTTGATTTGCCCGACTTTGGCCCGCCGCCGGCCGGCGCCGACGTGCGGGCCATGGGCCCTTCGCCGGCCGGCATGGGTCCGCCGCCCGGCGCTATGGGGCCGCCCGGCGCCGGCCGTGGCGGGCCGCCGATCGGCGATCTTCCAGCGCTCACCCCAAGCCGCGTGCGACCGGTGTTCGCCTATCCGCAAGTGGCCCGCTACACCGGCTCAGGCTCGACGGATGCCGCGGACAACTTCGTGGCCAAGACGCCGGCTTCGGAACCGGCCGTGCGCGACGCCTACGCCGCGGCCCTGCTGACGCCGCGTTTCCACAATGACTGCGTGGTCGATGGCGCAGGACTTTCCTGCCAGCCGACCGCCAAGCCTTAAGGACGATCCATGGCCAAGCTCATCGGCGCGATCGGTGTCTCTCACACCCCCACCATCGGCTACGCCCGCGACCGGAACCTGGAAAAGGATCCGGTCTGGGCCCCCATCTTCGAGGCTTTCGCGCCGCTGAAGGCGTGGCTGGAGGAGAAGAAGCCCGACGCGCTGGTGATGATCTATAACGACCACGTCACCTCGTTCTCATTCGACCATTATTCGGCGTTCGCGCTGGGCGTGGGCGAGCAGTACGAGGTGGCCGACGAAGGCGGCGGGCCTCGCGACCTGCCGCCGGTGCCGGGCCATGCGCCCCTGGCCCGCTGGCTCACCCGCGCGATCATGGCCCAGGATTTCGACCTGTCGGTGTTCCAGCACAAGGCGCTGGACCACGGCTGCCTGTCGCCGCTGTCCTTGCTCACCCCGCCCGGGGAAACGACCTGGCCCATTCCGATCGTGCCGCTCCAATGCGGCGTACTGCAGTTTCCTGCGCCCTCCGCCTGGCGGTGCTTGCGCCTGGGTCAGGCCCTTCGGCGAGCCATCGACGCCTGGCCGGAGGATGCGCGGATCGTGGTCGTGGCCACGGGCGGCTTGTCGCATCAGGTCCACGGCGAACGCGCCGGCTTCAACAACACCGCCTGGGACGAAGAGTTCTTGGACCTGCTTGCCAATGAGCCCGAACGCCTGGCCGACTTGACCCACGCGGACTATGCGCGGCTGGGCGGCTTTGAAAGCGCCGAGGTGATAATGTGGCTGATCATGCGCGGCGCTCTGTCCAAGGACATCGCCTGTCGGCATCGCACCTATTACCTGCCGTCGATGACGGCGATCGCCACGGTGCTGTACGAGGATGAAGGCGAGGACACGCCCGAGCGCGAGGCCCTTGCCGTGCGTAGGGAAGCGACCCGACAGCTGGAGGGCGCCGAGGCGCTGGAAGGCACCTATCCCTTCACGCTCGAGGCCAGCGCCAAAACCTACCGCATCAACCGCTTCCTCCAGGGGCTCGTCGATCCAGCTGCGCGCGAGCGGTTTCTTGCCGACCCGGAGGGCGCGTTCGAGGCCGCCGCGCTGAGTGACGAGGAACGCGGCCTGATCCGCAACCGTGACTGGCGCGGCCTCATTCATTACGGCGCCATCTTCTTCGTCCTGGAGAAGCTGGGGGCGGTGGTCGGCGTGCCCAATCCGCAGATCTACGCGGCCATGAAGGGCATGAGCTTGGACGAATTCCTGACAACCCGTAACGCCAAGATCTCCTACTCGGTCGCCCGCAAGTAAATCGTAAGAGCCGGGATCACATTCGGTTATAGGTCCCGGTTTTTATCTATACCCGCGTCAGCCGGTCCCCCTGCTAGCTCAAGCAAGAGCTCACGAGAGCTTCCACAAGCGGTCCAAAACATCGCCGCAAGGGCGACGCCTCACAAGAGGCCGCATGTCTCGCATGATGCAAGGAGGGAACATTGACTCGACATCTGGCCCTGAAGTTGGCCCTTCTGACCTCGGCCCTAGCGCCAGTCCTTTTGGCCTCCCAAGCCTACGCTCAGGCGACAGCCGACGCGGCGCCGACCACGACAATCGAAGAGGTCGTCGTCACCGCGCAGAAGAAGACCGAACTGGCCTCCAAGACCCCGATCGCCCTGACGGCCTACACGGGCGAGACGCTCCGAGCGCAGGGCGTGGTCAGCGTTTCTGATCTGCAGAATCTCGCGCCCTCGGTGAACATCGGACGCGACGGCTTCGGGGTGAACATCAACATCCGCGGCGTCACCACCACCGACACCACCAGCAAGGGCGAGCAGGGCATCTCGTTCAATGTCGACGGCGTGGCTATCGGCCGTCCGACCATCCAAGGTCTCAGCTTCTTCGACGTCGAGCGCGTAGAAGTCCTGCGTGGCCCGCAAGGCACGCTCTACGGCAAGAGCAGCACCGGCGGCGCCCTGAACATCATCACCAACAAGCCTAAGGACACCTTCGAGGCCAGCGCCAATCTCGAGTTCGGCAACTACAACACCCGGCGCGCCGACGCGGTCGTCAACATGCCGCTGGGCGAGAAGTTCGCGGTGCGCGCGGCGGTCAACACCAACAAGCGCGAAGGCTACGTCTACCCTAGCGACGGGTCGGCCGCCCGCAATGACCAGGACGACGTCTCGGCCCGCCTCGCGGCGCTGGCCAGATTCAATGAGGACACCAGTCTCCTGGTCTCGACCACCTTCGGCAGCGTCCGCGGCGTGGGCCCCGGCGCGGTCCTCTACAACAACTATCTGACCAAGTCGGGTGCGGCGGCGCGCTCGGTCTATGGCAATCCCTTCGGCAGCCGGACCAACGAGGACTTCCACAATTACAACGTGG